>Ga0208243_1000158_pt1 | contig 53862 bp, 49 predicted proteins | sample Subbio2Aug_QV12A_FD_184826 | JGI IMG/M metagenome (GOLD analysis project Ga0208243, IMG submission 184826) | Serpentinite rock and fluid subsurface biosphere microbial communities from McLaughlin Reserve, California, USA - CR12Aug_QV12A (SPAdes) | ecosystem: Environmental > Terrestrial > Deep... | reverse complement strand
TGGCAAGATCAATTGCAACGGTAGTAGCATGCATTTCGGACTCCTTTCGTCGAAACCCGATCCCCATCCCCATGAGCACCGGCATCGCTTATTTGGCGATGAAAAGACGGGGGAGTCCATCCCATCAATCAACGCGGACGTCCTGTCGGCGAGCGTTCGCCCGCCTACTATCCGCCGGTCATTTCTACTTTAGACAGATATGCCAAAATTCTCATCTCCTAACAGAATTGTCTGGGACTACTTCTTGTCCCTTCGGCTGTTGGCTCAAAGTGCCAAAGAGGCTCAAAGTCCGGAGTTGTCTCGCCAAGCCGCGGCGCTTGCAGTGGTCATGGCGGTTACGGTTGGCGAAGTATTTCTAAATCTTTGGTTTCGTGTCAGGGTCGAGGAAGGGAATTTCCCTGGCCAACGTGAGTCGTTGCTAAAAGACCTGAATTCTCGCGTGTCCGTACAGCGCAAACTTGAGCAGTGGCCTCTACGGTATCTGTCTGCTCCACTCGATCTGAAGTCTGGCGCTGGCTTTGAATTTGTTAGGCTAAAGGCGCTTCGTAACTCAATCGTCCATTTCACCAGCTCACACGAAAGCATTGACCTTGGGGGCGTCTCAATTCATGGATTGGCAGACACAAGTGCCTACGATTCTCTCTCTTCAGAGCATGCCACTTGGGCGCTCCAAACAACCGAGAATCTTGTGGCTGAGGTTTTTCGCCTCGCCGAAGTCACCGAAAAGGAAATTTCCCATGCATTGCACGCTTGGGCCGGTATACCACCAGCGGTCTAACCTTGCGATCGACCTCGCTTCCTTTTGTTGGGCGCTGCGCAACGAAGTCGCGCAGCGCCGATCGTCTCCACGTTCCTGAACGACCGCTTTCCCAATCTGGCTACGTCCGCTTAGGGGCGAAAGAACGCATTCGCAATCCCAGAGTCACAAACGCTATTTCGTACTCCTAGCTCAGCCAATGATCAACATGCACCGCTCACTGATCCTTCTCGCCGCCGTCTTCACTTCCGCCTGCTCCCTCCTTGCCCCATCCTGGCATTGGGAAAAGGCCGGTGGTGATTACGATGCCGATGTCCGCGACTGCAAGACCCTCACCTTCAGCGATTCGAGTGGTGCCATGCCGACGACGGCTTCGGTGCGGCGCATGTACGCCTGCATGGAGGGGAAGGGGTGGCGGAAGGTGGCGGGGTAGATATTCACTTTCAGCGATACCGGATATCCCCTTTGCCTTGCCTACGCCTGCCTGGTGGCCGGTGATAATTCGTTCGTCGGGAATCCGGATGGAAATTGCGCTTGGTCAACTGCGCGGTCGCCCCGAATCGATTAACCTTCCCCCTTTCTGCAAACGCACGCGAGGTAGTTCATGCCGGTGATCGAAGTCCGCCATCCCCTGGTCAAACACAAAATCGGACTGATGCGGGAAGGCGACATCAGTACCAAGAAATTCCGCGAATTGACCGCCGAGCTGGCGCGGCTGCTGAGTTACGAAGCCTGCCGCGATTTCGAGCTTGAGCCCCGCTGTATCGAAGGCTGGTGCGGCGAGGTCGAAATCGAGCAGATCAAGGGCAAGAAGGTCACCGTGGTGCCCATTCTGCGCGCCGGTATCGGCATGCTTGACGGCATCCTCGACCTGATCCCGAACGCCAAGGTCAGTGTCGTCGGCATCGCCCGCAACCATGAGACGCTGATGCCGGAGCCGTATTTCGAGCGCTTCGTCGGCCAACTCGACGAGCGCCTGGCGATGATCATCGACCCGATGCTGGCTACTGGCGGTTCGCTGATCGCCACCATCGACATGTTGAAGCGCAAGGGCTGCAAGCAGATCAAGGCGCTGGTGCTGGTTGCTGCACCGGAAGGCATCGCGGCGATGGAGAAAGCGCATCCCGACGTGCAGATTTACACCGCCGCCATCGACAGCCATCTCAACGAGCACGGCTACATCATTCCGGGCCTCGGCGATGCCGGCGACAAGATTTTCGGAACCAAGGAATCATGAGTCACACCCACGACCCCGTCTGGCGCACCGCCCTGTCCGGCGCGCAAATCCTCTTCGTCGCCTTCGGCGCGACCGTCCTCGTGCCGCTGCTCACCGGCCTCAACCCGAGCCTGGCGCTGCTCGGCGCTGGTGTCGGTACGCTGATCTTTCAGCTATGCACCAAGCGCCAGGTGCCGATCTACCTGGGCTCCAGCTTTGCCTTCATCGCGCCGGTGATCTATTCGGTGCAGACCTGGGGCATGAACGCCACGCTCGGCGCGCTCGCCGCCGCCAGCTTCTTCTATTACGTCGCCGCGGCGCTGGTCAAATGGCGTGGCGTCGGCCTGATCCACAAGCTGCTGCCGCCGGTGGTGATCGGCCCGGTGGTCATGGTCATCGGCCTCGGCCTGGCCCAGGTGGCGGTCAGCATGGCCACCGGCAAGGCCGGTGATGCCCAGGTCGTGCCCTACGAAACGGCCATCGCCGTGGCGGCGATTTCGCTGCTGGCGACCATGCTCACTGCCATCCGCGCGCGCGGCCTGCTCAAGCTGGTGCCGATCCTGGTCGGCGTCGCCGTCGGCTACACCGTCTCGCTGTTCGTCGGTATCGTCGATTTCAGCAAGGTCACGGCGGCGGCATGGATTGCCGTGCCCGAGTTCGGCACGCCGGAATTCAACCTGGCGGCGATCCTGTTCATGATCCCGGTGGCGATTGCGCCCATCGTCGAGCACGTCGGCGGCATCCTCGCCATCGGCTCGGTGGCCGGCAAGGACTATACCGAAAGCCCGGGCCTGCACCGCACGCTGTTCGGCGACGGCCTGGCGGTCAACGTCGTCGGCCTGTTCGGCGGCCCGCCGGTGACCACCTACGGCGAGGTGACCGGTGCCGTCATGCTGACCAAGAACTACAACCCGGTGGTGATGACCTGGGCTGCCGGCTTCGCCATCCTGATGGCCTTCGTCGGCAAGTTCGGCGCGCTGTTGCAGACCATCCCGATGCCGGTGATGGGCGGCATCATGGTGCTGCTGTTCGGCTCGATTGCCGGCATCGGCCTGAAGACGCTGCTCGACGCCAAGGTGAACCTGACCAGCGCGCGCAACCTGTGCATCGTCTCGGTGACGCTGGTCACCGGCATCGGCGGCCTGGGCGTGACCATCGGCAGCTTCTCGCTGCAGGGTATCAGCCTGTGCGGCGTGCTGGCGGTGCTGCTCAACCTGTTGCTGCCGGCCGAGCCGACGGAGTCAGACAAGGTGCGTTGATCTGCATCCCTGATGACTACCGAGCTTTCCCCACGCGTCGAGCGTTTCTTTCTGTTGACCCTGGCTGGCATCCAGTTCAGCCATGTGCTCGATTTCATGATCATGATGCCGCTCGGCCCGATCCTGATGACCGCTTTCGGCATCGATACGCACGAGTTCGGTTTGCTGGTCGCGTCCTACAGTTTCAGTGCGGCGGTTTCCGGGGTGCTGGCAGCGACCTTTGTTGACCGCTTCGAGCGCAAGCGGCTGTTGCTGGTGGTCGTGGCGCTGTTCGCGCTGGCGACGCTGGCCTGTGCGCTGGCCCCGGGATATTCGACGCTGTTGCTGGCGCGGGGGATGGCCGGGGTGTTCGGTGGGGTGATGGGGGCATTGATCCACACCATGATCGGCGATGCGATTCCGTTCTCACGCCGGGCGCGGGCCAGCGGCATCGTGGCCAGCGCCTTTTCGCTGTCGACCATTGCCGGCGTGCCGCTGTCGCTGTGGCTGGCCAATCACCTGGGCTGGCGCGCGCCGTTCGCGCTGATCGCACTGCTCGGCGTCGTCTTCATGCTGGTCGGCCTGCGTTTCCTGCCGGAACTGCGGCATCACCTTGCTGAGGAAAAGCGCGCACATCTGCTCTCCGATACCTTCAGTGTGCTTGCCGATGGCAACCACCTGCGCGCCTTGCTGTTTTCCGCGCTGATCATCTTTTCCGGTTTCACGGTGATTCCGTACATCACGATTTACGCGGTAGGCAACGTCGGCATCGCCCAGGCGGACATTCCCATCGTCTACCTGGTCGGCGGCTTCGCCACCTTCATCAGCGCCCGGCTGATCGGGCGCTGGGCCGACCATCACGGCAAGGTCGAGATCTATCGCCGGGTCGGCCTGCTGGCAATGGTGCCGCTGCTGGTGCTGACGCATGTCGGTGTGCTGCCGCTGTGGGGCTGGCTGATCTGTTCGACCAGCTTCTTCGTGTTGCTGTCAGGGCGGATGATCCCGGCGATGGCGATCATCGCCTCGGCGGCGCAGCCGAAACTGCGTGGCACCTTCATGTCGCTCAACGGTACCGTGCAGTCCCTGGCGATGGGGCTGGCGACGACGCTGGCCGGTTTCCTGGTCAATATGGACGATAGCGGTCGCATGGTCGGCTATCCGCTGGTCGGCTACGTTGCCGTGGTCGCCAACCTGGCGGCGATCTGGTGCGCCTCACGCATCGTCATGCACGGCCGTAACGCCTGACTTTCCGGAGTAAGCATGGACAAGACGACTTACTGGATATTGCGTTGCGAGCATCGCTTGCTGTTCCTGGCCGATGGCGCACAGTTCCCGGTGGGCCATGCTGACGATTTCGGCAATCCGGAGCGGGCGCTGATCGTCAGCGAATCGCCGGCATGTCGCCATGTTGCGGTCGATGTGGCCGAATTCCCGAAAATACCCGGCGCCGAACCGGTTTCCGTGCGCGCCATCTTCACCCTGGCCGGTCCGGAAATTTTCGCGCTCGCCGGTCGGGCGACGCAACTGCTCGACTGGCAGGCCAATCACCGTTATTGCGGCCGTTGCGGCACGCCGACCGAAATCATGGCGGGCGAACCGGCGATGCGCTGCCCGGCCTGCGGCCTGCTGGCCTATCCGCGTCTGTCGCCGGCGGTGATGGTGCTGGTGCGCGATGGAGAGAAGCTGCTGCTGGCACGCAGTCCGCATTTCAAGCCGGGCGTGTACAGCGCGCTGGCCGGGTTCGTCGAGCCGGGCGAGACGCTGGAGCAATGCGCGGTGCGCGAAGTGCGCGAGGAGGTCGGCGTCGAGATCGCCAACCTGCGCTATTACTCCAGTCAGCCCTGGCCGTTTCCCAATTCGCTGATGATCGCGTTCTTCGCCGATTACGCCGGCGGGACGATCACGCCGCAGCCCGGTGAAATCGAGGATGCCGGCTGGTACCTGCCGGCTGAACTGCCGCTGCTGCCCGATCCGGTGAGTATTGCGCGGCGCCTGATCGACGCGGCGCTGGCGACTTAAACCGCGTCGTCGTCGCGGTGCGTGCGCATCGCGGCAAAACATTCCTGCCAGTAATCCAGACAAGCACGAACCTTGGGCAGGCGATGGCGTTCCTGCAGCATCACCGCGTACACGGGGATGCGTTCGCGGTCGGTGTAGTCGGCGAGTACCTGGCACAGTTGCCCGCGCCGGACCAGCGGCGAGACCAATAATTCGTTGAGGCGGGCGATGCCGATGCCTTCGAGCGCCAGCGCGAGCACGATGGAAGTGCTGTCGGCGCGGGTGTGGCCCTTGACCTGCAGGATGTCGGTCCGGTTGCTGCGGGCCAGCCGTTTGTCCTTGTCAGCCGACTGCCAGGCGGCGGCAGTGCTGTCCCATTCGCTGCTGTCCAGCGTCGATTTTCTGAATGGCCAGCGATTCAGTGACTGGCTGGCGCTGTTGGCAATCAGCCGGTGCTTTGCCAGATCGGCCGGGGTTGCTGGCGTGCCGAACTTGTCCAGATAGCTGGGGGCGGCGTAGAGGCTGCGGCCATGTTCGCCAATTTTCCGGATGACCAGGCTTTCGGCGTTGTCGACGCCGGCGCGGATGGCGATGTCGATGCCGTCGCGAGCCAGATCGGAAACCCGGTCGTCGGCCAGGATGTCGATCTGCAGCCCCGGGTGGCGCGCGTACAGCCCGGGCAGGCTGGGGACGATGACCATCTGGGCGAGGATGGGGCTGATGCAGATGCGGACCAGTCCGCTCGGCCCGGCCAGCTTGCCGCTCAACTCGCTGTCCATTTCGGCGGCGATGTCGAGCATGCGCCGGGCGTGGGCGAGGAAGGTGTCGCCTTCATCGGTCAGCGACAGGCCGTGCGTGCTGCGATGCAGGAGGCGGACGCCGAGTGCGGCCTCCATGCGGGCGATGGCGCGCGATACCTGGCTGACCGGCTCGTTGCGCTCGCGCGCTGCCGCCGAAAGCGTACCGAGTTCGGCAACGCGGACGAAGAGGGCGGCGTCGGTCAGGTTCAGTTGCATGCCTGGCAGTATGAACGGGAATTTATTGTTTTGCAAAAACTGCAATAGCAATCTGCATTTTCGGCGGTTTCCGATATTCGGTTGTAGCAATAAAGTGCGAACCGTTACTTGTGAAGGAGATTGCCATGAGCCAGATCGACAGTCCGGGGGCGCTGCCCCTTGCCGCGCGCGATGCCGAACGGCGGGGTCGCCGCTACGAGCAGGCCGTCGAGCGCGCCGAGGCAATGCGGCGTGCCGAGATCAAGGCGGCGCAGGATAGGCTGATTGCTTTGACTGCTGCGCTGTTGGTCCGCGTGTTGCGGCGTGCAACAGGATATTTGCGAGACTGCCGAGGCAGTCTCGCTCGCCCTGCCGCATGAACACGCGCCGGTGAAAGCGCGCGCTTCGTTTGCGGTCGGTGTCAGCCGGTCAGCGGCTTGACCACGCGCTTGACGGCGGTGTCGTCGGGGTGCGGGTGAATGGTGAAGCCGAGGCTGGTCATCAGGCGGAACATCTTGCTGTTGGTCGACAGCACGTCGCCAACCACGGCGCGGTAGCCCTTGCTGCGGGCACAGTCGATCAGCGCCGTCATCAGCTTGCGGCCGACGCCGCACTTCTGCCAGTCGTCGCCGACAGCCAGTGCGAACTCGACCGATTCGCCATCCGGATTGAGCACATAGCGGGCCACGCCGATCTGGTGTTCCTTGCCGGTTTCGGCGTTGGGCAGCGTCGCGACCAGCGCCATTTCACGGTCGTAGTCGATCTGCGTGAAGCGGACCAGCATGGTCTGGGTCAGTTCGCGCAGGGTGTCCATGAAGCGGTAGTAGCGCGATTCGTCGGACATGGCCTTGACGAATTCCTGCTCCATGTCGGCGTCTTCCGGGCGGATCGGGCGGATGGTGACGACCTTGCCGTCGTTCATCGTCCAGTCCTGGATCAGGTGCACCGGGTAGGGATAGATCGCCATGTGCGCGTAGCGGTCGCCGCTGCTGTTGGCTGCGTGGTCGATGACGATGCGGGCGTCGGCAGCGATGGCGCCGTGCTCGTCGACGATCAGCGGGTTGAGGTCCATCTCGATGATCCACGGCAGTTCGCAGACCATTTCCGAGATGCACAGCAGGACTTCCTTGAGCGCTTCACGGTCGACCGGCGGCATGTTGTGGAACTGGTCGAGCACCTTGGAGGTGCGCGTCGAGTCGATCAGGTCCTTGGCCAGGAACTTGTTCAGCGGCGGCAGCGCGACCGAACGGTCGGAGAAGATTTCATTGTCGAAACCGCCGGCGCCGAAGGTAATGACCGGCCCGAAGATCGGGTCACGCAGCACGCCGATCATGATTTCGCGGCCGTGCGGGCGGGACAGGAAGGGCTCGATCGAGACGCCGTTGATCTTGGCGGTCGGGTTGCGCTTCTGCACCGTGTCGATGATGTCGTGATAGGCGTTGCGTACCGCCGGTGCGTTCTGGATGTTGAGGCGGACGCCGCCGGCATCGGACTTGTGCGGCAGGTCGGGCGAATCGACCTTCATCGCCACCGGGAAGCCGATCTGTTCGGCCAGCAGCAGGGCCTCGGTGGCGGTGCGGGCGACCATGGTCTGGGCAACCGGCACCTTGAAGGCGCGCAGGATGGCCTTCGATTCCATTTCCGAGAGCACCTTGCGCCGTTCGGCGAGCAGGGCCTCGATCAGCATCTTGGCGCCTTCGGCTTCCGGCCGGCCGTGCTGGCGGGTCGGTTCCGGCGTCTGCAGCAGCAGCTTCTGATTGCTGTAGTACTTGGAAATGTGGTGGAACAGTTCGATTGCCGTTTCCGGCATGCGGAAGGCCGGGATGCCCGAGTCTTCGAGCAGCTTGCGCGCTTCGGAAACCTGGGATTCACCCATCCAGCAGCAGATGATGCGGCGGTTGAGTTTGTCGGAAATCGAGATGATCGCCTGGGCCACGCCCATCGGGTCGGTCATCGCCTGCGGCGAGAGCATGACCAGGGTGCTGTCGACGTTCGGATCCTGCGAGATCGACAGCAGGGCGTCGCGGTAGCGTTCGGGGGTGGCGTCGCCACCGATGTCGATCGGGTTGCTGTGCGACCAGCTGGCCGGCAGCACCTTGTTCAGGTTGCCGATGGTTTCCGCGGCCAGTTCGGCCAGCGGAATGCCGAGGTCGCCGGCGCGGTCGGCCGCCATGGCGCCCGGACCGCCACCGTTGGTGATGATTGCCAGACGGGCGCCTTGCGGACGGAACTTGGAGGCGAGTGCCTTGGCCGCGTAGAACAGCTGGCCGACGTTCTTGACGCGGACGACGCCGGCACGGCGCACGGCGGCGTCGAAGACGGTATCGGAAACGGCGGCCATGCCCGAATGCAGGCGGGCGGCGTGCGAACCGGCTTCGTGACGGCCGGCCTTGAGCAGGATGATCGGCTTGATCCGCGCCGCCGAACGCAACGCGCTCATGAAGCGGCGGGCGTGGCGGATGCCTTCGACGTACATCAGGATGTAGTGGGTGCGGCTGTCGTAGATCAGGTAATCGAGGATTTCACCGAAATCGACGTCGGCGGTCATGCCCAGCGAGATGACCGACGAGAAACCGACCTGGTTGGCCTGCGCCCAGTCGAGCACGGCCGAACACATGGCGCCGGATTGCGAGACCAGGGCCAGATTGCCGGGCGCGGCGGAAGCGCGGGTGAAAGTGGCGTTGAGGCCGAGTTCGGGGCGGATGATGCCCAGGCAGTTGGGGCCGAGCACGCGCACATTGTAGGAACGGGCGATTTCCATCACCTTGCGTTCGAGCGCGGCGCCGATGTGGCCGGCTTCGGAGAAACCCGAGGCGATGACGATGACGTTGCGCACGCCGCTGCGGCCGCACTGTTCGATGATCTGCGGCACCGTCTGCGGGCGGGTGGCGATGACCGCCATCTCGACGCGGGCGCCGATTTCCTCGATCGATTTGTAGGCCGGCTGGCCCTGGATCGTCTCGTGTTTCGGATTGATCGCGTACAGGCGGCCCTTGTAGCCCGAGCCGAGGATGTTCTTGAAGATGACGTTGCCGACGGAGTTTTCGCGATCCGAGGCGCCGATCACGGCGACCGACTTCGGTTCGAAAAGTGCGGTCAGATAGTGCTGTTCCAACATGCTGGCTCTCTTTTCAGGCTATTGTTTTTACGGGGATTGTGCAGTGCAATATTTTCTCATACTCGAGTGCGCAATACCATGCAAAAAATGCGGGTATTGCCCTCGGGTTTCACCTAATCGACAAGTTCGCAATCGAGCTGGAAAGACTGCGACAAGGCCCGGTGAACCGGGCATTTGTTGGCGATTTCGAGCAGACGCTGCCGTTGTTCCGGCGTCAAGTCGCCCTCCAGCGTGATGCGGCGCTCGATGCAGTCGCGCATCGCGCCGTCGACCTCGACCTTGTGGTGCGACAGTTCGACGTTAACCCGCCGCAGCGCCAGTTCCTTGCGTTCGGCGTACATGCGCAGGGTCATCGAGGTGCAGGCGCCGAGCCCGGCCATGACGAAATCGAAGGGCGCCGGTCCGGCATCGCTGCCGCCCATGCTGGCCGGTTCGTCGGCAATCAGGCGGTGCTGGCCGGCGATGACTTCCTGCTGGTATCTTCCCTGTCCGTTTTCCCTGACGACAACCGTTCCCGACATGACGCGCTCCGTGAATGAAATGACTCAAATCATACGCCCATCCGGCTGGATCGAACGTTACAGTTCGTGCTTGCCGGACACCGGTCGAATCCTCGACCTGGCCTGCGGTAGCGGGCGTCATGCCCGATTTCTGGCAGGGCAGGACCGGCAGGTCCTGGCGGTCGATCGCGATGCGTCGGCGCTGGCAGCATTGAATGGCATCACCGGTATCGAAACCCGTTGCCTCGATCTCGAAGGCGATGTCTGGCCGCTGGCCGGTGAAACATTCGCTGGCATCGTCGTCACCAACTACCTGTGGCGACCACGGCTGCCGGAACTGCTCGGTCAGCTGGCGGGCGGCGGCGTGCTCATCTACGAAACCTTCATGCTCGGCAACGAAACCTGGGGCAAGCCGTCGAATCCGGATTTCCTGCTGCGCCCGGGTGAATTGCGCGCCGTCGCGGCGGCGGCCGGGCTGGAAGAAATCGCCTGGTTCGAGGGCTATGCCGGCGAGCCGAAACCCTGCGTGCGCCAGGCCATCGTCGCCCGCCGGCCTACCTGAGCAGCGGCCGCAACGCCGGCCAGACGTGCTCCAGCAGCAGCGGCTGAGCGTCGGCAGTCGGGTGCAGGCGGTCGGCCTGGAACAGTTCCGGGCGGGTCGCCACCGGTTCGAGCAGGAAGGGCAGGTAGGCGGTTTTTTCCGCCTTGGCGATGTCGCCGAAGCGCTGGAAAAACTGATCGGCGTACGGCCCGTAATTCGGCGGCAGGCGCATCCCGGCGAGCAGCACGCGGGCACCGGACTTCCTGGCGGCGACGATCATCGTCTCCAGGTTGTTTTCCATCTGCTTCAAGGGCAGGCCGCGCAGGCCGTCGTTGGCGCCCAGCGCCAGGATGACCACCGCCGGTTTGTGCGCCTTGAGCGCGGCAGCAAAGCGGGCGCGGCCGCCGGCGCTGGTTTCGCCGGAGATCGACAGGTTGGCGACGCTATAATCGAGGTGCAATTCGCGCAGGCGCTCCTGCAGCAGCGACGGCCAGGCCTGCTGCGGACGGATGCCGTAGCCGGCGGACAGCGAGTCGCCCATGACCAGGATGGTTTTGGCGGCCATGGCCGGCGGCGCGAAGACAAGCAGCGATAACAGGAACAGGAAAGCACGCATGACGGAAAAACCGGTAGTTGAAGTGGTAGGTCTGGGCAAGACCGTCGATAACGGCGGCGAGCCCTTGACGATTCTGCAGGATATTTCCTTTTCGGTCATGCCGGGCGAGACGGTGGCCATCGTCGGCGCTTCCGGTTCGGGAAAATCCACGCTGCTCGGACTGCTCGCCGGGCTCGATGTTCCCACGGCCGGCGAAATCCGCCTCGATGGCGTGTCGCTGGCCGCGCTCGACGAAGATGCCCGCGCGCTCGCCCGGGGCCGACTGCTCGGTTTCGTCTTCCAGTCCTTCCAGCTGTTGCCGGCGCTGACCGCGCTGGAAAACGTCATGCTGCCGCTTGAACTGGCCGGCCGCAAGGATGCGGCAGCGCTGGCGCGCGACTGGCTGGAGCGTGTCGGTCTAGGTCATCGCCTCAAGCATTACCCGAAGCATCTTTCCGGCGGTGAGCAGCAACGCGTCGCCCTGGCCCGAGCCTTCTCGCCGGCGCCGCGGTTGGTGCTGGCCGACGAGCCGACCGGCAACCTCGACGCGGCGACCGGTAAGCAGATCATCGAACTGATGTTCGACCTCAATACCCGGCAGGGCACGACCTTGATTCTGGTAACCCACGACGAAGCAATTGCAGCACGCTGTGGCCGTGTGTTGCGGATTCAATCCGTTGCTTGAAATTGGCGATCCGGGTTGGCTGTTTTGACGCCACCTTGGGGCACGCGATGCCCGTCTGCACGCTCGCTAGGGGACTGCTGTCGCAAGATTGAAACGCTTTTGTAGCAAGCTGGCAGGGTAGCTTCCGGAGGGCTGCGTAAAAAACGCTTACGCTTCATTGTCCGGGGGCGCTTGCGATACTTGCCAGGGAGCACAGCATGAGTCATCTTGACCGCCGCCACCGTAAAGGCATTTCAGGGCTGCCGGAAATCCCGGCGCCAAAGCCGTTGCCTGATACGGCTCAGATCCATCGGCAGTTGCGTCAGGCCAGGGAGAAGTTGCTGGCCCAGTTTGATCCGTTCGGGATCGGGGTGCCGATCGCGCATGCGCAGATGGCATGGATGCTCCACCCACAGGAACTGGCTGAGCGCCTCTTCCGCCTGTCTACGGATCTCCTCGAATTGCAGGCGCATAGCGTCAAGCGTTCCCTGGGGCTACCCAGCGTCGATCCGGTACTGCCGCAGGCCGATGATGCCCGTTTTGTCGATCCGGTATGGACGGAGTCCGCCAGTTGGGATCTGGTCAAGGAATGGTATCTGGCCTTCACGCACCATATTCAGGACATCCTGTACGAAACCCCTGCGCTATCCGATCGTGAGCGTCGGCGGGCGGCATTCTGGTGGCGGAAGTGGCTGAATGCCGTGGCGCCGACGAACTACCTGTGGTCGAACCCGGTTGCCTTGCAGAAGCTTGTCGAGACGCGCGGCGAGAGCCTGTGGCGAGGTGTTGAGAACATGATGGAGGATGTGCTCTCCGGCAATGTCCGCATGACCAATCCTGATGATTTCAAGGTCGGCGAGAATCTGGCGACAACGCCTGGCGCAGTTGTCTTTCGCAATCACCTGCTTGAGGTGATCCATTACGCACCGAGAAGCGAGCGGGTCGGTGCCGAGCCTCTGGTCATCGTGACGCCGTGGATCAACAAGTATTACATCCTCGATCTGACCGCCAGGAAAAGCATGGTGCGTTACCTGCTCGATCAGGGGGTCGATGTTTTCATCACGAGCTGGAAGAATCCGGACGCTTCGATGCGGGACCTGGCCTTCGACGATTATCTCGTCGACGGCATCGACCGGATCGTGCAGCTTGCCCGGGAATTCACCGGCCAGTCACGCGTCCATGCCGTGGGCTACTGTATTGGCGGGACGGCACTGGCAAGCTACATGGCCTGGGCCAACCGCAGGTATCCGCCGGAGCAGATGCCGGTTGCCGACTGGACACTGTTTACGACCCTGGTGGACTTTCACAAGCCTGGTGACATCGAAGTTTTCATCGATCCGGGAAGCATTGACCACCTCACCGAGCAGATGGCACGCAAAGGCTATCTCGATGGCAAGGAGATGGCGGCATCGTTCCGCTTGTTGCGTTCGAACAGCCTGGTCTGGCATTACATCGTCAAGGGCTGGCTGTATGGCGAAGCCCCGGCAGCGTTCGACGTGCTTTACTGGAACATGGATTCAACCCGCATGCCCTACGCCATGCATGCCTGGTATCTCCGCGAGCTTTACCTGCATAACCGGCTCATCCAGCCGGGAAGCCTGACAGTGGCCGGGCAGCCGATCGATCTCGGCATCATTCGCCAGGCGCTCTACGCGGTGGCCGCCGAAGACGATCATATTGCCCCCTGGCAACAGGCTTTCCGCACCCTGCATCATGTCAGTGGCGACAAGCGTTTCGTCCTGACGACCTCGGGCCATATCCTGGGTATTGTCAATCCACCGGTAAGACCGGCAAAGCGCGCCTACTGGGCCGGGCCGGCACACCGCAAGGCGGATTCCCCGCGCGCCTGGCAGGCGAATGTCAAGCAGCATGCCGGAAGTTGGTGGGAAGACTGGATGCACTGGCTGAAGCCCCGCTTGGGCGAGTCTGTCCCGGCCCGACCGGCGGCCACCGCCGAATTTCCTTCGTTGGCGGCAGCGCCTGGAACCTATGTCCACGAGCACTGACCCGATGCGGGTCGCCGGGGGGTGATCAGTATCATGGGCAACGCGATGGCAGCGCATTCCGGGGGAGCGATGGCGTATCAGGAGACCGGTACGCCAGCGCCTGATGCCGGCCCTGTTCTGGATATTGACAGCGCTATTGGCGAGTTGCCGTGTCACGCCTGCTCGGTCGACCTGGCTGCGCCCGGACACGATATCGACGAAAGCCTGCGCAACAACCCGGAGTTGCCAGGGTGCATCGTCACCGACGGTAGCGATGTCGTCGGCGTGGTGTCCCGTCAGCGCTGGCTGGAAGAGTTGTCGCAGCCATTTCGTGCCGAGTTGTACCTGAATCATCCCGTGGCCAGGGCGGTTGTTTCCTTGTCCGCACCCTGGCTCTGTCTGGCCTCGGCAACGCTCGTCCATGATGCGGTCAGGCAGGCTCTGGCCCGTCCAAGGAAGCTGCTGTTCGAGCCGTTGATGGTGGACTTTCCCGATGGACAGCATCGCTTGCTCGATACCTATGTCCTGTTGATGGCGCAATCGGAGATTTTTGCCCGTGCCCGCGAACGCTCGGAAGCGCTGCGTCACGATGTCGAATCCTATGCCCAGCAGCTGGAACGAACCGTCGCCGATTTGCGTGCGACGCAGGACAGCCTGGTCGAAGCTCGTCGCCTGGCGGCGCTTGCCCGTCTGGTGGCCGGCATGGCGCACGAAATCAATACGCCGGTCGGCATTGCGCTGACGGCAGTAACTCACCTTGAAGCCGGCCTGGCACAGTTGCAAGCCAGCGTGGCCGAAGGCCATCTGCGGCGTTCCGAGATGACACGCTTTCTGGAGATGGCCGGGGAAAGCGTATTGCTGGCCCGCAGCAATGTGCAGCGGACGGCTGAACTGATCAGGAGCTTCAAGCGTGTTGCGGTGGATCAGACGAGCGAAGTGCGCCGTCGTTTCAATCTGGCCGATTATCTTGGCGAAGTGCTGCACAGCCTGCGTCCCGTGCTCAAGCGGCAAACCCATCAGGTCCGGGTGGACTGTCCGCCGGACATCGTCCTCGACAGTTATCCCGGGGCACTGGCCCAGATTTTCACCAACCTGACGATGAATGCGCTCGAGCACGCCTTTCCCGAGAACCGTCCCGGGACGATCTCGATCGCTTGCAGTCGTTCGGACAGCCACTTGCACATGGTTTTTTCCGATGATGGTGTAGGTATCTCCGAGAGCGACCAGGTGCATCTGTTCGAGCCATTTTTCACCACACGCGGTCATGCCGGCGGGTCCGGCCTCGGCCTGCACATCGTGTTCAATCTGGTGACCGGGATACTCAAGGGAACGGTCGCCTGTCAAAGCCAGCCTGGTCTGGGCACAAGTTTCGTCATCGATTTGCCACTGGAGGTGCCCCAATGATTGATGACCCGGATGGCGATGAAGATTTCCTGATCGAGGAAGATGACGGGCCCGTTCCGCAATGTGCTGCCAGGGCCGCCTGGAAACTGCTCGTGGTCGATGACGAGCCGGATGTGTTCGCGATAACAAAGATCGTTCTGGCTGATTTCTCGTTTGCCGGCGCGGCGCTGGAAATCATTCCGGCATATTCGCGAAGCGAGGCAGAGGCCTATCTGCTGCAGCATGACGATGTGGCCGTATTGCTCCTCGATGTCGTCATGGAAGAAACGGATGCGGGCCTGCGTCTGGTCGAGTTCGTCCGCGTCACCCTCGGCAACAAGCTGGTTCGTATCGTGCTGCGCACCGGGCAGCCAGGCTATGCCCCGGAAAAGGAGGTGATTCTTCGCTATGACATCAACGATTACAAGGAAAAGACGGAACTGACGACCCAGAAATTGTTCACGACCGTCGTCGCATCGTTGCGGGCGTACCAGCACCTGCTTGATCTTGAGCGTCAGCGTGCCGGTCTGGCACAGATTGTTCACGCCAACCAGGGGTTGGCCCGCCATCAGGAACTGGATGAATTCGGCAAGGGGGCGCTGGCGTTCATGGTTGCCTTGCTGAACGCCGGTGGCGGCGAACTGCGGCGTCGCGAAGGGCAGGGTAGCACGGCGCTGGCGCGCCAGGGCGATTTGCCGGAATCGGCCATTGATGCCATCGACGCCTGGGACGGGCTGACCTTGTGCTGGGTGGGTGGCCTGGTCCTGGCCCCCATCCCGTCGCGTACGGATTCGCCGGTTTTCGTCTGCCTCGGTGGTGTTTCCAGTGTGGATGACGGTGATCGAGTATTGTTCGGCATTCTTGCGGAAGCTGTTGGCGCCGGCTGGGATTCGGTTCTCCTGCTCGGGCGTCTGCAGGATGCGCAGAAAGCCATTGTCTATGCGCTGGCGCGCATGGCGGAATTCCGGGACGCCGGAACGGGTGAGCATGTCCGCCGGGTTGAGCGGATGGTCCGGGCAATGGCACTCAAGTTGCGCGTCCATGACGATTACGCCTGCCTGCGTGATGAAGCCTTTGTCGAGCAACTCGTTCTGGCTTCGGTTCTCCACGATGTTGGCAAAGTGGGGGTGCCAGATGCAATCCTCAACAAACCCGGGGCGCTCGATGGTGGTGAGAAGCGCCAGATGCAGGCGCATGTGGCGATCGGTGCCGAGATTCTGGCTGAGGCAGCAGGCATGGTGCCAGGGATGAACTACATTGCCTTGGCTGCGGAAATCGCTGCCAACCACCACGAAAGTGCCGATGGCAGCGGCTATCCAGGCCGCAAGACCCTTGATCAGATACCGGTTTCGGCACGGATCGTGAGTGTTGCCGACGTGTACGACGCGCTCGTCTCGAAGCGTCCCTACAAGGAAGGCTGGCCTCGGGAAAAGGCCATCGCCTGGTTACGCGAGATGGCCGGGCAACGGTTCGATCCCCGTGCCGTTGAAGCATTGGCCGCTGTAATCGGGGAGTCCAGCTTCCCCACTGAAGGGCAGCATCGCTCGGAGGCAGTGAATTGCTGAAATACGGGTGTAAAGGTCGAGGTTTAGGCTGAAGTTCCCGATAATTTCATTTCCAGGATCAAGTATGTTGAACGCAGAAAAAGTCGTCAGCGCCCACAAGGCACAACTTGCCGCTCTTCACGAAATGACCGGAAAGGCCCTGGATGTCGTCGAGAAGATTGCCCAGTTGAACCTCGACACAGCCCGCAACCATCTTCAGGCTCATGACGAGCATGTGAAAACCCTGATGAGTGCCAAGGATCTGAAAAGTCTGGCCAAGCTGAATGAAGAACTGCTCCAGAAAATTGCCGGAAAAACCGCAAACTACAGCCAGGAGTTGTTCAAGCTTGCTTCCGGCATGGGCAGCGAATTCGGCGAGCTGGTCCAGTCGCAGATGAAAGACGCGCAAAAGGAATTCTTCTCGGCGGTGGAAGTGACGGTGAACTCGCTGCCGGAGAACGCTGCATCGGTTAAGGATGCGATCAAATCGGCAATGGCACAGGCAGCCACGGCGATGGAATCGGTCCAGAAAGCCGTGCAGGAAGCACAGGATACCGGCAGCGCGCAGTTGAGCAGCATGGTTGAAGGTACGACCAAGAGCGCAAAGTCGAGAAAATCCACCGCTTAAGTCGACCGATTGAGCGTGCCAGAAAACCGCCGAACCTCGGCGGTTTTTGCATGGTTCATCGAGCGCGTATCGCCCTTGCTGCGCGCAGGCCGCTCCTGACGGCGCCTTCAAGCGTTGCCGGGTAGTCGGCCCAGGTGTAGTCGCCGGCCAGGACGAGGCGTGAGTCGGCGGTGATGTGGGCGGGGCGCGCCAGTTGCGGTCGGCTGCAGAAGGTCGCCCGTTTTTCCCGGATCACCTGGCGCCAGTCGGCCGTGCCGAGGCCGAGCGCGGTTTCGATTTCCGCGGCCAGGGCTTCGTCGGTCAGGGCTTCCCAGTCGCCGTGGCCGCTGATCGCACAGCCGAACAGGCCGTTGCCGCGGTCGACCGCCCAGGCGCCGGTGTTGCCGCCGAGGTGCAGCAGCGGGAAGGGCAGTCGGGTATTTGCCGCAAATTGCAGGTAGACCGTGGCGATCGGTTCGTAATCGAAGCGGGCGTCGATTTCAGGCAACAGTGCGCCGACGTGCTGCGGCGCGACGGCGACGATGAGCGAATCGTAGGCCTCGCCATCGACGCGGGCGTCGTTGATGCTGCGCACCCGGTGGCCGAAGCGCAGCGTCGCGCCGTTTGCCGTGAGCCAGCGACAGGCCGGTTCCGGCAGCAGTTCGCCGAAGGGCACGCGTGGCAGCAGCAGGTCGGTGTCGGCGCGGCGCGGGCTTCCCAGGCTGTCGCGCAGGACATTCGCAAACAATTGCGCCGACGCGCGTTCGGCCGGGGTGTTGAGCGCCGCCAGGCAGAGCGGCTCCCACAGTTTCTTACGCAGGACGCCGGTCTGGCCGGCGGCGTCGAGCCAGTCGGCGACGCATTCGTCGCGCGTCAGGCGAAAGCCGCGCCATTTGACGCGCTCCATCCAGCGCGCGGTTTTCAGTTTTTCCGGCAGGTCGACCGTGGCCGCCGTGAGCAGCCCCCAGGCGACGTTGAACGGCGCCGGCCAGTGCGGCAGTGCCAGGCAAAAGCCGTCGCGGTCGACGACCTGCAAGGGGCGGCGCTCGAACAGCGCGCCCGGGTCGGCGCCGACGCTACGCATCAGCGCCAGCGTTTCGCGGTAGGCACCGAGCAGCAGGTGCTGACCGTTGTCGAGCGTGCGCCCGTCGATATTCACCGAACGCCCGCGCCCGCCGGCGACGCGGCCGGCTTCGTAGAGGGTGACGGCGGCGCCGCGCCGGGTCAGGTCGACGGCGGCGGCGAGCCCGGCCCAGCCGGCGCCGACGACGGCGACTTTCACGCGCTCAGCCCTTGATCCAGGTCTTCGCTGCCAGCCACAGCTTGCGCGTCGCCGGCAGCGAAATGCGCTGGTGCAGCACCTGGAAGTTCTCGCCGCGGATTTCCTCGAGCAGGGTGCGGTAGATCGCCGCCATGATCAGGCCGGGGCGCTGGTTTTTGCGGTCGACCGCCGGCAGCAGCGCGAATGCCTGTTCGTAGTAGCGCTGGGCGCGTTCATACTGGAACTGCATCAGCGCCGTGAAGTTGTCCGAATATCTGGCGTTGAGGATGTCGGCGGCGGGCACGTTGAACTGTTTGAGTTCATCCATTGGCAGGTAGATGCGGCCGCGCCGCGCGTCTTCGCCGACGTCGCGGATGATGTTGGTGAGCTGGAAGGCCATGCCCAGGTCGTGCGCGTACTTCTGCGTCTGCCGGTCCTGATAGCCGAAGATTTCGGCGGCGAGCAGGCCGACGACGCTGGCGACGCGGTAGCAGTAGAGCGATAGCCCTTTGAAGTCGAGGTAGCGCGACTGCTGCAGGTCCATCTCCATGCCGTCGATGATTTCCAGCAACTGCTCGCTCGGCAGGTTGATCCCGGGGGCAACCGCCTGCAGCGCCAGGCCGACCGGGTGGGTGGCCTGTTTCTCGGCGACGCGCTGCACCTCCATCCGCCACCAGACCAGCTTGGTCGAGGCGAGCGAGAGGTCGGAGCATTCGTCGACGACGTCGTCGACCTCGCGGCAGAAGGCGTACAGCGCCATGATCGCCTGGCGGCGTTCGGGCGGCAGGAAGAGGAAGCTGTAGTAGAAGGAGGAGCCGCTCTTGGCGCACTTCTCCTGGCAGTATTGGTCGGGGCTCATGGGCTCACATTCTAATGGAACGGGCGAGCAGCACGAACCAATCGGCCTTGCCCAGCTTGGGGCGATGCCGGAAGACGTCGCCGCGCACGCGCGCTATGCGCTCCAGAATGCGCAGGCCGCCCTGCACGGTGAGGCGGATTTCCCAGCCGATCCGCCCGGGCAGCGCATGGACCAGCGGCGCGCCGCGCAGCATCAGCGTACGAGCCCGGTCGACCTGGAAATCGATCAGTTTTTCCCAAGCCTCGCCGCAACGGCCGGCGGCGATGTCGTCCTCGCTGACGCCGAAGCCCTGCATCTCGACTTGCGGCAGGTAGATCCGGTCCTTCTGCCAGTCGATGGCGATGTCCTGCCAGAAATTGATCAACTGCAGCGCGGTGCAGATGCAGTCGGACTGCATCAGTTGCGTGTCGCCAGTGCGCTTGAACAAGGCCAGCACCAGCCGGCCGACCGGGTTGGCCGAGCGCCGGCAGTAATCAACCAGTTCCGGGTAGTCGGCGTAGCGCGTCTTGACCACGTCCTGGGCGAAGGCGTCGAGCAGGTCGCGGAACAACTGGATCGGTAGGGCGTGTGCGGCGATGACTTCGGCCAGGTCGACGAACAGCGCTGTCTGCGGCGTGTTGCCGGCGGCGATGCGGTCGAGTTCGGCCTGGTAGGCGGCCAGCTCGGCCAGGCGCTGTTCGGGCGTCGCGTTGCCCTCGTCGGCAATGTCGTCGGCGCTGCGCGCGAAGCGGTAGATCACCTCGATCGGGCGGCGCAGCGGCGCCGGCACGAGGATCGAGGCGACGGGAAAGTTTTCGTAATGGTCGACTGACATGGGCGTTATTCGTGCTCGGTGTTAGAATGCGCCCCGCCTGCCCAGGTGGCGAAATTGGTAGACGCACCAGATTTAGGTTCTGGCGTAGCAATACGTGGGGGTTCGAGTCCCTTCCTGGGCACCATAGGAATCAATGGCTTGGCGTTTCCGGCGATTTTCTGGAAAGGCCGAATGCTACCCGTTTTTCCCGGGTGGCGCAGGGTCTGTCTCTGCTCCTCGGGCCAGTGCCAGCCAGCGCAGCCAGTGACCGCAGGCCGAGCGGGCACGGCGTTCGGCGTCGTGCCAGCCGCCGCCGTTGCAAAGTCCTGTTACCGTTTCCGACTCGACGCACACAATATCCGGGCTATCGCCGCGCTGACGCGGACCGGTCCAGCGCTCGCAACTGGCGCAGCGTTTGCGGTCGACGGCCTGGATCACCATGCTTTGCCGTTTCAGCGGGGGGCTTGCTGGCCTTTCATCAGTTCGCGCATCTGCGGATTCTTCATCATCTCCTGCATGTTGTACTTGCCCATTCCCGGCATGATCATGTCGCCGGCTTTCTGGCCCGGTTGGCAGGGGCCGAGCCAGCGCGCTTCCTGGACCATCTTCATTTCCTTCATCCCATCCCGCGGCGGATTGAAGCGGGTGACCATGTCGCTGCGGTAACTGCGATTGAAGTCGCCGGTGATCTCGGCATCGGTTGTCGCCGTTGTGCCCCCATCCCGGCAGACCATGTGTATGGTCATCTTGCCGGCGCCCGGCTTGATCTGCATGACCGGGCAATCCGGCTTGCCGCCGGGGTCGGAAGCATCGTTCATCACATTGTCGCTGTTCTGGTCGATGCACATCTGGATCGGTCCCTGGCCGGGCATGCCGGCAGGCATTCCGGACATCTGCGTGCGGATTTCCCAAAGCCCCGACTTGCGCTTGGGCACGTCGGCGGCTGCGGCGGTCGAGGCAATGCAAGCGGCGAGCAGACTCAGGGCGATACGGGAGGTTTTCATGGCGGCTGTCTCCGGTCAGGTAAGAGCACTTATCGTAGTCTGCTTTGCCGGCGTCGTCATGGGATAATCGCGCCTTTTTCCGGGGCAGGTCATGGCGCTCAAATCGACGGTCTTCAAGGCCGAATTGCAGGTATCCGATCTCGATCGCGGACATTTCGCCGAATACACGCTGACGGTCGCTCGCCATCCCTCGGAGACCGATGACCGGATGATGGCCCGCATTCTCGCCTTCGCCATGTTCGCCGGGCCGGACCTCGCTTTCAGCAAGGGGCTGTCCAGCGACGACGATTGTGCGCTGCAGGAAGTCGATCCGTCCGGTGTGCTACGGACCTGGATCGAACTCGGTCAACCCGACGAAAGCCGCATCCGCAAAGGCTGCAACAAGGCCGATCGGGCCATCGTGCTGGCTTACGGGGCGCGTGCCGTCGATGTCTGGTGGCAGCAGACGGCGCCGCTGCTGACGCGCTTTTCCAATCTCACCGTGCTGCGCCTGAGCGCCGAAGAAACCCAGGCCCTGGGCCGCTTGGCTGAACGGACGATGAAACTCTCCTGCACGATCCAGGAAGGCACGATCTGGCTGGCCAGCGGTGAGCAATCGATCCAGTTGTCACCCGAAACACTGTTGAGCGCACAAGCTGGTTAAAATGCCGTGAAGATTTTTTCCATCCTTCCTGAACGAGGTCAATCAGCATGTCTCAAGACGAAAACGAAACTCAAGGTGTAGTCTTCGGCGTTCTCGCCGGCGTGATCTTCGGCGTCATCGCACTGGTCGCCGGCCTCGGTATCTGGAAGGCCGGACAATCTGCCGCCCCGGTGGCGGCCGTTGCCGTTGCCGAAGAAAGCGATATCGCGCCGGTCGGCGAAGCCCTGGCCAAAGTCTATTTTGCCGTCGGCTCGGCCGAGGTCGCAGAAGCCGATTTCATGGTCGTGGTCCCCACGGCTGAGGCACTGGCTGCCAATCCGCAAGCCATCGTGCTGCTGTCCGGCTTTCACGATGAATCCGGCGATCCGGCAATGAACGCCGAGCTGGCCAAGCAACGTGCCCTGGCCGTGCGCGATGTGCTGCTGGCCGGCCATATCGACATCCAGCGCATCAAACTGCGCAAACCGGAATCGACGCTGGGCGGGGGGGCTGCCGAAGAAAGCCGGCGCGTCGAGATTCGCGTCCAGTAGTATCAGTCCCGACGCTGCTCAAACCATTTGAGCAGCGTTGTATAAAGCACGCCCGGTTTGGCCGGCTTGGCAATGAAGTCATCCATGCCGGCCTCCAGACAGCGCGCCTTGTCTTCGGCAAAAGCATTTGCCGTCATGGCCAGGATGGGGATGCTCTGGTAGCCGGGCAATTGGCGGATTTGTCGTGTTGCTTCCAGTCCGTCCATTTCCGGCATCTGCATGTCCATCAGGATGGCGGCGTAACGACCTGACTGGGCCTTTTCCAGCGCCTGCCGGCCATTTTCTGCCAGTTCGACCTTGAGTCCGACATCCTCGAGCAGTATCTGGGCGATTTCAGCGTTGATCGGCTCGTCCTCAGCCAACAGGATGGATTTGCCGGCGTGCTGGCGCTGGATTGCCTGCTCGGCGGCCTCAATACTTGCCAGAGCGGTGTTTTCAGCAGTCTCACGGGTTTTCTTGAGGACGGTGGTGAACCAGAAGGTGCTGCCCTGGCCCGGCGTACTAATGACGCCGGCGCTACCCCCGGTCAATTCAGCGATTTTCCGGGTGATGGCCAGTCCCAGGCCGGTGCCGCCGTACTGGCGCGTGGTCGAATTGTCGGCCTGTTCGAAAGCATTGAACAGCCTGGGCAGGATTTCGGGAGCAATGCCGATACCGGTATCCTCGACTTCAAAGCGCAGGGTGGCAGTTCCATCGGTTTCGCTTTCCTGCGTCACGCGCAGGGTGATGTGTCCGGCGTCGGTGAACTTGATGGCGTTACCGAGGTAGTTGAGCAAGGCCTGTTGCAGGCGGGTGGGATCGCCGCTGAGCTGATGGGGGAAAACAGCGGCTTCGATGTTGAAGCGCAACCCCTTCTCGCGGGCCTTCTGGCCGAGAATCGAAGCGACACTGCCGAGCAGGGCTTCGACATGAACGGGGGCATCTTCCAGAGCAAATTTTTCGGCCTCGATCTTGGACAGGTCGAGCACGTCGTTGATGATCCCGAGCAGGTGGCTGCCGGCATTCTCGATCTTGTCGAGTTTGTCCGCCTGCTGTGCAGTCAGGCCGCTTCGTCGCAGGATGTGGGCCATGCCAGTGATGGCGTTCAAGGGAGTGCGGATTTCGTGGCTCATATTGGCCAGGAAGGTGCTCTTCGCCCGATTGGCCGCTTCCGCCGCTTCCTTTGCCTGCGCCAGTTCGGCGGTGCGGGATGAGACCAGTTGTTCCAGATGGTCGCGGTGCTGCTCCAACTCGATTTCAACCTGCTTGCGCTTGGTGATGTCGGTTGCAATCCCGCACAGTGCGTAGATTTCACCCTGCGCATTGCGCAGCGGCAGCTTGATCGACAGGAAGGCGCTGGTAACGCGGCCATCAGCGGTGGTGAGGAACTCCTCTTTTGTGACCTGCTCCCCGTTCTCGATGACATGTCGGTCATCGTCCTTGATTTTGGCAGCGGCCTTGGGGTCGAAGAATTCGCTGTCGTCGTGCCCGAGTATCCCGTCCATTTCCCGGTCGAACAATTCCCGCACCAGACGGTTGGCGTAGGTGTAGCGGTAGTCCGGATCCTTGATGTAGATGTAGGCGGCAACGCCGTCGAGTATGGTGGCCAGACGTGCTTCACTCTCGCGCAATGCGGCCTGCTGTTTCAGATTATTCTGGTGATAGGTATTGAAAAGCTCGCGCGTCCACCGTGAGAACAGCCAGGATGCGCCCAGGCCGAGGAGCAGGGCGGCCAGCGCGGCAAGCACGATGTTCAGCCCCTGCTGTGTCGATATCTCCTGAAACCGTGTCTGTTCGGCGGCCACTGCCGAACGTAGTTCGTCATCGAAAACCGTGGTGATGACGATCCAGTTCCAGGGGGCATAGCTCTGAATGTAAGCGGTTTTCGCGCCGAGTTCGCCGCTGCGTTCGCGTGGCCATTGGTAGCGCACGATGCCGCCGCCTTGTCGTGCTACAGCCTTGAACTTGTCCAGCACTTCGCCGGTGAGAGGGGGTAGTGTCGTGCTGTCGTGCTCCTCTATTGATGGGTCAGAGGGCGAGATCAGCAAGCGGCCATCGGCGTCGATCAATGCGGCGTAGCCGGATTCTCCGAAACGGTGCGCGCGCAGGCGCAACATCGCCTCCTGTTTCTGCAGCTCCTCCCAGTTATGGAGATAGTCGCCAGTACCGATCAGCCAGTCATAGGGTTCGAAATAGCGGACGTAGGCGAGTTTGTCCGCCATGACCTTGGGGTTGTCCGGGGTGTACCAGCGGTAACGTGAAAACCCTTCGCCGCGCGGCTTGCGCGCTGCTTCGATCAGGCCGCGCATGATGTAGTGGCCGGTATCGTCCTGATTGTCGAGGTTGGTGGTGCCCTCAAGCCTGGGCGCCGTTGGCAGGAGGATGAACTGGCCGTTCATGTCGTCGATGAAGAAATAGCCGCGGCCATCGTAGAAGCGTACGGGACGCAGGGCTTCGATGATCAGCTTCTTGACGTCGGTCGCGGGGCGGCGAGCCGATTCCCGCTGATAGATGGCTTCGGCAATCTGCATCGCGTTATCGACCTGCAGGGTAATGCTTTCGCGCAGGACGGTTTCGGTACGGTTACGGGTGAACTCGATCGCCGTGATGGCGTTACGCATCTCCGCCTTCAGGCGGGCCTCGGTCTGTTCGTTCAGCGCCTGTTCGATGCGTTCAAGCGAGCGACGTGTGTCCTGACGATTCTGCCAGGAGTAGAAACCGGCAAGGGCAAGGGTCAGCACCAGCACGATCAGCAGCGTGCCGGCGAGGTGTATCCTCGGGATGGTTTTCTGGTTTGCGACCAGTGGCAAAATTTTTCTCCTGCGACACTTCGGTCGCTCAAGCCTGGCTGGTCATGCTGCGGCAGGCCAATTATTCAGCGACGCAAGACCCGCCACAGCATCTCGACGCCGGAGACGATCACGTCGCCAATGTCCATCTGGTTGCGCTGCAGGCGCTGTTCACGATCGTAGCGCGATTTCTCCCGCTCGGCGAGGATGATTGCGTCGCCGAGCATTTCCACGTCGCGGGTGGTGCGCCGGGTTTCGGCATTGTCGAAACGGGACAGGGCCTTATCCACCGCATCCGGATCGAGGATGGCGATGGGGGCACGGCAATGCCGGCAGGCGTGGTCCTGGCGGATGTCGACCGGGGCGCCGCAACCGGTACAGCGCACCGTGCCGACCCTGCGCGCCAGTTCGTCGATCTCGTTGTCGCTCAACTGGCGGACGAAACCCTTTTCGATCATCAACTGGGCGAAAGGCGTGAACCGTCCGTGCTTCTGCAGGCAGCGATGGTAGTTGAACTGGCCGCCGTGCTTGGAGCGGTCCAGGCCATGCAGCAGGCGTTCGTCGCAGCGCGGACAGTGCAGCGCGTCGCGTAGCGGCAGGCGCTGCCGGTCGCGGTGCTCGTGGATCAGGCGGAACAGTTCGATGATGCCGCCCGGGGTGATCTGCACGCTTTCGAATTCGTCGAACCAGATGCCGTGGCAGTGAAAGCACAGATCGAGGATGACTTCGCCGTGGTGCATGCGCTCGAAGCGCCGCTTTTCCATCGGCTGCTGGCACGAAGGGCAGGGCGTCGGTTTCATCCGCAGCTGGCGGTCGGGCGGATGCTGCCGAGGTTGAGGGTGACGCCTTTCTTCATCTTGCCGATCACGTGCATTTCGCAGGCCTTGCAGTCGAACTTGAGGATCAGCTTTTCGTTACCGTTGATCAGCGTCATCGGGTCCGGCTTCAAGTGCTTCACCTCCTTCGGACAGAGGTTGAAACTATAGCGCAGGCAGTGGCGGGTGATCATCAGCGAGACCATGCCCTTTTCGTTGCCGGCCTCGTAGGCCTCGTCGATCAGCCGAACGCCGTGCTTCTCGTAGAAGGCGCGGGCCTTGCTGTTGAAGACGTTGCCGAGATAGGTCAGTTCGTCCTGCGGGTAGGGCACGGGGTCGGCTGCCGGTGCCGCGCGCGGTGGGCGCGGATGGCTGGCGAGGCGCGCGGCCTCGAGTTTTTCGGCCGCTTCGCGGCGCAGTGCATTGATCGCGCCGACCGGCAGGAACCAGGCCTGGCTCAGTTGCAGCTTGACGGCTTCGGCGACGAACATCGTGTTGCCGAACTTGCCGAGATTTTCCTTGAGCTTGGCCAGCGCGGCCTCCGGGTTCTGCGCCAGTTCGCGGCCGATCCGCTCGTCGCGGGGCAAGGTGACGGAAACGCTGACCTGGTCTTCGTCGCTCAGCGTCAGCACGAAAGCGTCGGCCTGCTCGACGAATACTGCCTTGATGTTGACGCGCCGGTCGGCTGAATCCTTTTCCAGCGCGCGCTCGAATTCCTGGTCGCGGTTGCGGAACAGGGTGGTGCCTTCGCTCAAGTCGGCCGGGATTTCCATCGGGAAGAGTTTCTTGCCCTCGACCCGGTTGATGCGCATCCCCTGCACGTCGCCGTGGGCGTCGTGGAAGCAGACGCCGTCGCCGTTGTGGAAGGTTTCGCCGGTATTGACCGTAAGCCAGCCGTCGCCGAGCTCTGCCACCTCGCCAATCGGCTCGCCGACGAAGGCCGGTGAATCGAAGGCGCCGATGTCGTCCTGGCGGTCGTTGGCGAAGTAGTCGGTATAGCCGCGGTTGAAGGTCTTTTCCGGCTGCGGCGTGAAGGTGAAGGTCGAACGGCCGCTGGAAGCGCGCACGTAACGCGGGTCGGTCGCGATGATTTCGTCGAGCAGCGTGCGGTAATGCGCGGTGATGTTCTTGACGTAGGACAGGTCCTTCAGCCGGCCTTCGATCTTGAACGACGAGACGCCGGCCTCGACCAGCGCGCGCAGGTTGTCGGACTGGTTGTTGTCCTTCATCGACAGCAGGTGCTGGTTCTCGGTGATCGTCTTGCCCTTGTCGTCGACCAGCGTGTACGGCAGCCGGCAGGCCTGCGAACACTCGCCGCGATTGGCGCTGCGGCCGGTGTGGGCGTGGCTGATGAAGCATTGTCCGGAATAAGCGACACAGAGCGCGCCGTGGACAAAATACTCCAGCGCCAGCGTTGTCGCATCGGCCACCTGCCGGACTTCGGCGATGCTCATCTCCCGCGCCAGGACGATCTGAGAGAAGCCGGCATCTTCCAGGAACTTCGCTTTGGCCGGGTTGCGGATGTCGGTCTGGGTGCTCGCATGTAGTTGAATCGGCGGCAGATCCAGTTCAAGCAGGCCCATGTCCTGGATGATCAGGGCATCGACGCCGGCCTCGTACAACTGCCAGGCCAGTTGCCGGCTGTCTTCGAGTTCGCTGTCGTGCAGGATGGTGTTCAGCGCGACGAAGACCTTGGCCCGGAAACGGTGGGCGAATTCACACAGCTGTTGGATTTCGCCGACAGAGTTGCCGGCGCCGTAACGGGCGCCAAAAGCCGGTCCGCCGATGTATACGGCATCGGCGCCGTGCTTGATGGCTTCGATGCCGAAGTCGGCGTTCTTGGCCGGGGCCAGGAGTTCGAGGGGGTGCTGGATTCGCGTCATGGCGCCTTAGTAGGTGAAACGGGGGGCAAGTTCCTCGATATTGAACTCGCGCAGGATGGCTTCGGCACGCTCGCGGGCATTGCGGCGCGGCTTGCCGCGCTGGCTGGCGATGATCAGTTCGTTCTTCATCGAGTGTTCCCAGCCGACCAGTTCGGTGACGGTGACGTCGTAGCCGTGGGATTCCAGCAACAGACAACGCAGCACATTGGTCAGATGACTGCCCAGTTCGCGGGTGTGGATCGGGTGCCGCCACAGTTCGGCGAGCGGTGTCTGCGCCAGCGATTCGGCCTTGCGAGCGCGCATCGTCGCCGCCACTTCGGCCTGGCAGCAGGGCACCAGCACGATGTGTTTGGCCTGTCGCGTCAGGGCAAAACGGATCGCGTCGTCGGTCGCGGTGTTGCACGCGTGCAGGGCGGTGACGACATCGACGCGGGCCGGCAGTGCGTCCGAGGTCATTGATTCCTCGACCGTGCAGGCCAGGAACTGCATCCTCGGGAAATCCAGCCGCTGGGCAAGTTCCCTTGATTTATCAACCAGTTCCTGGCGCGTCTCGATGCCGACCACGGTGCCGCTGGCACGGCGCTTGATGTACAGATCGTAGAGGATGAAGCCGAGATAGGACTTGCCGGCGCCGTGATCGACCAGGGTATCCATGCCATCGAGCAGAGGCTCGATGAACTGGGCGAGATGGTAGACCTGCTTGAGCTTGCGGCGGCTGTCCTGGTTCAGTTTGCCGTCGCGCGTCAGGATGTGCAGTTCCTTGAGCAGCTCGATCGACTGCCCGGGACGGATCTCCGGAAGGGCGGCAGGGGAAGTGGGCGGATGCGGTTTCTTCGACATGGCACGATTATCGCATTCATCTGCACAAGACCCGAGTGTCAACCGGACACCGAATGCGTCGTTATTGGTAACATCGTTTAGGAGACAACAAATGGGAAGTCTGAGCAACGAATCCTTCGAGCAATTCCTGGATTCCCTGAAGAAGGCCGGTATCGTGATTTCCAATGAAGCCGAGCTGCGCGAGCGCCTGGCCGAAGCGCAACGCTGGCGCTATGCTTTCCAGACGCTGGCCGCCAACGGCAAGAGCATCGGCATCAGCTTCGAGGACCATACCGCCGGCAGCAATGTCGCTGAAATCGAACGCGCCTTCAGCGAGTTCCAGTTCTCCGAGAAGAGCAAGGCGGTTTTCTCCGCCAGCCTCAAGCACTGAGTTTCGCTGTTCCGCGAAAAGCGGGGCAGGAAAAAGAAAGACGGGCGCCGAAATGGCGCCCGTTCTGTTTTGCGGATCGCGCTCAGCGCGTGATCGGCTTGTAGCGGATGCGCTTGGGCTTGGCGCCTTCTTCGCCCAGGCGACGGCGCTTGTCTTCTTCGTATTCCTGGTAGTTGCCCGGGAAGAAGGTCCATTGCGATTCGCCTTCGGCAGCCAGGATGTGGGTGCAGATGCGGTCGAGGAACCAGCGGTCGTGGGAGATGACCATGGCGCAGCCCGGGAATTCGAGCAGGGCATCTTCCAGCGCGCGCAGGGTTTCGACGTCGAGGTCGTTCGACGGTTCGTCGAGCAGCAGGACGTTGCCGCCGGACATCAGCGTCTTGGCCAGGTGCAGGCGACCGCGTTCGCCGCCGGACAGATTGCCGACCAGCTTGCCCTGATCGCCGCCCTTGAAGTTGAAGCGGCCGATGTAGGCGCGGCTGGGCATTTCGAACTTGCCGATCTGCAGGATGTCGCTGCCCTGGGCCAGTTCGTCGAACACCGTCTTGCTGCCGTCGAGGCAGTCGCGCGACTGGTCGACGTAGGCCAGCTTGACCGTCTGGCCGATCTTCACTTCGCCGGAATCCGGCTGTTGCTGGCCGGTGATCATCTTGAACAGCGTCGATTTACCGGCACCGTTCGGGCCGATGATGCCGACGATGGCGCCTGGCGGGATGGTGAAGCTGACGTTGTCCATCAGCAGTTTGTCGCCGAAGCACTTGCTGACGTTGTTGAACTCGATGACCTGATCGCCCAGGCGCTCGCCGACCGGAATGAAGATTTCCTGGGTCTCGTTGCGCTTCTGGTACTCGTGGCTGGACATTTCCTCGAAGCGGGCCAGACGGGCCTTGGACTTGGCCTGGCGCGCCTTCGGATTGCTGCGCACCCATTCCAGTTCCTGCTTCATCGCCTTCATGTGGGCGTCGACCTGCTTGTTTTCGGTTTCCAGGCGGGCTTCCTTCTGCTCCAGCCAGGACGAGTAATTGCCCTTCCACGGAATGCCGTGGCCTCGGTCGAGTTCGAGAATCCACTCGGCGGCGTTGTCGAGGAAGTAGCGGTCGTGGGTGACGGCGACGACAGTGCCGGGGAAGCGCACCAGGAACTGTTCAAGCCATTCGACCGATTCGGCGTCGAGGTGGTTGGTCGGTTCGTCGAGCAGCAGCATGTCGGGCTTGGACAGCAGCAGCTTGGCCAGCGCCACGCGGCGCTTTTCACCGCCGGACAGGACGCCGATCTTTGCCTCCCAGGGCGGCAGGCGCAGCGCATCGGCGGCGATTTCCATCTGGTGTTCGGTATCCGAGCCGGCGGTGGCGATGATCGCTTCCAGGCGGGCCTGTTCTTCGGCCAGCTTGTCGAAGTCGGCTTCGGGGTCGGCGTAGGCGGCATAGACTTCGTCGAGCTTGGCCTGCGCCTGCATGACTTCGCCGAGCGCCGATTCGACTTCCTCGCGCACGGTCTTGTCGGCATCGAGTTGCGGTTCCTGCGGCAGGTAGCCAATCGAGACGCCGGCCAGGTGCTGGACCTCGCCGTCGTATTCCTTGTCCACGCCGGCCATGATCTTGAGCACGGTCGATTTGCCCGCGCCGTTCAGGCCGAGCAGGCCGATCTTGGCGCCGGGGAAGAAGGAAAGGGAAATGTCCTTGATGATCTGCCGTTTGGGCGGGACGATCTTGCTGACGCGCAGCATCGACATTACGTATTGAGCCATGGTGGTGCCTTGTGACAATGACGAAACGCCAGAGTGTACGAGGGTGTTCCGAAAATGACCAGTCCTAGTCGGCGGGGGGGGGCGGAGCAAATTGCTGCAAGGCAGAAGTGTCGCTAAAATCCAACGTGTTTTTTCGGAAGGCTTCCGGAAGTTCATTCCTTGGCCGGGATAAAATGTCGCTGAATTCCAACATGGTTATCATGTTGTTGATTTATCAATATAAATGGATTTTTGGATGAAGCGGATTTCCTTCCTTCAGGGCATGCTGGTCGGCTTTGTATTCATCGTCGCCCTGCTCGGCGGTGTTGCCATCCATGGCTGGCTGTTGCTTGAACAAATGGTTGGTCAGAACCGGGACAACACCGCGCATGCGCTGGCGCTGACCACCGCAGTGCAGACGCTGGAAGAGCGCAGCGTCGATCTCGAACGCAGTGCCCGGCAATTTCTGGTGCTCGGTGATGCGGATTTGCGTGAAAGGTTTCGCGAACATCTCGACGAATCGCTCCAGCAACTGGCCCAGATCGAAACGCTGGCCGGCAATGCGCTCGCCAACATGCCACAGGAGTGGCGCCAGGTAGCGGCTTCGGTCAATCGCAAGCTCAATCGTCAGGGCGAGCGGACCGAGCACGACATTGCCGGCATGCTGGATCGCCTGGGGGCGCTGAACAACCAGATCGCCGCGGCGAGCAAGCGCTGGATCGAGCAGAAGAATGCACTGCTGCTCGAAGACCTCGAACGGCACCGCCTGCAACTGGGGGCCAAGCTGGTGCTGGCCCTGCTCGGCGCGGTGGCCGTCGCGCTGGCCATGGGCTGGTGGCTGTTACGCCCGGTGCGTCAACTCGACCGCGCGATCCGCCGGCTCGGCGCCCGCCGCTTCGACGATCCGGTGGTGGTGGGCGGACCGGTCGACTTGCGCCGCCTGGGGCGGCGGCTCGACTGGCTGCGCCAGCACCTTGCCGAACTCGAATCCGACCGCCAGCAGACCCTGCGTCACGTATCGCACGAACTGAAAACCCCGCTGACTGCGCTCAAGGAGGGGGTGGCGCTGCTTGATGAGGAAGTGCCGGGCCCCTTGTCACCCGGCCAGCGGGAAGTGGTCGGCATCCTGACGCAGAACGTCCGCGGTCTGCAGGGGCGGATCGAAAGCCTGCTCGGCCTCAATGCGGCGGCTTTCGACGCGCGCCAACTGAACCTGGCCCCGGTCGAGCCGGCGCTTCTGCTGACTGAGGCCGCGCAACGCCATGCGCTGGCGGCCCAGGCGCGGGCGCTGGCGATCGTTTGCCAGGCCGATCCCGGGATTGCCCGACTCGACGCCGACAAAATGGCACTGATCCTCGACAACCTGTTGGCCAACGCCATTGACTTCAGTCCGCAGGGCGGAAAGATCGAGCTGCTGGCGGCACGACTTCCACATGCCTGGCGTTTCGACTGCATCGATCAGGGCTGCGGTGTTGCCGAAGAAGACGTTGAGCGGATTTTCGAACCCTTTGTCCAGGGGCGCCTGCGCGCCCCCGTCGATCGCCGCGGCAGCGGTGTTGGCCTTTCTATTGTCCGCGAACTCGCAGGGGCGATGAGCGGTAGCGTCCTTCTGCTGAAATGTGGACAGGGCGCGCATTTTTGCGTGGAGATTCCTGATGAGCATTAAGTTCCATTCGGCCGTGAGCCTCTTGGTGGGGGTGATGGCCGGTTGCGCGAGTTTGCCTGCGAGCCCTCCGCCCTCCGTAGCGATATCGGTACCTGAGCCAGCAGCAGTGCCACAGTCGCCCCCTGTCAATGAGGATGCGCAGTCTGCCGCACTCATTTTCCGGCAGTCGGTCCTGCGGTTACCAGTGCCACAAAACCTCAACGAGCGTAATCGCTTGGCAGCCATCAGCGCCGATCCAGAAGCACAACTCCGGCTGGCCTTGTTGCTGGCGCAACCGAGGGCTGGTAACGGCGATCTGGCAAGAGCGCTGACACTGGCGGAAGCTGTGGTCAAATCGACCCATCCTTCGGCACCGGCGGTGCGTCCCTTGGCTGCCTTGCTGGCCGAGCAGTTGCTCGAGCGCCAGCGCCTGGAGCAACAGGTCGAGCGGCAATCAGCCCAATTGCGGGACAGTCAGCGTCGGGTCGGTGAGCTTCAGGAGAAGCTCGAACGCCTCGCCAACATCGAACGCAGCCTGCCCGGTCGTCCGCTGCCCGCCGGGAGAGCGCCATGACCGCCCAGGTTGCCAGTGGCGCACACATTCTGGTCATTGACGATGATGAAGACATCCTGCGCCTGCTGACCATGCGTCTCCAGGCGCGAGGCTTTCGGGTCACTGCTGCGACTTCTGCCGAAGAGGGACTGACCAAGATCGCCATTGATCCCCCGCGCGTTGTCGTCAGCGACATCCGCTTGCCGGGCCGCGACGGTCTTTCCCTGTTCGAGGAACTGCGTGTGACCCGCCCGAGTCTGCCGGTCATCCTGCTGACCGCGCACGGCACCATACCTGACGCCGTCGATGCCACGTCGCGCGGTGTTTTCGGTTACCTGACCAAGCCCTTCGACAGCCAGACACTGCTCGGCAAGATTGACCAGGCACTTGCACTCTCCGCAGCGGCCAGCGGGCAGACAGCGGCAGCCGGTGATGAAAAATGGGCGGAAGGGGTCGTCTATCGCAGTTCCCGAATGGCCGAACTCATGGCTGACGCCCGGATGATCGCGGCGTCTGATGCCAGCGTGCTCATTCGCGGCGAAAGCGGCACCGGCAAGGAGGTCCTGGCGCGCGCCATTCACCGGGCCAGCCCGCGGGCCCAGAAACCCTTTATTGCGATCAACTGCGGTGCCATTCCCGAACCGCTGCTCGAGTCCGAGTTGTTCGGTCACGTACGCGGTGCGTTCACCGGCGCGGCGACGGCGCGGCGCGGCCTAGTCCAGGCCGCCGATGGCGGCACGCTGTTCCTCGATGAAATCGGCGACATGCCGCTGGCGCTGCAGGTGAAGCTGTTGCGCGTGCTGCAGGAGCGCGCGGTCAGGCCGGTTGGCGCGACTCAGGCGGAGGCGGTCGATGTGCGCCTGATCTCGGCCACGCATCGCGACCTTGAGGCGGCGATGGCGCAGGGCCTGTTCCGCGAGGACCTTTACTATCGCCTCGACGTCGTTTCCCTGACCCTGCCGCGCCTTGATGACCGGCGCGAAGACATTCCGCTGCTTGCCGCGCATTTCCTGCGCCTGCTGGCCAAGAAGTATGGTAAGCCGATCAACGGATTCGCCCCGGATGCGATCGAGGCGCTGGCCACAGCCAGCTGGCCGGGGAATGTGCGTCAGTTGTTCAATGTGGTCGAGCAATGCTGCGCGCTGACCTCGACGCAGCTGATTCCTGCCTCCCTGGTGCAACGCGCCTTGCGGGCACCGACCATGGAGGCGCTGAGCTATGCGGAGGCCAAGCAGCGCTTTGAACGCGATTACCTGGTCCGCCTGCTCAAACTGACCGACGGCAACGTTGCTGATGCGGCACGGATCGCCGACCGCAACCGTACCGAGCTGTACCGTCTGCTGCAGAAGTACGACCTGACGCCGGCGATGTTCCGCAGCGGGGAGGAGGGCGAAAGCTGAGATCCGGGAAGCGGAAAGCAAAAAAGCACCCGACGGGTGCTTTTTTGTCGACTGGCGCGCCCGGAGCGATTCGAACGCCCGACCCTCTGGTTCGTAGCCAGATACTCTATCCAACTGAGCTACGGGCGCGCTGTCTGAACAAATGCGGAAAATCCCAAAAGGAAGTTCTAGTTTCTGAATGGCGCGCCCGGAGCGATTCGAACGCCCGACCCTCTGGTTCGTAGCCAGATACTCTATCCAACTGAGCTACGGGCGCGCTGTCAGAGCCGCGCATTATACGGGCCTTGCGAGAGATTGCAAGGGATTTTATGGTTTTCGGGGATTCTCGTTTGCCGAGGCAGGTCAACATTTTCAGTAGACGGTGTTATGCTGGCTGCGTTGAATCAATCGGCAGTTCCCGCTCCAGCATGCGCTCGTTGCCAGGAATCCTTCTCGCTTTTGCACTACTTTGTGCCATGCCCCTGGCAGCGTTTGCTTCCGCTGCAGATATCGTATTTGCTTCCGGCGGGGCTCGCGTCATTGGTGCCGATCAGTCTGTTCGCCCGGCAACCCGGGGGATGTCTGTAGCTGTTTCGGAAACGGTCGATGCGGCCGACGGCATGGTTCAATTGCGTTTCCGGGACGGCGGGACGATATCCCTGCGTCCGGGAACGCAATTCAAGGTCGAGCAGTTTCAATTCACCGGCAAGGAGGGCAAGGCGTCGGTGGAAGACCGGGTGTCCACTCGCCTGCTCAAGGGGAGCTTGCGTGCGCTCAGTGGTCTGATCGGCAAGGAGCGGCACGAACAATACGAAATGAAAACCAGCGTCGGGACCATTGGCATTCGGGGGACCGAGTTCGGTGCGACCCTGGATATCCAGGGGCTCAGGGTGGTGACCTACGCGGGTATTGTTGAAGTCTGCAATGATCTCGGTTGTGAGCGCATCGGCCCGGGGCAATCGCTGATCGTACGCGATGCCGGTACGCGTCCGGCAATGCAGACCGTTGAAGGCAGCGCATCGACGGGGACAGCAGATGTCGTGCAGGAGTTGGCATTGCCGCAACCGTCACAGCAACCACCTGTTTTACCGCAACAGACAACGCCGGGTGTCGATTACCCGACCCATGGTCCTGCGACGACCGGGCCATAGGCAGTCAGGCGCCAGAAATGATGTTTTTCAAGGGGATGGAATGAAAAAAGCAGGGATGCGTCGTATCGGTAAGCTCTTGCTGATGCTCTTCATGCTGCAGGGAGTCGGTGTCCACGCCGATGAGCTGACGGATCAGGCACGCGCCCTGCTGGATGCAGGCAAAGGTGGCGAAGCCTACCGTTTGCTTGAGCCGGAGGAGTCTGGTCGGGCTGGAGAGCCGCTTTTTGATTTCCTGTTCGGGCTGGCGGCACTGGAATCGGGGCAGAATACCCGGGCCGTCTTTGCCCTGGAGCGCGTGCTTGCGATGGATCCGGGAAATGTTCGCGCCCGTGCCGAAATCGCCCGCGCCTATCTCGCACTCGGAGAAACCGAGACAGCGCTGCAGGAATTTCAGACGGTCAAGCGTCAGGGCGTTCCGGCGGACGTATCGATGACCATCGATCGCTATATTGCCTCGGTACGCCGCGTCGACAGCGATACGGCGCGTTCCCTGACGGGTTATGTCGAACTGGCGCTGGGTTACGACACCAACGTGAATATCGGGCCCAATCGCAATTCGGTGCTGATCCCCAGCTTTGGCAACCTGTCCTTTACTTTGGGTCCGGACAGCAAAGCCAATCAGGACAGCTTTGCCATGCTCGGCGCCGGTGCCAACCTGCGCCAGCCGTTGGGCAGTGGTTTTGCCCTGCTGGCAGGGGTGTCGGCAAATGTGCGCGGAAATTCGGATAAGCAGCAATTCGATACCTACGGCGGCGAAGCAAATCTCGGGCTGAGCCTGACCTCCGATCAGAACGTATATACGCTGATGGCCCAGGGGGGCACCTTCCATCTTGACGGCAATCGCTACCGGGATCACAGCGGTTTGACTGCACAGTGGCAGCGCAATCTTGACGCGCGGAACCAGGTCAGTGTCTTTGGTCAATACACCCGCCTCAACTACCCCGATCAGGAAGTTCGCGACGCAGAGCGCTGGGTGGCAGGTGCCGGCTATGCCCATCTCTTCCGCGAAGGCATGGTGCTTTACGGAAGCGCTTATGGTGTGATGGAAGAGCCCAAGCGTGCCGACGTTGGCTGGCTGGCGTTCTCGGGGTTCGGCGCAAGGGTTGGCGGACGGATGAATTACGATGCCCGGACCGTCCTGTTTGGCGGTGCCAACTACGAGTATCGGGCTTACGATGCCAATGATCCTTCATTCCTGCGCAAGCGTCGGGACGACCAGTTCGGACTGATGCTGGGCGCAACGCATCATTTTGCCGCGCAATGGAGCGTGACGCCGCAACTCAACCTGACCTACAACAAGTCCAATATTGCACTCAGTGACTATCATCGCAGCCTGTTCTCGGTGACGCTGCGCCGCGAATTCTGAGCCGGAGTCCATGAAAATGCGCGAATTCAACAAGTTTCGTTTCCGGAGCCAGGCCCTGCTGATGGCGCTTGCTGCAGTCTTCCCGCTCACGACCTTGGCCGCAGGGGCGGCCAAGGTTGATTTTTCCGTGGGCACGGTCAATGTCGTAGCTGTGGGCGGTGCTACGCGTCCGGCCAGCAAAGGAACCGAACTGCAAAGCGGTGAAACCCTGGTGACGGGGGAGGGCGGGCGTGCACAACTGCGGTTTTCGGATGGCGGCATGGTTTCGCTGCAGCCCGGGTCGGAATACCGGATCGATGACTATCGTTTCTCCGGTAGCCAGGACGGAGCAGAAAGAGGATTCTTCAGTCTGGTGAAGGGCGGTTTGCGAACCATTACCGGGCAGATCGGGCGTAATGACAAGGCGGCCTATCGCGTCAAAACCAATGTCGCCACCATCGGTATCCGGGGCACTGAGTTCACCGTTGCCTACACCGGCGCCGACACCATTGCTGTTGCAACAGGCGAGGGGGCGATAGAAGTTTGCAACAGCGCCGGTTGTGCCATTTTGCCGTCCGGTTCCTCGGCCATCGTCAGCGGGCCGGATACCCGCATCGAGCGCAGCGAAGTGCGTCCGCGTCTGGACCCTGCACAGCCTGAAGATACCCGTCTGGCGGTATTTTCTTCCAGCGAATCGCGGCAGGAGGATGGGCAGATTACACCGGTTTCCATGCCCTTGCGTTCCGGCACTGGGTATGCAGTGGCCTTTGCTTATCGGATTGTTGAGTCCGGGGATCACGAAATTTCCCGTGTTGCGAGTAGCCCGGTGACTTTCAACGATTATTCGGCCATGCAGAGCTTCGTCAATGATGTCGATACCCTCGCGATCGGCACCATGGCCGGCAGTTTTTCCGTGGATGGAGTCATAGGCTGGGGGCGCTGGAGCAGTGGCACCGTCACCAGCACGGGGGCGACGGCAATTGCCGATTTGCACTATGTCGTCGGAACCCCGACATCCCTGGCCGGTTTGACAGGTACCGCAAATTTCTCGGCTTTTGGTGGGACCAACGCCACGCACCGGGATGACGCTACTGGCATCGTGACACTCGGCGGTGTTGCCACGGGGTCGATGACAGTCAGTTTCGGGGGAGCGGCGCAGATCGATACGCTGTCACTCACGGTCCCGATCAATGGTCAGGAAATAAACATCAACCAGACGAATATTGGCGTGACGGACGGGACGTTCAACTTCATCGGCAGCACCATGGCGGCAAGTCTGGCGGGGCTCTTTACCGGAACCAATGCCTCGTTTGCCGGGCTGACCTATGCCATCCCGGGAACTTCCGCAGGCCTGAGCGGGGATAGCGTCACCGGGTCGGTGGTTTTCAACCGCTGATACCCTCACCCGAAGAGACGGAGAAGTGCTGCTTGCCCCGGCGGCGCTTACTTCGTCCTGAAGGTGGTAATGCCGTCGTCCCATTCGCTGCTGTCGGGCGGCAATTGGCGCAGGTGGGCAATACGTTCGAGATAAATGCGGTAGAGCGCCGTATCCGGCGCCTGTTGCTGCAGTTCCCGGAGTACCGTCTCTGCCGCATCCCAGGATTTCTCGCGGTAGAGCGTCAGGGCCCGGGACCAGCTCGCCAACGCCTCCAGCTGTTCCGGTGTCACCGATTCCGTTGTTCCCAGCGGCTCGTAAATCGATACCGCGCTGGCCTTGCCCTTGACCCGGACCTTGTCCAGTTCGCGGAAAACGATGTCCGGGCACGCGTCGCGGGTTTTCTCGCCGACCGCAATGCCCACCCCGTACTCCTTGGTGATCCCTTCGAGGCGGGCGCCCAGGTTGACCGCATCACCCATCACTGTATAGGACTTGCGTACCGGCGAGCCCATGTCGCCGACGGTCATGGTGCCGCTGTTGATCCCGATGCCGATTTTCAGCGCCGGCCAGCCCTTGGCCGCGAAAGCCTTGCCCAGCGAATCCAGGCGGGCCTGCATTTCGATTGCCGTGATCACGGCCTCCCGGGCATGCCGGGGATTGGCCACCGGCGCGCCCCAGAACGCCATGATCGCGTCACCGATGTATTTGTCGAGCGTTCCTCGATGGTTCTGAACGATGATCGTCATCGCCCCGAGGTATTCGTTCATCAGCGCGCTCAGCTCCCTGGGCGGGAGGCCTTCGGAAATCGTGGTGAAATTCCGCACATCGGAAAAGAGCACGCTCATTTCCGCATTGCGTCCCTCCATGCTGTATTCCTCGGGGTTTTTGGCCATCTCGTCGACCAGTTCGGGCGGAACATACTGTCCGAACAGCGCGGTGAACTGGCGCTTGGCATTGGACTCCCAGAAGAACCCCCAGGCCGCGTTGAAGACATAGATCAGGAGGATTGCCAGCGTAACGCTGGCAATCGGCATGACGACATGCGCCTGCCACAAAGCCAGGTTTGTGGCGGCAAGCAGGGCGAATACGCCCAAGGTGAGCAGCGTTCCGCGCAGCGGTGAGAGGAAGGGGAGCCACAACGCCAGAACACCGCCGGCAAGAACCAGGGCAACAACCTCGGCGGCGAGCATGTAGTACGGCTTTTCCTTGATTGAGCCATCCAGAGCCCCGGCCAGCAGGTTGGCGTGGGTTTCCACGCCTGGATAGCTGCCGCCGACGGGGGTTGCCCGCAAATCCTTGAGCCCGGGGGCGCTGGTGCCGATCAGCACGATCCGTCCGAAAAGCTGCTCCAGATCGGCTCGGCCGGCCAGGACATCGGCGGCTGAAATATAGGGAAAGCTGCCCTCGTGGCCGCGGTAGGGAATCAGCGCGCAGCCTTCTTCGTCGATCGGCAGGCGTGTCATGCCGCGCAGGCCCTGCACTTCGATTGCCTCGACCGGTTCGCCGGGCGCGGGTATGTAGGGAAGCAATTGCCCCTGTCCGACCAGATACTGGAGCATGGCCAGCGACAAGGCAGGGTAGTACTTGCCTTCGTTCACCGCCAGCAGGGGAACCCGGCGGATGATGCCATCCTCGTCGATCTTCGGATTGAAGTGTCCGCCGCTCGCTGCTGCTTCCTGAAACGCCGCCAGGTTGCCGCCATAACCGGGCCAGACAGGAAACTGTCCTGGTGGCAACGGCTCGGCAAATTGCTGTGGCGCCGGCAGGGCACTACCCGGCGAGCTGCCGGGGCGTTCCGAAAAATGGAAACCGAGTACCGTTGGTCGGTCGTGCAAGGTCTCGGCGAAAATCTGGTCGTAATCCAGATATTGTCGCTGCATCTCCAGTGCCCGGCGAAACGCCGCGTTGTCGCGAAGTTCGCCATTCGCCAGCGATTCGAGGACTGGCAAGCCCGAACTATCATCGCGCTCGGCGAAAACGATATCGAAACCGATCACGGCGACACGGTAGTCGTCGGTCAGCTTTCTGACCAGGTCGGACATCACCTTCCGGTTCCAGGGCCAGCGGCCCAGTTCGCCCAGGCTTTTTTCGTCGATGTCGACAATGACGATGCGCTCGTCCAGTGTGTCCGGCATGAACGCCCGCACCCGGACATCGTAAGAGTGTTTATCCAGGAGTGACAGCAAGGGGATTTGCCAGTTTCCGACCACATGCCCGAAGATCAAGGCAATGCAGAGGACGCCGAACAGAAGACGGGGCAGAAGCCTTTTCATGACCTTGGGTTGATTTCCGGGCGGACAGTGCGTGCCGGAACCCTATCATGGCTTGCCAGGGAAGCAAATCCCGGCGGCAAAAATAAAAAACCCCGCCGGAGCGGGGTTTTGGAATTTGGTGGGTGCTGACGGGGTCGAACCGCCGACATTCGCCTTGTAAGGGCGACGCTCTACCAACTGAGCTAAGCACCCATCTGCGGCCAGCGCAGAAGGAGCGGCATTATATCAGTTAACGGCGTCCTTGAGGCCCTTGCCGGCGCGGAATTTCGGAGACTTGGCAGCCTTGATTTCCAGGGTCTTGCCGGTGCGCGGGTTGCGACCGGTGCGGGCAGCGCGCTCGCCGACGTAGAAGGTGCCGAAACCGATCAGGTTAACGCTGTCGCCAGCCTTGAGGGCACCCTTGATGGCTTCAACAGCAGCGTCCAGCGCGCGGCCGGCAGCAGCCTTGGAAATGTCAGCCGAGGTGGCGATCTGATCGATCAGTTCAGTCTTGTTCATGTAAGTCCCCTGAGATAGGTTTGGAGTGGTGAAAAATCTGGTGAGGGGCGATTTATAGCGCCCCCGAAATCCTTGTGTCAAGCGGATTTTGAGCCGATTCCGGCGGCTCTCCAGACTGCTTGCGGATGCTGTTGGCAAGACAACAGCATCCGCCCCTTTGAAATCAATGGGTAAGCAGCGTGTTTTTCACCGATTCCTCGTTTTGCGTCGCCAGTTCAGGCGCGCTCGGGGCAAGCTCCGGCAGGGGCTCCGGGACGCTTTCCAAGGCCCGTTCGAGCACCTGGTCGATCCATTTCACCGGCACGATCTCGATGCGATTCTTGAGGTTTTCCGGCATTTCGGTCAGATCCTTGACGTTCTCTTCCGGGATCAGCGCCGTCTTCAGACCACCGCGCACGGCAGCCAGCAGCTTCTCCTTGAGACCGCCGATGGCAAGCACCTCACCGCGCAGGGTGATCTCGCCGGTCATGCACACGTCGCAACGCACAGGAATGCCCGTGTAGGACGAAACCAGGGCGGTGGTCATGGCAATGCCTGCCGACGGGCCGTCCTTGGGCGTAGCGCCCTCAGGAACGTGGATGTGGATGTCGGTCTTCTCGAAGACTTCGTCCTTGATCCCCAGGCGGCGGGCACGGGCACGCACGACCGAGCGGGCGGCTTCGACCGATTCCTTCATCACGTCGCCCAGCGAGCCGGTACGCACGATGTTGCCCTTGCCCGGCATGTTGGCGCATTCGATGGTCAGCAGCTCGCCGCCGACTTCGGTCCACGCCAGACCGGTGACCTGGCCGACCTGGTTTTCCTTTTCCGCCATGCCGAAGCTGTAGCGGCGCACGCCCAGGTACTTGTCGAGGTTGCGCGAATTGACCGTCATCTTGCTTTCGCGGGCCTTGAGCACCAGCGTCTTGACGACCTTGCGGCAGATCTTCGAGATTTCGCGCTCCAGCGCCCGCACGCCGGCTTCCCGGGTGTAGTAGCGGACGATGTCGCGAATCGCGCTCTCGGCGACGACCAGTTCGGTCTTCTTGACGCCGTTGTTCTTCATCTGCTTCGGCAGCAGGTAGCGCATCGCGATGTTGACCTTCTCGTCCTCGGTATAGCCGGACAGGCGGATGACTTCCATCCGGTCGAGCAGCGGGGCAGGGATGTTCAGCGTGTTCGCGGTGGCCACGAACATCACGTCGGAAAGATCGAAATCGACCTCGACGTAATGATCCTGGAAGGTGTTGTTCTGTTCCGGATCGAGCACTTCGAGCAGCGCCGACGACGGATCGCCACGGAAATCCTGGCCGAGCTTGTCGACTTCGTCGAGCAGGAACAGCGGATTGCGCACGCCGACCTTGGTCAGGCTGGTCAGGATCTTGCCCGGCATCGAGCCGATGTAGGTACGGCGGTGGCCGCGGATTTCGGCTTCGTCACGGACGCCGCCGAGCGCCATGCGCACGAACTTGCGGTTGGTCGCCTTGGCGATTGACTGGCCGAGCGAGGTCTTGCCGACACCCGGGGGGCCGACCAGGCACAGGATCGGCGCCTTGACCTTGTCCACGCGCTGTTGCACGGCAAGATACTCGACGATGCGTTCCTTGACCTTCTCCAGACCGAAATGGTCGCTGTCGAGAATCTTCTCGGCGGCGCGCAGATCCTTGCTGATGCGCGTCTTCTTGCGCCACGGCAGGCCGATCAGCGTTTCGATGAAATTGCGCACGACGGTGGCCTCGGCCGACATCGGCGACATCAGGCGCAGCTTCTTCAGCTCGCCCTGCGCCTTGGCCAGACCTTCCTTGCTCATGCCGGCAGCGGCGATCTTCTTGTCCAGCTCTTCCAGATCGGCGCCTTCTTCACCTTCGCCAAGTTCCTTCTGGATCGCCTTGACCTGTTCGTTCAGGTAATACTCGCGCTGGCTCTTCTCCATCTGGCGCTTGACGCGGCCACGGATGCGCTTTTCCACCTGCAGGATGTCGATTTCAGCTTCCAGCTGCGAGAGCAGGCGCTCGATGCGTTCGCGGACGTTGTCCATCTCCAGCACTTCCTGCTTCTGCTCGATCTTGAGCGGCAGGTGGGCGGCGATGGTGTCGGCCAGGCGGCCGGCGTCCTCGATACCGGTGATCGACGACAGCACTTCCGGCGGAATCTTCTTGTTCAGTTTGACGAACTGGTCGAACTGGGCGACCACGGCGCGGCGCATCGCCTCGATCTCGTGATCCTCGGCACCGGTCTGGGCCAGCGGGGCGGCGGTTGCCATGAACACCGCCGACTGCACGTCGATGGCCTCGATGCGGGCGCGCTGCGTGCCTTCGACCAGCACCTTGACGGTGCCGTCGGGCAGCTTGAGCATCTGCAGGATGTTGGCCATGCAGCCGATGCGGTACAGATCATCGGCTTCCGGCTCGTCCTTGGCAGCCGACTTCTGGGCCACCAGCATGATCTGCTTGCTGGTCTCCATGGCCATTTCGAGGGCCTTGATCGACTTGGGGCGGCCGACGAAGAGAGGAATGACCATGTGCGGAAACACGACGACATCGCGCAGCGGCAGCAGCGGCAATTCGAGGGTTTCCGGGAGCGTGTTGGGGTTCGACATCAGTCTGCCTTTGAAATAGGTATGTGCCCCCTAGCTGGGGGCGAAAAACCGGATTTCAAGAACCCCCGGCTCAGTTCGAGCCGGAGACCTTGGGCTGGTCGGCGTAGATCAGCAACGGCGGGGTGTCGCCGGTAATCATGTTCTCGTCGATCACGACCTTTTCGACATTCTCCATGCCCGGGAGTTCGTACATCACGTCGAGCAGGGCGTGTTCCATGATCGAGCGCAGGCCGCGCGCGCCGGTCTTGCGCGCCAGCGCCTTCTTGGCGATGGCGGAGAGGGCGGACGGGCGGATTTCGAGCTCGACTTCTTCCATGCCGAACAGCTTCTGGTACTGCTTGACCAGGGCGTTCTTGGGTTCGGTCAGAATCTGGACGAGGGCGTCCTCTTCCAGCTCCTGCAACGTGGCGACCACCGGCAGGCGGCCGATCAGTTCCGGAATCAGGCCGAACTTGATCAGATCCTCGGGCTCGGTATCGAGCAGAATCTTGCCGACTTCCTTGCCGTCGTCCTTGCTCTTGACCTCGGCACCGAAGCCGATGCCGCCGCGCTCGGAGCGGTTGCGGATGACCTTTTCCAGGCCGGCAAAGGCGCCGCCGCAGATGAACAGGATGTTGGTGGTATCGACCTGGACGAAGTCCTGGTTCGGATGCTTGCGCCCGCCCTGCGGCGGAATCGAGGCAGTGGTGCCTTCGATCAGCTTGAGCAGCGCCTGCTGCACGCCTTCACCCGACACATCGCGGGTGATCGACGGGTTGTCCGACTTGCGCGAAATCTTGTCGATTTCGTCGATGTAGACGATGCCCTGCTGAGCCTTCTCGACATCGTAGTCGCACTTCTGCAGCAGCTTCTGGATGATGTTCTCGACGTCCTCGCCGACATAGCCGGCTTCGGTCAGCGTGGTGGCATCGGCCATCACGAAGGGCACATTGAGCATGCGTGCCAGCGTCTGGGCGAGCAGGGTCTTGCCGGAGCCGGTCGGGCCGATCAGCAGGATGTTGCTCTTGGCCAGCTCCACGTCGCCGGTATTCTTGGACGTGTGGCGCAGGCGCTTGTAATGGTTGTACACCGCAACCGCCAGGATGCGCTTGGCAACCTCCTGGCCGATCACATACTGGTCGAGGATGCCGCTGATCTCGCGCGGCGTCGGCAGGTCGGAACGACCGGCCTTGGCCGACTCTTCCGGCAGTTCGTCGCGGACGATGTCATTGCACAGTGCGATGCACTCGTCGCAGATGAACACCGACGGGCCGGCGATCAGCTTTTTGACTTCATGCTGGCTCTTGCCGCAAAACGAGCAATAAAGCAGCTTTTCCTGGCCGTCCTTCGACATCCGATTCTCCTCGATCAAGCCGCTTCGCGGCGGGTCAGCACCTTGTCAATCAAACCATATTCCATGGCCTCGGTCGAGGACATGAAATTGTCGCGGTCGGTGTCCTTCTCCAGGCGCTCCAGCGGCTGGCCGGTATGCTCGGCCATGATCCGGTTGAGCTTGTCCTTGATCGACAGGATTTCCCGGGCGTGGATCGCGAAATCCGACGCCTGGCCCTGGAAGCCGCCCAGCGGCTGGTGGATCATCACGCGCGAATTCGGCAGCGCGAAACGCTTCCCTTTGGTGCCTGCGCACAAAAGGAAGGCACCCATCGAAGCCGCCTGGCCGATACACAGCGTCGACACATTCGGCTTGATGAACTGCATGGTGTCGTAGATCGACATCCCGGCAGTCACCGAACCGCCGGGGGAGTTGATGTAGAAATAGATGTCCTTGTCCGGATTCTCGGCCTCAAGGAACAGCAACTGGGCAACCACCAGGTTGGCGCTGGCATCGTTGACCGGGCCAACAAGAAAAATCACCCGCTCCTTCAACAGGCGCGAATAGATGTCGTACGCGCGTTCGCCGCGTCCGCTCTGTTCCACCACCATCGGGACCAGGCCCAGCGCCTGCGGATCCCAGTTGCTTGCGTTGTCGATAATCATGTTGGCCCTTTGTTGTTGCATTCAATACGCTTGTCGGATTCCTGACGAAAAACCGGCTTACTGCTGCTGGTTCATCAGTTCATCAAACACGGCGGCCTTGTCGGTCACCTTGGCCTTGCCCAGCACCCACTCAACCACGTTGGCTTCGATCGCCACACCCTCGACATCGCTCAGGCGCTGCGGTTGGGCGTAATACCAGCGGATCACTTCTTCCGGCTGCTCGTAGCTGGCGGCCATGTCTTCGACCAAGCCGCGAACCTGTTCCGGCGATGCCTGAAGGTTTTCCGTCTTCACCACCTCAGCAAGGATCAGGCCAAGGGTGACGCGGCGCTTTGCCTGCTCGGCAAACCATTCCGGCTGCAGCGGCATGTCCTTGACCTTCATGCCACGCTGTTCCATATCCTGGCGGGCAGATTGCATCAGGCGCTGGATTTCCATATCGACCAGCGAGGCCGGGATGGCAATCGGGTTGGCCTTGAGCAGGGCTTCCATGACCTGGTCCTTGATCTTGGCTTCGATGCGACGCTTCACTTCACGCTTCAGGTTGGCTTCGACTTCGGCGCGCATCTTTTCCACGTCGCCATCGACCACACCCATCATCTTGGCGAAATCGGCATCGACATCCGGCAGACGCGGCGCCTGAACCTGCTTGACGGTGATTTCGAACTGGACGGTCTGACCGGCCAGATCCTTGGCGTGGTAATCCTCCGGGAAGGTCAGGTCGAAGGTCTTGCTTTCGCCAGCCTTGGCGCCTTCAACGGCGTTCTCGAAGTCCGGCAGCATCATGCCCTGGCCGAGCACGAACGGGTAATCGGTGGCCGAACCGCCCTGGAAGGCAACGCCATCCTTCTTGCCGGTGAAATCGATCACCACGCGGTCTTCCTTGGCCGCACCACGGTCGGCATTGTCGTAACGGACGCGCTGCTTGCGCAGGATGTCCAGGGTCTTGTCCACTTCAGCGGCGCTGATTTCCAGCGTCGGACGCTCGATTTCGGCCGACGACAGGTCACCCGGAACAAACGCCGGATACACCTCGAAAACCGCCGTGAATTCCATGTGCGTGGTGCTCTCGGAAGCCTTCGGCTCGAGACGCGGGTAACCGGCAACGTGCAGCTTCTGGGCGGTCACGGCCTCGCCGAAAGCGCGATCCAGCTGCTCCGACAGCACTTCGTGACGCGCCTGGTCGCCATACTGCTGCTTGATCATCGCAAACGGCACCTTGCCCGGGCGGAAACCCGGCACCTTCATATTGCGGCCCATGCGGCGCAGGCGGGGTTCCATTTCCTTCTCGACATCGGCAATAGCGATGGAGAGGTCAATACGACGTTCGAGTTCGTTGGCTTGTGCGGTAGTTGCTTCCATGAAAATTCCTTGTGCTTAAGGCGCCGAAAAATAAAGCTGGCAATCATAACACGGCGAGCCAGCCGCAACGAGACACGCGAATGCTTGCGCGGTATTACCATCCGCGGGCCGAGGATCTGGCGAAGAAGCTGGGTTAGCGCCCTGCTGTCGCCAGCGGCAAAAACAGGGTGCGCGGCGAGTCCGGCAAGGCAATAAAGCCGTGGTGTTGATAGAAAGCTGCTGCGGTCTCGTCTTTGGCGTCCACGATCATAGCGAAGGCGGCAATCTCCGATCGAGCGGCACGATCGAGTGCATCGGCAAGTAGTGCGCCGCCGAGCCCTTGTCCTTTGAATGCCTGATCGACGGCCAAGCGGCCCATGCGAACGGCGGGAACGCTCGGGTAGCGCGGCAACTTCTTGCCAATGCTGGCCGGAAGATCAGCCAGCAGCACGCTCGCTGATGCCAAGGTGTAATAGCCAGCGATGCGCTGCTCGTCTGCCAAAGCAACAAAACAGGCCGCGACACGGCGGCGAATGTCTTGGGTAACTTGGTCGCGCAGATAGTGATTCAGCGGCTCTGAATCGCAGCGAAAGGCTGCGCGATCATGGGCTGCATCGAGCGGCGAAAGCAGAAACGGGGCACCGCTCATTCTGTGCGCAGTAGCTTGCTACGGCGAGCAAAAGCGCGCTCCAAGGCTGGCGCGGCCTTCGGCGGCGACAGCAGGGCTTGTGCAAAGCACTCCTGGTCGGCCAGCGACAGGCGGATAACTTCTGCCTGCTCGATGGCGCGCTGCGCTGCGTCCTGCACGGCAGATACAACAAAATCCGTCATTGTGCGCCCCTGAAGCTCGGCGGCGCGCTTGAGCATCGAATGCAGATCGGTGCTGATTCGCGCTTCGAGACGGGCGGTAGAAATAGCGACAGGCATGGTTTTGTCCTCCTGTGATAACAATACGGCAAATTGCCGTACATGGCAACCAAGGTGATTAATCTCAAGCGCGGCGAGACCGGAGGATAGGTGCTGCTGTGGTAGCTTGGATATAGGCAGTCGGTCACCCGCCTGTCACCCTGGAGTCACCCTGAGAACCTAAGCAGGCGGACCGGAAGGGGACGCTAGTCAGACCCTGGAAATGAAAAACCCCGCACAACGCGAGTTGTACGGGGCTTTGAATTCTGGGGCGACTGATGGGGCTCGAACCCACGACAACCGGAATCACAATCCGGGACTCTACCAACTGAGCTACAGCCGCCGCTGCAAGAAGGCGCGCATTGTATGTCGTTCTCGGAAGCCTGTCTACAGCCTTTTTTTGCTTTTTTCCATCAGCTGTGAAATCCAGCTTGCCTGGTCAGCGCATAGAGATTAAGCATGCACGTGATCTTCAGACTCGACTGAAAGACGAAGTCCTACCGTCTTTAAAACTGCGAGCAATGTTTTCAGCGTGGGATTGCCTTTGGGCGACAGGGCACGATAAAGGGATTCGCGACTGATCCCGGCTTCAGCAGCTACAGCACCTAGACCGCCGTATGCTTCTGCTACGGTACGCAACGCAAGCAGGCCGGCAGCTCTATCATCAGGATTGTCCAGCGATTCCATTGCTACTTTCAGGTATGCAATGGCCAACTCGCGGTCAGCTTGCAATTCAGCAACTTCCGCCTCGTGATGAGATACAGCACCATTGAGTTTGCTCATACCTGCCTCCGTTTCCATTCGGACCACATTTCCTTTGCGCGTTTTATATCTGCCACCTGGTTACCTTTGTCGCCGCCACAAAGTAGCAATACGACGGTTTTTCCATGTCGCCCGCAATACACCCGATACCCGGCACCAAGGTGAATGCGCAACTCAATCACACCTTCTCCGACTGGTTCGCAGTCGCCAAAGTTTCCCGCCTCTACTTGGCGCAGGCGAACACGAATGCGGGCCTGTGCGATCTTGTCACGTAACCCGGTCAGCCATTCCGAGAACGGCTCACGGCCGTCGTCGCGTTGATAGCGGAGAAGTTCGATCATGGAGAAAAATTGTAGCTTAAAAGCTACGGTTCACCAAAAGCGACCAAGTTCGGTTAATCCGCTTCTTCGTCAAATCAGCCCTTGATCAGCAAGTCCACCCGCTGCGGATTGATGAAAGTTGCCCCGGTCGGCGTCATGAACGAATCGAAGCGTTCGCGCACCGCTGCGTAAAGCGCCGGCGAGAGTTTGTGGTCGTTGTGGGTGACGCGGATCATCCGGGTATCGAACTCGGCAAAGTCCGTGAAGACACTGCGCGTGTTGAAGAACAACTGCTGCTGCAGGCGCAGCGGGCCGCGTTCCACGGCGCGGCAGACGGCCGCGAAAGCTTCCTCGCGCACCGTCTTCTCGTCGTGGAACAGGCGGAACACCTCGTTCAGGTCGCCCGCGTACACCGGCTCCGAAATCCACGCCACGCCGCCCGGGCGCAACACGCGGGCGATTTCCGTCAGCGCCTGATCCATCAGCGGCACCGGGACGTGGTGCAGCGACTTGAACATCAGCACGATATCCACGCTCGCATCCGCCGCCGGAATCGCCTCCGCGCCGCCATGCGCGAAACGCACCATCGGCAGATCGGCCGTCTGCAGATTCTTCGTGTGCTGGATCACATCGACCTCAGTCGCCACGATCTCGCGCACCCGGCCCGTTTCCGCCAGCAAGCGCGTCTTTTCCGCCCGGCCGCAACCCAGCTCCAGAACGCGCGCACCATCGAAGGGCAGGGTCTCCAGCATCAGCTTCACTTCATTGACCAGGGGGCTTTCGGCGGGGTTGGCGATCAGCATGGCGGACTCGGTAACTTGAAAATCAGAATATTAACAGACGGTGATGGATGGCCGTTGCGGCCAGCACAGATACCCATTAACGCTTAACGCATTCGCGGATCAGCGCATGGCAAGCTTCGTGTCGGGCCAGCAGCTTTTCCAGTGCGCCCAACTGCAAGGCTGCGGCCCGTTTGACTTCTTCTGGCGCGGCATCGAAGGCGCTAGTCAGGTTTTCTGGCTCGGTTTCAGCCAAAACGGCCGCCAGCGTTGCAGCCTGCAACCTGTCTTTGGCAGCTTTCTCGGGGAATCCTCGGCGATTGGCGGCGGCGTACAGTTTGTGCCAGATCAGTCGGGAGGCCTCCGGCAGGTGAAGGGGAATGCAATGCCCGCCGGCCAGCAGCGTCGCCGGTACCGGGTCGGCGAGCAGGTAGTCGTAATGCGGAATGGCTTGAGCCGCCCAGGACAACTCGGGAATCTGGATGATGTGGCCCAAAGGCGCGCCCGGCGCCAGAATGTCCACCCGCAAACCTTGCACCCCCGGCAACTTGACCGATGTCGAAGACTGCGTAGAAGGAAAACCGGGAACCTCGGCAAATGGCAGCCCGGTCGCCTGGAGGGTTTTCAGAAACTCAAGCGGTGCAGCCAGCTTGAGTGTCTGCCGACGGGCAAGATCGATATCCTGCGTACGTGCACTGACCGCAATCGCACCAAACTCGTTGAGCCAGGCCATATAAGCCAGTGTTCCGACAAGCACCAAGCCAGCCTCGAAGGCGCCAAGCTTGTGCAGTTCAACCAATACGCGCGCAACAGCCTTGTCGGCAACCTGAAACCCCAGCTTGCGCAAAGCCGATACCTGCCTGGCAGACCAGCTGGCGAAATCGATCCTGTCCTGCATCGCATCTCGGCCAGCCGTGTCATCCTCCCGGCAAACCAAAGTTTCCGATTGTTTGCCAGGGACAGAATAGTAAACGCGATACCAGTAACCGCTACCGGAGCCCCGGCGCAGATAAAGTGTGCCCGGCGTTCCCGGCAACAGGGGGCCGGCCTGCAGGCTACGCTCCTTCAACTCGGCGTACTGGGTGAGAAAAGCCAGTTCTTGCGGGCGATAAAGCGGCGTTTTCAGCATGGTTACCCAATAAAAAACAAGTTCGTTGGGTAATTTATCACAGGCGCCGGATTTGTAGCGTCATCGCGAGCAAAGCTGGCAAAATCAGGCTCCTAGCCACGTATAGCAGTCATATATCTACACCCGCGACCTGTTCGGGGGAGACTGAAACAACATGAACAAACAAGCAAAAATCTACGTCGCCGGCCACCGTGGCATGGTCGGCTCTGCCATCGTCCGCCAGCTCAAGGCCGCCGGGTGCGAGAACATCGTCACCCGCACCCACGCCGAGCTTGACCTGACCAACCAGGCTGCCGTCAACGCCTTCTTCGCCGCCGAAAAGCCTGAACAGGTCTACCTCGCCGCTGCCAAGGTCGGCGGCATCTACGCCAACAACACTTATCCGGCGCAGTTCATCTACGAAAACCTGATGATCGAAGCCAACATCATCCAGGCCGCGCACGCCAACGACGTTCAACAACTGCTCTTCCTCGGCTCCAGCTGCATCTACCCCAAGGCCGTACCGCAGCCCATGCGCGAAGACGCCTTGCTCACCGGCGTACTCGAAGCCACCAACGAACCCTACGCCATCGCCAAGATCGCCGGCATCAAGCTCTGCGAAAGCTACAACCGCCAGTACGGCCGCGACTACCGCAGCGTCATGCCGACCAACCTCTACGGCCCCGGCGACAACTACCACCTCGCCAACAGCCATGTGCTGCCGGCGATGATCCGCAAGCTCCACCTGTGCAAGCTCGCCCAGGCCGGCGACAGCGCCGGCATTGCCGCCGACGAAGCCAAGTACGGCGAAATCCCCGCCGACATCCGCGCCATGATGCAAAGCGGCAAAGTCACCCTGTGGGGCACCGGCACCCCGTACCGCGAATTCCTCCACGTCGACGACATGGCCGCCGCCAGCATCTTCGTCATGAACCTGGACAAGCCCACCTACGACGCCAACACCCAGCCCATGCTCAGCCACATCAACGTGGGCTACGGCAGCGACCTGACGATCAAGGAAGCCGCCTTCACCGTGGCCGAAGTGGTCGGCTACCAGGGCGACATCGAATTCGACACCAGCAAGCCCGACGGCACCTTCCGCAAGTTGATGGACAGCAGCCGGCTGGAAAAACTCGGCTGGAAAGCCACCATAGACCTCAAACAGGGCCTGCAGCAGGCCTACAACGATTACCTCAGTAAATAAGCTTCAAGGAAAAACAACAATGACCGCTCAAACCAAAAAAGTTGCCCTCATCACCGGCGTTACCGGCCAGGACGGCTCCTACCTTGCCGAATTCCTGCTCGAAAAGGGTTACGAAGTGCACGGCATCAAGCGCCGCGCCTCCTTGTTCAACACCCAGCGCGTCGATCACATCTACGAAGACCCGCACATCGACAACGCCCGCTTCAAGCTCCACTACGGCGATCTGAGCGACACCTCCAACCTCACCCGCATCCTGCAGGAAGTGCAACCGGACGAGGTCTACAACCTCGGCGCTCAATCGCACGTGGCCGTCAGCTTCGAAGCCCCGGAATACACCGCCGATGTCGACGCCATTGGCACCCTGCGCCTGCTCGAAGCCATCCGCTTTCTTGGCCTGGAAAAGAAAACCCGCTTCTACCAGGCTTCCACCTCCGAACTCTACGGCCTGGTCCAGGAAATCCCGCAAAAGGAAACCACGCCTTTCTACCCGCGTAGCCCGTATGCCGTGGCCAAGATGTACGCCTACTGGATCACCGTCAACTACCGCGAAGCCTACGGCCTCTACGCCTGCAACGGCATCCTGTTCAACCATGAGAGCCCGCGCCGTGGCGAAACCTTCGTCACCCGCAAGATCACCCGCGGCCTCGCCAACATCGCCCAGGGGCTGGAAAGCTGCCTGTACATGGGCAACATCGATTCGCTGCGCGACTGGGGCCACGCCAAGGACTACGTGCGCATGCAATGGATGATGCTGCAACAGGAGAAGCCGGAAGACTTCGTCATCGCCACCGGCGTGCAATACAGTGTGCGCCAGTTCATCAGCTGGAGCGCCGAACACCTGGGCGTGACCCTGCGCTTTGAAGGGCAGGGCGTGGACGAAGTGGGCATCGTCGCCGCCATCGAAGGCGACAAGGCCCCCGCGCTCAAGGTCGGCGACATCATCGTCAAGATCGACCCGCGCTACTTCCGCCCGGCCGAAGTGGAAACGCTACTTGGCGACCCGAGCAAAGCCAAGGCAAAACTTGGCTGGGTACCGGAAATCACCGTGCAGGAAATGTGCGAGGAAATGGTCGCGCATGATCTGGAATCAGCCAAGCGGCATGCCTTGCTAAAAAAGCACGGTTACGAAATTGCCGTGAGCGCCGAACGGATATAGCGCAATCCGCTCCCGAAACACTGTTTCTATGCCGAATTGCATACCCTAATATGCGCTCGTGTTGCACTGCAAAATATTTCTTCATCATTGTGGGCAAAGCTGGCAAAATCAGGCCGCCAGCCTTGTAAAACCGTCATTCCAGGGGGGAGTGTTGTAGGTATTGGCATATATGTTTCAGCTTTGCCAAGAACATGAAAATCGCCATTGCCGGAACCGGCTACGTCGGACTCTCCAACGCCATTCTCCTGGCGCAGCATAACGAAGTGCTTGCGCTCGACATCCTTCCCGAGAAGGTCGAGATGCTCAATCGCCGGCAATCGCCGATTGTCGATGTCGAGATCGAGGACTACCTGGCGAACAAGTCGCTGAATCTGAAAGCCACGCTGGACAAGAACGAAGCCTTTGCCGGTGCCGACTTCGTCATCATCGCCACGCCGACGGACTACGACCCGGAAACCAACTACTTCAACACCGCTTCGGTTGAAGCCGTCATCCGCGATGTGCTGGCGATCAATCCGGAAGCGACGATGGTCATCAAATCGACGGTTCCGGTGGGCTACACCGCCAAGGTGCGCGAAGCCTTCGGGATTGCCACCGGCAAGCCGGTGAATCTGATCTTCTCGCCGGAATTCCTGCGCGAGGGCCGGGCGCTGTACGACAACCTGCACCCGTCGCGCATCATCGTCGGCGAGAAGAGCGAACGCGCCCGGACCTTTGCCGGCTTGCTCCGGCAAGGCGCGGTCAAGCAGGACATCGAGGTGCTGTTCACCGACAGCACCGAAGCCGAAGCGGTGAAGCTGTTCTCCAACACCTACCTGGCGATGCGCGTGGCCTACTTCAACGAGCTCGACACCTACGCCGCCACGCACGGGCTGG
>Ga0208243_1000157_pt1 | contig 54121 bp, 48 predicted proteins | sample Subbio2Aug_QV12A_FD_184826 | JGI IMG/M metagenome (GOLD analysis project Ga0208243, IMG submission 184826) | Serpentinite rock and fluid subsurface biosphere microbial communities from McLaughlin Reserve, California, USA - CR12Aug_QV12A (SPAdes) | ecosystem: Environmental > Terrestrial > Deep... | reverse complement strand
GGCGATGTCCTTGGGGCTCAGGCCGAGCACCAGCGGCAGGTCGAGCCAGACGGCGGCGATCACCACCGCCGGAATGGTCAGGCCGATGCTGGCCAGGGCCGAGCCCAGGGCCAGGTTCATGCTGGTCTGCAGGCGGTCGGCGCGGGCGGCGCGCAGGGCGGCCCAGGTCTCGGGCAGCAGCACCAGCATGGCAATGGCGATGCCGATGACCGCCTTGGGGGCGCCCGCCGAGGCCACCGCCGCTTCGATGGCGGGGGACAGCTGCTTGGCCAGACCGACCACCGACACCAGCGCCACCAGCAGCAGGCCGAAACTGGCCCAGGCCTGGGCGTTGGTGGGCGGCGCGGCGTGCTGGTCTTCGTCCGAGGCATTGGCCGGCGGCAGGAAGTAGTCGCGGTGCCGCACCGTCTGCACGAACACGAAAACCCCCCAGGTGGCCAGCGACGAGAGCGCCACGAACACCAGCTGCGAGACCGTGTAGATGCCTTCGCCCGCGCTGGTGGTGAACGAGGGCAGCACCATCACCAGCCCGGCCAGCGACACCAGCGCGGCCAGTGCCGAACTGGCCCCGGCCAGCTGGAAGCTCTGTTCATGGTGGTGCAGGCCGCCGACCAGCAGGCACACGCCGACCACACCGGTGGTGATGATCATCACCGCCGAGAAGATGGTGTCGCGCGGCAGGGTGGCCTTGTCCGGGCCGCCGGCCAGCATCATGGAGATGATCAGCGCCACCTCGATCACCGTGATGGCCAGCGCCAGCACCAGCGTGCCGAAGGGCTCGCCCACCCGGTGGGCCACCACCTCGGCATGGTGCACGGCGGCGATCACCGCGCCGATCAGGGCGATTGCGCAGGCGGCGGTCAGCCAGGTGGCAGGCGTCATGGTGGTGGCGCCGGTCAGCAGGGCTGCCGCCAGCAGCGGCACGAGCCAGGTCCAGGCGTCGTTCCAGCGGATCATGGGTCTCCTCGGGTCGGTCTTCGGGTTTTCAGAGCAGGGCGGGGAACAGCTTGACCAGGCCGGTGGCCATCACCTCCACCGCCAGCGCCGCCAGGATCAGGCCCATCAGCCGGGTCATGACATTGATGCCGGTCTGCCCCAGGAAGCGCGCAATCGGTTCGGCCAGGGTGAAGCACACGGCGGTGGCCAGCGCGATCACCACGCCATAGCCCACCAGCGCGGCGTGCTGCAGGAAGGTCTTGGCCTGGTCGGCATAGATCACCACGGTGGACATGGTGGCCGGGCCGGTGAGCAGCGGAATGGTCAGCGGCACCACGGCGATCGAGGCGCGCGCCGAGGCGTCCTGCATCTCGCCTTCGGTGGCCTTGGCCTCGGCCGGCTGGGCGTTCAGCATGGCCAGTGCCGAGGTCAGCAGCAACATGCCGCCGCCGACCTGGAAGCTGGCCAGCGAAATGCCGAAGAACTCCAGGATCTGCAGACCCACGATGGCGCAGGTGGCAATCACCGCAAACGCGCTGCAGGCCGAAATCAGCACGGTGCGCTGCCGCTGCTTGCGACTGAAGCCCTGCGTGTAGTGGATGAAGAAGGGCACGATCGCCAGCGGGTTGACGATGGCGAGCAGGGTGATCAGCGGCTTGAAATCCATGGCCGCTATTGTGGGGCGGCGGAGCGCGGCGGTTCTTTCAGACGAAACATGCCGTAGCCATCCATGTGGAGGACTTTTTCACCCTTCTGGTTGAACATCTCCCAGACGGTGCGCACCAGACCGACGTCGGGCCGGCTGTTCATGGGGCGCTTCTCGGTGATGGTGTGCTGCAGGCGCAGCACGTCGCCGGGGAACACCGGCTTGAGCCATTTCAGGCTTTCCAGACCGGGCGAGCCCAGGCTGGAGGTCTCGTGCAGGAAGTTGGTCACCATCAGCCGCATGGCCATGGCGCAGGTGTGCCAGCCGCTGGCGCACAGCGCGCCGAACACCGAGGCCCGGGCGGCCTCGTCGTCCAGGTGGAACGGTTGCGGGTCGAACTGGCCGGCAAAGGCCAGGATGTCTTCGCGGGTCGGGCTCAGGCTGCCCAGGTCGCGCACCTGACCGACCTCCAGGTCTTCCCACCAGATGCGGATCGGGCCGCGCGGCATTTCAACGGGGTTCATGGTTCAGCGTCCTCCGGAGATGTCCATCAGGGTCATGGTGGTGTAGCTGGCCGCCGGCGAGAGCAGCCAGACGATGGCCTGCGCCACCTCGTCGGCCGTGCCGCCGCGCTGCATGGGCACCGTGTAGGCGAGGTCGCGCACCCGGTTCGGCAGGCCGCCCGAGGCATGGATGTCGGTCTCGATCAGGCCCGGCCGCACCGCATTCACGCGGATGCCCTCGGCGCCGACCTCCTTGGCCAGGCCGATGGTGAAGGCGTCGATGGCGCCCTTGGCCGCCGCGTAGTCCACGTACTGCCCCGGTGAGCCCAGCCGCGAGGCCGCGCTCGACACATTGACGATGGCGCCGCCCCCGCCGCCGTGCAGCGTGCTCATGCGCCGCACCGCTTCGCGGGCGCACAGCATCGAGCCGATCACATTGATGTCGAAAATGCGGTGCAGGCGCTGCGCGTCCATCTGGTCGACCCGGGCGCTCACGTCCACCACGCCGGCGTTGTTGACCAGCCCGGTGAGGCGGCCGAAGCGGGCGTCGATGCGCTCGAACAGCGTGACCACCTGGCCTTCGTCGGACACGTCGGCCTGCACCGACATGGCCTGACCGCCCTCGGCCCGGATGGCGCGCACCACCTCGTCGGCCGCCAGCGAATCGCGCGCGTAGTTCACCGCCACCGACCAGCCCTGCCGGGCCGCCAGCCGTGCGGTGGCGGCACCGATGCCGCGCCCGCCGCCGGTGACCAGCAGCACGCCGGCATGGCGGCTGTCCTGACTTGAATCCATAACCTGCCTCCTGCACGATCGGCGGGCTTCGCGTAAAAACCGGGGCTCGCCGTGGTTCGACAACGGACCGATTACAACAGCCCGGGAGACCCGCCATGCGTCCCACAGTGGACTACTTCCTCGCCCCGCAAAGCCCCTGGACCTACCTGGGCCACGCCCGTTTCGTGTCCATGGCCCGCGATGCCGGCGCCACCATCCGCCTGCGCCCGATGGACCTCGGCCGGGTGTTCCCGGTCTCGGGCGGCCTGCCGTTGCCCAAGCGGGCGCCGCAGCGCCAGGCCTACCGGCTGGTGGAAATGGAGCGCTTCGCCAAGTGGCTCCAGCTGCCGCTGAACCTGCAGCCGAAGTTCTTTCCGGTGGCAGGCGATCCAGCCGCGCGCCTGATCTGCACCGTCGACCGGCAGGACGGCACCGACGCCGCCCTGGCCCTCACCGGCGAGGTGCTGTCGGCCGTGTGGGTGCACGAGCTCGACATCGCCGACCCCGCCACGCTGGCGCAACTGCTGACGCAGCTGGGGCTGCCGGCCGAGCGCCTGGCGGCTTCCCTGGAGCCGCAGGCCCAGACCGATCTGGACGCGCACACCCAGGCCGCCATCGATGCGGGTGTGTTCGGCGCGCCGAGCTACGTCATCGGCGGCGAGATTTTCTGGGGCCAGGACCGCCTCGACTTCGTCCAGCGCCGCCTGCTGCAGCGCTGAGCCTTTGCATTTCCCTCAGGAGAACAACACCATGGGTCAGACCCTCACCCTCAAGGCCGCCGACGGCCACAGCTTCCCCGCCTATGTGGCCAAGCCGGCCGGCACGCCCAAGGGCGGCATCGTCGTGCTGCAGGAAATCTTCGGCGTGAATTCGCACATCCGCTCGGTGGCCGACGGTTATGCCGCCGAGGGCTACTTCGTGGTGGCTCCGGCCACCTTCCACCGCGTCAAGGCCGATGTCGAGCTGGGCTACACCGAAGCCGACATGGGCACCGGCTTCGGCTTCAAGACCGCGGTGGACGGCCTGCCCGAGCCCGGCGTGATGGCCGACATCCAGGCCGCCATCGACCATGCTGCGGTCGGTGGCAGCGGCAAGGTCGGCATCGTCGGCTACTGCTGGGGCGGCCTGCTGACCTGGCGCTCGGCCTGCAGCCTGTCCGGCCTGTCGGCCGCCGTGCCCTACTACGGTGGCGGCATGACCGCCCAGCCCGATGCCGCCCGCCAGCCGAAGGTGCCGGTGCTGGCCCATTTCGGCGACCAGGACCACTGGATTCCGCTCGACACGGTCGAGGCCTTCCGCCAGAACCAGCCCGGTGTGGAGGTGCATGTCTACAAGGCCAACCACGGCTTCAACTGCGACCAGCGCGGCTCCTTCGATGCCGACGCCGCCCGCACCGCCCGCGAGCGCACGCTGGCTTTCTTCGCCCGCCACCTGGGCTGACGCCATGGGGAGCGCCGCCCGCTTCGCCTCGCTGGTGCTGGGGGCGGTGGCCTGCCTGGCGGTCGGGGCTGCGCAGGCGGCCGATTACAGCGGCCCGCTGTTCGACGCCCACCTGCACTACAACGACGAGGCCTGCGTGCACGCGCCGGCCCCCTCGGCCCGCTGCCCCCATCCGCTGCCGGACGTGCTGCAGCGCATGCGCGAGAGCGGCGTGCGGGGCGTGCTGGCCAACTCGCGCCCGAACGATGGCACCCGGGCCCTGGCGGCCGCGCGCGAGCAGGCCGCTGCCGCCGGCGTGACGGTGGTGCCCTTCGTGCGGCTCTACCGCAACCGGGCCGACTACAACAACTGGTTCCGCGATCCGACCATCGTCGATCTGGTGCGCAGCGAACTGGAGCGCGGCACCGCCGCCGGCCCCTACCGGGGTCTGGGCGAATTCCACCTCTACGACAGCGCCAACGCCCGGGGTCCGGTCGCGCAGCAGCTCATGGCCCTGGCCGAAGAGAAGGGGCTGGTGGTGCTGGCCCATGTGGACGAGACCGCCATCGACCTGCTGATGCAGGCCACGCCGTCGCGCGGGCAGAAGCTGCGGCTGATCTGGGCCCACACCGGCATCGGCGGCACCCCGCCCGCGCAGGTGGAGGCGCTGCTGCAGCGGTATCCCGGCCTGATGGGGGAGCTGTCGTACCGGCCCGGGCTGACCTGCGAGGGTGGTCAGCTCTGCCCGGCGTGGCGCGAGCTGATGCTGCGCCACCCGGACCGTTTCCTTGCCGGCTCCGACACCTGGGTCAACGCCCGCTGGCAGTCCTACGGGCAGCTCATGCAGGACTACCGGGTGTGGCTGGGCGGGCTGCCGCCGGACTTGGCCCGCCGCATCGCCTGGGACAATGCGGCCCGGCTGTTCGATCTGCCGCAGGCGGCTGCGCTGCCTTCAGCGCCCCGCTGAACGCGCCAGGTAGCGCTTGCGCCAGAACACGGCGACCAGCGCCACCGTGGTCAGGGCCATCGATCCCAGCGCCCACCAGAAACCGGTCTCGAGGTGGATCAGCGGGATGAAGTCGAAATTCATGCCGAAGATGCCGGCGATCAGGTTCAGCGGCAGGAAGATCGCGGTCAGCGCGGTGAGGGTGCGCATGATGTCGTTGGTGCGGTTGCTCTGCGCCGAAAAGTGCATCTGCACCGCGGTCTCGGCGTTCTGCTCCAGCCGCCGCACATGGTGCACCACCCGCTCGATGTGTTCGAGCACGTCCCGCGAACGCACCCGCAGCAGCTCCAGCCCGCGCTGCCCGCCGGTGGCCTCGTTGGGTTCCCAGCCACCCACGGCCTCGATCCAGTCCTGGATGGCGCTGCGCTGGTCCTCGCAGATCTCGTCGAGGTGGTGCAGCGAAATGCGCGCGTCCAGCAGCGAGCTCCAGTTGTTGAACCGCGTCTTGGGGTGCAGCAGTTCGGCCTGCCAGTGATCGAGCTGGCGGGTGAGCTCGCGCCGCAGGTCGAGGTAGCCATCCACCATCTGGTTGATGATCCGCAGCATCAGGTCGGCCGGGCTGATCGGCAGGTTCAGGCCGGCGGCGCGCGACGCGGCACTGGCGCTGGCCAGCAGCCGCGCCGAGTACTGGTCCAGCACCGTGCAGCCGGCTGGGTGCACCGTGAGCAGCACCCGGTCGAACACCGCAAAGCCCACCGGGCTGGTGTCGATCCGGCGCAGCACCGGCGGTCCGCCACGGCGCTGCGCCCCGGTGTGCGTGGGGCCGTTCTGCTCGATGTCGTGTTCGGTGTGTCCGGCCGCCAGCCGGCGGAACACCACGATGTCGTACTGCGAGGTGTAGTCGTAGTGCGACGGCAGCTGGTTGTTGATCAGGTCGGACACATGCAGGTCGACCAGGGTGGTGCCGCACATCACCTGCAGCGCCGCCTGCACGTTGCCGTGCTCCAGCTCGAACTCGCGCCGCCCGCAGGCGATCCAGAGGAAGCCCTTGGGCGGCAGCGTCATCGGCAGACTGGCCGATTCCGCGATGGCGCCGGACTGGACGTGGAAGACGCGCATGTCCGGGCCCCTGAACTCAGGCGCGCAGCAGCCGCGCTGCGTCGCGTGCGAAATAGGTCAGGATGCCGTCGGCCCCGGCGCGCTTGAACGCCAGCAGGCTTTCCATCATCACCGCGTCGTGGTCCAGCCAGCCGTTCTGCGCGGCGGCCTTGAGCATGGCGTACTCGCCGCTGACCTGGTAGGCGAAGGTCGGCACCGCAAACTCGTCCTTCACGCGCCGCACGATGTCCAGGTACGGCATGCCGGGCTTGACCATCACCATGTCGGCACCCTCGGCCAGGTCCAGGGCCACCTCGCGCAGGGCCTCGTTGCTGTTGCCGGGGTCCATCTGGTAGACCTTCTTGTCGGCCTTGCCCAGGTTGGCGGCCGACCCCACCGCATCGCGGAAGGGGCCGTAGAACGCGCTGGCGTACTTGGCGCTGTAGGCCATGATGCGGGTGTGCACATGGCCGGCCGCCTCCAGCGCCTGGCGGATGGCGCCGATGCGCCCGTCCATCATGTCGCTGGGCGCCACGATGTCCACGCCCGCCGCCGCCTGGGTCAGGGCCTGTTGCACCAGCACCGCCACGGTGGGATCGTTCAGGATGTAGTTGTGGTCGTCGAGCAGGCCGTCCTGGCCGTGGCTGGTGTAGGGGTCCAGCGCCACATCGGTCATGACGCCGAGCTGCGGGAAGCGGCGCTTGAGTTCGCGCACCACCCGGGGCACCAGACCGTCCGGGTTGGTGGCCTCGATGCCGTCGGGCGTCTTGAGCGAGGCGTCGACCACCGGGAACAGCGCCATCACCGGGATGCCCAGCTGCACGCACTCCTCGGCCACCGGCAGCAGCAGGTCGAGGCTGAGCCGCTCCACACCGGGCATCGAACCCACCGCTTCGCGGCGCCCCTGGCCGTCCAGCACGAACACCGGGTAGATCAGGTCGGACGGGTGCAGCCGGTTCTCGCGCACCAGTTCGCGGGTGAAGGGGTCGCGGCGCAGGCGCCGGGGGCGGTTGGCGGGGTAGGGGGCGGGTGTGTGCATGGCCTATTGTGGCAAACCCGGCCGGCGTTCCGGCTGCGGGTTCCCGCCGCCCCGGCATACCCACGGGAGTGGCGGGCGAGTGTGCCGAAACACACGCGAATGGACGCATTTGTCCAAAAAAGTACTGGCGCGCACCCCCCCAAAGGTGTTAACTTCGGATGTAACAAATTATTGCGATTTATACCGGTACCGGTTAACCCCAGACGCAACGGTGTCATCATGTCCACCCTCAAGCAAGTCGTGTCGAACCCCATGCCCCAGTCCACCCAGGACGATTCGGAAGAATGGTCGATCGATGCCCATTGGCCCACGCTGGTCCACGGGCTCGCCGATCAGATCACCCAGAGCCTGAGCGCACTCCAGAACAACCTGGACCAGCTGCTGCTCAAGGAACGCATCACCCGCCTGGAGCACCGGGCGCTGAGCATTCCGGCCGAGCGCATCAAGCAGGCCGGTCTGGTGGCGCAGCAGATCCACCGCTTCCATGCCGGTCGCATCCGCCAGTCCCATGAGCGGATCAACATGGCCGAACTGGTCGAGAACCTGCTGCAGGAGCGGCGCAAGGAATTCGCCGTGGTGGGCGTCGAGCTGCGTCGCAAGCTCAAGCCGGTCGATGTGCTGACCGACCCGACCGTCGCTTATGCGTTCGTCAATGCGGTGCTGGACTGGGCCATGCCGTTCGGTCAGCGCGTCGACGTGCGCCTGGACATCAACAGCTGGCCTCCCCATGCGCGCCTGCAGATCCGCGCCAACAACGACGGCGTGCCCGCCTCCAGCCACGCACAGCTCGACGGCATGGCCTGGCTGCTGGTGCGCCAGATTGCGCAGGCCGCCGGCGGCATCGAACTCAAGCGCGAGGTCAGCGAGGACAACGTGTCGGTCACCGCCATGTTCACCCGCACGGTGCAGGCGGTCGACGGCATCGCGGCGGTGGACCTGTCGGACGACCAGTCCTCCATGTTCAAGTCGCTGCAGGGTGTCTACGCCCTGACCATCTCGCCGAGCCTGCAGGTCCGTGCCGATGTCCGGGACGCCCTGCGCGAGATCGGCATCATGTCCGACAGCGTGGTCGACATCGAGCAGGCCCGCGACGCGCTGCGCCGCCGCATGCCCAGCCTGATCGTCATCGACTCCGACCTCAAGGGGCCCGACTTCGACGCCTTCCGCAAGGAAGTGCTGCGCGATGTCATGGAGTTTCCGTTCGTCGAGATCTCGGCCGACAACAACTCCTTCGACATGTCCGGCTTCGACGAGATGTCCATGGCCAAGGTGGGTCGCGGCAACGTCCGCGAGGCACTGGGCACGGCCGTCATGTTCGAGCTGGCCAAAATGATGTGACGCATCGCACGCTACGGCGTGCTGCGTTGCCGCTATTACGGAATCGGCGCGCAAAACAACGTCAGTTCTGACAGGTTGCGTTGGATTTCAGCACCTGCTGGGGTAACATTTCGGCGGGTTTGCGCAAGCAGGCCCCCCGCTTTTCCTCCCTGAGCGGGTGCCTTGGTGTGTGACAGCAAAAAGGCTTCCCAACCCGGTCCTGGCGATCGGGTTTTTTTTCGCCCGGGCTAAACTGGCCGGATGCTCTGGGTCAAATCCTTCCACATCGTCTTCGTGGCCAGCTGGTTCGCCGGGCTGTTCTACCTGCCGCGGATATTCGTCAACCTGGCCATGGTGCCGCCCGAGAGCGTGGCTGAGCGTGAGCGCTTGCTCCTGATGGCGCGCAAGCTGATGCGCTTCACCACCCTGCTGGCGGTGCCGGCACTGGTGCTGGGCCTCTGGCTGTGGCTGGGTTACGGTATCGGCCGCGGGCCGGGCAACGGCTGGATGCACGCCAAGCTGGCCGTGGTGGTCCTGGCGCTGGGCTATCACCACATCTGCGGTCGCATGGTCCGGCAGTTCGAAGCGGGTGCCAGCAGGCGCAGCCATGTCTGGTACCGCTGGTTCAACGAAGCCCCGGTGCTGATGCTGGTGGTGGCCGTGGTGCTGGTGGTCGTCAAGCCCTTCTGACGCCTTGGCCCGAACCAGCTCCGCCCTGCCACTGGGCCTGCTGTTCGCCGGGCTGGTGGTCTATGCCAGCCTCTACCCGTTCGATGGTTGGCGTGTGCAGGGGGTCGCTCCGCTGGCGTACCTGTTCGCGCCCCTGCCGCAGTACTGGACCGGCTTCGACGTGCTGTCGAACCTGGTCGGTTATGCCCCGCTGGGGTTCCTGCTGGCCGTGGCGCTGTTGCGCGCCGGCCTGCACCTGCGTGCCGCCGTCTGGGCCACGCTGGCCTGCGCGGCGTTGTCGCTGTCGGTCGAGACGCTCCAGAACTTCCTGCCGGCGCGGGTTCCCTCAAATGTGGATTGGGCGCTCAACACGGCGGGCGGTGCGCTGGGCGCTGCGGTGGCCAATGTGTTCCAGCGCCTGGGCTGGCTGGATGCCTGGTCCCGGTTCCGGGCCGACTGGTTTGCTCCCCACGCGCAGGGCGGCCTGGTGTTGCTGGCGCTGTGGCCGTTCGCCTTGCTGTACCCGGCGCAGGTGCCTTTTGGACTGGGCCAGGTCGGCGGCCGTGCCCTGGCCTGGCTGGAGGAGTCGGTCGAGGGCACCCCGTTCGCCCTGTGGCTGCCGGTGGAGCAGCTCGCCACCACACCGCTGAGTCCGCTGTCGGTCGCCTGCTGCATTGCACTCGGTCTGCTCGCGCCGCTGCTGCTGGGGTTTTCGGACCTGCGCACCCTGCGCGGCCGGCTGGCGTTCGTTCCGGTGCTGTTCGGACTCGCGCTGACGGTGGCCGCCTTGTCGGCGGCGCTCACCTACGGCCCGTCCCACGCATGGGCCTGGATCCATCCCCCGGTGGTCGCCGGGTTCGCGCTGGCAGGCGCGGTCGCGCTGGTGGCGCTCTGGCTGCCGAGGCGCCTGTGCAATGTCCTGATGTTGCTGGTGCTGGCGGTGCTGCTCACCGTGCTCAACCAGTCGGCCGATACGCCGTATTTCGCCCAGTCGCTGGAAGCCTGGGAGCAGGGCCGGTTCATCCGCTTCCACGGACTCTCGCAGTGGCTGGGCTGGCTCTGGCCGTTCGCGGCGCTCATGTACGGTCTGCGGGCGGTGGTGGCGCCGCCCCGGCCCTAAAATCGCCGGATGGCTGACCACACCTCCTATTACCAGCGGCACATCTTTTTCTGCCTGAACCAGCGCGACGGGGAAGCTTGTTGCGCAGACCACAAGGCCCAGGCGGCTTTCGAGCGCTGCAAGTCGCAGGCCAAAGCCATGGGTCTGCTCGGGCAGGGCAAGGTGCGGGTCAACAAGGCCGGCTGCCTCGACCGCTGCGCCGGCGGACCCATCGCCGTCGTCTACCCGGAAGCGGTCTGGTATTCCTACGTCGATCAGGCCGACATCGACGAAATCGTCGAATCGCACCTGCGCGACGGCGTCGTGGTGGAGCGGCTGGTCACCCCCCCGGACGTCGGCCGTTGACCCGGTCGTCCGCGCCGTGAACGCCCAGACCGAGTTGCTGCAGATCGAGGGCCCGGCCGGTGTGCTGGAGGCCGCCATCGACCGCTGCCCCGGCACCGCCACCGGCACCGCCGTCATTGCCCATCCGCACCCGCTGTTCGGCGGCACCATGACCAACAAGGTCGTCCAGACGCTGGCCCGTGCCGCCGTGCTGGCCGGCTTCGATGCGGTCCGTTTCAACTTCCGCGGCGTCGGTGCCAGTGCCGGCGCCTGGGACGAGGGGCGGGGCGAGCGGGACGACATGCTGGCCGTCATTGACCGGCTGGCCCCTGCCGGGCCGCTGGTGCTGGCCGGATTTTCGTTTGGCGCCTTCGTCACCACCCATGTGCTGGCGGCCGTGCAGGCGCAGCGCGACGTGCGTCATGTCGTGCTGGTCGGAACCGCCGCGAGCCGGTTTCAGGTCGCAACGATTGTGCCGGAACTCCACGCCCGAACCCTGGTCGTTCACGGCGAAGCCGACGACACCGTCCCGCTGTCATCGGTGATGGACTGGGCCCGCCCCCAGTCGCTGCCGGTGCTGGTGGTGCCCGATGGCGGACACTTTTTTCATGGTCAGCTTCCGCTGCTGCGGGATCTGGTCTGGCGGCATCTGCGGGCCTGAGCCCTTGACGCCTTTTCTCCCGAGGACCTTCACGTGTTGAGTTTTTTCCGTTCCGCTGCCGTGGCCGTCATGGCCGCGTGTGCATTCCACCTGCCCGCCCAGGCCCAGATGCCCCAGCCACCCGAGGTGGCCGCCCGCGCCTACCTGCTGATGGATGTCACCACCGGCCAGGTGCTGGCCGCCAAGGACCCGGATGCCCCGGTGGAGCCGGCGTCGCTGACCAAGCTCATGACCGCCTACATCGTGTTCGATGCCCTCAAGGCCGGCAAGATCAGCCTGACCCAGACCTTCGGCGTGAGCGAGCGGGCCTGGAAGATGCCGGGGTCGCGCATGTTCATCGACCCCAAGATGCAGGTGCCGGTCGAAGACCTCATCAAGGGCATGATCGTGCAGTCGGGCAATGACGCCACCGTGGCCCTGGCCGAAGGGGTGGCCGGATCGGTCGAGCGCTTCGTGCAGCTCATGAACGACCAGGCCAAGGCCCTGGGCATGACGGCCACCGGCTACCGCAACCCCGAGGGCCTGACCGAGCCGGGCCACACCACCACGGCGCGCGATCTGGCCCGCCTGGCCACCCGGCTCATGAACGACTTCCCGCAGTACGTGAGCTACTACGCCATCCAGCGGTACCGCTACCCGGGCACGCCCACCACCAACGACACCAACCGCAACACCCTGCTGTTCCGCGACCCGACCGTCGATGGCCTCAAGACCGGCCACACCGCCGCGGCCGGTTACTGCCTGATCGCCACCGCCCGCCGCCCGGTGCCGGGCCTTGGCGACGGCCCCGCCGGCCAGCGCCGCCTGGTGAGCGTGCTGCTGGGTGCATCGAGCGAAAACGCCCGGGCGGCCGAGAGCCAGAAGCTGCTCAACTGGGGCTACACCGCATTCGACACCGTGCGCCTGCTGGCGGCCGCCCAGCCGGCGGCCACCCCGAAGATCTGGAAGGGCAAGGCCGATATGGTCCAGCTCGGCCGGCCCGAAGGCGTCGTTGTGTCGGTGCCGGCGGGGGAGGGTGCCCGTCTGAAGTCCGAAGTGATCCGGACCGAGCCGATCGTGGCGCCTGTTCAGAAGGGGCAGGCCCTGGGCACCCTGAAAGTGACCACTGCTGCTGGTGTCACTGTTGCGGAGGTCCCGCTTACAGTGCTGGAAACCGTTGAGGAATCAGGTGTGCTGGGCCGGGCCTGGGACTCCATCCGCCTCTGGATCCATTGACATCCTCCCTGCCCTAGAGGGCCGGGATTCCTCCTGCGAGACGCTCATGTCCGAGCGCAAGAATGTTCCTTGCAGCGTTCACATCACGGTCATGGACCGATCCGCAGACACTGCAAGTCCACTCTCTTATTCCAAGGCCTGCTCTACCCTTCGGACTGCTGTGGGGCAACGCCCCGCAGCACGAGCAAGTCTGGGTCGTATTGGCCTCTGAGACCTCTTCAAAGACGATACCGGCCTCACGGCTCTTGTATTCCAACATCGTCCTCAGCATCGACCATCCCGCATCCAGCGTGGACTTGGCCATCTTCGTCTTCACCAGCTTCGCGCCGGCAACATCTCCCACGAAGATCGCAGCGTGTTGCCTCACGATCTCCGTGCTGAACTTGTGCAGTAAATCCTTGCGCTGGTTGGCAATCCTGGCGTGGATTGCGCGCACGCGTTGCTTCCTGCGGGCACGCTGCGCGATGCCCAGCTTGTTCTCCAGCGCTCGGTAGAAGCGGCCCTCGATCTTCTGACCGTTCGATGCCGTGGCACAAGTCTTCAAGCCTAGGTCGATGCCGACCGAGCTCGTAGGCTGCAGCCGCGGCCCGACAAGCTCTGGCACCTTGACCTGGACGTTGAGGTACCAGCGACCCCGCGAATCTTCGCTGATCGAGCCGGCGCGCAGCTCGTAGAGGCTCATGCCGTAGCTGTCCCACAAACTGAGCTTCAAGCCGGCGAAGTGGACCTGCCCAGCCTTGTAGCGCGCAGCGCGGGCCTTGAAGGGAATCCAGCCCAGGGAATACTTGGATGACCTCGGGTTGCTCACCCGCCAGTTAAGCTGGGCTCGCTTGAACTGGCGGCGTCTGGTCGCGTACTCCTCGCAGACCTGCTGGGTTGTCGCACTCCCGATCTGCACGCCATCGCACTTGCTGAAGCCATCCGTCAGCTTCTGGAGATCAAAGCCGCTGAGGAACTTGCCTCTTTCGCGCACAGCGCGAGCGCTGGTCTCGTTGCAGAAATTCCAGACCGTATTGACCTCACGCGCCATCGAGCGAAGCGCGCTGGTGTGCTTGTCCTTGATGCGCAGCTTGAGGGTCTTGATCGTCGACACATTAAAAGAATATCGACACGCTCTGGAATCGACAACACCGCTGACGGAAGACAGGCGGTCAATGCCCGCTTCCCCGTGGGACTGTTGTCGCGACGGGGTGCGGCGCATGATGTGCACTACCTGCCTTCCGCCAGTTACCGTGTTTTCCTCTCGTTCACGGACGCGGCATGACAGCAGTTGGAGGAGATCGACCCCCGTGCTACAGTAGAGGGCTTTTCGGAATTTTCCGAGGAGCTTTCGTTTTCGCTTTTTTCAAACGTTTAGGGACGTTTTTCAATGCCAACCATCAACCAACTCGTGCGCCACGGCCGGGAGGTCGAAAAGACCAAATCCAAGAGCCCGGCCATGGAAAATTCGCCGCAGCGCCGCGGCGTGTGTACCCGCGTGTACACCACCACCCCCAAGAAGCCGAACTCCGCGCTGCGTAAAGTGGCCAAGGTCCGTCTGACCAACGGCTTCGAGGTGATCTCCTACATCGGCGGTGAAGGCCACAACCTCCAGGAACACAGCGTCGTGCTGGTCCGTGGTGGTCGTGTCAAGGACCTGCCCGGTGTGCGTTACCACATCGTCCGCGGCTCGCTGGACCTACAAGGCGTGAAAGACCGCAAGCAGTCCCGCTCCAAGTACGGTGCCAAGCGCCCCAAGAAGGCCTAAGGCGTCCTGTTTTCCGGTGTCGGTCCCGCCCAGGCAGGCGGTTCGGACGCAGTGGCCCACAACACGGAATCGTCCGTGCGGGTCGAGTAAGTGAGAGTTGCTGCATGGCTCTCGCGGTGCCTGAAAAGGTGCCAACTGAAGCAATATGAGGTGAAAAAATGCCACGTCGTCGCGAAGTCCCTAAACGTGAAATCCTGCCGGATCCCAAGTTCGGCAATGTCGAGCTCTCCAAGTTCATGAACGTGATCATGGAAGGCGGCAAGAAGGCGGTTGCCGAGCGCATCATTTATGGCGCGCTGGAGCAGATCGAGAAGAAGACCGGCAAAGACCCGGTCGAGATCTTCTCGAACGCCATCAACAATGTGAAGCCCATGGTGGAAGTGAAGTCCCGCCGCGTCGGCGGTGCCAACTACCAGGTGCCGGTTGAAGTGCGTCCGGTGCGCCGCCTGGCGCTGTCGATGCGCTGGCTCAAGGAAGCTGCCCGCAAGCGCAGCGAGAAGTCCATGGCCATGCGCCTGGCCAACGAGCTGATCGAGGCCACCGAAGGTCGTGGCGGCGCCATGAAGCGCCGTGACGAAGTCCACCGCATGGCCGAGGCCAACAAGGCCTTCAGCCACTTCCGTTTCTGATCCGGGGCAACACCCCAGGTCGTCCAGAACCGAGAGCCCGCAACCCCTGAACCAGGGACGCGGGCTCGATCCTTTTTCGGAGTATTTCCATGTCTCGCACCACGCCCCTCGAGCGGTACCGCAACATCGGCATTTCCGCGCACATCGACGCCGGCAAGACCACCACCACCGAACGCATCCTGTTCTACACCGGTGTGAACCACAAGATCGGTGAAGTGCACGACGGCGCTGCCACCATGGACTGGATGGAGCAGGAGCAGGAGCGTGGCATCACCATCACGTCCGCTGCCACCACCTGCTTCTGGAAGGGCATGGACCTGTCCTACCCCGAGCACCGCTTCAACATCATCGACACCCCCGGTCACGTGGACTTCACCATCGAGGTGGAGCGTTCCATGCGCGTGCTGGACGGCGCCTGCATGGTGTATTGCGCCGTGGGTGGCGTGCAGCCCCAGTCGGAAACCGTCTGGCGCCAGGCCAACAAGTACAAGGTGCCGCGTCTGGCTTTCGTGAACAAGATGGACCGCACCGGCGCCAACTTCTTCAAGGTCTACGACCAGATGAAGCTGCGCCTGAAGGCCAACCCGGTGGCGATCGTGATCCCCATCGGCGCCGAAGAAAACTTCAAGGGCGTGGTCGACCTCATCAAGATGAAAGCCATCATCTGGGACGAGGCTTCGCAGGGCATGAAGTTCGAGTACCAGGACATCCCGGCCGAACTGCTGGCGCAAGCCAAGGAGTGGCGCGAGAAGATGCTCGAAGCCGCTGCCGAGTCGACCGAAGAGATGATGAACAAGTACCTTGAGGAAGGCGACCTGACCGAAGCCGAAATCAAGGCGGGCATCCGCGCCCGCACGCTGGCCACCGAGATCCAGCCGATGCTGTGCGGCACCGCATTCAAGAACAAGGGCGTGCAGCGCATGCTGGACGCCGTGATCGACTTCCTGCCCTCGCCGGTGGACATCCCCCCGGTGGCCGGCACCAACGAGAAGGAAGAAGAGACCTCGCGCAAGGCCGACGACGCCGAGAAGCTGTCCGCTCTGGCCTTCAAGCTGATGACCGACCCCTACGTCGGCCAGCTGACCTTCGTGCGCGTTTACTCCGGCGTGCTGAAGAAGGGCGACACCGTCTTCAACCCGGTCAAGGGCAAGAAGGAGCGCATCGGCCGTATCGTGCAGATGCACGCCAACAACCGCCAGGAAGTGGAAGAGATCCGCGCCGGCGACATCGCTGCCTGCGTGGGCCTGAAGGAAGTGACCACCGGCGAGACCCTGTGCGATCCGGACGCCGTCATCACCCTGGAGCGCATGGTGTTCCCTGAGCCCGTGATTGCACAGGCCGTGGAGCCCAAGACCAAGGCCGACCAGGAAAAGATGGGCATCGCCCTGCAGCGCCTGGCCTCCGAAGACCCGTCGTTCCGCGTCAAGACCGACGAGGAATCCGGCCAGACCATCATCTCCGGCATGGGCGAGCTGCACCTGGAGATCATCGTCGACCGCATGAAGCGTGAATTCGGCGTGGAAGCCAACGTGGGCAAGCCCCAGGTGGCCTACCGCGAGACCATCCGCAAGGAAGTCGCCGAAGCCGAAGGCAAGTTCGTGCGCCAGTCGGGCGGCAAGGGCCAGTACGGTCACGTCGTCTTCAAGATCGAGCCCAACGAGGCCGGCAAGGGCTTCGAGTTCGTCGACGCCATCAAGGGTGGTGTGGTGCCCCGCGAGTACATCCCGGCGGTCGAGAAGGGCGTCATCGAGGCGCTCAACTCCGGCGTGCTGGCCGGCTTCCCGGTGGTGGACGTCAAGGTCACCTTGCACTTCGGTTCGTACCACGACGTGGACTCTTCCGAACAGGCCTTCAAGATGGCTGCCATCTTCGGCTTCAAGGAAGGCTGCAAGAAAGCCAGCCCGGTGATCCTCGAGCCGATGATGGCCGTGGAAGTCGAGACCCCGGAAGACTACGCCGGCAACGTGATGGGCGATCTGTCCAGCCGTCGCGGCATGGTCCAGGGCATGGAAGACATGGTCGGTGGTGGCAAGGCCATCAAGGCCGAGGTGCCGCTGTCCGAGATGTTCGGCTACTCGACCACGCTGCGTTCGGCCACCCAGGGCCGTGCCACCTACACCATGGAGTTCAAGCACTACTCCGAGGCGCCGCGCAACGTGTCTGAAGCCATCGTGGCTTCGCGCGCCAAGTAATTCAGCTGGTCTTCGGCCGCCCTTCGGGGTGGGCTCGTTGCCCGTGACGAGCCCCGGCTGGAGACGTTAAACACACACGGGCTTTGTTCTTTCATCGAGGTATTTGCAATGGCAAAAGAGAAATTTGAGCGGACCAAGCCGCACGTCAACGTGGGCACCATTGGTCACGTGGACCACGGCAAGACGACCCTGACGGCGGCCATCACCACCGTTCTGGCGGCCAAGTTTGGCGGTGCAGCCAAGGCGTACGACCAGATCGACGCGGCTCCGGAAGAGAAGGCCCGCGGCATCACCATCAACACCGCACACGTCGAGTACGAGACGGCCAACCGGCACTATGCCCACGTGGACTGCCCCGGCCACGCCGACTATGTGAAGAACATGATCACCGGTGCTGCCCAGATGGACGGCGCCATTCTGGTGTGCTCGGCCGCTGACGGCCCGATGCCCCAGACCCGCGAGCACATCCTGCTGGCGCGTCAGGTGGGCGTGCCCTACATCATCGTGTTCCTGAACAAGTGCGACATGGTGGACGACGCCGAGCTGCTGGAGCTGGTCGAGATGGAAGTGCGCGAGCTGCTCTCCAAGTACGACTTCCCCGGCGACGACACCCCGATCGTCAAGGGTTCTGCCAAGCTGGCGCTCGAGGGCGACAAGGGCGACCTGGGCGAGCAGGCCATCATGCGCCTGGCCGATGCGCTGGACAGCTACATCCCCACCCCGGAGCGTGCCGTGGACGGCGCCTTCCTGATGCCGGTGGAAGACGTGTTCTCGATCTCGGGCCGCGGCACCGTGGTGACCGGTCGTATCGAGCGTGGCGTGGTCAAGGTTGGCGAGGAAATCGAGATTGTCGGTATCGCTGCGACCCAGAAGACCACCTGCACCGGCGTGGAGATGTTCCGCAAGCTGCTGGACCAGGGCCAGGCTGGCGACAACGTCGGCATCCTGCTGCGCGGCACCAAGCGCGAGGAAGTGCAGCGCGGCCAGGTGCTGTGCAAGCCCGGCTCGATCAAGCCGCACACCCACTTCACCGGTGAGGTGTATGTGCTGAGCAAGGACGAGGGCGGCCGCCACACCCCGTTCTTCAACAACTACCGTCCGCAGTTCTACTTCCGCACGACCGACGTGACCGGCTCGATCGAGCTGCCGCAGGACAAGGAAATGGTCATGCCGGGTGACAACGTGTCGATCACCGTCAAGCTGATCGCCCCGATCGCCATGGAAGAAGGCCTGCGCTTTGCCATCCGCGAAGGCGGCCGTACCGTCGGCGCTGGCGTCGTGGCCAAGATCATCGAGTAATTGCCGCCCGCAAGGGGCATCCGGCCAGTAGGGGTATAGCTCAATTGGCAGAGCGTCGGTCTCCAAAACCGAAGGTTGTAGGTTCGATTCCTACTGCCCCTGCCACCTGACGGTGATACAGCGGAACCGGGTTCCGCGCCACCGGCAAGTGGTTCAACAAGCCCACCGAAGTCCTGCGGACCTCTGGTGGGCTTGCGTGTCTCAAGGTTTTGCCTTTAGTGCGCGCTGACTGCCTCATATTTTCTGGATCCACATGGCCACTTCCGAAGTTCAAACCGTACAGTCCGGCGCCGACAAGGCGAAGCTGGCTGCGGCCGTCGCCCTGCTGCTGGCAGGGTTCGTCGGTTTCTACCTGCTGGCCGGTCAGGCTGCCTGGGTGCGCTGGATCGCGCTGCTGGCCGGCGTGATCGCGGCGGTGGTGGTGTTCGGGGTGTCCGAGCCGGGTCGTCAGCTGATGGCCTTCGGCCGCGACGCCTGGCGTGAGGTCCGAAAGGTTGTCTGGCCGGCCCGCAAGGAAGCCATGCAGATGACCGCTTACGTGTTCGCGTTTGTGGTCGTCATGGCGCTGTTCCTGTGGCTGACCGACAAGACCCTGGAATGGGTGTTTTACGACCTGATCCTGGGCTGGAGAAAATGATGACCGAACAAACGAGCCCCGTGACCCCCGCCGAAGGCATGCGCTGGTATGTGGTGCATGCCTATTCGGGCATGGAAAAGGCCGCAGAGCGCAACATCCTCGAGCGCATCAACCGCGCCGGCATGCAGGACAAGTTCGGCCGCATCCTCGTCCCCACCGAAGAGGTGGTCGAGATGAAGAACGGCCAGAAGCGGACTACCGAACGCAAGTTCTTCCCCGGCTATGTGCTGGTGGAAATGGTGATGGACGACGACACCTGGCACCTGGTGAAGCACACCAACAAGGTGACCGGTTTTGTGGGCGGCGCCAAGAACCGCCCGGCCCCGATCTCCGAGGAAGACGTCCAGAAGATCGTCAACCAGATGCAGGAAGGCACCGACAAGCCCCGCCACAAGGTGGAGTTCGTGGTCGGCGAGTATGTCCGCGTCAAGGAAGGTCCGTTCACCGACTTCAACGGCACCGTTGAAGAGGTCAACTACGAAAAGAACAAGATGCGCGTGTCTGTGACCATCTTCGGTCGCGCCACGCCGGTCGAGCTCGAATTCAGCCAGGTCGAGAAGACCTGACGTTTTCTGCTGCAGGCGGGTCGACCCGGCGCCTGCGGCATTCATTCCCCCGGGTTTCAACCGCGAGGAGGTTGTCTTGATGGCAGCCGTCTGCACTCGCAGGAGCTAAAACATGGCGAAGAAAATCGTCGGCTTCATCAAGCTGCAAGTCCCAGCTGGTAAGGCCAACCCCTCTCCCCCGATCGGTCCGGCGCTGGGTCAGCGCGGCCTGAACATCATGGAGTTCTGCAAGGCGTTCAACGCCCAGACCCAGGGCGTCGAGCCCGGTCTGCCGCTGCCGGTGGTGATCACCGCCTTCGCGGACAAGAGCTTCACCTTCATCATCAAGACCCCGCCGGCAACGACCCTCATCAAGAAGGCCATCAAGCTGGACAAGGGTTCTCCGGTGGCGAACAAGCAGAAGGTCGGCAAGATCACCCGGGCACAGCTCGAGGAAATCGCCAAGACCAAGATGAAGGACATGACCGCTGCCGATCTGGACGCCGCTGTGCGGACCATCGCCGGTTCGGCCCGTTCGATGGGCGTGATTGTGGAGGGCGTGTGACATGGCCAAGCTGACCAAAAAACAGAAGGCCTTTGAAGGCAAGGTCGACAGCAACAAGCTGTACCCGCTGAGCGACGCCCTGGCCATCGTCAAGGAATGCGCCAACGCCAAGTTCGATGAGTCCATCGACGTGGCCATTCAGCTGGGCGTGGACGCCAAGAAGTCCGACCAGGTGGTGCGTGGCGCCGTCGTGATGCCCAACGGCACCGGCAAGACCAAGCGCGTGGCCGTGTTCGCCCAGGGCGCCAAGGCCGAAGAAGCCAAGGCCGCCGGCGCCGACGTGGTCGGCATGGACGACCTGGCTGCCGACGTGAAGGCCGGCAAGATGGACTTCGACGTGGTGATCGCCTCGCCGGACGCCATGCGCGTCGTGGGTACCCTGGGTCAGATCCTGGGCCCGCGTGGCCTGATGCCCAACCCGAAGGTCGGCACCGTGACCCCGGACGTGGCCACCGCCGTGAAGAACGCCAAGGCCGGTCAGGTCCAGTTCCGCGTCGACAAGGCCGGCATCGTGCACGGCACCATCGGCCGCCGTTCGTTCGACGCCGACAAGCTGCAGGGCAACCTGGCTGCACTGATCGATGCACTGAACAAGGCCAAGCCGGCCACCAGCAAGGGTGTGTACCTGCGCAAGGTGGCTGTGTCCTCGACCATGGGCGTGGGCGTTCGCGTCGACACCCAGACCATCTCGGCGTGATCGCCTGAGCAGGTGAACGAATTCGGGCCCTTCGGGGTCCGGGTGTGGTGGGCCCCGGGGCGGCGCAAGCTGTCCGGGGGGCCATCCAAGACCGTTGGTGCTGGCGTGAGCCGGCTTAATTGTGAAATGCCAACGCAGATGGCGATCCCGCTGCAGATGGAATCGGTTGATTTCTGAACACAGTTGGTCGCTGCAACGAGGCGTGTGCCGGGCAGCAGTCCGGTGCACATTGAAGGAGTAGACCTTGAGTCTGAATCGCAGTGAGAAAGAAGCGGTCATTTCCGAAGTGACCAGCCTCGCCGCAAAAGCTCAAACGCTCGTGATCGCGGAGTACCGCGGCATCACGGTGGCGTCCATGGACAAACTGCGCGTGACCGCCCGCAGCAACGGCGTGAGCCTGAGTGTTCTCAAGAACACCCTGGCCCGCCGCGCTGTGGCCGGCAGCCCGTTTGAAGTGGCCGCCGACCAGATGACCGGCCCGCTCGTCTATGGCTTCTCCGAAGACGCTGTGGCCGCCGCCAAGGTGGTGGCCGAATTCGCGAAAACCAACGACAAGCTGGTGATCCGCGCAGGCGTTTACGGTGGCAAGGTCCTGGACGTCAACGGCGTCAAGCAACTGGCCAGCATTCCCTCCAAGGAAGTGCTGCTGGCCCAGCTGTGTGGCTTGCTCAAGTCGCCGATCTCCCGCACCGCTGTGGTGCTGGGTGCCCTGGCGGCGAAAAAAGGCGAAGGCGCTGCCGAACCGGCAGCCGAGGCTGCCGCGGCCTGATCGGCACGGCACGTTCCCAACCCATTGTTTTAGGAAATCAAAATGGCATTCGATAAAGACGCATTTCTGACGGCTCTCGACAGCATGACCGTCATGGAACTCAACGACCTGGTGAAAGCCATCGAAGAGAAGTTCGGCGTGTCCGCCGCCGCCATGGCCGCCCCGGCCGCCGGTGGTGCCGCTGCCGGTGCAGCCGCTGCTGAAGAGAAGACCGAGTTCAACGTCGTCCTGACCGACGCCGGCGCCAACAAGGTGTCCGTCATCAAGGCCGTGCGCGAGATCACCGGTCTGGGTCTGAAGGAAGCCAAGGACCTGGTCGACGGCGCTCCGAAGAACGTGAAGGAAGGCATTGCCAAGGCCGACGCCGAAGCTGCCGTGAAGAAGCTGGTGGAAGCCGGCGCCAAGGCCGAGCTGAAGTAATTCGGTTCCCGGCAGGGGCTGGAGTGCCTGAAAGGGCCTCCAGCCTTTGGTGCTTTCAGGACACCGATAAGCTGGTTCCCCGGAGCCGCCTTATCCGTGTCTTCTGACCCCGACTGCAGAAGACCACTTGGTTCGGGCCCGCGTGCAATGCGCGGGCCGTCCGCCAACGGCAGGTAGTGGCCTGCCGCCAAGAACGCCGCCGCGTGCCTTGCGCACGGTCGTGCCGACAGTCGCCGAAGACCTCAAGCCCGGAGATCTCATGGCCACCGCATCGAAATATTCATACACCGAACGCAAGCGCATCCGAAAGAGTTTCGGCACGCGCGAAAACGTGCTGACGATCCCCTACCTGCTGCAGATGCAGAAGGACGCCTACACCGCCTTCCTGCAGGCCGACATGGCGCCCAAGCAGCGCACCAACGAGGGTCTGCAGGCTGCTTTCCAGGCCGCCTTCCCGATCGTTTCGCACAACGGCTTCGTGGAGATGAAGTTCGTCGAATACAACCTGGCCAAGCCGGCGTTCGACGTGCGCGAGTGCCAGACCCGTGGCCTGACCTTTGCATCGGCCGTGCGCGCCCGGGTGCAGCTGATCATTTATGACCGCGAGTCGTCGACCGCGCAGTCCAAGGTGGTCAAGGAAGTGAAGGAGCAGGAGGTCTACATGGGCGAAGTGCCCCTGATGACCGACAAGGGCTCCTTCATCATCAACGGCACCGAGCGCGTGATCGTGTCCCAGCTGCACCGCTCGCCGGGTGTGTTCTTCGAACACGACAAGGGCAAGACGCACAGCTCGGGCAAGCTGCTGTTCTCGGCCCGCATCATTCCGTACCGCGGCTCGTGGCTCGACTTTGAATTCGATCCGAAGGACGTGCTGTTCTTCCGTGTCGACCGCCGCCGCAAGATGCCGGTCACCATCCTGCTCAAGGCCATCGGCCTGACGCCGGAAACCATCCTGGCCAACTTCTTCGTCAACGACCACTTCCGTCTGATGGACAGCGGCGCCCAGATGGCCTTCGTGGCCGAGCGCCTGCGCGGCGAGGTGGCCCGCTTCGACATCACCGACAAGTCGGGCAAGGTGGTCGTGGCCAAGGACAAGCGCATCACCGCGCGCCACACCCGCGAGCTGGAGCAGTCCGGCACCACCCACATCAGCGTGCCGGAAGACTTCCTGATCGGCCGTGTGGTCGCCAAGAACGTGGTCGACCCCGACACCGGCGAGATCATTGCCAAGGCCAACGACGAACTGACCGAAGCGCTGCTGAAGAAGCTGCGTTCGGCCGGCGTGCAGGACCTGCAGTGCATCTACACCAACGAGCTCGACCAGGGCGCCTACATCAGCCAGACGCTGCGCATCGACGAGACGGTGGACGAGTTCGCCGCCCGCGTGGCCATCTACCGCATGATGCGCCCCGGCGAGCCGCCGACCGAAGACGCGGTGCAGGCCCTGTTCCACCGCCTGTTCTACAACCCGGACACCTACGACCTGTCGCGCGTGGGCCGCATGAAGTTCAACGCCCGCGTGGGCCGCGACGAAGCCACTGGCCCGATGGTGCTGTCCAACGACGACATCCTGTCGGTGGTGAAGATCCTGGTGGATCTGCGCAACGGCCGTGGCGAGGTGGACGACATCGACCACCTGGGCAACCGCCGCGTGCGCTGCGTCGGCGAACTCGCCGAGAACCAGTACCGCACCGGTCTGGCCCGTATCGAGAAGGCTGTGAAGGAGCGTCTGGGTCAGGCCGAGCAGGAGCCGCTGATGCCGCACGACCTGATCAACTCCAAGCCGATTTCTGCGGCACTGAAGGAGTTCTTCGGCGCGTCCCAGCTGTCGCAGTTCATGGACCAGACCAACCCGCTGGCCGAGATCACCCACAAGCGCCGCGTGTCGGCCCTGGGCCCGGGCGGTCTGACCCGCGAGCGCGCCGGCTTCGAGGTGCGTGACGTGCACGTCACCCACTACGGCCGTGTGTGCCCGATCGAGACGCCGGAAGGCCCGAACATCGGCCTGATCAACTCGCTGGCCCTGTACGCCCGCCTGAACGAATACGGCTTCATCGAGACGCCGTACCGCCGCGTGGTGGACAGCAAGGTGACCAACCAGATCGATTACCTGTCGGCCATCGAGGAAGGCAAGTACGTCATCGCCCAGGCCAACGCGGCCCTGGACGCCGACGGCCGCCTGACCGAAGAGCTGGTGTCGGCCCGCGAGAAGGGTGAATCCATCCTGACCTCGCCGGACACCATCCAGTACATGGACGTGTCGCCGGCGCAGATCGTGTCGGTGGCGGCATCGCTGGTGCCGTTCCTGGAGCACGACGACGCCAACCGCGCACTGATGGGCGCCAACATGTCGCGCCAGGCCGTGCCGGTGCTGCGTCCCGAGAAGCCGCTGGTGGGTACCGGCATCGAGCGTGTGGCCGCCATCGACTCCGGCACCGTCGTCACCGCCAAGCGCGGCGGCGTGGTGGACTATGTCGATGCGACCCGCATCGTGATCCGCGTGAACGACGCCGAGGCCGTGGCCGGCGAAGTGGGCGTGGACATCTACAACCTGATCAAGTACCAGCGTTCCAACCAGAACACCAACATCCACCAGCGTCCGATCGTCAAGAAGGGCGATGCGCTGGCCAAGGGTGACGTGATCGCCGACGGTGCCTCCACCGATCTGGGCGAGATCTCGATCGGCCAGAACATGCTGATCGCGTTCATGCCCTGGAACGGCTACAACTTCGAGGACTCGATCCTGATCTCCGAGCGCGTGGTGGCCGACGACCGCTACACCAGCATCCACATCGAGGAGCTGGTGGTGATGGCCCGCGACACCAAGCTGGGCGCCGAGGAAATCACCCGCGACATCCCGAACCTGGCCGAGCAGCAGCTCAACCGCCTGGACGACAGCGGCATCATCTACGTGGGTGCCGAAGTGCTGCCGGGCGACGTGCTGGTGGGCAAGGTCACGCCGAAGGGCGAGACCACCCTGACCCCGGAAGAGAAACTGCTGCGAGCCATCTTCGGCGAGAAGGCGTCCGACGTGAAGGACACCTCGCTGCGCGTGGACCAGGGTTCGCAGGGCACCGTAATCGATGTGCAGGTCTTCACCCGTGAAGGCATCACCCGCGACAAGCGCGCCCAGCAGATCATCGACGACGAGCTCAAGCGCTTCCGCCTCGACCTGAACGACCAGCTGCGCATCGTCGAGGCCGACGCCTTCGACCGTATCGAGAAGCTGCTGACCGGCAAGGTGGCCAATGGTGGCCCCAAGAAGCTGTCCAAGGGCACGACCATCGACAAGGCATACCTGGCCGACGTCGAGAAGTACCACTGGTTCGACATCCGCCCGGCCGACGAGTCGGTGGCGGCCCAGCTGGAGTCGATCAAGAACTCCATGGAGCAGACCCGCCACAGCTTCGACCTGGCCTTCGAAGAGAAGCGCAAGAAGCTCACCCAGGGCGACGAGCTGCCGGCCGGCGTGCTGAAGATGGTCAAGGTGTACCTGGCCGTCAAGCGCCGCCTGCAGCCCGGCGACAAGATGGCCGGCCGCCACGGCAACAAGGGTGTGGTGTCCAAGATCGTTCCGGTCGAGGACATGCCCTACATGGCCGACGGCACCCCCGCCGACATCGTGCTGAACCCGCTGGGCGTGCCTTCGCGCATGAACGTGGGTCAGGTGCTGGAAGTGCACCTGGGCTGGGCCGCCAAGGGCCTGGGCCAGCGCATCGGCGACATGCTCCAGCAGGAAGCCAAGGCGGCCGAGATCCGCCAGTTCCTGGAGACCGTCTACAACCAGGCCGGCAAGAAGGAAGACCTCTCCAACCTGTCGGACGCCGACGTGTTCGAAATGGCCGCCAACCTGCAGACCGGCGTGCCGTTCGCGACCCCGGTGTTCGACGGTGCCTCGGAAGACGAGATCCGCGCCATGCTGAAGCTGGCCTACCCGGACGACATCGCCGAGCGCAAGGGCCTCACCGCCACCCGCACCCAGGCGCAGCTGTACGACGGCCGCACCGGTGACGCCTTCGAGCGCAAGACCACCGTGGGCTACATGCACTTCCTGAAGCTGCACCACCTGGTCGACGACAAGATGCACGCCCGCTCCACCGGCCCGTACTCCCTGGTCACCCAGCAGCCGCTGGGCGGCAAGGCGCAGTTCGGCGGTCAGCGTTTCGGCGAGATGGAGGTGTGGGCACTGGAAGCCTACGGCGCCTCGTACATCCTGCAGGAAATGCTCACCGTCAAATCCGACGACGTGCAGGGCCGCACCAAGGTGTACGAGTCCATCGTCAAGGGCGAGCACACGATCGACGCCGGCATGCCCGAGTCGTTCAACGTGCTGGTCAAGGAAATCCGTTCGCTCGGTATCGACATCGAGCTCGAGCGTTCGTGATTCACTGAAGAAAAGGAAACAGACCCATGAAATCCTTGCTCGACCTGTTCAAGCAGTTCACGCCCGACGAGCACTTCGATGCGATCCGCATCGGCCTGGCTTCGCCGGAAAAAATCCGTTCCTGGTCCTTCGGTGAAGTCAAGAAGCCCGAGACCATCAACTACCGCACCTTCAAGCCCGAGCGTGACGGCCTGTTCTGCGCCAAGATCTTCGGCCCCATCAAGGACTACGAGTGCCTGTGCGGCAAGTACAAGCGCCTGAAGCACCGTGGCGTGATCTGCGAGAAGTGCGGCGTTGAAGTCACCCAGACCAAGGTGCGCCGCGAGCGCATGGGCCACATCGATCTGGCCGCGCCCTGCGCCCACATCTGGTTCCTGAAGTCGCTGCCGTCGCGTCTGGGCCTGATCCTGGACATGACCCTGCGCGACATCGAGCGCGTGCTGTACTTCGAAGCCTATGTGGTGGTCGACCCGGGCATGACCCCGCTGAAGAAGTTCAGCATCATGTCGGAGGACGATTTCGACGCCAAGAAGCGCGAGTTCGGTGACGAATTCGTGGCCAAGATGGGCGCCGAGGGCATCAAGGAGCTGCTGCAGGCGATCGACCTCGACATCGAGATCGAGAAGCTGCGCAACGACCTGACCGGCTCCGAGCTGAAGATCAAGAAGAACGCCAAGCGCCTGAAGGTGCTGGAGGCCTTCAAGAAGTCGGGCATCAAGCCCGAGTGGATGGTGCTGGACGTGCTGCCGGTGCTGCCGCCGGACCTGCGTCCGCTGGTGCCCCTGGACGGTGGCCGCTTCGCGACCTCCGACCTGAACGACCTGTACCGCCGCGTCATCAACCGCAACAGCCGTCTGCGTCGCCTGCTGGAGCTCAAGGCCCCTGAAATCATCGCCCGCAACGAGAAGCGGATGCTGCAGGAAGCCGTGGACTCGCTGCTGGACAACGGCCGCCGTGGCAAGGCCATGACCGGCGCCAACAAGCGCGCCCTGAAGTCGCTGGCCGACATGATCAAGGGCAAGAGCGGTCGTTTCCGCCAGAACCTGCTGGGCAAGCGGGTGGACTACTCGGGCCGTTCGGTCATCGTGGTGGGCCCGACCCTGAAGCTGCACCAGTGCGGCCTGCCCAAGCTGATGGCGCTGGAGCTGTTCAAGCCCTTCATCTTCTCGCGCCTGGAAGCCATGGGCATCGCCACCACCATCAAGGCGGCGAAGAAGGAAGTGGAAGCCGGCACCCCGGTGGTGTGGGACATCCTGGAAGAGGTCATCAAGGAGCACCCGGTCCTGCTGAACCGCGCGCCCACGCTGCACCGCCTGGGCATCCAGGCCTTCGAGCCGATCCTGATCGAAGGCAAGGCCATCCAGCTGCACCCGCTGGTCTGTGCCGCCTTCAACGCCGACTTCGACGGCGACCAGATGGCCGTTCACGTGCCGCTGTCGGTGGAAGCCCAGCTGGAAGCCCGCACCCTGATGCTGGCCTCCAACAACGTGCTGTTCCCGGCCAACGGCGAACCCTCCATCGTGCCGTCGCAGGACGTGGTGCTGGGGCTGTACTACGCCACCCGCGAGCGCATCAACGGCAAGGGCGAAGGCATGATCTTTGCCGACCTGTCCGAGCTGCAGCGCGCGCTGGACAACGGTGTGGTCGAGATCACCGCCAAGATCGCGGTGCGCCTGACCCAGTGGACCAAGGACAAGGAATCCGGCGATTTCGTGCCGCACATCTCGCTGGTGGACACCACCGTGGGCCGTGCGCTGCTGTCGGAAATCCTGCCCAAGGGCCTGCCGTTCGAGGTGCTGAACAAGGCGCTGAAGAAGAAGGAAATCTCCAAGCTCATCAACATCTCCTTCCGCAAGTGCGGTCTGAAGGAGACGGTGGTGTTCGCCGACAAGCTGCTGCAGAACGGTTTCCGCCTGGCCACCCGTGCCGGCATCTCGATCGCGGTGGACGACATGCTGGTGCCCAAGGAAAAGGCCGGCGTGATCGAGCGTGCCGAAGCCGAGGTGAAGGAAATCGCCCAGCAGTACGCCTCGGGTCTGGTGACCGCCGGCGAGCGCTACAACAAGGTGGTGGACATCTGGGGCAAGGCCGGTGACGAGATCTCCAAGGTCATGATGGCCCAGCTGGCCAAGCAGAAGACCATCGACCGCCACGGCAAGGAAGTGGACCAGGAGTCGTTCAACTCGATCTACATGATGGCCGACTCCGGTGCCCGCGGTTCCGCGGCCCAGATCCGCCAGCTGGCCGGCATGCGCGGCCTGATGGCCAAGCCCGACGGCTCCATCATCGAGACCCCCATCACGGCGAACTTCCGTGAAGGTCTGAACGTGCTGCAGTACTTCATCTCGACCCACGGCGCCCGAAAGGGTCTGGCCGACACGGCGCTGAAGACGGCCAACTCCGGCTACCTGACGCGCCGTCTGGTGGACGTGACCCAGGATCTGGTGGTCAACCAGAACGACTGCGGCACCTCCAACGGCACGCTGATGCGCGCCATCGTCGAGGGCGGCGAGGTGATCGAGTCGCTGCGCGACCGGGTGCTGGGCCGTGTGACCGCCGAAGAGGTGATCCACCCCGAGACCCGCAAGACCCTGGTGCCGGCCGGCGAGATGCTGGACGAAGACCTGCTCGACATGCTGGAGACCGCCGGTGTGGACGAGGTCAAGGTGCGCACCGCACTGACCTGCGAGACCCGCTTCGGCATCTGCGCCAAGTGCTATGGCCGTGACCTGGGCCGTGGCGGCCTGGTGAACATCGGTGAGGCCGTGGGCGTGATCGCTGCCCAGTCGATCGGCGAGCCGGGCACCCAGCTGACCATGCGCACCTTCCACATCGGTGGTGCGGCGTCGCGTGCGGCGGTGGCCTCCAGCGTGGAAGCCAAGTCCAGTGGCGTGATCGGCTTCAACGCCACCATGCGCTACGTGTCCAACACCAAGGGCGAGCTGGTGGTGATTGCGCGTTCGGGCGAGATCATCATCTCCGACGAGCATGGCCGCGAGCGCGAGCGTCACAAGGTGCCGTACGGCGCCATCCTGACCATCAAGCCCGACCAGTCCATCAAGGCCGGCACGATCCTGGCCAACTGGGATCCGCTGACCCGACCCATCATCACGGAATTCGCCGGTCAGGTGCGTTTCGAGAACGTGGAAGAGGGCCTCACCGTGGCCAAGCAGGTGGACGATGTCACCGGCCTGTCCACGCTGGTGGTGATCGATCCCAAGCGCCGTGGCGCCACCAAGGTGGTGCGCCCGCAGGTCAAGCTGGTCGACGCCAAGGGCCAGGAAGTCAAGATCCCGGGCACCGACCACTCGGTGACCATCGGCTTCCAGGTCGGCGCCCTGATCCAGGTGCGCGACGGTCAGGAAGTGGGCCCCGGCGAAGTGCTGGCCCGCATCCCGGTCGAAGGCCAGAAGACCCGCGACATCACCGGCGGTCTGCCGCGTGTGGCCGAGCTGTTCGAAGCCCGTTCCCCGAAGGACGCCGGCATCCTGGCCGAAATGACCGGTACCGTGTCGTTCGGCAAGGAGACCAAGGGCAAGATCCGCCTGCAGATCACCGATCCGGAAGGCAAGGTCTGGGAAGAGCTCATCCCCAAGGAAAAGAACATCCTGGTGCACGAGGGCCAGGTGGTCAACCGCGGCGAGAGCATCGTGGACGGTCCGGCCGACCCGCAGGACATCCTGCGCCTGCTGGGCATGGAAGAGCTGGCCCGCTACATCGTCGACGAGGTGCAGGACGTCTACCGTCTGCAGGGCGTGAAGATCAACGACAAGCACATCGAGGTGATCGTTCGCCAGATGCTGCGCCGTGTCGTGGTCGACGCCGTGGGCGATTCGTCCTACATCGCCGGCGAGCAGGTCGAGCGGTCCGAGATCCTCAACACCAACGACGCCCTGCGCGCCGACGGCAAGATCCCGGCCACCTACAGCAACGTGCTGCTGGGCATCACCAAGGCCTCGCTGTCGACCGACTCGTTCATCTCGGCGGCTTCCTTCCAGGAAACCACCCGGGTGCTGACCGAGGCGGCCATCATGGGCAAGCGCGACGAGCTGCGTGGTCTGAAGGAAAACGTGATCGTGGGTCGCCTGATCCCGGCCGGTACCGGCATGGCCTACCACGAGGCCCGCAAGGTCAAGGAGAAGATGGACGACGAAGAACGCCGTGCCATCGCCGAGGCCGACGCCCTGTCGCTGGCGGCCGACCAGGCCGACGCTTCCAGCGCCAGCGAAGCCGCCGAGTGACGGCCCTGATGGGCGCCTGATCCGCTGACGCCCCACCAGCCCCCGGTCGAAAGACCGGGGGCTTTTTTGTGTCCGGTGGTGCCATGCCCCTGCGCTATATTGGCCCGCACCTCAGCCCTACCCTTCGGGAGTTGTTCCATGTCGATGACCCAATGGATCCTGCTGGCCGCCGGCCTGTTCGTGCTGTTCTGGGCGGTGGGCGCCTACAACCGCCTGGTCACGCTCAAGAACGCCATCGCCAATGCCTTTGGCCAGATCGACGTGCAGCTCAAGCGCCGGCACGACCTGATCCCCAATCTGGTCGAGGTGGCCCGCCAGTACCTGGTGCACGAATCGCAGACGCTGGAAGCGGTGATCGCGGCGCGCAACCAGGCCCGCAATGCCGAGCAGGCCGCCGCCGCTGCCCCCTTGAGTGCCCAGGCCCTGGCGGCGCTGGCCGGCGCCGAGCAGACGCTGGGCGCTGCGCTGTCGAAGCTGATGGTGGTGGTGGAGGACTACCCCGAACTCAAGGCCGACCAGAACCTGCGCGAACTCAGCGAAGAGCTGGCCAGCACCGAGAACCGGATCGGATTCGCCCGCCAGGCCTACAACGACCAGGTGCTGCAGTTCAACGACGCCGCCAGCCAGTTCCCCGCGCTGATCGTGGCCCGCCTGTTCGGCCTGATGCCGCAGGAGATGCTGGCCTCGACCACCAGCGAGGCCGAGCGCCAGCCGGTCAAGGTCCAGTTCTGAGGGCGCCCCGCGCATGCGTTTTTTTGAATCCCAGGCCGAAGCTCGGCGCCAGACGCGCCGGCTGCTGGTGCTGTTCTGCCTGACCGTGCTGCTCCTGCTGGTGGCGGTGAACGCGGCACTCGCCCTGGCCTGGGGGCTGAGCTGGGCCTTCTGGATGCCCGGGCCCTTCAGCCTGCCGGCCCGCTTCATCGAGATCAACACTGCCGTGGTGCTGCTGTTCGTGCTTGGCGGCTGGTGGCTGGAAACCTCGCGCCTGCAGAGCGCTGGCGGCGCAGCGCTGGCCCGCCAGCTCGGTGCCCGCGAAGCCCGGCCCGCGGGCGACTTTCACGAGCAGCGCTATGTGCACATCGTCGACGAGATGGCGATTGCATCCGGCCTGCCCGCACCGACCGCGCTGGTGCTCCCGCGCGAGGGCGCCATCAATGCGCTGGCCGCCGGCTGGGACCCGACCGACGCCGCCATCGCCGTCACCCAGGGCGCGCTGGACCACCTCAGCCGCGAAGAAATGCAGGGCCTGGTGGCCCACGAGCTCAGCCACATCGGCGAGGGCGACACCCGGCTGAACATGCGCCTGTGCGGCATGGTGTTCGGGCTGGAGATGGTCTATCGGCTCGGCCAGGACCTCTGGGAGGCCGACGACGAGGGCCGCCGCCACGCTGCTGCCCTGGCCGGTCTGGCCCTGATGGCCGCCGGCTGGCCGGGCTGGATGGCGGGCCATGCGCTGCAGGCCGCCGTGGCCCGCCAGCGCGAATACCTGGCCGACGCCCGCGCGGTGCAATGGACCCGCAGCCGCGACGCCCTGGGTGGCGTGTTGCGCAAGGCCCTGGCCCAGCGCGAGCGCGGCGATTCCGACCGCACCGGCTCGGCCCAGGTGCAGCACATGCTGCTGCTGGGCAGCGAGGCCGGCGGCCTGCGCCACTGGTTCGATGCCCACCCGCCCCTGGCCCAGCGCATCCGCCGCATCTACGGCCGCCCCATGGCGCCCCTTCCCCTGGGCGGGGCCGAGCGCCGCGCCGTCACCGACCCCACCGCATGACCGAACAGACGCCCGCCACCCGGGCCACGACACCCGCACTCTCCCTGCTGCTGCAACACACCGCCGAGGCCGTGCGCCAGGTCCAGCAGGGGCGATCGCTGTCCGACACCCTGCCCGAGGTGCCTGCCGCCCTGCGGCCTGGCGTGCAGTCGCTCACCTTCCATGCCCTGCGCCACCTCGGGCTGGCCCGCGCGCTGGTGTCCCGGCTGGCCGACCGCCCCCCGGAAGCGGCGGTCCAGGCCCTGCTGGTCACGGCCGTGGGCCTGCTGGTGGCGCCGGCCGACGGTGTCCGTTATGCGCCGCACACGGTGGTCAACCAGGCGGTGGAGGCGGCGCGCCAGCACCGCCGGCTGCAGCGCCAGGCCGGCTTCATCAACGCCTGCCTGCGGCGCCTGCTGCGCGAACACCAGGACCTGATGGCCGAGGTGGAGAACCTGCCGGAGGCCCGCCACAACCACCCCGGCTGGTGGATCGAGCGGGTCCGGCGGGACCACCCGGACCACTGGCAGAGCGTGCTGGAGGCCAGCCAGCACCCCGGCCCCATGACGCTGCGTGTCAACCGGCGGCGCACCGACCGGGCGGCCTACGCCGCGCGCCTCGCAGAGGTCGGCATGGCCGCGCTGCCCACCGGCGACGATGGCCTGGTGCTGGCGCAGCCCTGCCCGGTGGACAGCCTGCCGGGCTGGCAGGAGGGGCTGGTCTCGGTGCAGGACGCCGCCGCCCAGATGGCCGCCGGCCTGTTGCTGGACGGCCGTGAATGGGGTCGGCAACACCGGGTGCTGGACGCCTGCGCAGCCCCCGGCGGCAAGACCGCCCACCTGCTGGAGCGGGCCGATGTCGATCTGCTGGCCCTGGATGCCGATGCCGGCCGCGCCCGCCGCATCGACCAGACGCTGGAGCGCCTGGGTCTGCAGGCCCGGGTGAAAGCCGCCGATGCGGCGGACGTGGACCGCTGGTGGGACGGCCAGCCCTTCGACGCCATCCTGCTGGATGCGCCCTGCACCGCATCGGGCATCGTGCGCCGGCACCCCGACGTGCGCTGGCTGCGCCGCGAATCCGATGTGCCGGCCCTGGCGGCCCAGCAGCGCCGCCTGCTCGACGCCCTGTGGCCGCTGCTCCGACCCGGCGGCCGCCTGCTCTATGCGACCTGTTCGGTGTTCCGGGCAGAAGGCGAAGATCAGGTGCAAGCGTTTCTCGCGCGCCACACCGAGGCCCGCCGGCATCCCTGTGCCGGCCATTTGCTGCCCGGGGCGGGTAGGCCGTCAGGGCAGTTCAACGACAATCCGCCGGGTGGACATGACGGTTTCTTCTACGCCCGGCTCGACAAGCCCGCTGCCTGAGGGCGGGCGGGTGCCCATCCGGGTGTGGCAGGCGGTCTGGCGCCGGCTGGCGGCCGGTGTGTGGGCCTTGCTGCTCGGCCTGTGCCTGCTGGCCGATGCCCGCGCCAACCCCCAGGTCCAGCAGATGGCGCTGGAGCGCACCGCCGAAGGGCTTTACCTCAATGCCCGTCTCGGACTGGGCGCCACCCCTGACGTCGAAGATGCTTTGGTGCGCGGCGTGCCCCTGTACTTCGTCTGGCAGGCCGATGTCACCCGGTCCCGCTGGTACTGGGCCGACAAGCGCCTGGTCAGTGCGGTGCGGGTGCTGCGGCTGGCCTACCAGCCCCTGACCCGCCGCTGGCGGGTGAGCCTGTCCACCGATGCCGGCGCCGCCGGTGGCGGGGCCGGGCTGCAGTACGCCGCCCACCAGAACCACGATTCCCTGGCCGATGCGCTGGCCAGCATCGGCCGCCCCGGGCGCTGGCGCCTGCTCGATGCCGCGCAGATCGAACCCGGCGAGACCCACCGGGTCGAGGTGGCTTTCCGGCTCGACCTCAGCCTGCTGCCCCGGCCATTCCAGATCGGCCTGGGCAACGACCCGGACTGGACGGTCCAGTTCCAGCAGCGGCTGACCGTGCCCGACGCCGTCGAACCCGACCGCTGACCCGCCGCCGGCCTGCACCGTGAGCACCGCACCCAACCCCCGCCGTCAGGCCGTGGCCGCCCGCTGGGCCGTGGGGGCAGCGCTGGTCTTCATGACCGGCGTCGGCATGGTGCTGCTGTTCCTGCTGACGCTGGCCACCCGCAACCGGGCACTCTACGAACAGAACTTCACCTGGCTGGTGGCGGTGAACGTGGCGGTGGCCGGGTTCCTGCTGCTGGTCATCGGCTGGCTGGCCGTGCGCCTGTTCCTGCGCCTCAAGCGCGGCAAGTTCGGCAGCCGGCTGCTGATCAAGCTGGCCGGCATCATCGGGCTGGTGGGGGTGCTGCCCGGGCTGCTCATCTACACCGTGTCGTACCAGTTCGTCTCGCGCTCCATCGAGAGCTGGTTCGACGTGCGGGTGGAGTCCGCGCTCAATGCCGGCCTCAACCTCGGCCGCACCACCCTCGACACGCTCACCGCCGACATGTCCAACAAGGCCCGGGTGGCGGCCGACGGCCTCTCGCGCCTCTCGAACACCTCGGCGGTGTTTTCCCTGGACGATGTGCGCAACCAGCTCGGTGCCAGCGATGTGGTGCTGTGGGGCGCCAGTGGCCGACCGCTGGGCAGTGCGGGTGTGTCCCGGTTCGACATCAGTCCTGAACGTCCGTCGGCGGCGCTGCTGCGCAACGTGCGCGAGGCGCGGGTGGTGGCCACCGTGGAGGGCCTGGAAGAAGGTGCCGACAGCGAGCTGGACGCTGCGCTGGCCGCGCGCGAGGCGCGCATCCGCGTCACGGCGCTGGTCCCGCCGCCGCCGTTTTCTTTCGGCAGCGATCCACGGTACCTGCAGGCGGTGGCGCCCTTGCCGTCGGCGCTGGTGGTCGACGCGCTGGCGGTGCAGCTGGCCAACCGCGAGTACCAGGAACGTGCCCTGGCCCGGGAGGGCCTGCGCCGCATGTACATCGGCACGCTCACGCTGGCGCTGTTCCTGGCGGTCTTCGGTGCCGTGCTGCTGGCGGTGCTGCTGGGCAACCAGCTGGTGCGGCCGCTGCTGGTGCTGGCCGAGGGCATGCGCGAGGTCGCGGCCGGCAACCTGAGCCCCAAGCAGGCGCTCACCTCGCGCGACGAACTCGCCGGCCTCACCCGAACCTTTGCCCACATGACCCAGGACCTGTCCGATGCGCGGGCGGCGGTGCAGCGCAGCATGTCCGAGGTCGACGCTGCCCGCGACAACCTGCAGACCATCCTGGACAACCTGACCGCCGGCGTGGTGGTGCTCGACGAAGCAGGGCGGCTGCGCAGCGTCAACCCCGGGGCCGAACGCATCCTGCACATTCCGCTGGCGCTGCACATCGGCCGCCCGCTGGTGGAGCTGCCCGGGCTGGAGGCCTTCGGCGGCGGCGTGCTGCAGCAGTTCGAACGTTTCCTGGGCGAGCAGACGCCGCACGAAGGCGGTTACTGGCAGCAGTCGTTCGAGCTCTCGGCCAGCGGCAACACGCCGTTCCACCAGGGCATCACGCTGATCGCGCGCGGCGCGCTGCTGCCGCGCAATGAACGCCTGCTGGTGTTCGACGATGTCTCCGACATGGTCTCGGCCCAGCGCGCCCAGGCCTGGGGCGAAGTGGCCCGGCGCCTGGCGCACGAGATCAAGAACCCGCTCACGCCCATCCAGCTGTCGGCCGAACGCCTGGCCATGAAGCTCGACGGCAAGGTGGCCGCGCCCGAACAGGCGGTGCTCGACAAGTCGGTGCGGACCATCGTCGATCAGGTCGACGCCATGAAGCGGCTGGTCAACGAGTTCCGCGACTACGCCCGGCTGCCCGCCGCGCAGCTGGTGCCGGTCGACCTGAACGCCCTGCTGCGCGACATCCTGGCGCTGTACGACCATGCCGATGTGCCGGTGCGGCTGGAGCTGGCCGACGATCTGCCCATGGCCCTGGCCGATGCCCAGCAGGTGCGCCAGATCGTGCACAACCTGGTGCAGAACGCGCAGGACGCCATCGGGGCGCAGCCCGGCGAGGTGCTGCTGCGCACCCGGCGCTCCGACAGCGGACAGTGGGTGCGGCTCAGCGTGATCGACCAGGGCCCGGGTTTTGCCGATCACATCCTCAAGCGCGCCTTCGAGCCCTATGTCACGACCAAGAGCAAGGGCACCGGTCTGGGACTGGCGGTGGTCAAGAAGATCATGGACGAGCACGGCGGCCGGGTGGACCTGAGCAACCGGGTCGTGGAGGGCCGCGTCACCGGCGCCCAAGTCTCGTTATCATTCGCAGTTGCGAATTGACAACAGCCTTTCGGGCGACAGACAGGGTGACATGGCAACGATTCTGGTGGTGGACGATGAACTGGGCATCCGGGACCTGCTCTCGGAGATCCTGAACGACGAAGGTCATGCGGTCGAGCTGGCCGAGAACGCGGCCCAGGCCCGCCAGATCCGGGCCAGCCTGCGGCCCGATCTGGTCCTGCTGGACATCTGGATGCCCGACACCGACGGCGTGACCCTGCTCAAGGAGTGGGCCAGCAACGGCCTGCTGACCATGCCGGTCATCATGATGAGCGGCCACGCCACCATCGACACCGCCGTGGAAGCCACCCGCATCGGCGCCAGCGCCTTCCTGGAAAAGCCGATCACGATGCAGAAGCTGCTCAAGGCGGTCGACCAGGGGCTGAACAAGACACCGGTCAAGGCCGGGCCGGCCCTGGCCGCTGCGGCGGTGCGCCCGGGCGGCCTGGTGACCGAGTTCACGGTCGAACAGGCCATGACCGCCAGCGTGGCCGGAGCAGCCCTGCCGCTGGCCGGCAGCCTGGGCGATCTGGGGCCGCAGTCGCAGCAGCTGTTCAATCTGGACAGCCCGCTGCGCGAAGCCCGCGACGAATTCGAGAAGGCCTACTTCGAGTACCACCTGGCCAAGGAGTCCGGCTCCATGACCCGGGTGGCCGAAAAGACCGGCCTGGAACGCACCCACCTCTACCGCAAGCTCAAGCAGCTCGGGGTGGACCTGGCCCGCAGCAAGCGCAACGCGCACTGAGATTTCGGCTCAAAAATACTGCTATACTCGTCGGCTTACTAAGGCCCGGTAGCTCAGTTGGTAGAGCAGCGGATTGAAAATCCGCGTGTCGGTGGTTCGATTCCGCCCCAGGCCACCAAGCTTCAAACCCGCATGAAATCTAGGTTTCATGCGGGTTTTTCACTTCTGCCATCGATGATCAAAACGGGAATCCGTGTGCAAATTCACTGCACATGAGTGTTGTTCCTTTGCATCGGTAGCTCGAATGTGAGGAACTTGCCGTCCCACTTCTCGGGGCGAACCGGCCTGCCAGCAGGGCAGGCCACCTCTTCACGAGGCAACTGAGCAGCGGCGGCTGCGATGTATAGCTGTAGAACAGCAACCGTGTCTTGGTGACTGGCCTGCGATCGCCTCGCACAGGGCGCAGTCGGGAGCATCTTCAGATGAGGGATGTCTGTTTGATCGTTTCGACCCCGGTTCAGTCTGCAAACAATTCGTATTGCCCCGAGACTCCCTCAGGTGGATAGGTCTGTGGTCCGACCATTTCTTCAAGCTCCTCCATGGCCAACAGCCAGCTGGCGAACGCTGGGGCGTCCTGCGAGTACTTCTGCAACGTCGCTAGCGCGGGCGACCATGAAGTCATGGAGGCATTGGAGCGCTGGGATGAAACTGGAGTTATGCCAATCTGGCTGCAGACTACCGACGGGCCATGCGGCATGATTACCAAAGAGTTCAAGTTGAACGAGGTCTACTCGAGAGCATTTGCGATGAGCAGCCACGAGGACTATCTCGGCCAACTACGGGAACTGTTCAATCTGATGCTGGAGCCCGGTGTCATTGAGGACATCGTTGCTTCGCGCATCGGTCGCCACTTTGGTCGCGTGCATGTGGGCTTTGTGGCTACCACATCCACTCTCCCTGCATTGGTGCCGGTGGACTAACTAACGCCTACTAGATGTAGATCTAAAAGGTCAGCCCTCATTCTGAAGTCCCATCAAAAAATCTGAACCATCTGGAATCAGAGAATTCCTACCTGCGGGGTCTCTGCATGAAGAAATCCAGATTCAGCGAAGGGCAGATAGTCGACATCCCCTAGGAGGTCGACCTGGGTTCGCAGGTTGGCGAGGCGTGCAGTAAGTGCGGCGTGAGCGAGCCGACGTGCTACAAGTGGAAGTGTTATTTCTCGGGCGTGACAATCTCACACTGGGCGCACCTGCGCCAACTGCTGGATCAGAACGCCAAGCTCAAGCGCATGTACGGCGACCCGGCGCACATGCACCACGCGCTCAAGGACTTTGTTGACCGAAAGCGCAGACCCAGGAGCCTCGTGAGCTGGCCGTGCGCTCGTTGGTGGGTGAGCATGGCATGAGCGAGCCACGTGCTGGCCAGGCCAGCGGCATCGCTCGCTCCACGCTGCGATACCGACCCGCTGCACGCGACGTCTCCGGCGTCATGACCTTCATCCAGGCCCATATGGCACTGAACCCGCGCCATGGCTTCGGGCTGCTACACGACAGCGCCCGCCACCAAAACAAGCCTTGGGGCAAGACGGTGCTCTGGCACGTGTGCTGCGAGCTGTGGCTGAACTTGCCGAGGCGCGGCAAGAGCGGCTACCTCCGCGCATCAAACACCCCCTGCACGCAGCAGGCCAGCCCAACCAGGGCTCGAGCTGCGACTTCATAGCCGATGCGCTTTGGTCAGGGCGGCGCTTCAGAGCATTCAACGTCATCGACAGGTTCAACCGCGAAGGCCTGCGCATCGAGGTCGACATCAGCCTTCCGGCTGCGCGTGTCATCGCGGCCTTGAATTAGCTGGTCGAGGTGCGTGGTGCGCCGCTAGCGATGCACCTCGACAACGGCCCAGAGTTCGTCGCCCACGCGATGGCCCAGTGGGCTCAGAGCAAGGGCATCGCCCCGCAGCACATCGAAGCTGGCAAGTCCACGCAGAACGCCTATGTCGAACGATTCAACAAAACCTGCCGCACCGAGGTGCTCAACTGCTACGTCTTCCACAGCAAGCAGGACATGTCTGACATGGCTGCCGGCCGGCTGGCTGCGCCGTCACAACCATGACCGACTACGTGAGGCCCGCAGCCGGATCCCTCCGGTCGAGTACCGCGTCAAGCGGACCCTCGACCAGCATTTCTGAGTGTTTCAAGAAATCTAGGTGACTTCAAGAACTGGTTCGTTCGGAGCAGGCGGCATCCGTACATACCCTAATGTCCGAATTTTTCTATGTCCATACAATAATCCATGTGTCCACAAGACGGACAAATTGGCTTGCCAACCACTCTAGTTCCAAACACCGCTCAGCCTGAGGAGTGGTCGATGCTTTCGGAAGTGCAGCGCCGCTCGACAAACCAACTGACCACGAAGAGATGAAAGAGATGCGATGACTCAGAACACGATGAACACTTCTCCGCGACTAACCAACAGGGTTGCGATAGTCACCGGTGCTGCTCAGGGCATCGGCGAGACCTATGCGCACGCGTTGGCACGGGAGGGGGCTTCAGTGATTTGTGCCGATGTGCTGGACGCGACCGGAGTGGTGGAACAGATCACGAAGAATGGTGGTCGCGCTGTCTACGTAAGCACGGACGTGACGTCCCGCGAATCGGTTGAGCAAATGGTGGAGGCCACCCTCCGGGCATATGGTCGGATTGACGTGCTGGTCAACAATGCCGCGATATTCGGTAACCTGACGCTCAAGCCATTTGAGCAAATAGAGTCGGCCGAGTGGGAGAAGGTGATGGCCGTCAACGTGCGCGGTTCTTTCGAGTGCGCCCGGGCGGTCAGTCCGGTGATGCGCCGCCAGCGCTACGGCAAGATCATCAATATCGCCTCCGGTACGGTCTTTAAAGGAACGCCGCTGTTCCTGCACTACGTCACTTCCAAAGGTGCCGTGGTGGCCATGGCGCGATGCCTAGCGCGCGAGTTGGGCAACGACAATATCTGCGTCAACACCCTGGCGCCAGGACTGACTCTGAGCGCGAATGTCAGTGCCAACCCCGACTGGCAAGGCGCGATAGCAGCAAGCATCGTGTCGTCGCGCTCCATCAAGCGCGACCAAGTACCCGACGACCTGACCGGCACGCTGATCTACCTCGCTAGCGCGGATAGCGACTTTGTCACCGGTCAGGTGATTGTGGTCGATGGCGGTTCAGTTACGCACTGAAAGCACCCATGCAAGCTACGGCAGAACTATTTATCGATGGCCATTGGATGCCGGCTAGCCAGGGTGCGGAAGCACCCAGCTTAGACCCTGCCAACGGTGCACAGATCGGTCGCTTTAGTGCGGCCACGTTGGAGGATGCACAGGCGGCAATTGCCGCAGCGCGCCGCGCGTTCGAAAGGCCTATCTGGACCCAGTCACCACGGCTGCGGCAGAACGTGATGAATGAGTGGGCCAGCCGCCTCGAGCGCAGGGCTGAGCAGTTGGCCAATTTACTCACGCGGGAAAACGGCAAGGTGATCGGACAGTCCCGAGGCGAACTGGCAGGCGCCATCTCTGAGATCCGTTACTACGCGGGCTTGGCCCGTCACATCCCCGGCCACGTGCTCGAGGTCGAGCCCGGCGTGTTCTCCACGATGCTCAAGGAGCCCGCCGGCGTGGCAGGCATCATCGTGCCGTGGAATGCTCCAGTTGTCCTGTTGATCCGATCGATCACGCCGGCCTTAGCTGCGGGTTGCACGTGTGTGGTAAAGCCCGCTCCTCAGTCTGCCCTTATTACCGCAGCAGTGATCAGGGAGTTGACCGATGTCGCGGGGCTGCCGCCCGGGGTGGTCAACTTGGTAAGCGAAACGGAGCATCACGTATCGCAGCTGTTGACTACATCGCCCGAAGTCGACGTGGTCAGTTTTACAGGCTCCAACCTGACTGGCCAGCGAATCATGGCCGCCGCTGCGCCAACCATGAAGAAGTTATCGCTTGAACTGGGTGGTAAGTCGTGCTGTCTTGTCTTCGAAGATGCCGATGTTGCGCGCATTGCTCCGCAATTGGCTGCGGCCGCCGTGGTCATCTCAGGTCAGCAATGCACCGCGGCACGCCGAGTTTTGGTGCATGCATCGCGCTATGAAGAGATGAAACAGGCGTTGTCTAGTGCGCTGGCAGCTATCCAGGTAGCGCCTGGGGACTCACCGGGTGCGCAGATGGGCCCGTTGATTGACCCTCATACCGCCGAGCGGGTACAGCACCGCATCGAGCAGGCCATGGACGATGCCGACGAGGTCATATTACGCGGCAAGCGCCTTAGCGGAGCTTTGACGCAGGGAGGATTTGTGTCTCCAACCTTGGTGGCGCATCGGGACACCAGCGCATCCTTCTTGCAGGAAGAGATCTTCGGACCGCTTGTTGTACTGGAGAAATTTGATACCGAAACCGAAGCGGTGACGCGCGCCAATCACACAGAGTTTGGGTTGGCGGCAAGCGTATGGACCGAGCAGGGCGCACGTGCATGGCGGGTCGCGCGTGCATTGCGCAACGGTACGGTCTGGATCAATGACCACAACAAATTGTTTGCTGAGGCGGAAACCGGCGGCTACCGCCGCAGTGGACTGGGCAGGCTTCATGGCGTTGATGCCCTGATCGATTTCACCGAGGTCAAGCACATCTATCAGAGTGTCGGAGTGCTCGAGAACCCAACGGGCTGACCTGCGAGCCTGCCCGAGTTAGTCACAACCAACAGGAGAGAAAGCCACATGTTCCCCAAAAACACATGGTATGTGGGCGCTATGCCCAGTGAGATCGATGGCAAGCCACTTGGTCGCAAGGTGTGCGGCGAATCCATCGTGTTTTTCCGCGGCCCTGACAACAAGGTAGCTGCAGTCGAGGACTTTTGCCCTCATCGCGGTGCGCCTTTATCACTGGGCAAGGTCGAGAACGGCAAGCTGGTCTGTGGTTATCACGGTCTGGAGATGGGCTGCGACGGGAAGACGGTCGCCATGCCGTGCCAACGGGTGAGTGGATTCCCCGCTGTGCGGACCTACCCCGTGGTGGAGCGATACGGATTTATCTGGGTCTGGCCAGGCGATGCGCAGAAGGCTGACCCCTCAAAGATTCACCATCTGGCCTGGGCTGACGACCCTGAGTGGGCGTATACCGGCGGGCTCTATCACGTTAAGTGCGACTATCGGCTCATGATCGATAACCTCATGGACCTGACCCATGAGACCTATTTGCACCCAACTACCATCGGCCAGAAGGAAATCGACGAGACGCCTCCCAAAACACGCGTTGACGGCGACTGCGCGATCACCGAACGTTACATGGAGGGGATCATGCCACCGCCCTTCTGGCGTGCGGGTCTGCGGGGCAACAACTTGGCCGACGATGTGCCGGTGGATCGCTGGCAAATCTGCCGTTTCTACCCTCCAAGCCATGTGTTGATCGACGTGGGGGTAGCGCACGCGGGCAATGGCGGCTTCAATGCCGACCCAAAGGTCAAGGCATCAAGTACGGTCATCGACTTCATAACGCCCGAAACCGAGTCCTCGACTTGGTACTTCTGGGGCATGGCCCGGAACTTCAACGCGCAAGACCAAGCGTTGAGCGACCAGATCCGAACCAGCCTGAGCAAGGTTTTCTCTGAAGACCTCGAGATGCTCGAAAGGCAACAACAGAACCTGGAACGCAACCCAGGGAGGAAGCTGCTGAGTCTGAATATCGATGGCGGTGGCGTACAGGCTCGCCGCATCATCGATCAATGGGTGGCGGCGGAAAAGTCTGCTGTCTGATTCTTCCGAAACACTCAACTAGGAGACAAACACATGAGCTCACGGCGTTCAGTTCTGACAAAGGGAGTCGCGCTCGTCGGCGCCGCTTCTAGCGGCCTGTTGCTCCCCCGATGGGCCCAGGCACAAGGCAGCAAATTGCGGGTGGGGGTGATGCTGCCGTTCACCGGCACCTTCGCCCAGCCAGGCATATCGAGTGAGAACGGCTTCCGATTGGCGCTTGCTGAAAATGGCGACAAGCTGGGCGGACGGGAGATAGAGTTCTTCAAGGTAGACGACGAATCTAATCCGGCCAAAGCCATCGAAAACGCGACCCGTCTAGTCCAGCGCGATAGGGTCGACGTTCTGCTGGGGTCCGTGCATTCGGGCGTCCAGATGGGCATTCACAAGGTTGCCCGAGAAACAGGCGTTCTCAACATCATTCCCAACGCAGGTGTACACGTGGCCACCCGTGCCCAGTGCGCGCCCAACGTGTTCAGGACCAGCTTCACCAACGCCCAGCCCACGCTAGCGCTTGGCAAAGCCATGGTGGAGCGGGGCCACAAGAAAGCTGTCTGGATCACGTGGAACTACGCGGCCGGCGACGAAGCATTTGAGGGCTTCGAGCAAAGCTACGTCGCTGCTGGCGGGACCATCATCAAGAAGCTCGGTCTGCCCTTCCCCAACGTCGAGTTCCAGGCACTGCTGACCGAAATTGCTTCGTATAGGCCTGACGCAGTAGCCTGCTTCTTTGCTGGTGGCGGTGCGGCCAAGTTTCTGCGTGACTACGCAGCTGCAGGCCTGAAAAAGACCATCCCCCTATATGGTTCGGGCTTCCTGACCGAGGGTGTTCTCGAGGCGGCTGGCGAAGCCGCGGAGGGTGTGCTGACCACACTGCATTACAGCGACTCGCTGGACACGCCGCGCAATAAGCAATTCCGACTCGACTACGTCAAGACGTTTAAAGCACAGCCTGACGTATATGCTGTGCAGGGCTACGACGCCGGGCTGCTCTTGGTCCAAGGTGCCACTGCAGTTAAGGGCGATCTGACCAACAAGAAGGCGCTATACGCGGCCCTGGAAGGCGCCACCATCGACAGCCCGCGCGGCAAGTGGACCATGAGCAAAGCTCACAACCCGGTGCAGGACATGTATCTGCGCCAAGTGGTCAACAAGGATAACAAGGTCATCGGCATCGCACAAAAGGCCGTGGCTGATCCGGCCACGGGTTGTCGCATGGTTTGAGTGTTCTGCGTTTTTCTCAAGCGGCGGAATTCGTCCCAAAGATGTTCCGCCGCTTTTTCTTTGTCTTTCGAATCACACGCACGTGGACGCAGCCAACTTCCTTATCCAACTTCTCAACGGTCTGCAATATGGACTGTTGCTCTTCATGCTGGCTGCGGGCCTGACGCTGATCTTCGGCATCATGGGTGTGATCAATCTCGCACACGGCAGCTTCTACATGATCGGCGCCTACATGGCCTGGTCACTGTCGGCGCAGTTCGGCAGTTTATTCGTCGCAATCGTCGTGGGCGCTCTGCTATCGGTGGCGATGGGTTGGCTGTTGGAACGCATTCTTTTTCGGCATTTTTACCACCGCGACCATCTCGACCAAGTGCTGCTCACCTTCGGACTCATCTATATCTTCGAGGAGCTGCGCTCCCTGCTGTGGGGAGATGAGGTTCACGCGGTGCAGATGCCCGCTGCTCTCGATTGGGCGATCCCGTTAACCGACAACCTGTCTTATCCGATCTATCGCCTGGTGATGTCAGGCATCTGCGTGTTGCTAGCAGTTGGTCTTTACCTGTTGATTTCTAGAACGCGTCTGGGAATGAAAGTCCGCGCCGGCGCCTTCAACCACGACATGACCCAGGCGTTAGGTATCAACATCCGCCAGATTCATGGTGTCGTCTTCGCACTGGGCGTGGGGCTTGCGGCGGTAGCGGGCATGGTTGCCGCACCCATCTCTAGTGTCTACCCCAACATGGGCTCGACAGTGCTCATCATGTGCTTTGTGGTGGTCGTGATTGGCGGCATCGGCTCGGTTCGCGGCGCGTTCGTGGCGTCGCTGCTGGTTGGCTTGGTCGATACGTTTGGCAAGGTGCTCCTACCTCAAATAGCTGGAATGCTGGTTTACATGCTGATGGCGGTCGTGTTGCTCTACAAGCCGGAAGGCTTATTCAAACAGTGAGTTCGGAAACCATATGAGTGCCTCCTCCAAAGTTCCGCTTGAGCGCCTGCCGCACGGGGTGCGTATCACCCTGCTGGTGGGGGGCCTGGCCCTGGCGGCCGTTCCTGTTGTGCCCATGGAAGGGCGCGACTTTTACCTGCAGATGCTTACGCAGATGATGATCTTGGCCATTTTTGCGATGAGCTTGGATTTGCTGCAGGGCGTCACCGGCTTAGTGTCGCTGGGCCACGCGGCCTACTTTGGCCTTGCGGGGTATGCGCTGGCCTTTCTTACCCCTGCCAATGCCCCCGCAAGTCTGTGGTGGTCGTTGCCCGCAGCTGCGCTGGTTGCAGCACTCGCCGCGCTGGTGATCGGCTTCTTTGTTGTGCGCACCCACGGTATCTACTTCATCATGGTGACGATGGCCTTTGCCCAGATGGTGTTCTTCTTGTTCTTCGACAACAAGTCGCTGGGTGGCTCGGACGGAAGCTACGTCAACTTCAAGCCTGACGCCACGATAGCTGGTTGGGGCGGTATAGACCTTGAGAACAAGACCACGTTCTTTTACCTCACGCTGGCGCTGCTTGTGGGCGTGTATCTGTTTCTGCGGCGGCTACTGTTTTCGCCCTTCGGCCGTGCCCTGGCCGGCATCCGCGCCAATGAGCACCGAATGCGCGCGCTGGGCTACGGCACCTACGGCTACAAGCTCACCGCCTTCACGCTGGCCGGCGGGCTGGCCGGCGTGGCGGGATACCTCTGGGCCGCACAGACCGGCTACGTCAACCCCGAGTTGATGGGTTTCCATATGAGCGCACACGCGATCATGATGGTCATTCTCGGCGGCATGGGCAACTTCGCCGGCGCTATCGTCGGCGCCTTCGCCTTCGAGTACATGCTGCATCTTTTCAAGGATATGACCAAGCACTGGCAGCTGCTTATGGGTAGCTTTATCCTGCTGGTGGTTATTTTCGCGCCACGCGGACTACTCGGCTTGCTGGTGCGCAAAAAGGAGGAAGCCCATGAGCGCAACTCCTGAAGTGCTGTTGAGCGCACGGGGTCTGACGAAGCGCTTTGGTGGTTTGGCTGCGGTCAACGGTGTGGACCTAGACCTCTGGTGCGACCGTATCCACGCCGTGATTGGTCCCAACGGCGCTGGGAAGTCGACGCTGACCAATCTTCTCTCGGGCGACATCGAACCGACTGCAGGTCGTGTCGCTATTGGCGGCATCGACACCACCCACAAAAGCCCTGAAGCGAAGTCTCAGTTGGGCTTGGGTCGGAGCTATCAGAAAACTAACATCTTCACCAGCTTTACGGTCTGGGACAACGTACGTCTGGCCGCGCAGTCTCGGCGGCGGCTGGCGTCTTGGAATGTGGCGCAGTGGTTCACCTCTGCCGACTCGCAGGCAGCCACCAACGAGTCCTGCGAACGCGCGATCGAACTCGCAGGTCTGACTCCGCGCGCCCGTGCAATCGCGGCCACTATTAGCCACGGTGAACAACGCCAGTTGGAGATCGCGATGACCTTAGCCACCGAACCGCAGGTGCTGCTGCTAGACGAGCCGCTAGCTGGTATGGGCCAGGCCGAGGCCGAGCGCATGGTCGAACTGTTGCTTAAGCTCAAGAAGGGCCACGCGATGTGCTTGGTCGAGCATGACATGGACGCTGTGTTCGCGCTGGCCGACCAGTTGACCGTGATGGTGAACGGCCAGGTCATCGCTAGCGGTACTCCTGGCGACGTGCGCTCCGACGCCGCGGTGCAGGCCGCCTACCTAGGCGAGGAACACCAATGAGCAGAATCACCACTACCCTGGTACACGCCACCGGGTTGAATACCCACTACGGCCAAAGCCACATCCTGCGCGGTATTGACTTTGAAGTGTTGCCGGGCCAGACCATCGGCCTGATGGGCCGCAACGGTATGGGCAAGAGCACGCTACTAAAAAGTCTTATCGGACTAGTCAAGCCCAGCGGTGGTCAAGTTCATATAAAGGGTCAGGACATGACTGGCGCTGCGCCCTTCGAGGTGGCTCGCAAAGGGATTGCCTACGTACCTGAGGGCCGGGGCATCTTCGGTAACCTGAGCGTCAAGGAAAACCTGCTGATGTCCGCGCGCCCCGGCACACAAGGCCAGCGCGAGTGGACCTATGAGCGCGTGCTGGAGACCTTTCCGCGTCTTAAAGATCGGCTAGGCCATGGTGGTCAGCAGCTTTCGGGCGGCGAGCAGCAAATGTTGACCATCGGCCGTGCGCTGATGACCAACCCCGACTTACTTATCCTTGATGAGGCCACCGAGGGCCTAGCGCCTCTGATCGCCCGCGAAATCTGGCGCATCTGCGCTCTGATTCGCGAAAGCGGCATCAGCAGCATCATCGTGGACAAGAACTGGAAGCACGTCACCGAGATTACTGACAAGAACGTTATCCTGGTCAAAGGCCAGGTCGCGTTCGTTGGTACTTCCTCCGAGCTTGTCTCGCAACCCAAGTTGCTGGACCAATATCTCGGCGTCTAGATGTGCGGAGGCAACGCTCGGATCAGCGTTGTCCCAGCGCTTGCGAGAGTTTTTTGGCCTCTTCCTTGAGGAGTTCGGTGAACACGTCAACGCACGCTTGGTTCACGCGCACGCTGGGGCCGAACACGGCCATTGAGCCCATCACCTTGTCGTTGCCCTGGAAAAACGGCACAGCGACCGCGACTGCTCCCTGGATCAATTCATCCCGGCTGATCGCATAGCCTCGTTCTCGGATCTGCTGTAAGCGATCAAGGTAGACCGGCACATCGACGGTTTGTCCGCCATCCTTATTCAGGTAGGTTTCGGGTGAGGGCACGTAGGCGAGGATCGCGCGGCCACTGGCGCCCAGGGTGACATCTTCTCTGTAACCAACGCCGCGCTTGAAGCTCAGTGGTTGCGCACTGGGGAGCTCAGCCACGCAGATCCTGTGGCTGCCCTGGTGCACGAGTAGGGCTACTGTCTCTCCCGTCTGGTCCCATAGGCGGCGCATCATCGGTTGGGCCAGGGTCGCAATGTCGAGGCTTGAACTCCAGACATGCGAGAGGTGCGCTACTGAGGGGCCTAGTTCGAACTTCTGAGGGTCGCCCGAGGAGACGATGAAACCGCTGTGTTCAAGCGTGCGTAGCAGCCTGTACAGAGTTGGACGACTCAGGTCTACGCGTTTGAGAAGTTCGCTCGCCGTAAGTTGATGATCGGCTGAGGTGAACGCCATCAGGATTTCCAGTGCTCTATCCACTGCACGGACGTTGTCCCCCAGTTTTTCAGATTGGTTCATGGCTCCACTCCACTTTGTGTTTCTCTGATGTTACCCGGATGCGTCCACAGGGTGGACGGTGCGCTCAAAAAACTTGACATCCAATCAAATGTCCATAAAATGGACTGACGTTTCATCAAGCGGACAACCGGAGATCAACCAATGAACAAAGAAATGTCTGAAACGCTGACCCGCGTTGGCCCGGGTACGCGTATGGGTAACCTGATGCGCCGCTACTGGGTCCCAGCGCTGGCTTCTAGAGAAATCCCCGAGGCCGACGGGCCGCAGGTGCGCGTTCAGTTGCTCGGTGAAAAACTGCTGGCTTTTCGGAACACCGACGGCAAAGCGTGCCTGATCAGCGAGTTCTGTTCGCATCGAGGGGTGTCGCTCTACTTCGGACGTAATGAGGAAAACGGCATCCGGTGCGCCTACCACGGCGTGAAGTTCGATGGCAATGGCCATTGCGTGGACGTGCCGTCCTCGCCACAAGCCTGCTCACGCATGCATATCAAAGGCTACCCCTGCATCGAGCGCGGCGGAATTGTCTGGGCCTACATGGGTCCCCCCGATCAGCAGCCCGCCCCACCAGAGCTTGAATGGTGCACCCTACCGCCCGAGCATGTTTTTGTGTCCAAACGCCTGCAGTACAGCAGTTGGCTCCAGGCCATGGAAGGTGGCATCGACACCGCCCACGTGTCGTACGTGCACAGTTTCGAAGTGGATTCCGACCCAATGCATCGGGGTGTGAAGGCGCTGGACTACATCAAAGCCGATGGCAACGTTGTTTTCGAGATTGAGAAAACGCCTTTCGGCCTGAGCCTGTTCGGCCGCCGAAAAGGTGAGCCCGATTCATACTACTGGCGCATCACGCAGTGGCTGTTTCCCTGGTTCACGCTGATCGCGCCGTTTGGGGCACACGCGCTCGGCGGCCACGTGTGGGTGCCGATCGACGACCACAGCTGCTGGGCCTGGAGCATTAACTGGCAACCTAGCCAACCGCTTACTGCTGAAGAGCGCACGGCGATGGAAGAGGGGAAAGGCATCCACGTCGAATACGAGGCGCCGGGCAGCTTCGTCCCAAAACAGAATAGAGACAACGACTACGGCATGGACCGGGTAGCGCAAAAGGAAAAGCGCGCGTACAGCGGTGTCTTCGGCTTCTCGGCACAGGACTACTCGCTGCAAGAAAGCATGGGCACGATCCAGGACCATGAGGCCGAGAAGCTGCTTCCAACAGACAAGGCCATCGTGATGGCGCGTCGCATGTTGCACGAGGCCGCAATAGGTCTAGAAGAGGGGCAGGAGCCGCCTGCGCTGGACGCCAGTCAGCAACGGGTACGTCCGGCCGGCGTCCTGCTTCCAAAGGAGCAAAACCCGGTCGAATGGGCGCGCGAGCACCTGGCTGACAGTACCCAGAAGCCGGTTTTCAGTCTCTGAAGTCAGTGGATTTTTCCGTGTAAAAAATCGGAAACCCTCATGAAGCTCAACAAGAACATACCAACAGTTCCTCTAACTGTTTGCAGGACCGGCTCTGCCAATACCAACCAGAACAAGCCGGCGGGCGCTTTGTCGCGGTGGAGTAAACGGGCATGAGCGAACCTAGACTAGCCCGTAAGGTCGCGCTGATTACCGGCGCTGGCGCAGGTATTGGCGCAGCTACGGCCACGCTGTTCTGCCGCGAAGGAGCTGCCCTGCTTATGGTGGATACAGATGAGCATGCACTCGCTCGAACGCGCTCGGCGATCCTGAAGCTCTTGCCAGAAGCAAGAGTGACCTGCGTGACCGCGAATGTCGCCGACGAAGCCGCAGCGTACGCAGCGGTGAAACAATGCATCTCGCAGTTTGGGAGCGTGGATGTGTTGGTGAACAACGCGGCAATGCGCAACTACACCGCTGCGGCCAACGTCAGGCCGGTGGAGTGGCAGGCAATGGTGGACGTGAACTTGATAGGCATGTCCAACTATTGTGTTGCCGCTCTTCCCGCATTGCGTAAGTCCGGTACCGGCAGCATCGTTAATGTCTCATCCTGTTATGCCGTTACTGGCCGTCGGGGCATGGCGCTCTACGATGCCACTAAAGCGGCTCAGCTGGCTTACACCCGAACTTTGGCTTTCGAGGAGTCGGTTCACGGTGTTCGGGTCAATGCGGTGTGCCCAGGATCGACGCTGACAGACTTTCACATCGGTCGTGCGCAGGGGGCGGGCAAGACTGTTCAAGAACTCCGGACCGAACGCAAGGACAGCTCGTTGATAGGGCGGTGGGCCGATCCCCAGGAGATTGCTTGGCCAATCGTATGGCTCGCATCCAGTGAGGCCTCTTTCATCACCGGCACTACCCTAATGGTGGACGGTGGATTGCACATTATGTAGCCATGGGGAGTGCGTGCCCCTGGGTTCTCGTTCTGAACTTCACCATGCCAACCGTCACCCTTTCAGCACTCGTTTACAACCTCAGATATGAAGCTCCCGGTATCGTCACTGTAGAGCTGCGCCCAGCCAAGCCGGACACGGTCTTCCCACCTCACTCGGCGGGCTCGCATATCGACCTTCATCTTGGCAACGGTCTGGTGCGCAGTTACTCGCTACTGAATCCGGCCACGGACTATCAACGCTACGTTGTGGGCGTACTCAAGGATCGCCAAAGCCGTGGGGGGTCCGAGTATGTTCACGAGAAGATTCGCGTAGGCGAAGTTCTTGATATCTCGGTGCCTCGCAATAACTTTCCTCTTGCGGAAGATGCTCGCCACTCCGTACTACTGGCAGGTGGCATTGGCATCACTCCCATGCTCTGCATGCTTGACCGTTTGATCTCTCTGGGGCGATCCGCTGACCTAATCTATTGCGCGCGGTCGCGCCGAGAGGCCGCGTTCCTGCATGAGTTGGAATCAATGCAGTCAGGAAAAGTCAAAGTTCGGTACCACTTCGATGATGAAGCGGGTGCGCCCCCAGATCTACGGGAGCTTCTAGCCGGGTATTCTGAGGAGACCCATTTCTATGGTTGCGGCCCCGGCCCCATGCTGGACGCGTTTACGCGTACTTGCGACAACTTCAAATACGCCCATGTTCATCTAGAAAGGTTCTCCGCAGCAGAGCAAGATGGCGCTCCTCTTATCAATGCGGCCGGCTGCATGGTGGAGTTGCGCCGCAGCGGAAAAACCATACAAGTACCGGCTGGTTCCACCATCCTCGATGCAATGATGAGCGCTGGCATCATCCCGAGTTACAGCTGCAAGGAAGGGATCTGCGGTGCTTGCGAAACAAAGGTACTGGCTGGCGATGTAGATCACCGGGACAGCATCCTAACTCAAGAAGAACGGGCAGCCAGCAAGTCGATGATGATCTGCGTGTCCGGTTGTCGCTCCGGTTCCTTAGTGCTGGATGCATGAGTGTCTCAGGGCATCTAGTTAGACCTCCCCAAGTCAGTTAGAGAGCCTGACTCCCGCCTTTGAGAATCAGAAACAGTCAGTGGGTGTGATCTGCTCGGCTCATCAAGTACCACTCATCCCAGTAAGACAGGCTTGGGTTGATCCGTTTGTCTTTTCTGAGCGGTCTAAACGTCGGTCTCGGCTGATGCAGTAGTCACTAGGCAGGACAAGCATCTCTGATGCTACGGGAGCTTTCCGTAGTCATCTTGTCTTTGAGCGAACAGTACTTGGGTGCGCCATCGTGGCTCTCCGATGAATTACTGGACTGCTATCACGCCAAGGTCGAGCTCCAGGTCCGTTCAACGGAGCCTTCAGATGGTGAGTGATTCGATTGTTATCGTCGGAGGTGGTCACGTAGCTGTAGCCCTATGCGCAGCACTAGTTGACGCAGGGCGCGGTCGCAGGATTAAACTGGTACGCGCCGTAGAAGTTCACTCCGACCAGAGCCGCAGTCTGTCCAAAGCATTCCTAAACCAAACTGAAGAATCAATACAACTCAACACGGAAGTGAGTTGGTTCATCGCACAGGAGGTTTCAGTGCACCACGGCGACGGGGTCGTCGAAATCAACCGGGATCGTAAGGAGGTAACGCTTTCGTCTGGCCGCCGATTGGGCTACAGGCATTTGGTGCTGGCGACTGGCTCTCGCGCGACTGCGCATCCCAAGGTTGCCATGCCGACGGACAACGTGTCCGTGCTGCGCATCCGACCAAGTATCTGGAAGGGCGAGCGTTGCTCGCTTGAGGTTGCCATCCTGGTATCAATTCGAGAGTCAGGCTCGTTAACCACGAAAGAGATCGCATCCAATACAGGCCATCCGCTGAGTCAGGTCTCAGCCGCTATACGTTATCTACGTACCCTAGGTGTCGTTGACATCGATCCCTCAAGTATCAGGAGGCGATTTATCCTGACGGCAGTAGGATTCGATCTCATCGGCGAGCCGGGCTTGAGTCAGGGTGTGCCTTCTGCTGATTCGTTTGCCTTTTCCGAGCCACTTCGAACGCTAGTTTCGGCGGTTCCAACAGCCACTGGGCAGGCTCTAGCTCCTTGATGCTATGGGCGAATTCCGTTGGGGTCAGGTCGCTGATAGAACTGTGAGGACGGCTCTCGTAGTAACCCTTGCACCAAGCTTGTAGCACCTGCTTGGCTTCGGTCAGCCGGAAGGTGAGCGATCAGCCCTTGGGCTGATCGCTCATCGTTCTTTTCGCCCCCACACTGAGCTCGCTCGTCGGTTGGCGAAACTGACGCTACAACAGCGGTTTCGCAGAACGGGTCTACCGTCAGGATGTCAGCTTCAGGCTGAAAGCGGTCAGTCAATGCGGAGCTTGTCGATGGTTACTACCACCAGCGATAAGTGTTCTCCGAGCCCCGTGGTGGGGGTAGATGCCATCGATTCACAGCTTCGCAAGATCGAAGGGCAGAGCCTTGGGTATAAAGTGGCTCGTTTCTTCGGTCTTCTGGGGCGGTGATTTACGCGACCTGCAGTGTCGGATAGTCTGTATAGCCCTTGGCGCCACCTGCGTAGAACGTGTTGGAGTCAGGTGCGTTCAGCGGTGCCTTGGCCCTGATGCGTGCGGGCAGGTCCGGGTTAGCCAGGAAGGCGGTGCCAAAGGCCACAGCGTCAAGCTTACCTTCGGCAATCGCTGCCTCTGCCTCATCAGCGCTGTAACCCATATTGCCCACCAGCACACCCTTGAACTTTTCACGCGCCACGGGCATGACATCGGCCTTCTGCACGCCGAAGAAATCGGCGCGCATCACATGCAGGTAGGCCAGCTTGAAGGCATTGAGCCTATCGGCCAGGAAGCCGATGAGGGCCAGCGGGTCGCTGTCCTTCATGCTGTTGAAGCTGTTGAGGGGCGATAGGCGCAGACCCACACGTTCGGAACCGATCGCCTGGGTCACGGCAGTGAGTACCTCGAACAGCAAACGTGCACGGTTTTCCAGCGATCCGCCGTAAGCATCGGTGCGCTGGTTGGGCGTGTCGCGCAGAAACTGGTCAATCAGGTAGCCGTTGGCGCCGTGTA
>Ga0208243_1000156_pt1 | contig 54441 bp, 43 predicted proteins | sample Subbio2Aug_QV12A_FD_184826 | JGI IMG/M metagenome (GOLD analysis project Ga0208243, IMG submission 184826) | Serpentinite rock and fluid subsurface biosphere microbial communities from McLaughlin Reserve, California, USA - CR12Aug_QV12A (SPAdes) | ecosystem: Environmental > Terrestrial > Deep... | reverse complement strand
GATGATCTTCAAACACGCGCAGCATGCCTTCAATAAATACTTCATGATCATCCGCCAGGACGATCTTTATTTTACCGGTTGTTTGCATGGAAAAGTTGTCGGTATGGTATAGTAATAAAATAATGCGTACCGTTGCCGCCGCTCGATTCAACAATCATAATCCCATTCAGCATGTCAATCCTGGACTGAATATTTTTAAGCCCTGAATGATACTTTTGTTGCAAGCAACGCTCATAATCAAACCCGGTTCCATCATCCCTGATTTCCAGGATAAGACGAGAATGATCCAGAACAATGCCAATATCAATTACAGTAGCCTTTGAATGTTTAATCGAGTTGCTAATAATTTCTTGTATCACCCTGAATAACACCATCGCTTTTTGTTTGTCCATTGATTCAATATTTGTAACGGGTAAATAGTTAACCTGGACCCGGTTAACCAAATTAATACGCTCTACAAAACTTTCAATCGCAGCGTTCAAACCTTCTTTTTCAAGTTCACGCGGTAGCAGGTTCAGCGCAATCTCACGAAGGCGATGTATAGAAGTACTGATCTGCTGATTGGATGACTGCAATAAAGAATTGCTGCGGTCCTTTTCCGCGAGCGCAGCAAAAGAAAACTGCAGCCCGGTGAGTAATGAACCAAGATCATCATGCAAGTCCCTCGCTATCCTGGCCTTATCCGCTTCAATCAGGCATTCATCCTGGAACAATTTATCTTGTAACTGTTTGCGCTTCTTCCGGAGATGATAAAAGATGGAAAGGGCAAATACACTAAACAGGACAGCAATAACAGTCAGGCCTGCGAGGAAAGAATAGAATAAGTCGGTTTGTGTCGGTGGCATATAAAAGCTACAGTGATCATTAAATTAGTCAGGATATTGAGCCCATTATCAATCACCCATAACCGGATAAAATAAGATGGTTCAAGGTGTGTGGTGTACAATTGAAAAGACTCAATAAATGCCCGATAGATATAGTGAAATAAAAATGCAAGACAGATAAGAATATCGGATAAGATAACCGAGCCGGCTCTGTTCAACAGTGTGGAAACCAGTTGGTCGATACAGATACTCACCAGTAGAACATAACAAACCAGTCTTGACATGGAATTATTGGAGAACAGGGTATGAACGATAAGATTGTCACCCACCCAAACCAGTACACCGGCAGAAAGAATCAGCAAATGAAAACGACTGCTTCTATATGATGGCCACCGTTTGAATAAGAAGCCAAATAAAACAAACTCTAACAACAGGTATATATTCCCGTTCAGTGTATTTTGCCCATAGACTTTGATTGTGATATAACTGGTCAAATCACTAAAGGCTCCAATGATGAGTAGCAATACTAAAAATGGATATTTCTTGGAGATACCCGTCCACTTCCAGGCAACCGCTGAAAGTGGAACAAGTATCGAAAAAGAGGAAAGATGACAAAATTCAAAAGCTGTCATAGTTAAGGTATTAAGGGCGACTCAGGCGGGCAAGTGTGCGGACACTTATAAGAGTTTTCAAGCACAAGCGCCTCGTCCTCCTCGCCCAGGTTATTAGGTTCAATTTTGCTGACAGCAGGCAGTATATCATATCCGGCAGTATCAACCGCAACCAGCACAGCACATACATCACCATTTTCCTTCTTCCCGTAATAAATACGGAATTGTGTGGCACCTTCCACCGCAAGCATGGCAAGCACAGATGTTTTTTCAAACGTCTCACAGATGGGCATATCTGCCGGTCGATCAGCCTGGAAATGAGAGGTTAACTGTATCGCTTCTGTAAGCGAAATCGAATGTTGAATGGAATTGTTCTGCATAGTATTTGTTTAGGCAGCAATACTATGCTGAGAACTTATCGTGACTGTGTCGGCATTTGCAGTATTATTGGCGGCTTTCCCGCATTGTTGAATTTGATCCGGGTAATTTGATCAATCCTTTTACTAATAAGCCGTGAAGGATTCTTAAATAAGTACCCTTAGTAACTGGAAGACAATTATGCATGGAGTAGAGTTCCAACAGGGTTATTTGTCCTTTTGCTTCGTGGATTTTAAGGTTTACAGGATTCATAATTTGATATATCAGCGAAGATATATCAAATATTCTAAAAGGTCTATTTACAGTACCACTTATTACAATTTATGGATGTTGTTTTATCACATGATTTCAGAACAAGATGTGATAAAACTCAAAACAGCTATCGTACTAAACGAAATGCTTAAAGAGGCACAATCTGTTGGAAACAAAAATGCTCGAATAAATGATAGAAAGATTGAAATTGTAAATTCATTCGGTAAGCTTTCTGCCGAAACAGGAATTACAAAATCTAATTTACTGTCAATGTTTTCGGGAAAAACAGGCACTAAAATTACAAGTCTACTCCCTGTACTTTCTGCATTCAATAAAAGTATAATTGATTTTGCAAAACGGTATGAAAAAATCACCGATTCAGATATTCAAAAATTCAAAGAGCTACGCAGGCCAAACGCGCCAACAAATAAGAACACTAAAAAGAAAGCAATAAAATAATTTTTTATCGTAATCTAATGACTGATTTAGATAAAAAGGTATCTGTCGGGCAAGTAAATTGACATATTGTAAAAGGGACTTTCTAAGCAACTAAAGTCATACCCGCTAACGCTAATTTTTTAGACAACGCTGACTTCATTAATCTTAACCTGAGCTTCATTAAACTACTCCAGCAGTTTCGATATCTCCACTTTGATCTGGACTAAATATACCCTTATACTGGTATTTTGTAATCCTTCTTCTATATTTTTCAATATAAAGAATCCAAATACTTACGTTTAGACGATTTATATTTAATTATCGTTTCTTGGATGCATAATAGATTTTATGTAAATGAAATACAATATTTCGAACCTTGATTATTTAATCTTTTAAGAAAGACTTTGTAATTTAATCGTTAGCAATTAGTTTAAGTTCCAATACTATTGCCGTCATCAACCTTTTACCTTTCTCAATTATTAAACCAAACTTTTCAAGTTCTTTTGAAACATCTTGCAAATTCGACATATCAGCTTCAATCTGAAGCTGGATATTATGATTTATTCCTGACTCATTAAAAATGGGTATATCCTCTCGATTATATTGACGTAGAATATCAAGAAGTTTTGAAACTGTCTGATTTTTAAAAAACAATCCGAAGTTATCTTTTCGAATCATATTATCCTTATCCGTAGCATGTATGAGTTTATTTTTATCGGTAACTTTTAGAATCCAACATGGAGCATTAACTTCAATTAGCTTAGATTGATATCCAGTTAAGTTTTCAAGATCCCGTTTTAAATTCTTTTGTATAAATTCATTAGTAAAACTTGTGGCAGAATTAAAAATGCTATATTGATAGCGTTTCTTGGAGTTTTCAAATATTTTGACCCCATTAAGGCTATCTTTAATCATTATAAATGGGAAATATTTTTCATAGTTTTCGGTTTTGTATCCCCAATTAGTCTCTCCATAATAAGCATAATTGTACAAATCATATAATGTAACTCCTACAGCTTGAAATTTATCTGCAGACTTTGAATCCGATATTGTTCGGGGCATGAAAAAAGGATCGCCTTCTTTCCATTCTGCTATTAATGTTCTATTTAATATTTTAAATAAACCATTAATAGAATCAGTGCTAAAAATCAGTTTATCAGGATAAAACTTTTTTATTGTTTCCTTTGTATGTAAGGTAAAATCATTTCCGTGTATGAAGTTTTGAATATTAGTTTCTGTAACTTCATCAGGTCCTGTTGTTGCGACTATGACACCATCCTTATTAATCCATATATAGTATGGAACAACTTGGATACCCAAATTATAAAATATAGTAGAGTCAAAAACAGTTGTCAAATCGAGAGAGTACTTATTTGCAACACGTTTATATATTGAACGGATATTTTTATCTTCCTTCCCAATTAAAATAAATTCAAAATTATTTTTAAACTTTCTTTGGAGAGAATCAATTTTAGGCATGGAACGAAAACAAACTATACAAGTAGATGAGAAAAAATCCACGATAATATTTTTGCCTTTTAATGCCGGTATGGTGAATGTTTCGTTTTGTTTATTTTCAATTTTAAACTTGGTATAATCATTATACAACTTACCTATAGATACATTTGTCTTAGGTTGAGCGTCAGAATAAATGCCGAGCATTAACGAAAGGAAAAAAATTGTTAGGCTAAATTTCATAAATAGTATAAAATCACTTTTCAATAACCAGGATTTTGAGTTAAACTTGCATTTCGCAATATCTCTTGTAATGGGATTGGGTATAACTGATCTGTTGTCGCCCAATTGCTGCCCTTAACAGACGTCATAACTTGATTTATAGAATTGCTTCTTTTTAAGTTCAACCATCTATCTCCCAATTCAGCAAACAATTCCAAATGGCGTTCTTTATTCAGTTGATTAAGTAAATCTGTTAATGTAGTTGGGGCAAGAGGAATCAATCCTGCACGTACCCTTATAGTATTTAAATCTTGATAAGCTCCTAACAGATTAGATTGCCTACCTCTAGCTTCTGATCGAATAAAGTAAATTTCGCTTAACCTAAAAATCATAGTATACTCAATAACAGATGTTGCATTTTGACCAATCTTATATTTAAATGGAAAATAATATCGTTGAGAACCAATTGTAATGGAATTTATCCAAGAATTCAATCTTTTATCGGAATTTTCAAACTCATTAAGTATACTAGGCCTCAAAGAAACGGAACTCGGAGTGCTTGTTAATATTAGGTCAAAACCTATTCTTGAATTCCTTAATGGCGCAGTTACCATTAATTGCCAAATAGCTTCTTTACTATTTTTTAAAAACACCGAATTTAAATCTGTCAATAATGAATATGTATTCGATTTCGAAATGATCTTTGTAGCAGTTTCTTCTGCTTTACTATAATTCCCAGTATATAAATATGCTTTTGCCAATAAAGCATTTACTCCTGAAAGATTAGGTCTTACTCTTTCATTTGATATGGAATTGTTTCCAGTTAGATAATCATCATTCAAATAACTCGATGCATCAGTTAAATCTCCAATTATAAATTCATATACACTATTTATTGAGGAGCGACTAATAATAGAATTAGTTCTATAATCAACATTAGTAACAATAGGCACCTCACCAAACAGATTAACTAAATAGAAATGGCAAAATGCGCGGATAAATTTAGCTTCAGCAGTGAGTTTTTCTTTAATAACACTCCGCACATTTTTTGACTTTTTCAAAGCCTCAATCACAGCATTTGCCTGATATATAAATTTATAAGAGTCTGACCAAAATCTATATGTGGCAGCATTCTCAGATGTTAAATTATTAAATGCCAGATCAATAGCACCCGCTGTATTATTGTAATTTATGAACTCATCTGAAGATAGCCCAGTTAATTGTACTATACTTGAAACATAACCATCATTCTCCATTTGAGAATAAATAGATATAAGTGCTCCAGTTGCTGTAGCGTCATTTTCAAATACAGAAGATCCAACAAGTTGTGTATTTGGATTATCAATTTCAAGGATTTTTGAACAAGAAGTAAAAGCTAAAAATATAAATGATAATAGTTTGATACTTTTCATACAAGAATAATTTTAAAATGAAGCATTAATACCAATTGTAAATGATCTTATTGGAGGTAAAAAAGATCGAGTCTCTGGGTCCAACCCTTCGTATTTAGAAATTGTAAGCAAATTTTGGATTTGGAAATAAACACCCAAATTAGATATGTATTTTCTTTTATTTCTTTCGGATAGAATTGTATAGTCTAAATTTATATTTCTTACTCTAATAAATGAACCATCAGTAAACGCTGCATTACTTTGTCTAAATGCTGTAAATGCGTTATTTGAAGCAGTATTAGAATTAGCGAACTTTTGAACATTAGTTAAATCACCGGGTACCCTCCACCTGTTTAAAACTAATTGAGGTTGATTCATTAACAAACCTGGTCGTGAGAAGCGTGAAAGATAATTTTGAACATATGGTTGTTGAACGAACTGCATAAGAAAAGAAAGCGAAATATCTCCGAATTCTAATCTATTTTCCCAGCCACCAAATAGAGTTTGACTTGTATTGACAATTACTTGTTGATCATTAGGAGCTGTAATGCGACCATCACCATCATAATCAAAGAATCTATGATTCCCTGAATTTGGATCCACACCTAACCATTGATACCTTTTTTCAATAAATAGTGGCTGGCCTATCACATATTGATTTGCATAGCTTGATTTTTCAATTCCATCAAATTTTAATAGCTTATTATTTGGGATTGTAATATTAAAAGTACTATTCCATTTAAACTTATTTGTTTTGATAACATCACTATTAAATTCAATTTCTAAACCAGTATTTTGTATTCGGGCAGGAAGGTTTTGCAAAACACTATTGAATCCTGTTAAGGCTGGTAGTCCATACTCTAATAGTTGATTTGTTGTTTCGTTTCGATAATAGTTAAGGTTTACTAAAATACGATTATCGAGGAATCCTGTTTCTAATCCAAACTCGAGTTTATTGACCCTTTCCCAACTAAATTTGCTATTAAACAACTGAGTAGGGGATAATGTAGTAATTCCTTGGTAAGAATAGAGATATGGTGAATAAAGATCTAAGAATCGATAATCCCCAATCTGATCATTACCTGTAACACCAGCTGAAAATCTTAATTTTCCAAAACTCAACAACCTAGAATTTTTGAATAGATTTTCATTACTAAAAATCCAACCCAGCCCAATTGAACCAAAATTTGCAAACCGATTAGCTAAACCATATCTACTTGACCCATCTCTTCTAACTGTTATAGTGGCTAAGTATTTTTTATCATAATTATAATTTAGTCTACCGAAGATTCCAAAGTATTTATATTTAGAGTCGCCTTCACTATTAATTATTATACTTGTTGCGGCTCTTAAACTATACAACAAGTCATCACTTGTGTAACCTTGACCTGCTGCATACAATGAGCTTTGATAAGTACTTTGAAAAGTAGCCCCAACAAGAGCCTCAAAATTTGACTTTGTATAATTCTTCTTATAATTTAACTGGGGCTCGAAGATCAGGGTAGAAATCTGTTTATCTCCAAACCCAGCAGTACCTGTCGTAGAAAATGCAGGGTCAAAAGATCTCTTTGGGATTAATAAATTTTCTTCAGTACTAATTTTCGTATAACCTGTATTTAAAGAAAAGTCTAATCCCTTAGTAATGTTATAGGAAAAGTTTAGATTAGAGATCGAATTCTCTGTTTTGGCATTGAGCTGACTATAAATTGCTGCAAAAGGATTCGACCAAGTCGAATTCTCCCAATTTAAACTCCCATCAGGGAGGTATATTGCTGGGGCATTTGGAGAAAGAGTTAGATTACTGGAAAAATCCTGCTGAGGCAAATTGTTTTTAGTATATACAAAGGCTGTATTAAGAAAAATCTTTACCCTATTATTTGATGATTTATGAGAAAAGTTTAAGCTACTTGAAAATTTTGATTGCCCAAATTCACCAGGGAATACTGTTGATTCATTTCTATAACTATTAGAAAATACAAATTGCGTAAGCTGGCTACCACCTGAAACACTAACATTAACATCAGTAGTATGAGACGTATTTCCTATAAGCACACGCTGCCAATCAGTATATCGAGTAGTATCCCATAATAATAAATCTCTAGCATTAGAAACTGTAGGAACGGTTCCATCATTTAAAAACGCCTCCTTACGCATTGAAATATATTCTTGCGTATTGAGTAAATTCATTTTTCTGGATACTTGCCCAATCGATTTATACATCCTAAAATTTGTAATTAATCGACCTTGTTTCCCTCGCTTTGTAGTAATTAAAATCACTCCATTCGCGCCTCTTGATCCATAGATTGCGGTCGCGTCAGCATCCTTTAGGACTTCAATACTTTCAATATCAGCCATACTCAAATTATTAAAAGGGCTTGATGCTATCCCTCCTCCACCTCCAAATGAGCCACTTAAAGTCGTTGAAGGGAATGGAACGCCATCAACTATGTACAGAGGCTCATTCCCATTCGCAATGCTGTTTCTACCTCGTAACCGAACGGTAATTAACGAACCGGGAACTCCAGAATTTTGAATTATTTGTAGACCAGGAATCTTTCCAGCCAAAACACTGATCGGATCAGATACAGGTTGCTTACTTAAATCATCTGATTTTATTCGTGAAACGCTACCAGTAGAATACCTTTTTGTAGTTTTACCATAAGCGATCACAATTTTTTCATCTAAGGAATTTATTGCAATTCTTAACCTTACGGTAAGTTCCTCTTGTCCAACATACCTGATTATTTCTGTTACATAACCGACACTTGAAATAATCAATACATCACCGCTTTCAATGGATCTTAAACTAAAATCTCCTTTTTCATCTGTATTTACTCCGATAGAACTTTTGCCCTTTACTATAATGGATGCATTAATCGGATTACCCTCTTCATCAACGACCCTTCCTTTTAATTCTATCTTATTATCGATTACCTTTTGATCTAAAGAATCAATGAAAGAAATTGCAAGTCCTTTAGTCTTAACTATTTCCTTAATTGTTATAATCTTACCTATAATCTCATAATCTAAATCCTGATTTTTAAAGATTTGACTCAATGCTTCCTTTAGGTTAGCATTATATAAATTCACTGAAACAGGCTTAGATTTCGATTTAATTAATTCCTTTTGATAGACCAGATCATAGCCACTTTGTTTTTTGATGGTTTGTAACACTTTCTCAAGTGTCGCATTTTTTTCTTTGAGCGTGACCTGTGCAAAAGTCTCTGCCATAGATTGCAGGGCAAAAAGAAAGAGTAAAATGGCTGTTAATTTCATACGCAACAGCGTTTTAGGGATAGGGTACGGCATTAATTTGCCGAAAGCAGCAAAATGCATAGCTTTGGTTTGTGGGTTAACAAATAGGTCTTTGTGGACATTATTAAAAGTGAACCTGCATCCCCGCTTCGGTTACGACCCGAAGCGGTTTTGTTTTATTTGGGTTGCACGATTAGCTTTTTCTTGGCAGCTTCAATACTGCATTTCAATCCATTCAGTTCAAGCACTTTAATAAGTTCATTTAAAGTAGCTGTACGAGACACTTCAAAATAGAAGCTTTGTTGTCCCAGATCCCCATTCATTTCTATTTCAACATCATACCACCTGCTGATGGCTCGGAGTATCCCATCGATTGCCACATCATGGTAAACCATGCGCCCATTCTTCCAGGCCAATACTTCATCCAGATCTGCATTAGTTAATTGACCGGATTGATGTTGCTGACCGGGGCGCAGAATCAATGGCCCCACTTTTACCTTACCCTCCGATAAAGTTGTTTTTACTGCACCTTCATCCGAATAGGCATTGATATTAAAATGGGTTCCCAATACTTCTATTTGATCAGTACTTGTTTTTACAATAAAAGGCTGTTGCGTATTTTTTGTTACTTCAAAATAGGCCTCCCCTTCTAATTCAACGGTACGGGTTGATCCGGTAAACGCAGTGGGATAACGCAGTTGAGAAGCAGAATTGATCCACACATGTGTACCATCAGGAAGGATCACCTGGAACTGACCACCCCTTGGTGTTTTCAAGGTATTATAGGCGACCGCATTTGCTTCCTGGTAGGTAGCTACCCCATTCTGAATAGTGGCATTACCAATTTGTACATTACCCTTACCATCCAAGACCATTTCCTTTCCATCACCGGTAATAAGTATCGCTTTATTGGTACCAGGCGCGATGATAGTCTGCTGCACAAGGCGATGCTGCGTTGGCTGATCTGAATGAATAAGCCAAATGGTTCCCATTGCCATCAATGCTATAATACAGGCAGCAGCCACATAACGCCACCAGAGCCTTCGAACCGGAGCTTGTTGTTGAAGAGACAGGATCGCATCCAGAATTTCTCTCGAACTCCCTTCATCCAGATCTATGAGTTCATGGGAATCAAGTTCAACCTGATCCGCCAAATGTTGTAACTGCTCGGCATGATTGGCATCATTCACCAGGGCGTAAAACTCCGCTGTCTCCGTTGGAGTAAGGGATTGGGTGAGATAACCCTTAAACAATTGTTCCAATCTGAATGATGCCATATGATAGATGACTTCAACGGATGAAAAAAAGAGTAGTTAACAGAAAAAAATATAAGAACAGCCTGAAATCCCTTATGCATACAGGATCAATAACAGGATAGCCAGGTCACTTTGATCGGTCAGAAATGCACGGACAGACCTCGCTGCCAGTTTGAGATGAACGCCTACCGTTGCAGGGCTGATATCCAACAGTTCAGCAATCTGATCCTTTTTCATCCCTTCCAGAAAAGACAGTTCAAAAACTTTTTGTTGCTGAGGAGTAAGTCTGGAAATGGCTTTTTGCAAAAGCTGATCGGTACTTTGACCATTGCTGTTGGCTGATTGCCATGCTGCAGGTTGCCAATTGAAATAGCCCTTTTTGCCTGCTTCGTCCTTAGCCAGCCTTTTTAGTTCTGTAAGGCTTCGGTTTTTAGTAACGGTCCGCATCCAGGCATCAACATCCTGCACTTCTGTTAATTTCTCCCGGTATTTCCAAACCCGGACAAAAACATCCTGCACGATTTCTTCGGCTAAGGTTTCTTCATGTGTAAATTTCAGTGCGATGCTATACACATAAGACTTGTAATGATAAAAAAAATGTTCAAATGCAAGGTGTTCACCGGCAGCAACCTGATGGATCAGGTCCAATGATATGGGAGAATGCACTTGATACATGGGGTTAATCAAAAGACTGTTTGCAAACTAAAAAAGCTGCACATGTCCAGCCGCCAAATTAGGGAAATCAAATTAATTGATGAAAGTTACTTACGATAAACCTAAGAAGCCGCATAGGAACATAGACCAAAAAATGAGCGGGGTATGAAAATACCCCGCTTGGCAGGAGAAACTGCCTTGGCTGAGACTTGTAATCCCATGCACCCGGTGCTTACTCAAGAGCAACACAACTGTTATCGTCGCTTTGGCAGGTGCATGTTTGATTCAAGCAACTCGATATGAACATGTAATAAAAACCGGGTAAGTAAAAACAAACCCGGTGGTGCATTCTCAAAAAATACACATGAGAAAACTTGTCCCTTATTTATTTTCGATATGTCAAAGGTTTAATCACAGGAAATTGCGGCACCAACTCATACCGAATCATTTTTTATTCATTTGTCTACTTTAGCTCAATGGAGAATTTCTCCTTTGTCGGAGACAGACACCTCCCATCAGTGCACAACATATACTCAACAGAACCTGTGACATTTGTTTTTAACCTTTGCTTGGTGTTTAATTTTACCAGTTGAGTGTATACCACACTATCCTCAAAATACGCAACAGTTAAATCGAAGACTTCTTCATAGTGCTTAATCATTTTGCCCTTTTCATTCAGTGCACCCTCTAGCTTGATTAATGGATTACTATTAAATACCACCCGGGTTGGATTTGGGCCATCGTCTGGACTTGTTTGCGAATAAATATGCCAGGAATCAGGTATTAGTGCTTTGACTGTAATCAGATAACGATCACCCTTAACTAATTTAGACGCATATGTAAACTGTACTTTTTGAGCAAACCCACTGTTATCATTGAGTATCAATAGCAGAAGCGAAATAAATACATTAATGAGTTGTCTTTTCATATAGCAAGAGATAGGTTTTACTGATAGGTAAATACTAAGACTTAGTAAATGGACTATTAGGGTAGTTCTATTAATAATATTTTCTTAATAGAGTATCAAAGAGATATAGTTACATTAACTGATCTGCTAGTATAAGCTTATTTTCCAAGTATATTATTTTCACTTTCATTACTGTTAACTACTAAGAATATCATCGCAAATAATTTTTCTTACTTGATTCTTTGGAAAGCTAAACGTCTAGGTTATTGAATAGCAAAAAGTATTATCCAAAGCTCATTCGCCATAAATAGTATCGTTCAAAAAATAAATTGTCTTTTACCCTTTACCTTCAACTAAAAATCACTCTCATTTCAGTGAGAAACAGAACGCCGAATTATATAAAAAGGGCAATAAATGCGTCCTAAAATTTCGATCAGTTGCGCCGTGACCGTCGGTGGTTGTACATATCTCAATAATATGAAGCGAAGCATCTGTGAAACATTTAGCCCACAGAATATGATTAGACCAAATTGGATATTGCATTTACCAATTCAATAAGAAACAAATATTACCGAATATTCTCTCTCGCATACTCGCTGCAACTTAATAATCAAAGACTAGGTAAAATAACAGGCGGTAGGCGGAACGCTACTGAATTGTTATCTTTTAAAATTCCGCATCATTTGTTCCTGTAGTTCAGTGAGGGTATGGCGCTTGATGAAAGATTTCCTTTCGAAGGGGCTGCGCAGATTAGGATATTGTTCTAGGTAGTGATCAATGGTTTCTTTTACGGAGGCTGCAGTGAAACCCATGCCTAGCTCCAATTCAGCGTAACGCTGAACTTTGAGCACATCCAAAAATCGTTCGACCTGTTGCTTACTTAACTGCTTTCCTTCTGTGATCATTCCTTCCATAAAACCTAGAACAATGGCACATACTATCTTCCTGACTTCAATGGTCTCTTTCAAAAGGTCACCTAGCTTGTGCTCAATGGCGGACAGTACATCCGTAAACCAGTTAGCTCCTTCAAGATCGCGAATGAATTCCTGGTTGTTTGTCAGTTCCATAAGATCGAAAGAAATACTAATCATATCAGCCAGCGACAACCCATAGATGTGCTGAAAAGACATTATAAGGGCCTCTTGAATGTCAAAAGAATCGTTACCGTGAACGATCTTTTTAACCCAGTTCGTATATATAGTACGAGCATCAGCTGCAAGCTGCTTCATGGAAAGCACACTGTTTATTTTTTCAGCCTTCTCTTTGCAAGTGTAAGCATCGTTATCTACGTAATCTTCCAAATGCCGCAAATCCGACACAGTGATAGCAACAGTCGAAATTTCGCCGAAAATCTGATCCCATTGGTGTTGAAACGACCTATCAAATACTGCCTGTGAAATTGATTCTATCAACTCCGCAAGCTCCTCTGGCCCACTGAGCACCAAAGTCACGATATTATTCTCAAGCAAAACTCTTTCTTTCTCCGGATTCGAAATAAATGATATAAGGTATGACCTCGGCATGAGTGTCTGCCCATATCGTTGCGAGTGTAACTGGAAAATCAGCTCAATATTCTCATCACTAAAACTATAGCCCAAAAACAATAGCCCCTTTCCGAGAATATCATTTCTAAAACGGATGTCCAAAGGGTCTACATCTGTTTGCAGCCGCCTGTTGTAATCCATTCGAGTAAAAATGATACTATCAGGATTCGAAAAATCTCCATGAAATTTGAGTACCTGCTCTTGTCCGTGAGGGCATTCCAGAATATCTTTCAACGTTACGATTCGAACATACCGACGGTTTAGTAGTTTGGCGGCCTCTTCAAGCGCATTATCAAAATTAGTAGTGTAAATAAGCGGCGGATTCATCCCCATTATCAGAAGATGATTTTTCAATGCTGCAGAATCTGTTTTTGAGAGCCGGCAACGGGACTGTAGCATCTCAACCAGCTTTTCTCTGCCGTAACGATCTTCATATTCCTGAGCTACATCCAACGGGGTCACAGTAGAGGTCTCCAGTTCGACGCGTAAGGCATCAATAAGCTCATTCCAGTCGTTTGCTCCACACCCTTTGCTCATGCCCGCACCAAAAAAAGGGATAATTTTAAACTGGGTGATTCCAACGATGATTTCCTCAATTATCTTTTGCTTTTCTATTTGCATGTCTGCCTTTGATTTATTCGTAAATAGTTCAGAGTCTAAAGAAGTTCCAACATGTCCATCGGCTCAAAATGCCCCGAAATTACCATTGATTCGCCATTAATGGTAAAAACAGAGTGTGTAAATACGCCGGAAGCAACTTTATTTACACTTCCTTCTATTCCGCCATCATCAGTTGGCTTCGCATCGACATAATGATGACCGCATTGAAAAACATAACAATTCTCCATGTGGATTTCAAACGCGGTTTCAGCAGTCTCACGCATCATGATAATATGCTTAAGGTAATCCGTTTGTGATATGCCAATAGGAAATGTAAATTGTAGAGGTAGAATATCCGAAAAATCCTTCATCAGTTGGTCCCTATGAATGAATGAAATTCCCATAGAAATATAGATCCCTTTTTTGTCTGGATCTGTTGCAACCATTGGCTGAAGAAGCATGACGCAGGATATTGGCTTGTCTGGAAACATGTCGAAATAATCCTTGACCCATTTTTCGCAGTTTTTTCTGTCTGCAATCGCCGGAAGATGTATAATGATAAAATTTTTTTCATTAACTGATTCGACCGTTGCATGTTTCGCCAGATTTACACAAGCTTCTTCCAGTTTGTCAAACAGGTTCTTTTCTTCGTTTTTGTGGAACTGAGAGGACATGATGAGTGTGTAAGATTTCTTCACTTTGGCAAATGTTTCACCCTCAACGATCAGCCCCTGCACGGTAATGCTCCAGTCACCGATTTCCATCCTGACAAAATGTTTTCCCATTTTGTTATACTCGATGAACACGCCGTGCAGATTATCAATTAACTGTTGCCAGTCGGACGCCGATGGATATCCGATTTTCTTATGAATAAAAATTTCAAGCGGCGGCGAATCAAACTCGTTAAGATAGTTAGTTACTAAACTATTTACCTGCTCGCAGTAATGCATAAAACTCTCCTGATGTTTGGAGATAGAATAATTTTTGATTGAGAGCCGTATCATTTTGTCTGCAGGCATGACAAGCCCATCGTAACCGGCCTGGTTCTCTTTGGCCGGTTTTACAGGATTGGCTAAGGCAAACATGTTCATCGCCAATATTTCAAATACCGCACCATTGATATTTTTCGAGTCATTAGTTTTTATAAGGGCAACCTTGTTGTCAACAAACTTTTTGTCAATCGCTTTCATGGTACGTATAGCGTGTCCGAGGCTGTAAAGCTCCACAGTGGAGAGATAATATCGTTCATTCCATAATCTCTGTACAACATTCTGTCCATTTTCCGCCGATAACCAATCAGTTCCGAATGTTTCCTGTAGGACTCTGAAACAGTCGTCAATATCATCGGGCGCAATGCCACTGATCATTACCTGCCGATTGACTGCATATTTAAAAACATACCCATGCTGCTCTACCATGTCGATTCATTTTGTTGTTAACCAACCCTTTTTATGCATATACGATGGCACAAGCCATTACTGCTGCAACTGCCACGATGATCCAGAATAGTATTCGTTGGTCATATCACACTAGTTTACTCAGTCGCCGAGCCTGATATACTCATCGGACACTTATTTTTGACATACCGCGCAGCTACCTTTTGCTTTATTTTCATTGAAGCGTGAATGAACGTCTACATACTTGTTTTCTAACAAGAAATGCGGTGTTTCTCTGGGCAAATAGGCCTCGTATTAAAGCGATACCATACTTTCTGAAATCTGTACCTCATGCAGTGCCATAACCTAAATGTTCATGTATTTGGTTTTATTTCACCCAAGCCATCAATCCTCAAAAATCTCTGATATGTCCGTATTCGAATTGATCGGATAAAAATCTTCAATGAGCAATGCCATAACAAAATAATCAAGTGCGAATCGCTTGGCTTTCTCAATTACATCATCCAAACTGACAGGGTTAAGAGAAATTGCGGCATGACTGTCTTGTACATGCGTATCCATTTCAAATCGATCCATACTACAGGTAGAAGTACCTAGCATAGAATCCGTCGGTTCCGTATCAAGTTTCCTCCGATATAGATCGACGTTCACGGTGCGTTGACGACCATGATCGCTAACACGTGCTTTACAGTAATAACGTCCTTTGAATTCCGCTAATGTCATATTTTCGTTTTAGTTCTGCTTTTCTTGGTCAAACCTGTTCAAATCAAAAGTGGATGACAAATATTCATTGTAGGTAAACAAATGATGCTCATCAATGCCGAAGGTATACATAAACCGATCTTTTATTTTTTGGGCCTCCGGATTGACAATAAAAATACGAGGCATTGTATTTCTTTTTGAAAATGCGTTTTTAAATAGCCGGTCACTTTGATAATCGGTTTCCGGAAAAGAGTATCCAATTAGTACGATATCTTCTGCAGTTACGAGTGATTCTTCGGCCTTTTGCCAGAGATTTCTGAACAGGTCACCGAAATAATTATAACTTTTATTCTTCACGGGTGGTATGATAAGTGGTATCGAAACCAAGCCATCTTTTGGACCGGTTCCTGCCGGTCTGAATGGTTCGCTCTGTATCAGGCGAACCATTAATTTACCATCAGGTGCGGATTTTCCCTCTAGCGGAAGATTTACTGGATAATACCCGTAAGAAAATTTTTCATATCCGGGCATAAACCTGCCATCATAAGTCGGATACGGATCAACCGTAGATTCGTACACGCAAAATCGATCCAATGCTTCGGCTTGCGTTGTCTCCATCCCTCCGTGTCCAATAAACGGTGCGGCTGTTAACCAGTTGGTAGATCCGTGTAGCTTTACAATTGTAGGAAACTCTTGGTTCTCCGGTATTATTGATTGTGTTTCTATCCACTTATTCTGGTAGACAGAAACGGGTTGTACATAATACCCTTCAAAACAGTTCCAGGCCGTGGTTTCTGCCAATGCTCGTTCCATCAGCGTATCCCAGTTAAAAGAAAGAACTACATCCTCATTACGTAACCACTTAGCAAGGTTCAAGTGCGTTTCAGAAACCGGACCATTCTGAATCTCATTCAATACACTCGTGAAAAGGAAAATCAGTTCGGTGTAGGCTTTAAAGTAGATATGAAGCTCTTCAGAAAATCTGTCGCTAGGTTGCTTTTGATTTATCTTGTTCAGTAACTTCTCTTCTATTTCGCTGTGTAGTTTTTCAATATCGCGGTTATAGTTTTGAAAGTCAAATACCGATACCCCACAATACCGCTTCAGATATTGTAGCAAGTCACCGATCAAAACCCAGGGATTCTCGGCAATAGCAAGTTGTTTATAGGTTTTAAAAAAATCTTTCGCCACAGGCATTGAAACACCCGTCGGTGACTGAGCATAAGATTTCGAAGCGCCGGCTCCGAGCAGAAGTACCTTCATGATTATTGGTTATAGACAAAAATTATTATACAGCCTTCGATTATCTGCTTTTGATTTCAATTCTTTCCCCAATAAATCCATCTAGCGGTTCTTTCACCTAACGATTTTGTCCATTGTTAAATCCCTCAAAGCTCCATCGATTGGATTTGGATAGAACTTCTTCAGACCAGTTTGATTCAAGATATCTACTCTATAATGTTGCATCTTTAGCAAAAGCAGTCCCAGATCAATCATTGAAATATTCTCGACCCAAAATAAATAACAGCAATAAATTTACAAAGGGGCAAATCCGATTTTCTATATTCCTCCGTTTTTTTAAGTCGATGACAATTTATATCCGGAAAAAGAAAAGATCAATGACTTGATTACCGCTCCATTTTCATTCCCTTGCATTCCTTTTAGCTATTGACCATGAGAAAGTTATAGACAGGAACACGAGTAAGTGAATGACAAGTATTGCATCATTGTCAATTGGCACTCGCATGGGGCTATAATTGAAGTCTTTCCCAAGGTCCGACAGGATGACTCCCTATCTCTATCATCTTTGGTAAAATACATTTTTGCAAAAAAGTGACTTCAGCAACACTCCCGGGTGTCCCAGGATATTCCTCTATTAATTTGAATGTATTTTTTCCACGTGGTGGAGCGCCTCTGTACTTAGGTATGCAGCGGGTTGCACCGGAATTCAGATTGGTTAACAATGGATCTTGATTGATTCGTAGCAGCTCATCCGTAGGTAATCGAAGAATAATTGGTGATTCTGCTTCATACCGCGAAAAATGAATATTTAGTCTTTTGAGATTAGGCCACGTGAATACCCGTTGATTCAAAAAATAGATAAAATCTTCGCGCGTCCAATTATCAGTTAAACATCGGTCCAAGGCCCGCGTTATTGGCTGCTGATCTCTGATCGATACTGCCACGCCGTTTAACTGCAAAAGCGTATGATCATTGCGGCGGGTTCTTAGAAAATCACCTGCGGCTTGTATACCCAACGCCATTTCGGCAAGCATCACCGTTGAGAACAATTTGCCCTGAGAAACGATAAAATCTAGGTTATCTTTATTCGTCAAATGATACACATAAGGTGTCTTGCTAATGAAATCTTTCCTGTCCATTATTATTTCCAATTTCGGCGATCAATCACCGCCCTGTAATCAAATGTAGTTCCGATTAGTGATACTTTCACTCCAGAGCACCTTTCAATCTCTTCAATAAACCGGCGTGTATCTTCGGTGAGGTTTTCATACCGCCTTGCTTTTTCATTCTTGGTAGAGAAATAATCAGTAAAAGTAAGCGCAATATCCGTTGGTGAATTGAGCTCACACGCTCGTCGAAAATTAGCCCAACTGAATTCAGCAATGCGCCGGTTCTTCTTAGTAGTAGTCGTAATCTCTTTTTTTACCAGATCATCCGGATCCTTGCCAGAACGGCGAGCCACTTCCTGCATAGTAATTTCTTCACTGCCGAATGGGCCAGATGCGCCCCCAACCCTGATGGGATAAGTTCTGGTAACCATAATGACTTTACGAACACGGCGGGGAGAAATTCCCGCCTCGGACAAACATCCTGAAACCGCAGTATCACGTGATGTGACATGTGGATACAGCCCATGATGTAGACTTAGACCTGTCCCTTGCGTTCCTTCCAGCAAAACTCTTTTGCCATGCGCATACATATACTCCAACTGCTCGGACGTATCGCCGAGATAACCCCGAAGTTCTTTTTCGAACCTTTTTGCTTTGTGACGGTCACTGCCAGAGAGTCGCGCAATAATATTTGTGGCCGTTGCAAATCCAACGCCTTGTGCAGTCGAACTGATCGTGTCCTTTATTTTCTGTTCAGCCTCTATATCTTCCTGGTTAATAATGACGGCATTATTGTCAATTACCAATCTATCTTTGTCAATATTAAAATGTCGAATCTCTTCCAGAATTTTGTTGAGATTCAGAACTGCGCCAGGCCCGATTAATAGTTTCGTACTCGGTGACCGGTGAGTGCCGGATGGCAACAGGTGAAAAACGTGGTTGTAAGGCTTTTCAAAAACCGTATGACCCGCATTAGGCCCACCAACTCTCATAAGGCAATCGTAACCGGGAGAAATATGTGCCGCAATCTGCCCTTTTCCTTCTGAGCCAAACTGTCCGCCAACAATTACATCAACTAGCTCGTTTTGAGTCGGTGGAAGAAGATTAAAAAAGCTCGCTACACGAACAAACACATCGTCCTCTGTACATTTGTCGGTGACTAGAACCAAATCAGCTTCGGAGCGAAGTGAGTTGACTTTCTTTTCTGTTTTATCAGCCTTATACCGCTCGTATTTTTCTTTTTGTTTTTCGGGCTGCAGCTCTTTGATCTCGCCACGTTCATAAAACCTTTTTTCAAGGCTTTCAGGTGAAGCGTCCAAATGAATATGAAAAACGAAATAACTATAAGCTTCACGTATATGCGTTATCTGCTTCAATATCCGCGCAGAGTCAATGACATACAGATTGTGCTTATCAAAATCTTTTTGAAAAAGATGTTGGAAATAATCCAACACCCATTTACCTCCACCATTGGTATCTAAATACTCTCCGTGCTTTTGAAAAAAATCACGGTCCGGTATCTGGCCTTTCAATTTTTTTTCACCCAGATAGTAAAGCCCTTCCTTGGTTTTACATTGCTTAAAACCAAATGCTTTCTCCAGCCTGTTGGCAAGAGTACTTTTACCCGTACAAATTTCACCACTTAGTACTACAATAACTTTCCGGTCTCCCATGTTGAATTATCTTTAAACAGTGTTAGATTGTTTTTTTGATTGGGGTTGAATGGTTTTCCGGGGAGTAAATAGATATTGACTTTTAAATCGTAATTAACAAGTTCATCGTGAATCATTCCGATGATGATGTTCCAATCGCCACCGGCATTGCCGGAGCCAATAGCATTCATATGAATTGAGCAGTTAAGTTCAATGGCAGTTTCACGAAGAGATATCAAACATTTCCTGAGTTCATCGTACCGCAATGGAATTTCATTCCCTTTAGGAAAAATACCCTTCTGGGCGAGCATTTGCAAAACATAAAGACTTTCATTGACTTTCACAAGATTGGTATTACCAAGATGAAACTCCGTTTTGTTTGAATGCCATTCCTTCAACCTATCTTTAACAATCGGATAATTTTTTGCCAGTGATTTTCCAAAGCCAAATCCCATAGCTGCACTGGTATTGACAACTTGTGCGATTATTTTTTTACCTGGCCCGCGTGGCTTGGTCGCATCGCCATATTCTAAAATAACTTTTCCTGAATCAACGGCAGATCTATCAGCAGTTGTCGGCAATATTAATATTCCGACTCTTGGTTTATTATCTCTGCGGTATGGAGAAATCCCTACGGCAAATAAATTATAAGTTTCTCCCTGGAAGACATCCCAGTTTACCTCTTCACGTGAAGTCCACCCCGGGGAAGTACATTCATAAGCGATAGATGCAGCTGGAATCTCGAAATAGTCTGGAAGTTTGACTGGAAATTTTCTGGAGGTTTTATGATAGTCGATAACAATTTTGTTATCGCTTTGAAATATACCAATTAATACAGCACAAGGTTTGTCTATGACTTCTGTATATCTGATAAAGACTGATTCAAGAGATGCTTTGTATTTCGTAGCGAGTTCAATCAATCCTTCGATGGAGGGCGAAGAATTGTTAGCATCGTACGAAAAGACAGCATACGGTAGCTGAATTTCAGCAGCGGCAGCATTGCATAATTGTTCCAATTGTCTGTTTTCGATTGGTGATTCTTCTCTGTTACGAATTGCATCACCACAGTCTGAAAAAAAGGTGTGTGCGATTTCATGCGAAACAGAAAAATTAATACGTGTCGGACGTTGAAAAGGATTGTATTGAATTTGAAAGCCTTTTTTTTCCTTTAGTATTCTAGCATCCACCACTGAATCATTCGGTGCGACATCAATCCCAATAAGTTCAGCTAACTGAATGGGACTATAGGGTGGCCCTTCCCAACCCATTTCAAAAGCACGAAGTACCAGCTTACGTGCCCTACTTTTAATCTCATCGAGTGGATCAGGATTACCGGATTCTTCAATGAGTTGCAAGACCGATTTATGTGTCCATCTCTTTTTTTGAGTATATGGCAGGTCCGTACCTGTTCGTAGGGTTGTGTTAATCTCAAAAGAGCCTTGCGTCTGTGTCGTTCTTTGTAGTGCCTTTATCTTAGCGATACCTGACGATGCAATCGCCTCCACATCGATACCCTCTCCTTCGAGATAATCTTTTGCATTATCCGGTGTTGAACTGTTGTGTTCAATGTTAGACATTATGAGCTTTATAAAACTAGCTTTATCAAAAATTGGATCGTTGCTCATTTTTGTATTGTTAGATCGTACTTAACTGCTGTTCTTTTTAAGACAGTATGCAAACGTTTCATTCCATTGTCGTAATCAATGTCCGACATTTCGTGAAATTCGATGGTCTGGCGGCGTTTAACACCCTCACAACGGTCGTCAAAAATTTTTATTGCCGCTTCGTCATCACCCAGCTCGGAACGAACGTATGCGCAGGCTTTGTCATAATCAATTTCCTGGTCAAAATATGCCTCAGCGTATGGAAGCAGTGAATCAAGTCCCGAGTACTGGTCATCTTCATCTTTTCCCTCGACATCATATGAAAAAATATCATCTGATACTCTGTTTTCGACACTACGAGAATCGTTACCAACAAGCGTCCGTATAATGTGTTTCTTAAGGTAATTGACGAGACTGCGATTATATTTGGGATCATATTTTTCAGGGTTTCGGAGGTATTTTTCGATGGCTTCAGAAATGTAATCATGCGCCTGCTTTCCTTTTAAATAGGAATTAGCACCGGCTTTTCTGAACCAGACCTTGGTTTTTAACAGCTGATCGGTGTATGCATAGAGCTGAATGTATATATCTTCCCAGTCTATTGTCTCCATTTTCAATCTTTAGGTTACCATAAATCCCCCCTTCTATTAGGTTATGTTGTTAAATCATTTTTTTTTGCCGCCTTTGGCAAAAAAAGACTATTTCATTAACATACAAGAATAAGGAATAGGATTTATGATGAATGAATGTTTCGATGCGTACCGGGGGATATAAACCAAAATCAACTAAAAATCAATCAATTATAAATAGAACACTAGTTAGTTATACGCTTAATTCAAATATACAAAAATTCTGATAACACATGACAAAAAAAACCCAATCATCCACTGGCGGGCGGAGACTGGGAGCAAGGGAAATAAAAGTTTGGTCAACTTGGTTTTGCAGAGGTTTATCACCTCTACACATCCCCTTTTTTCTGTATAAAGATAGTTGTTTCACTGAAATCAGCAACAGGTACAGCAAACCGCCTGGATCGGCAATCTCCAAACGATCTGAAAGAATAGGAGACGTAACAACTAAAACATCTTTGTATGTTAACACAAAAACATGGTGCCGGCCATCCAACCGGTAAGCTGACAATCGTAATTGAGGGCAAACAATTCAACTGGCACGACCAGTACATCACAGGGCTGCAAGTAAAAGAACTCGCAAACCTACCTATTGATGGAGAACTCTATCTATCAATCGAAGAACCTTGGAAAGATGAACCTATCAGCAACAACGATCGGATTGATCTTGCACGTCCTGGTATCGAATCCTTCTATTTGAAACAGAAGTTAAAATATCGAATCAACGACAAAGAGTTCGAAACAGATCGCCAGTACATCAAAGGCGCACAGATCAGAAAACAGGGCGAGATTCCAGCCGATGATCAGATTTTTCTCTCCATCAAAGGACCGTGGGAAGACGAGCTGATTAAGGACGAAAATTGGGTAGATCTTGCCCGCCCTAGCACAGAACACTTTTATTCAAAGTGTGTTGACACCAAAGTAAAGATCATTGTAAATGGTCGCGAAAAGGATTGGTCGGAGAAATCGATCACTTTCAAGCAGGTGGTGATTCTTGCGTTCGGCAATTGCAGCGATGATCCTAAAACGGTATATACAGTAACCTATACACACGGTCCGAAGGAAAATCCGGAGGGGACGATGGTGAAAGGAAGTACAGTAATTGTTAAAAATAAAATGGTGTTCAATGTCACAGCAACTAATAAATCGTAGTCCAGACCTCAAGAGATTGAGGGACGAGGGATATGCGGTACAGGTCAAAGGTGGGTATTTAGTTATCCACCAAATACCGTACGTGAACTCAGCAAAACAAGTAAAGCACGGCTCTCTGGTCAGTCAGTTGACACTGGCAAATTCGACACAGACAGCAAGACCTAATACACATGTTATATACTTTGTGGGTGATCAGCCCTGCAATGCTGACGGCACACCTATCACAGCGATAACACACGGAACAGCCAACCAACAACTCGTGCAAGGGATCACAGTAAACCGCTCGTTTTCGAACAGACCGCCCAACGGGTACAGTGATTACTACGACAAAGTGAATACATACGCTACTATTATTTCATCTCCTGCGGCCTCAGTCGATCCATCGGTTACACCAAAAGGATTTGCTGTAGTTGTCGATGAAAATAGCGAAGATGTATTTCAATACGTTGATACAAGTTCGAGCAGGGCGAATGTTGTTCATATCAATGCAGCTTTTAACAATCAGCGCATAGCTATTGTTGGCTTGGGCGGCACAGGAGGCTATATTTTGGACTTGGTTTCCAAAACGCCCGTAGCAGAAATCCACACTTTCGATGGTGATGATTTTCTCCAGCACAATGCATTCCGATCGCCCAGCGCCGCGTCGATGGATGAGCTTAACAGAAGGTTAAAAAAAGTAGAATACTACTATAACCGTTACTCTAATATGCACAAGGGAATCCGGATGCATGCGTACTATATAACTGATACAAATCTGTCAGAGTTAAAAGGCATATCGTATGTGTTCGTTTGTGTTGATAACGATTCGGCACGGAGAATGATCATTCAATACCTATTAAAAGAAAACATACCTTTCATTGATGTAGGCCTTAGTGTAAATCTGGTTGATAATCAATTGATTGGAACTGTAAGAGTGACAACTGCAACACTGGTAAAAAGTGATCATCTGGCTGACAGAATTTCATTCGAAGCAGATCGTGATAATGCCTATTCAACCAACGTACAGATTGCCGATCTCAATTGTCTCAACGCGGTGATGGCTGTATTAAAATGGAAAAAGTTGAGTGGATTTTACCAGGACCTCGAAAAAGAACACCATTCCACTTATTCAATTAACGTATCCCATCTAAGAAATGAAGACAGTACAGCATAAATTCGTAGATCTTATTCCTGACACACTGGAAGAAGGCGTGCTGTATATATGCATATCTTATTGCACAGCCATACACAAATGCGTGTGTGGTTGTGGCAATGAGGTCGTTACACCAATTTCTCCTACTGGTTGGACTCTCAACTTTTACGGTGATTCTGTTTCATTAAGTCCATCCATAGGAAACTGGAGTTTCAAATGTCGAAGCCACTACTTTATTACCAAGAATAAGATTCGTCATGCCTATTCATGGGATGACTGGAAAATTATTTTAAATCGAAAACAGGAAGAAAAAGAAAAACAAAAATTTGACAAAAAGCGACGGAAGCAGCGAAAACAAAATGTTGGTGATGATGCCCTCGACTCCTGATAGGCAAACTCGAATTCCCCATTGACCCAAATGCGCCAGAATATGTATTCGTGATTTATCTCAACGATGCAAAAAATATAATCGAACTCAAACCCATTGAACGCATCGGCATAAAACCCATGAACTAAAATCTTTGTACAACTTCACACCGACTACGTATCATGTACTTCATCAGCCGGTGCTGGTGCAGGACAAAAAACATTTCTACTTGCATTGTATGTTGCGTTCCATTGATCAAAATAGCTTGCTTTCACAACTATATCAAGCTACCTGCTGTAGTCGGGAAGATACGTTTGTGAGTCTATCTGCTTTATTAGCTGAGTGTAACCGCTACCCTACCCTGGTCACCAATACCTACAAACTCCTTGATGCCTGTTCTATAGAAATGGAATTTGATATCGACAAAACCAGGCAGGTATTCGGCGGATCAAAAGAATATCAATCCAACAAATTATTAAAAATAGGTACTCACCCCAAATTGAAACCCAGCCAGCTTGGCTGGTGGATTACCTAAGATATCTTTCTGCCAATTGTAACGGTAGTTTAAACGAATCACTGTTTGTGCTGTGGGTCGCCAACTGATGGCAGGAACAATGGAAAACAGTTCATCCCCAATATTATCGCCTGAAGACTTAAATCTTCCCCTATTCCAATCCACATATTCAAGACGCAAAGCCGCATTAATAATTGACTTGTCAAAACCCAATACAGGTTTTCGAAAAACAGGTTGCACAAAATCAATAAAACCGCCTTGTTGTTTACCGCCGAATTGCTCGGTATAGGTTTCTGGCACATCTACATTGACCCATGCCCATTCTGCAGTAATATAAGTGTTGATTGTAGCAAGGGTAGTATTAAAGTCTATCGCAAATACATTGACGCTTCTTTTTTTATCCAGGACCAACCCATCAGCTTGATATTTATTATAAATGCCCCCCATATAGGATAGTCCCAACTCCCCTATCCCCCTTTTTCTTACCGCAACTTTACCGGTGAACAATGGGCTTCCATTAGCGCTTTCTTCAAATCGGTTTTTGTTTTCTTTACTGGCTGGCAGGAATGTTTTGCTCTCTGCGTTGTCAATAATTTTATCGTCGAACCCATTGGTGAGGTATGCTTCATAAGCATACACCCAATCCTTGGTGTATTTTTTTCCAAACAAACCAAAACCTATATTACTCCAGGTGGCCGGGAGCATTTGAGTAGCCGACACAGGACGATCAATAAATTCCCATTTAGGACCATCATGATTTTGATTAAATGCGCCGATAGGGTTCATGACAATACCACCCCTCAAATTTAAAAGAGGTGCAAATTCAAAATCAACAGATCCAAATTCAATATTGATTTCTTTGGTGCCGTCTTCAAACTCTATTTCACTTAAAAATTTTATTCTTTTTGAAATAGAGGAGGATACAAATAAAGTCAACCTTCTCATTTGAAACTGGTGACCCTCTGATATACCATCTTTCTGGAAATATTGATAATTGGCTTCCGCATAACCACCCAATGCTACAGGTAGTTTACCCGATTGAAGAAAAGGTCGGTTATACACGGCATCCATATTTAATAGCATACCCGATGTGTCTTTTGCCATTCTGCGAAGCAATACAGGGTCTATCTGTGCAATAGCAGTTGAGGAAAAGAAAACAAATGTCACTAAGTATATAAATAGTCTCATATTTTTCTCAAGTCAATGAATAGTTCGTTGTTATTGATGGTTACAGGAAAAGTGCGCAGGTTTTTGTCGGCAGGTCCGTTGGTTACCTTACCCCGATTATCGTACTCACTGCCATGTGCCGGGCACTGCAGGTAATCGCCTGCCACATTAAGTTCGGCTCCCTGGTGCGCACATTGCATCCAGATAGCTGAATAGTCTTTATCACTAAACCGATACACACAAATCGGGAACACCAACTCCTCATTACGTACTACAATGTATAAGCGATATTTATCACTTCCATTTATGACAAACTCTTGCATATCAATTACAATTCCGTCTTTGAGCAACCTGCCATTTGAAAATTTTGTAGTTGCACAAGAACCTAAAAGTGTTGCCACAGAGGATACACCGAGACAAGCTGTACAGGAGCTAAGTATAAAATCTTTTCTGTTCATCTTTTCAAAATACTACAGTGATGCTAAAAATTTCAGCAGGTTGTTTTTATCTTGTGTTGAAAGTTGTATAAATTTATTTTTACTCTGCTGTGCTTCGCCTCCATGCAGGACTATGGCTTCTTCAATACTCTTTGCCCTACCATCATGCAGCAGAAAATATTTTCCTCCCTGCGAATTCGGAGACAGACCCAATCCCCAAAGCGGTGGAGTTCTCCATTCAGCAGTTTTTGCACTACCTTCTGTATATCCATCGTCTAAGCCCGGTCCCATATCATGCAACAGCAGATCTGTATAAGGATGAAATGTTTTGTTTGATAATGGAGCGATGGTAGAAATATCTGTTTTCAGTGTCTGCTTATGACAACCCTCACAACCCGTTTGTATAAATGTGTTCTTCCCTTTTATTACGTCAGCATCATTTTGATTTCTTTGAATAGGTGCTTTCAAAGTTTGTAGATAGAAGACAACATGGTGTACCGTTACATCAGAAACTTCGGGTTCAATATTTAATCCGGTATAAACGTCTTTTGGCTGAAAGGTAGAAGTGATACCAATATCCTGGTTGTAAGCATTTACTGTTTGTTGCAGCAAATTATACGCCGCAGCCTTTTTACCAAAACGATGAATGTACTTTCCGTTTCTTGCAATGGCATTTGGAAAGGGAGTTACAAATGGAGGCAGGTATTCATAGTTGGGTACACCGCTGATCCCATCACCATTTACATCAGTAGGATCAGCCATTGCTAATATATCTGCATCTGTAACCAGTTCTAAAAATCCTAATCCCGTATTAGCGGGTGGCATAAAATTTGAAAATGTGGCTCCACTAGGTATCTGCTCAGGCATATAGCCGGGTAATGCCCTGTTTTGTAATTGCGGACCGCCCAGGTGCAAAAATTTGTTACCTGTACTGTCTACCTGACCAAACCTTGTAAGTGTGGTAAAAGGGTGTCCCTTGCCATCACCTGCATGACAACTGCCACAACTGGTGGCTACAAACACCGGACCTAAACCATTTGCCGAAGTGAAAATTTCGTCATTAAAAGCCACATCACCTGCCAAAAATCTTCTTTGCTCTTCGTAACTAAGACCTTCTACAGGACCGTCCAATAACGCATCCTCTGGAGGAGCTTTTGGTAATATTTTTTGACAGGCAACGATGGCGGTAATGCTCAGAATAATTAGGGATAAGAGGATTGTTTTCTTCATTGTAAATACAGATACGTTAAGTTAAAATTAGATTATTTTAATTAATAAATTAGGTTAATCTAATTTATTTTTTATACAGGTTTACGTATCTTCATCAAAACAATCGAACCGGTGCATTCATTTACAGAAGAAAACTATCTCAAAGCTATTTATAAGTTGCAGGAAGCCAATGGTTTAATAGTTGCCACTTCAGCACTTGCGCAAGTACTCGAAGTGCATGCCCCATCTGTAACGGATATGTTGAAAAGGATGGCAGGAAAGAAACTCGTCACTTATCAAAAGTCTAAAGGAGTAAAACTAACAGAAAAAGGAAGACAGGTGGCTGTCGGCATCATTCGCAACCACAGGCTTTGGGAAGTGTTTCTGGTTGATAAATTGGGGTATAAATGGGATGAAGTACATGACCTTGCAGAACAACTGGAACATATACACAGTGAAGACCTGACCAATAAACTGGATATGTTTTTGGGATTTCCCAAAGCCGATCCGCATGGCGACCCAATACCAGATGCGAATGGCATTCTTCCGAAATCGAAAGCCGTTTTACTATCTACCCTTAAAATGGGTGAGCGAGGTACTTTCACCGGAGTGACAGATCATACGCCTGCATTTTTAAATTACCTGGACAAGTCAGGTATTTCTTTGGGCAACAGTATAAAAGTTAAAGCCATTGAAGAATTTGACCAGACTTACACAATACAACTAAAGGATAAAAAAGATACAGTAATAAGTTACAAAGTGGCAAATAGCTTATTAGTAAACAAAGTAGAAACAACTTAACCTAAAAAATTGGCTATTTTTTTTGATGGCATATACTTGAAACGCTCTATCATCCGAAATCGTATTGAAAAAATAATCGTTTGATGAGTGGCTTTTACTTTCAAAAAACTATTTACTTACAACAAGATTTATTCATCTGTATAGGTGGACAAGCGACAGTGCCATAACTACAAAATACGCAACAATCTCCCTGCTGCGGTTTTAATACAGCTTGGCAGTTTGTACATTGATAAAAATATTGACAAGCATCCGTGGGCATTGTCTCCTCTTGCTGAAAACCACAATTTGGGCAAGTGATAGTGGATTGCAGTGTTAATGTATTTTCCATACTTTCTTAGTTTTTATCGAAGCAAGATTTACCACTATCGGGTAAAATCATAACCTTTTACTTTATACCCTGTTCTATTAATGGCTGCTTCTATTGTTTTCTCATCAATTTTTGAGTTGTCAAAACTGACTAAGCTGCTTTTGGTGGCATAGGAAGTTTGATACGTTAATACTCCATTTACTGTAGACAGCGCTCTGTTTACATGCTCCTCACATGCTTCGCAAGTCATGCCTTGTATAGTGAACTTTATTTGTTGTTGATGATCAACCACTGCAGGAGCTACTGCCTGTACTTTTTGTTTTGGATAAAACATTTTTGCATACAGCGGAAAAGTCATCATCAAAATAGCAAATACAGTTACGATGGCTAAAAATGTTGTAGACTGGAGGAATGAAGGTTTCTTAGTTGTTTCGCAGTTGCAATCTATAACGCTTATCTTAGCTGGTTTTAATTTAAGATACCATGCAAATGCTAATACAGCAATTGATAACCCTACTAAATACGGTCTGGCCGGTTCTATCCATGAAAAATTAGCGACAATACTGCTGCTACCGGCAAGTAATGCAATAACAGGGGTTATACAACAAAGCGAAGCTGCAATAGCAGCAAGAACACCTGCGCCGGTAAATGTGCCTGCTGATTTTGTACTTATCATACCGTCTCCAGTTTTAGAGTTTGTACATTAATATACTTAAAGAAAGGCTTTAAAATCTTTAGGTTTTCTTGTGTAAGGGTATAATAAATTGTTTGCCCTTCCTTCCGGGTTTCAACAATATTTCCATCCTTCAGTTTTCGCAGATGTTGTGATACTGCTGGAATACTCATCCCCAAAATATCAGCAAGGTCACAAGGACATAATTCTTTCTCTTCTTCCAATAAATAAATAATCTTAAGCCTTACTGCGTTACCTGCCAAGGCTAATATGTTAGACAAGCTTGTAAAAGATTTTTGTGCAGTTCGCAGCTTGTTTTTACAATTCTTTATTTGTTCATGGTCGGCAAAGAGCCTGACACAAGTATTGTTACCCATTCGTCAAAGGTAGGATAAATAATTATTTAAGCAAATACGTAAATAATGAAATACATCCTATAACATTTCTTTTAAACCTTCATCCTTTGAATTCTAACCGCATTTAATATGGCTAATAAAGCAACCCCAACGTCCGCAATGACTGCTTCCCATAAAGTAGCTACGCCACCTGCGCCTAAAATCAATACAAATGCTTTTACCGTCATCGCGATAATGATATTTTGCCAAACAATGCTTCGGGTTATCTTTCCAATTTTAATGGCCGAAACTATCTTTTGTGGCTGATCGTTTTGAATAACCACATCTGCTGTTTCAATGGTGGCATCGCTCCCTAAACCGCCCATTGCTATTCCGGCATCCGCTAATGCAACCACGGGTGCATCATTAACGCCATCACCAACAAAAGCGATATGTAGTCCTTCATCTTTTAATTTCTGTACTTTCTCAACCTTGTCTTCTGGCAGTAAATCACCATAGGCCTTATCTATGCCAATCTTCCTTGCGACTTCATCTACTACAGATTGTTTATCACCTGAGAGCATTACCGTTCGAATATTAAGACTGTGCATGTCTTTGACCGCCTGCACAGCATCGTCTTTTATTTCATCAGCAATAGTTATAAAACCTGCATATTGATTGTTTATGGCTACAACTACAATTGTGTCAACAATGCCTTCTATTTCCGTTGGGTAGGATATATTGTATTTCTTCAGCAGTTTTGCATTACCTGCAAGCAAGTCCTTTCCATCCACCTTTCCTTTTAAGCCATGACCTGCTATTTCTTCTACTGCATCTGCATTGATACCATTAACAGTTTCACCGGCATATTCCGTTACGGCTTTGGCTATAGGATGAGTTGAATTCTTTTCCAACGCAGCCGTAAGTTTTACCAGTTCTTTTTCATCCATGTTGACCGAAACGATTTCTTGTACTTTAAATACACCTTTTGTCAATGTTCCGGTTTTATCCATCACCACTACATTAACCTTAGTCATTACGTCAAGAAAATTCCCCCCTTTAAATAAAATACCGTTTCGGGAAGCAAGACCTATGCCACCAAAGTATCCCAATGGAATGGATACCACCAAAGCACATGGGCAACTGATCACCAGGAACACCAGAGCTCGATAAAACCATGTTTGAAAATTATAATCCTCCACAAAAAAGTAAGGGATAAAACAAACAGCAACAGCAAGAAAGAAAACGATTGGTGTGTAGATTTTGGCAAATCTGGAAATAAATAGTTGCGTTTGTGATTTTCTTGCAGTGGCATCCTGTACCATTTCTAAAATCTTACTTAGTTTACTGTCTTTAAACAAGGCTTTCACTTTGATTTCTGCTACTGTATTCAGGTTAATCATTCCCGCCAGAATGGTTTGACCTTTATATTTGGCATCTGGTTTACTTTCCCCGGTTAAAGCTGCTGTATTAAATGATGCATTTTCTGAAATCAATTCTCCATCCAATGCTACTTTTTCACCTGGTTTTACCACGATGGTCTCGTCTAACTCAATAACAGAAGGGTTAGCGATAAGCTGTATACCATTTCTTAACACCGTTACTTCATCAGGTCTTACGTCTAGCAGTGCTTTGATACTTCGTTTTGCATTATTCACAGCTGCATCCTGAAACCATTCTCCTATCTGGTAAAAAACCATTACTGCTACACCTTCTTCATATTCTCCAATAACAAATGCCCCGATAGTAGCAACACTCATCAACACAAATTCATTGAAAATATCTCCCCGTTTTGATTTCCTTAGGGCAAGGTTCAATACTTTATGACCTGCCAATAAATAAGCGACCAGGTTTATAGCTAGTGAAGGAATTTTAGGGAACTCAATTTTGAAACCATATTCCAGTACAAGCAGAACGATTAATATGGCCAATGCCATTAATAGATCCCAATGGTTCTTCCAACCCGATTCGTTTTCATCCTTAGCTGTTCCATGACCATCTGCAGTAATTTTTGTTTCATCATGTTTATGTGTCATAATATCATATTTAATGTAAAAAAAATGTAATAATCCCTACTATAATTAAAACTATACCTGTAATTCTCTTTTCATTATGCTCAATAAATTGTGAATTCATCATTTGAACGCCTTTAAATGCAAATATCACGAGTGTGATAATTCCGGTAATGCTGATTACTGCATATACAAGGGCTATCAATAAAATACCATTCAACCCATAGGCACCAGCTGTCAGGAAAAGACTTTCCACTTCCAGGCAGGGGGATAAAAACATGGTGGCCGCTAAAATTAATACCCACTTAGTTTTTGACTTTTTATAGTACTGTACATCTTTATTGGCAGTATGATGATGAGGCAGATTAACTGTAAAATATATTAATCCGAATATGATCAATAATACTGGGGCAATTACATGTACATACCCTTCATATTGATGTGCCAGCTTTGAACCTACCATTCCGAGAGCAATCCCAAGAATAACAGTACCCATCACATGGGCAGAGGCAGTGATAGATGCAACCAGTATCAATTCATATTTTTCCCATTTCTCAGACCTTGCAATAGCCACTAATGGCAACCAGTGGTTGGGGATAAGGGCATGAATAATCCCTAATAATATGGTACCCGTTATTATACTATACATGTTACAATACTATTACTATACAATTTTATCTTAATCAATTAATCTTTATTTTCTTTTTCATTGTGCTTGTTTATCATTTTCTTTTTCCATTTTACATACCAATGCTGGTGATGCAACGAAAGCAGGAAGTACAAAGCAATTGCTCCAACAATAGCAATAATAAACATACTGAGACCTACTGCCACACCAACTGCTGCAGTACACCAAACCGTGGCTGCTGTTGTGAGGCCATGTGATGTTTCTGCACTGCTGTTGCGATAAATAATACCAGCCCCAAGAAAACCCACACCGGTGACAATATTGGCTATTACTCTTGAAGCCGCAGCAACATCGCTAACAAGATGAGCTGCAACAGCTGTAAATAAAGTAGCACCGATACACACCGCAGCATATGTTCTTATGCCGGCATCACGACCATGCTTTTCTCTGTCAAAGCCAATGAAAGCTCCAAGTAGAAATGAGGCTATTAGTTTTACAACAATTATTAATTCAAGTTTGACATCCATTTTTCAGTATTTACATAACATAATAGTTATTCGGATTTTCTTCAGCCGGAACATTTTTATCACCACTCATCTGTTTTAAATGAATTTCTATGGTTGTAGAAAGACTTGTCATTGGTGTAGCCATCGGTGTGTTTTCAAAAATGTTTGTATGGGTACGGAAGCCCTGCCAATCAAGGTTTCCCAGTTTTAAAAGGGGCAAACAAAGCAGGGTTCCTACCCATAGTATTTTTATTCTTCTTCCTCTACATTGTTCATCTTCGACAATAAATCATAAGCTCCGTTAATCACCACTCTAATTTTCCTGTTAAATCCTTCTGGCAAAATCACTTCGGTATAACCATTTTCCGAAACACCTGTTACCACTTCAATTCTCTTAAAAGGAATATGCTTTTCAGTAGCTGCTTCTTTTTTCACATCGGTGGCTTTTTTTTCGTTATTCCCTTCATCTGCCGCTATAAAAATGTAAGATTTACCTGCTGATTGAACGATCGCTTTATCAGGCAGCGCAGTAGTAGTAGCAATACCTGTTTCTACAATTCCTTTTAAATACATCCCTGGCAACAGGTCATTGTCCTCCTGTAACAGATGCCCATGAACCCTAACCGTTCTTTCAGCACTGATTTCACGCCCAATCAAATGCACTTCTGCAAATCGTTCCTTTGTTTCATTATTCAATAAAAAACGGATTTTCTGACCAATCTTTAATTTCGGAACATCCTTTTCAAAAATGATCAGTTCTGCATGAAGGTGACGGGTATCTACAATTTCAAATAGTTCCTGGTTAGCGTTTACAAACTTCCCGATATTCACCAATACTTTAGTAACGTAGCCCGATATAGGAGCATAAATATTTGCCCTGCCTGAAATGTTTTCCGGGTTGATTTTCTCAGGATTGATATTGATAAGCCCCAGTTTTGATTTTAATCCCTGTACTCTTGCCGTCATACTGTTATACTCGCTGCTGGCTTTTTGCAAGGTTTTTTTTGCATTTACATTTTCTTTTGCCAGTTCTTGTTGACGTTCTAATTCTTCTTTCAGGTAAATCAATTGACTCTTATAATCCAGATAATCCTGCTGAAGCTGGATAAATTCTGGGTTCTCAAGTACGGCGATTACTTCACCTTTTACTACAGGCTTACCTTGTAGCAAATCGGTATTTTTTAAGGTGCCACCATAAGGAGAAGATACTGTTAATAGCTGTTGCGGGGGAACATCCAGTACTCCTGATGCCCTGATGACACTGCTGAGGTTTTTTTCTTCTACAGCGCCATACTGTATGTTGACTGTTTTAAACTGGTCTTCCGACAGGTCCACCATATCTGCTTCTTCGGTTTTTGTTTCTTCTGCAGTAGCAGTTTCAGCACTTCCTTTGGAAGAGCAGGATGAAAGCCACACAATGGCAGCAGTGAGTATAATAAGTGAACTTAAAAAATTCTGTTTCATAATATTATTGTTTAGCCCGTTTTAATTAGTTGATGCCGCCGATAAATTCGATAGCAATAACGGTTTGATTGTATTGGTTTAAAAGTTTTGTGTATTCCTGTTTTACAACAACAGCATTGTTGAGTGATTGCGTCAATTCATAATATCCGATTTCACCGGCAGTAAAAGCTTTTTGTGCCTGGGTGATGATGAGATTGGCTTGCGGTAAAGCAGTATTGCGGTAGTAGTTGATTTGAACTCTTTGTTTTTGCAATTCGCCAAACAGCCTTGTCAATTCGGCCTGCAGGTTGTATTGATAATTGGTCAGTTCTGCTTCACGACGCACCCGGTTTATTTCTGCCGCTTTTACTTTTTCTTTTTGCGCCCTGGCAAATATGGGAATGCTGATGCCCAAATTAACACCCTGGAAACGGCGGCCAACTCCATAATATTTATCAACACCGTTTACGGTTTGATAGCCCACCAGCGACTGGTTGAAATAGCCTACTGAGAAATCAGGTTTTAATCTCGATTGCTCAACAGCTTTCTCCCGGTTTGCAATATCAATCTGCTGTTTAATAAATGCCAGTGTAGGGTTGGCCGCAATGGCAGCAGTATCAAAGTTTACCTGTATCTGCTTTTCAATAAGTGAAGTGTCGGCAATGGCCGTAACAGAAGAATCTGCAGTAAACACTTTCAGACGGTTTAATTCAATACGGTAACCTTCTTCCGCATTTCTCAATTGCGCCTTTATCTCATTCACCTTGCTTTCAGCATTATAATTTTCCAATGCATTTGTTTCACCCGTTTTGTACCGCAACGCAGATGCCTTCAATACATTTTCGTAAATAGCGAGCAACTCTTTTAATAATCTTATTTCCTCAATCCAAAAACTTAACTGGTAGTAAGATGTTTTAGTATTCGCTGCCAGTTCAGTTTGATAAATTTTCAGTTGCCACTCACTGCTTTTGATATTTGACTCAGATAGCTTTATGAGACTTTTAAAGTAAGCTGGATTCGGTATGCTCTGATTAATATTGAAATTGTTATCATACGCTATACGACTGTTATACTGCCCAAATGTGAGTCCTACATTTGTTTTGCCATAGTCCTTTACCGTTTTTTTCAATTGTTGCTGATAACTTATATCCAGCGTTCCTACTTTTACCAACGGGTTATTCTTCATAGCTGCTGCAACAGCATCATTAAGATTGATGATTGACTTTGGTTGTTGTTGTGCATTTGCTGCAAATGATGAGACAAAAAACAGGATAAGCAATGAAGCCAGCCCTTTTGTTACATCGGTCTTCTTCGTCTTCGGTTTTATCTTTTCAAACCAGGTGTATAGCACCGGCAAAACTACCAACGTAAGAAAAGTAGCCGTAATCAATCCTCCGATTACAACCGTTGCTAACGGCTTTTGCACTTCTGCTCCGGAACCTGTTGACAATGCCATTGGCAAAAAGCCTAATGAAGCAACCGTCGCAGTCATTAATACCGGTCGCAACCTTATAGAAGTTCCCTTTAAGATAATTGCATTTATATCTGTCATGCCTTCTTTTTTTAGCCGGTTAAATTCGCTGATTAGTACAATACCATTTAATACGGCTACGCCAAACAGCGCAATAAAGCCAACACCTGCCGAAATACTAAATGGCATTCCCCTTAACCATAAGGCGAATACACCGCCAATAGCACTCATCGGTATAGCTGTAAATATGAGTAAGGAATATTTAATTGAACCAAAGGTGAAATAGAGCAATAAAAGTATCAGCGCTAATGCGACAGGTACCGCCACTGATAATCGTTTATTGGCCTCTTCAAGATTTTTAAACTGCCCGCCATAAGTAATAAAATATCCAGGAGGCATTTTTACCTGTTTCTCAATTTTTTCCTGGATTTCTTTTACAACTGATGAAATGTCCCGGCCTCTTGTATTAAAGCCAACAATGATTCTTCGCTTGGCATCTTCACGTTGAATCTGGTTAGGACCTAACTGCATATTGACATCGGCTACCTGCTCCAATGGAACTTGGTTGCCATCAGGTGCAGCAATAAATAATCCTTTAACATCATCAATACTCTGGCGGCCTGTTTTTTCTAGCCTTACCACCATATCAAAACGTTTCTCGCCTTCATAAACAATACCTGCGGCTTCACCTGCAAAAGCAGCGCTGATGGTACGGTTTATATCTTCTACATTTAAACCAAATTGCGCAATCTTATCACGGTTTAGTTTAACCATAATTTGCGGCAGACCAGTCACCTGTTCTACATATAAATCTTCTGCACCTTTTACTGTGGGTACAATCACACCGATTTTTTTTGCCAGATCTGCCAGTACATCAAGGTCTTCCCCAAATATCTTAATCCCCACATCCTGTCGAACACCTGAAATCAATTCATTAAACCGAAGTTGTATAGGCTGCGACAACCCATAGGAAACACCGGGAATTTTCTCCAACTCCTTTTGCATCAGTTCTGCCAGTTCTTCCCGGTTATGTGCACTCGTCCATTCCTTTTTATTTTTTAAAAGAATAGTAATGTCACATGCTTCTATAGGCATAGGATCGGTTGGTATCTCAGAGGCACCAATCTTGCCGATCACTTCTTTTACTTCAGGGAATTTTTTCATTAGTAAATCGGAGGCCTGTGTTATTTTTTCAATCGTTTGACTTAACGAACTGCCTGTTAACAGTCTTGTTTCGACGGCAAAATCTCCCTCTTCCAATGTGGGAATAAATTCACCACCTAATGTTTTAAAAATGACAAGGCTAATGATAAATATTCCCACAGCGATGCTAACCACCAATAATTTCATCTTTAATGCCCCACGTATTAATGGCGTATAAAGCCGTTGGAAAAACTTCATCATTTTATCTGACAGGTTTTCTTTGTGGCTAATTTTCTTACTTAATACAAGGGCACTCATCATGGGCACATAAGTAAGTGAAAGCAGGAATGCACCCAGTATTGCGAACGAAACTGTTTGTGCCATTGGGCCGAACATTTTTCCTTCGATGCCAACCAACGCAAGAATAGGTAGGTACACAATCAGGATAATGATTTGCCCGAAGGCAGCCGAATTCATCATTTTACCCGCTGATTTATATACTTCATCATTCATTTGGTCTTGTGTCATTCTTCCAGGCTTTCGGTAGCCTAACTGATGCATGGTTGCTTCAACGATAATCACCGCTCCGTCCACAATCAAACCAAAATCAATAGCACCTAAACTCATCAGGTTACCAGAAACACCAAACAGGTTCATCAACGAAATAGCAAAAAGCATGGCAAGCGGAATGACGGAAGCCACTATCAACCCGGAACGGATATTGCCAAGGAAAACCACCAATACAAAGATTACAATCAACGCACCTTCAATAAGGTTAGTTTTTACAGTTCCTATCGCCCTGCTAACTAAAGCGCTTCTGTCAAGAAAGGGTTCAATGACCACACCTTCAGGCAAACTTTTCTGAATCTGTAATATTTTATCTTTTACACTGTTAATTACAATACTGGAATTTGCTCCTTTCAACATTAAAACAATACCACCAACTACTTCGCCTTCTGCGTTACGGGTTAACGCACCGTATTGCGTGGCATGACCCAACTGTACCATTGCAATATCTCTTATCAACACGGGTGCGCCACCGGAAGTTCTTGTAACAACAATTTTTTCTATATCAGAAATTGTTTTAATAAATCCTTCACTGCGGATAAAATAAGCATTGGGTTTTTTATCTATATATGCACCGCCAGTATTCTGGTTATTTTTTTCAAGAGCATTAAATACATCCGCTATCGACAAATTATAACTGCGAAGTTTATCTGTATTCAATGCAATTTCATATTGCTTTAAAAGACCGCCAAAACTGCTTACATCAGCAATACCGGGTGTCCCAAGCAACTGACGACGGACTATCCAGTCCTGAATCGTTCGAAGCGACATGGCGTCATATTTATTTTCATACCCTTTTTTAGCATGTAAAACATATTGATAAATTTCACCTAATCCCGTAGAAATAGGAGCCATCTCAGGATTGCCGATGTTATTGGGTATTTGGTTGCGGGCTTCTATCAACCGCTCACCTACTTGTTGACGAGCCCAATATATGTTAGCATCATCATGAAATACAACAGTAACTACGGATAATCCAAATCTGGATATGGAACGGATTTCCTGCACTTCCGGAATGGTGGCCATAGTTTGTTCCACCGGGAATGAAATAAGTTGTTCTACTTCCTGTGCCGCCAATGATGGACTCAACGTAATTATCTGTACCTGATTATTTGTAATATCAGGAACGGCATCAATCGGCAATTTATTGGCCGAATAAACACCCCATATTATTAATGCGAGTGTAAAAAGGCCAATGACCAATTTATTTTTAATGGAAAATTGAATGATTCTATTAAGCATATTTCTATTTAATGTTTTGAAACAAGACGATAATACTTAATTATAATTCCGACTATCGCCATCAGCATTATAATGCCAAGCACTATCAATGTACCAGTTCTTATAACACTCATCCACAAGGGCTTTACAGGGTCTTTGATCCTGCTGTAAACTGGTTTACTGCGGGTAATTGACCTTTTTTTATTAGTCATAACCACATTGTAAACGAAATGATAAAAATGTAGAAACCAGCGCATGATAACTGCACTGAAATAAGAGAAAATTAAGCAGTTAGTTTGGGAGGCTGCCAGATAGAATAGGAAACTTCTGAATTAAAATTTTCATCATCAAGGGGGTCCTTTTCAGATCGAAAAATAATTTTTACGAACTGTACCTTACTCAGAGGATGATAAAAGGCTGTAGCTGCACAGCATGAACAGGTGCAAAAAGGCGTGCACGCTTCTTTCGAATGATTATGTGCCTGGTGATTGGCGGAAGCTGAAATTTTTGATTCTGATTTTGCATTGCATTCCGTGCTGTCGCTACACGCAAGGCATGACAGGTAGAGCAGGGAAAAGCCTAAAAAGAAAAATAAAAATTTCATTGAAGCAAAAATAGCAGGATATATTGCAATTTTCAGTAGAAATAGACTCCTAAAATGGCAATATGGTTGCAAAAGATGGAAGATCAGGCTATTTTTTCCGATTTCGCAACCCGTTTTCTGCCCCATTTTGAACTGACAAAGAATAATGCAAACCCACTTATCACAGTGATCAATCCAAAAATGGAAAATATTCGAAGCAGCCAGTTACCGATATGATCCCTACTTTCATAATCCATCGTGTGCATCATCCACAGAAAATCAAATATTCTCCATTTATTATTCCTGAATTTTTGAATAGTTCCTAATTCACTGGCAACGTAAACAGTCGTTTTTGATGGATGTTCAAAGGTAATGGCATAGGCAGGCAAAGGGCTTTCCCGATATTCATGATGACCACTTGTAACAGTTAAGTATTCAACTGATTTTGCTTTAGGTTCTCCATTAAATCTCATTTTAGCTACATCAACCGCTTCTTCTTTTGTCAATGGTCCACGAATCCGACCTGTTTCTGCATCGGCAAGATGATTCATTACCTGCATACCATGTCCATCATTCGTTTCATTCTGAATGGTACTTATACAACGAACCTGGTAAAAAGGCTTGCCCAAAATTTCAATCAATTGAATGGAGACAACTGAATCAATGCGATGAATCTTTTTTATTGTATCCAGCACTACTGTAGGACTGACCAGAGAAATATCAGAAGAGAAAAGCGTTGCATCTTTCTTTTGAAAGTCACCATGCACTTCATCCATATTGCTCCAACTGAAATATAGGCCACCAATTGTCCATAATAAAAACTGAATGCCTAAAATAACACCAAGCCAGCGGTGTGTTTTTCGTATGTAGTAGTGTTTACTTTTTGCCATAAACAATATAGGTTGTTGGTTTATTTTATTTTTAAAAGACTTGCATTAATAGCCACCACAACGGTACTCACACTCATTAAAACGGCACCGGCAGCAGGGCTTAACAGGATTCCCATTTTGTACAATACTCCCGCCGCCAATGGTAAGGCAACTACATTATAACCCGTGGCCCAAATCAGATTTTGGATCATTTTTCTATAAGTGGCTTTGCCAAACTGAATCAATGAAACAATGTCTTGTGGATTGCTGTTGACCAATATAATCCCTGCTGTTTCCGCCGCAATATCAGAACCAGATCCAACTGCAATCCCGATATTAGCCTGCGCCAAAGCAGGGGCATCATTGATCCCGTCTCCCGTCATCGCAACGAATTCTCCTTCTGCTTGTAATTCTTTTATTTTTTCTAGTTTTTGATGTGGTAAGACCTCTGCAAAGAAAAAATCCATACCCAACTTACGGGCAACCGTTTCCGCCACTCTTTTATTATCACCTGTAAGTAACACTGATTTTATATTGTCAATACCCAAAGCACGAATAGCTCCTGCTGATTCTGGTCGAATAGTATCTGATAACGCAATATATCCTGCAAGTTGATTGTTTATTAAAATAAATACTACGGTTTCAGAAGCATCAGTCATATAATGCTCGGGTAATTCAATATTCAACTCTTTAAGATATCCTGGACTAACAATTTTTACATCGTAACCTTCTATAGCTGCTTCTACTCCCTTTCCTGTGATGGCCTTAAAACTGCTTACAACTGGAATTTGAATCGCTAAGATTTTTGCTTTCTGCATAATTCCCGTTGCAATTGGATGTTCTGAGTTCTGTTCCAAAGCTGCAGCATATTTTAATAATTCGTTTTCAGAAAGACCTTCAGTCAATGAAACAATCTTAGCAACTTCAAATTTCCCAACCGTCAACGTCCCGGTCTTATCAAATACCAACATTGTTATTTTTCTTGCATTTTCAAAGGCTGTTCTGTTTTTTATCAGTAATCCATGTTTTGCTGATAGTGCCGTTGATTTTGCTACTACCAATGGAACAGCTAATCCCAATGCATGGGGACAGCAAATAACAATTACGGTTACCATCCGTTCAACTGAAAATGCCAGGTCTTTTCCCGATAAATACCAAACTGAAAAAGTAGTAATGCCTGCAACAATCGCAATCAGCGTAAGCCATCTTGCAGCCCTGTCTGCAATTAATTGAGTTGTGGATTTTGTTTTTTGTGCATTCTGAACCAGCTTTATGACTTGCGATAAGTAAGAATCTTTGACGCCATGTGATACAGAAACTTTTATGGCTCCATTACCATTGATAGCTCCTGCGATCACTTTATCTCCCTTTGATTTTTCAACTGGCTTTGATTCACCGGTGAGCATGGATTCATTAAGATAACTTTCGCCGTCTACGATAAAACCGTCGGCTGCAACCTTCTCTCCTGGCTTGATAAGAATGACATCATTTTCTTTCAGCGAATCTGTCTTTACTTCAGTTATTATATCACCATTGATTAAATGAGCATCATCCGGCATTAACTGTACTAATAGTTCAAGTTCCCTGGATGCCCCAGCAACAGATTTCATTTCTATCCAGTGTCCCAATAACATGATAAGAATGAGTGTTGCCAACTCCCAAAAGAAATCCATACCATTTAACCCCAAGACAATTGCGACGCTGTAGATATAGGCAACTGAAATGGCAAATGCTACCAAGGTCATCATGCCGGGATTTTTTGCCCGCATTTCACCAACCAATCCCTTTAGAAAAGGCCATCCTCCATAAAAGAATACAATAGAGGATAAAATAAGTAACACATAACTTGAGCCCTGGAAACTGATATGGATATTCAGCCAATGCTGAATCATTTCTGAAAGTAACATTATGGGAACCGCAAGAACCAGTACCACATAAAACCGCTTTTTAAAATCTGTTATGCCTGATGAATGAACTTCATGTCCTCCATGCGAGGTTGACTTTGCAATTGGCACAAGCGACATACCACACAGAGGGCACTTACCAGGACCATCCTGTATGATTTGTGGGTGCATGGGACATGTGTACTTTTGGAACCCTTGAGTATTTTGCATTTCAACAACAGGTGCAATATGCTGCTCATTAGCAGAAGAAGCCTCTTTTATATGGTCTGTATGCTGATGCTGCGAATGAGAATTTTCTTTCTCTTTTACATCAACAGGAACGAGATTCATTCCGCATTTGGGACAACTGCCGGGTTCATTTTTCACAATTTCAGGATGCATGGGGCAGGTGTACCGTTGTTGATTGTGGTGATAATATTCCATAAAACATTTTTATTTGTTTTTAAGAAATCAATAGTGCCATGTTAATCCAATTCCCCATTTATAATCACTGTCATAATTTGTGCTGATGGAAAATGATTTGGCAATCATATATCTTGCTGCTACATTATATTCCTTATCCGTATTTACCCTAAAATCAAAAAAGAAATTATTACTGAGGGGTAAATCTCTTCTTTCCAATTGCAATCGTAAACGACCTGTATGGTCAATCCGCCATTCAGAACGGATAAGCATAGGCAATAAATAATAAAAGCCTGCATCAAAAACCCTGCGGTTATCCTTTGAGTTGGGTTTGTTTGCTAAAGGCAGCGTTTTATTTTTCCGGTAATCATAACCTATATAAAAGGCGAGGTATTGTTTTTTATCGAGGTAACGAAGTAAATGCGTTTCCGTTTCGTAATCACCCTTCCAACTTGTCCTTCCCTCAAATTCCAACGCCATTTTATTGTTTGAAATATTTCCACTCAGCCATGCACCTTGAGAGTGTACTGACAAATCGTACCATGGATAAAGAACATTATCCTCTTTTTTTAATTTTCGGTATCCGTTTTTTGCAAATTCATTTTGCACACTTCCTTCATAGCTCACGATACGGGCCATTCCAGCCATCATGTGGTATAAAATATGGCAATGAAAAAACCAGTCTTGCTCTTCATTGGCATCAAATTCAATAGTTACGGTTTCCATTGGCTTGATATCGAATGTATGTTTCATGGGTGAATATTCACCTTGAGTATTGATGAAGCGGAAGAAGTGGCCGTGCAGGTGCAATGGGTGCCGCATCATAGTATTGTTGGTCAACACGAATCTTACTCTTTCCCCTTTTCGAATGCGTATTTTATCGGCAGTTGATAAAGTTTTGAAATCAAATGACCATACATACCGCAGCATATTACCTGTGAGTGTGAGCTTAACTTCCCGTGGTAGTAAAGAGGAATCTAATGTGGTTGGATGCAAAGCCCGCAGCATATTGTAATTAAATTCACCCGGTATTTCCATTTTCATATCCATGCCTGCCATATCGTCCATCTTCATGCCTTCCATATTCTGCATATTCATTTCCTTCTTTTTGGGTATGGTATCAACAGGCATACTCATATTCTTCATGTCCATGCCCTGCATATTGCCCATATCCATAGTCTTCATGTTCATACTGCCCATTTGCTGCATCATTTTAAAATAATTCAGCCTTGGAATATCCGGTGCTTTAATAACCGAACCGGTGCCAAAGAAAGCAGACGAATATCCCATTACATCCCATGAAGTAGCCCTAAGTTCTGCAGTGCCTGTTTCGGGCACTGTAATCAATATGTCGTAAGTTTCTGCAATAGCAATTTCCAGTTTATTTACATTAACAGGAGTTACATTAATACCATCAGCGGCAATTATCCGTATATAGCTGTTGCCATACTGCAGGTTGAAGTAAGTGGCAGCCGAACCATTGATAATCCTTAGCCGGATTATTTCTCCAGGCTTTGCATCTTTAAATTCATTTGTTTCCTGCCCGTTCAATAAGAATTTATTGTAGTAAACATCAGATACATCCATGGCGGGCATACGCTGCCATTCCTGTTTCAATTTATCTTTAAATGCACCTGCTGCAATAGCTTCTCCATAGCTTTGCAATGCTCCTTTTTTAATGGCATACCATTCACCGCCACGTTTCAGGTAACGTAATACTTGGTGTGGGTTTTCATCTGTCCAGTCGGATAATAATACTACATACTCTTTCAATTGCGGCTCCGGCTGGGCAGGGTGTATTACAATAGAACCATACAAACCACTTTGCTCCTGTAGCATAGTGTGGGAATGATACCAATAAGTGCCACTTTGTATCAGTGGAAAAGTGAACGTATAAGTTTTGCCAGCTTCCACAGGAGAAGTTGTTAAATAAGGAACCCCATCTTCTTTATTGGGCAACAATATGCCATGCCAATGAATAGATGTTTCCATCTGCATCATGTTGTGTACCCTGATAATAGCGGTATCGCCTTCAGTAAACTCAAGGATAGGAGCAGGTATTTGCCCGTTAATGGCAATAGCATGACGGCGTTTGCCGGTAAAGTTTACCATTGTATCGGTTACATACAAGTCGTACTCCACTTTCTTACCCTGGTATATGTTTCCGGGAGCAAGCTGGGTTTTCTTTAAAGGGAAATTGTACGATGTTATTTTTTTAAGTCCATCATCCATTGCTCCGGGTATGGAGTGATTCATCTGTGCAAAAGTGCAAGCCGGAATCAGGAAAACAACTGAAAGCAGTTTCTTCATAATGATAGTATTTATTGTTTTGTCTGCTTATAATTCTTTTTACGGGCCGGGTTATTGTCAGGAAAACGCAATGTATCCATCGGATTTTTCAACGGCATTTTCATGTTGTCCATCCTAGGCATGTCCATTTTGTTCATGTCTTTCATATTCATTGATGAATCCATTTTCATCTTATCCATTCCCGGCATGTTGTTCATATCTTTCATATTCATGGAAGAATCCATTTCCATACCCTCCATGTCTTTCATGTTATCCATACCGGGCATATTCTTCATGTCTTTCATCTTATCCATTCCTTTCATGTTTTTCATGTCCTTCATATTGTTCATGCCTGTATTTTTATCCATACCGGGCATATTCATGTCTTTCATATTCATGGAAGAATCCGCCTTCATGTTTTCCATTCCCTGCATGGTATCGGTCATTTTCATTGCCGTATCATTTTTCATATCCATATTCTTCATGTCATCCATATTACCGTCTTCACCATGAACTTTCATTAAATACCTGCCCATTGGCCCCACACCTGCCACATGGGTAAGCCTTGCCCCATGATGTCCGGCAATGGAAAGGAAAACAGCAGCAATGATGGCGGCAATCAATACAATAATTTCAAATGAGCGGCGATTGATTTTGAAAAATATCCCGATGCTTTTCAGCAAAAAAGTAATACCGCTCATCCAAAGTGTCAGTTGGGCATATTTCTCATGCTGTTCAAATATTTCCAATGCTGCTTTGGGAGCGTCAGCAGACGGTTCTGCATGAAAAACCGTGCTGGCAGCAAGCGATGAAAAAAAGGCCCCACCCATAATAACAAGTGTAACCCACCTGATCTGATTCAGGTCTTTCCAAACCAGCACGGCCTGTAAAACCACAGCCAATAAGATCAGTACGATGGGGAAATGTACTGCAAGAGGATGTAATGAAGGAAATTCTTTGAACATATTTAATAATTTACTGCTGATATTATTTAAGGAACCTGAAATCAATCTCAACTCTTACCTTTTCCATGCCACAGCAATCTTGTCGGATTCGTTTCCCCCTGTTTCAATAAAATATTGCAGCACTTCTTTATAAGTAACTTTTCGATTTTACGATAGTCCTAATAATATCTTCATTTTCGTTACATTAAGTTGCCGGTTTTGCTCCCCTTCTTTTATTAACCCCTTTGTCTCGTTAAACTGTGCAAAAGGTATTGTCGTCTTTGATACTAGCAAAATCACCGATATTATTATCATTAAAATTGTAATAAAACAGTAAAATTGGGAAAAATCATATAAAGTACCGCCTATAGTATCAGTTCCTATAACACCTATAAAAACACAAAAAGTCAGTACTGTGTATTTCGTTTTTTTATACCCTTCAAATCTAAGTGACGCAAATAAATAGAGATAAATAAATGAAGTTGAAACATGATGATGCTCCCAAACTCTTCCAGGTATTAATAATGATATAAGAAACATGAAGCAAAAATCAACCCCTGTAAATGCTTTATCTTTATGTTTAAGAATACGGTAAATAACTCGACCAAAAAAACCACTTAATAATAATACTTGAATAACCCGTATCAGTAATTCAAGATTATATTGGGTTAAACGAAGACTTGGCGAAATCCCCAGCGAGTCATTTCCAGTATTTAGCTTAGTAAGAAAAGAAGGGATGCCCATACTAATTAAATCACCATCAATTTGCCCCCTTGCAAAAGGTCGGATAAATGCATTGTAGTAATCTACCCAATCACCGATACCTCTTTCTAATCCTCTAAATATAAATGGAACAATTATGAATGGAAGACTTAATAGTATTATTCTACCCCAATCTTTATAGCCTCTTTTTAAAGCTATACAAATCAGGAAAATAACTGGTATTATTTTAAGAAAGCATCCTGCTAAAAAGAATAAGTAACTCAAGTTGTACCTTCCTCGTAAATAATACAATATTCCGAATAATGTCGTGTTTAACACAATCAGATTAGCTTGTACCCAAATGAAATTGTGCCAATAAAATCTAGCAGAGCAAAGAAACGCAAGTAATAATGGTACTGTGCAGTTTTTCGCAGGAAAAAGCTCTTTTGAAATTTTATACAAAAGGAAAAATGAGTATCCCCATAGAATAAAATTTATTATGTAACAAAATAAAATTGCTGAAATGTGAAAGGGAAAAAATGAAAAAGCTGAAAAAAACATTGCAGCAAAAGGTGGATAAGTAAAGCCACCGTCTTTAAGCCCTAGGGTATAAATTGGCTTATTTTCAGAAAAGTCTTTCCCCCCTTTATAATAGATATAGAAATCCCCATTTATGTCTTCATTCATTCCTTTGTTGTATGCTAACAAAAGGAATGCAATGCTAATTAACATTAATATGGCAATATTCAATTTCCCATTTTTCATTCCAGTTAAGGCTTAGCTTATAGTTTATGAAATTGATTTCAAAAATTAATCGCGTTTTACAATTTCGAAAAATATTAAGGAGCTCAAACCAATTTCGTATTTTCAAGTTGGTAGGACTCAGAAACCCTGCTCCATAAATTGGTTCATTATAAATAAGGAAACCAAAGCAGGGTTCCGACCCATGTTATCTAATCTTCTCTTGCATTCTTGATTTTAATATCACAATTTCTATTCTTTATCATTGTTTTAATTCAACTCCTTTTTTTCCTGCTCAGCCAAATATTTCTTCAGTGCTTTTTCTCCAAACAGTTTAAAAACAACAGGAGTTACAATCATATCCAGTAAAGTTGAACTAACCAATCCACCTAAAATAACCGTAGCAACCGGGTATAGAATTTCTTTACCGGGAGCCGTAGCATCCAATGTTAGCGGTATCAATGCAAAAGCTGCCACCAATGCTGTCATTAATACTGGCACCAATCTTTCCAATGAACCCCTTATAATCATTTTGTCTCCAAACACTTCTCCTTCATGCTGCACTAAATGGATATAGTGGCTAATCATCATAATACCGTTTCTGGAAGCAATCCCCGTAAGTGTAATAAAGCCCACCATTGTTGCAATAGAGAAAACACCACCGGTAAGCATGACTGCAATCACACTACCAATTAAAGCCAGCGGAATGTTCAACATAATCTGTAACGCAATTCTGCTACTTTTAAAGTGACTATATAAAACAAGGAATATACCTGCAACTGAAAAAATACTGAGTATGGTAATTAATTTAGATGCTGATTGCTGGCTTTCAAACTGGCCACCCCATTGCAAATAATAGCCTTCCTGTAAGGGTAATTCTTTCTTTGCTGTTTCCTGCATCTCTTTTACTGTGCTGCCCAGGTCACGCCCTTGCACATTGGCAGAAACAACAATACGACGCTGGGTGTTTTCATGGTTAACTGCGTTGATACTGTTCTCCAGTTCAATCTTTGCGATTTGCTGTAGAGGTATTAATGAACCATCCGATGCTGCAATCTGTGTATTGCGGATCGCTTCAATATTTTTTCTTGTACTGTCATCAGTTCTTAACACAATATCAAAACTTTTCTGACCATCAATGATCTGGCTCACTACTTTGCCATTGTAAAAAATCTCCAGTTCGTCTGCCACATTTCCCACCTGTAAGCCATAGCGCTGAACTGCCATACGGTCAAGTTTTATCATTAACTGCGGTACCATTACCTGGTTCTCAATCTGCGCATCCACTACACCCGGCACATTGGAAATAATCGACTTTAGTTGTTCGGCATTTGAGCGAAGCGTTAATAAATCATTACCGAATATTTTAACTGCCACCTGCGCTCTTACTCCGGAAAGTAAATGATCGAGACGGTGAGAAATAGGTTGCCCGATATTTACTGTTGTGCCTTTTAGTATGGATAAGTTGTTTCTTATATCTTCAAGCACTTTTGCCCTGCTCCTGCCTCCGGGTTTTAAAGCAACATCGATTTCTGAGTAACTGGGTGGTTCGGCATGCTCATCTAATTCAGCCCTGCCTGTTCGCCTGGACGTAAGGGCTACTTCAGGTATTTTTAAAATTTGTTGCTCAGCTATTGTACCCAGCTTATTGCTTTCTTCTAACGAAGTACCAGCCGGAGCCAATACGTTCACAGTAAAGCTGCCTTCATTAAAAGGTGGTAGAAATTCTGTACCGAAAAAGGGGATAATGCTGATAGAGGCGATGATTAATACAATAGCTACACCGGTTATTGCCTTTGGACGTTTTAACCCAAAATGAAGTAGCCTGACATCTTGTTTTTTTAGCCAGCGAACAAGAGCACTATCCGGTTCGTGCACAGCGTCAATACTGGCTTTCTCTTTTTTGCGTTTCCAAAAAGCCAGATTAATATGGTGTAAATGATTTTTCTTTTCTAATAAATAGCTACACAGTACTGGTGTAACGGTAAGTGATACCACCAGTGATGCAACAATAGAAGTGATGTATGCAATTCCAAGCGGGGCAAATATCCTTCCTTCAATTCCCTGTAAATAGAACAAGGGAATAAACACCAATACTACAATGATTGTGGCATACACGATTGAATTCCTCACTTCACTGCTGGCATCATAAATTATTTTAAGTAACGGCTTCGGTTTTTCACTGAGCCAGTTTTCTTTCAAACGGCGGTATACATTTTCTACATCCACAATTGCATCGTCCACCAGTTCTCCAATGGCAATAGCTAATCCACCCAGTGTTAATGTATTGATAGAAATATCAAAAAACTTAAATACAATGGCTGTTATAATAAGCGATAGCGGTATTGCAGTAAGCGTTATGATGGTAGTCCGGAAATTGAGAAGAAATAGGAAAAGAATAATAATTACAAGAATGAATCCATCCCGTAATGCCTCTTCTACATTAGTAAGAGAGTTTACAATGAAGCTTTTCTGTTGAAACACATCTGTATTAATGTGAATATCTTCAGGAAGCGATGCCTTGATTTCTTCAATGGCATTTAAGGCTTCATTAGTAACGTCAATAGTACTACTGCCGGGTTGCTTCTCAATACTAAGTATAACAGCAGGTTTTCCATTAAAAGAACCATCACCTCTTTTAATGGGTCCGCCAAACTTTACTTCTGCAACCTGTTTTAATAATATAGGCGAAGCATTTCTGTTGCTTACAACCGTATTGGCCAAATCATCTAATGTATTGGCACGTCCAATATTTCTTATAAGTGTTTCGGAGCCTTTATTGTCAACAAAACCACCTGTAGTATTTTGATTGGTTAACTGTAAAGCATTATCAATATCGTCAATGGCAAGATTATACTGTCTTAATTTTTCACTTGAAATCAAAACCTGGTACTGCATTCTTTCTCCACCAATCGGTATTACCTGACTTACACCTTTTACACTCATCAGTCTTCTGCGTATGGTGAAATCAGCCAGTGTTCTTAAATCAGCAGGTGAAGTAGTATCACTGGTAACGGCCACCATCATAATTTGCCCCATGATGGAACTGATAGGTCCCATCACTGGTGTAATACCCTTGGGCAGTTGAATGTTTTGTAATTTCTCGGCTGTCAATTGTCTTGCACGGTAAACATCCGTATTCCAGTCAAACTCAACAAACACCATCCCTAATCCTGGGCTCGCCACTGACCTGACCACTTCCACGCCCGGTGCACCATTTAATTGTGTTTCCACTGGCAGGTTTACCTGGCTTTCTACTTCTTCAGGAGCCATACCATTGGCTTCTAAAAATATGGTTACTCTCGGTCTGTTTAAATCGGGTAATACATCCACCGGAAGATTAACCAACGTAAATACGCCATACACCATGAGCAAAGCAGCCATTGAAACTACCAGCATCCGGTTCTTCAATGAAAAAAGAATGAGTCTGTTCAGCATAAAATAAAATCTTTAATTGCCATTATACGATCTAAGGCAGAAGCATTATAAATCATAGCAGGCAGTATGCCCGCTATGATTTGGTATCCGTTTTAATGTTGATGATCATGTCCATCTGCTGCAGGCTTATCCTTTACCATAAGGTCAAAAGAAGCCGATGCCGTTTTGCCCCCGGTTGTAAAAGTCACAATAGCCTTGTTGTACTTTTTGGCCTTGTCAAGGGTGTACATAAACCCTTCGTTTCCGCTCGGGGTTAATGTGATGGTTGAAGTTTTTCCATCTGCCATTTGTATAACAGCAGTTCCCGTTACCGCCTTATTCTTCATTGCTTTCTCATTAGCATCCAGCAAATAGGCCATTACCATACCGTCTTTTACACTTACTTCAATATGAAATCCCCCGGCCGACTTAACTGTCCCACCGTGTGGTGAACCATGTTTATGGTCGCCACCACTATGCTGTGCAAATGTTGTAAAAGTTGCTATCAGCAGTACTGTCATCAGAATTGTTATTTTTTTCATTGTTTGAGATTTTAGGTTAAAGAATATTACTATTGTTTGAATCAATGATCTTTATGATCCGCTTCTTTACTTTCATGACCTTCTGTTGTTTTCTTTACTTCATCTGCTGTGCCTTCATTTACATTCATTGTAAAGTCAACAGTGTGTACTTTGCCACTGCTTTTAAACTGAATCCATCCACGATAAATACCTGGTTTCTTAAATGTGGTATGCAAATCGAACTTACCGCCACTCACATCCGGATGCACATGCAAATATTCTTTGTCATTGAGGCTAACAACCACCATGTGTGCTTTTGCACCCAAATAATTTTCAAGTGAATTAACATCAATCTCTTTCCCGTCCTTCATCAACATTCCGGAAATATGCATTTGCGCTCCGGTAATTAATTTGCCACCAGTGGCATTCAGCATTACAGTAAAATTGTCTGACTTACCAGTTAGCTTATCAGTTGTGTAAGTAATAGTAGGCTTTGCCGTTCCTTTCACATTTACCGTAACTTTTTCTACCTGATGACTGCCGCCACTTGGTAAATAGTCAGCAAACAAAGTATAGTCACCCCCATAATTAAAACGGGTTTCATTTTTACCTGGACCATTTGTATAGGCTTTTGCTGTTGGTAATACACTGATTTTATAAGATCCATCAGCTTGGTAATCGGGATGGATATGTTCAAAATAACTCAGATCGTTACTTACTACAATCAAGTGAATTTTCTTTTCGTGTTGTACATCCAATGGCACTGCCTCAGCCTCTTTACCTACAATTGTTGGCGTAAATAGTAAAGTACCTTCTTTGCCTGCTTCTAATTGTGCAGGGGTAGAAGCATATTCCATCTTATAAGTAAATCCGTTATCTGTTCCATCAAAATGTTCCAACTTCATACCACATACAGGACACTTACCTTCTTTATCGTAAGTTTTCCCCTTTTCACAATTCATTGGGCAACGATACTGATGTGCATGTGTGGCTGAGTCGGTTGCTGAAGTTGTTGTTTCATTAGATGCTGAACCACTGCCATTGCAGCTCACGGCAATAATTCCGGCAGCAATAAAAGCAGCAAATACAAAAAATATTTTTTTCATTTTTCGGGGTTTTAGAATTAATGATGATGTTTAGTCTGGCTCGTTTCGTCTTTCTTTTTTCTATCATAATGGCAACAGCCAGGAAGTTTCTCATAAGCCTTGTCATCACCGGTAAATTTTTCCGTGTCGTAACCTACGGCAGCAATGGCTTTTTGTACCTTTTCATTACTAATGACAGCCGGGTTATACACCAGTATAAAAACTTTTGTTTCGCTGTTCCATTCTGCTTTTTCAACCCCTTCAGTTTTTGCTGCTTTTTCAATCGTTTTTTTGCACATGCCGCAATTGCCCCATACTTTAAATGTGTCAGTCTTGGAGCCCTGTGCTTTTGTTGCTGTAAAGGCAAGTGATGCAATCAGCAACAGCATCATTGATTTTAGTTGTTTCATTTTGTCTTTTTTATGATTTGATTTTTATTTTGCTTTCCTAAATGAAGAATGTGTTTGAACAATCTTCCAGCCGGCTTTTGTTTTTCTTAAAACTGAAGTAGCTACTCCCTGGCTCTTTATTTCCTTAGCATCTTTAGCAAGAACGATGGTATAGATATAAGTTTCCGTTGAAAAAGCATATTCTCCTGCTATTGTTACATCTACTTTATAATTACTGAAAGTGAAAGATTTGAACGCTTTCAGTTCGGGCCCCAGGTGGTGTTCCAGGTAATGACCAATTGTGCCTTCATCGCTCGCCTGTTCATACACTTTAGAGTCTTTTACAAAAAAATTCACAACTCCTGAAGTATCTAATTTTTCAATTGCTTTTTTATAATTGTTCAATACTGCTTTTACAGCTTCATTATCGCCGCTTTGTGCAAAGGTTACGGTAAAAGTTGCCAGTAGCAGGGACATCATTAATAACTTTTTCATGTTTGTTTGTTTATTTTGGTTATTGATTTAAATACATCATTTTCATTTGATACACATTGGCGGTAACAACTCTTTCGCCGTCTTCAGTACCCTTGGTGACAACGGTAAACTTATCATTGCTTTGCCCTTTCACTATGAAGCTGATACTATACTGTTCAGCTTTATCTTTTATAAAAATGGCCGGCTTACCATTCACATCAGTAATTGCTTCATTGGGTATTACCACCTGCCGTATAACATTATTTCCCGTCATCCGCACATTTATATTCTCACCAATTTTAAACTGACCTTTTGGATTGATGATTTCAAATACAACTTTCTGAGATTGGTTACCTGTATTTACTGATTGGGCAGCATTAATCATCTTTAATTTATAAACCAGTGTATCCGTATTTGAAATGGTGGTAAACCCTGTTGCTAGTTTCAATTTTTGAGCGTCACCTGCAAAGACCTGGGCTTCTACAAATACCTGATCAAGATTGGTTATTTCAAACAAGGTTTCTCCACTGTTTACCACAGCACCAATGGCATAATTAAATGTGCCAACAACACCACTAACAGGAGAAGAAAGGCTTATAGTTTTTGTATTACCTGTATTCTTCCCGGTATTGGCATCAAAGAGTTCCTTATTTTTCTTAGCACTTTCATAACGGGCTTTCGCTTCGGTAATATCTTTTTTTGCGGCAATATCTGCTATCCCCAATAACCTATCATATTGTGCTTTAGCAGCTTCATACTCAGCATTTACACTGTTACTTTGAGAGCTGATACTAATTTGCGTCCCGGCATCAACCTGTTGCTCTATTACAGCTACCACTTGCCCTTTGCCAACCCGTTGACCGGGAGCTACTCTTAATGAAACGATTTTACCAGTCTGCGGCGTTTGTATAACT
>Ga0208243_1000155_pt1 | contig 54512 bp, 52 predicted proteins | sample Subbio2Aug_QV12A_FD_184826 | JGI IMG/M metagenome (GOLD analysis project Ga0208243, IMG submission 184826) | Serpentinite rock and fluid subsurface biosphere microbial communities from McLaughlin Reserve, California, USA - CR12Aug_QV12A (SPAdes) | ecosystem: Environmental > Terrestrial > Deep... | reverse complement strand
TCTTGCTGGAATTAGCGAAGGAAACATGCACCAGCAGTAGGTGAAGCATCAACCAGATAATCCGATGAGATGCCGGTCTGTCTCACTCTCATGCAAAGGTAAGATCAACCATTTAATCCGCTTACCCCAAGTGGGTATCCCTCCTGCTCGCGGTCGGCGGTTTCATCCGCGGTTTCGTTACCCCGCACAAGTGCCTGTCGTACAAGCTGTTTGCCGGTGTCACCGACAAGCTGGGCATCCCCAAGATGCAGAATGCCGGTTCCAAGATGTTCGCCGACAAGATCGCTGCCATCGCCGGTACTGCCATGTTCGTGACCTGGCTGCTCGGTTCGTCCATCGGCATGATCCCGGCCTGGGCCATCCTGATCTTCGCCTTCATCGATCTGGCGACCGGTTTCTGTGCTGCTTGCTGGGCTTACGGCGCTTACTACAAGTTCAAGCAGGCCTGAACGGTATCGGCCGGAATGAAAGCGCGGGAAACCGCGCTTTTTTTGTTAACCGATATGGTTGGCCACCGCCCACACCGCGGCTTCGACGCGTGAGCGGAACTTCAGTTTCTTGAGCAGGTTGCGGATGTGTACCTTGACCGTGCTTTCCATGATGTCGAGTTCGCGGGCGATCAGCTTGTTCGACATGCCGCCGGCCAGGCATTTCAGGATGGCCGTTTCACGTTCGGTCAGGCTGGCCTGACTGCGTTGCTCGACCACGCTTTCCTCGCGTAGCGCCGTTGCCAGCAGGCTGGTCAGTTCCGGGCTGATGGCCGTCTTGCCATGCATGGCGCTGTCGATCAGCTTGAGGATGTCGTCCGGGTCGTTGTCCTTGAGAATGTAGCCGTCGGCACCGCTGCGGATGGCGGCAATCAGGTCTTCCGGGGCGTCGGAAACGGTGACCAGGATGATGCGCGCATCGATTTCCAGGTCGCGCATGGTGCGCAGGGTTTCCAGGCCGTTCATGCCTTTCATGTTGAGGTCGAGCAGGATCAGGTCGGGGTCGAGGCGTTTGGCCAGTTCGATGCCTTCCTGGCCGCTGGCGGCTTCGCCAATGATTTCGAAGCCGTCGGCCAGGCCGAGCAACTGGCTGACGCCACGGCGGAACAGCGGGTGGTCGTCGATGATCAGGACGCGGGTGGTGGTGGGCATGCTGGGTCTCTCAGGGGTCGGTCTGCCGGTATTTCTGTGGCAGGAAGTGCAGGCTGATCGTGGTACCGCCGCCGAAGGCCGTCTCGACATCGATGTTGCCTTCGAGGATGTGCGCGCGGTCGCGCATGATGCTGGTGCCGAAATGGTTTTCAGGAATCTCGGCCGGGTTGAAGCCCCGCCCGTTATCGCGAACGCAGATGGTCACGGTGTGGTCCGGCGCCACGAAGATTTCGACCGAGGCCCGGCTCGCCTGGGCGTGACGCTCGATGTTGGAGAGCGCCTCGCGGATGATGCGGATGACGTGCATTTCCTCGTTGCCGGAAAGCACGATGCCGGAGAGGGTGTTGTGCAGTTGTACCGGGAAGCCGAGCTTTTCGGAGAATTCGGCAATGGTTTCCTGAAGGGCGACGCCGAAGCCGCGCTCGTCGATGCGCAGGCGGAAGGTGGTGATCAGTTCGCGCAGTTCGCGGTAGGCCGAGCTCAATCCATCCTTCAGTTCTTCGGCTATGGTGCGGGCATCGCAACCCTGTGCGATGCATTTTTCCAGGCGCGTGACCTGAATGCGCAGGTAGCTCAGCGACTGGGCAATCGAGTCGTGCAACTCGCGGGCGATCACCGAGCGCTCCTCAAGTACCGCCAGCCGATGTTTTTCCTCGGTGCGGCGCATGTTGAGCAGGGCGTTCGAGACATGGTGGCCGACGGTTTCGATCAACCGGGCCTTGTCGGCGGGTAGCGGCTCGCGGGAACGCAGCAGGATGGGCAGCGTACCGCGCATGCCGCTGGCGTCGCCAATCGGCAGGACGACAGTGGTGCCGGCGGCCGCCTGTTCGCCCAGGGGGTGAGCGGCACGGTCGAAACATTGGGCGCAATCCTGCTTGCCGCACCAGCGTTCGATTTCCTCCGGCGTCAGGTCGCCGACCACCGGATGGGCCGGCAGGTGACCGTTGTCGCTGACGCAGATCATGCTGTGGCCGAGCTCCAGCGCGTCCTCGACTTCGCGCAGGATGCCCTGCAGTTGATCGAGCGTCAGGTCGCTGGCCGACAGTTTCTGGCTGACACGATAGAGCAGTTCCAGTGACTGGTTGGTGCGGGTCAGTTCCTGCGTCTTCTCCTCGACCTTTTCCTCGAGGTGGGCATACATGTTGGCGATTTCCTCAACCATGGTGTTGAAGGCGCGGCCCAGTTGGCCGAGTTCATCGCTGCCAACGTGACTGACCCGGGTCGAGAAAGAGCCGCGCGAGACCGTCTTGGCCGCCTTGAGCAACTGTGCCAGCGGCTGGACCAGTTGCTGGCGCAGCATCCAGCTGGTCACCAGGCTGACCAGGATGATCAGCGTCAGCAGGGCAAACTGGGTGGCGCGCAGCCAGCGGACCTTCTGTTCGAGGTCTTCCTCGATCAGCACGACGACCCGGTCGATCTGCTCGACGAAGCCGGGGATGTCCTGGGCCATGATCGTCAGTGCATCGACATTGCCCTCGGCAGCGAGCCGGGCCAGTGGGCGGATGTGTTCGACCCAGCGCCGGTTGACCACGTTGATGGCTTCCTTCGACGGCGAATTGCCGACCGTCTTGTCCTGGATGAAACGGTCCAGACCATGCAGCCGCCGTTCAAAATGCTCCAGCGTATGCAGGGCCTGCGTGCGCTTTTCCGGTTGCAGCACTTCGCTCAGGCTGCGGAAGCTCATCATGCGCAGTGAGCCGGAAACGTTGATGGCGCTGGCCTGGCCGCTGATGTTCTCGGCAATCACCGTCGAGGTGACGATGGAGGCGAAGGAGAGCAGGGCGAGGATGCCCATGGCCAGCCCCAGCCGTACCAGCACCGAATCCTGCAAGGCATCCGAAATGGAAGAAAAGAAACGCTTCATGGCCGGTATTGCGGATTACCTCTTTTTTGCCTGGGGGTATTCGGTTTGCCCGGGCAGGGTTGTGCTCTCGGATTCATGCGCTTGATTCTACGGGAAAAACCTTTGTCGATTGCGGCAAAAGCACTACCTCTTAAGGCGTAGATCGCGGCTTTCCATGCCATTTTCCTGGGGTGTTGATTGCCATTTTACGGGCGTAGCATCCGTTCCAGATCAACTTTCAGGCCAGCCCAACATGCTCAGTCGCCGCGCTTTTCTCGGTGTCGCCCGCCCCTCCCGGGGGAATCCGGTGCGTCCGCCGTGGGCGCTGGCCGAAAGCGCGTTTGTCGATGCCTGCACCCGCTGCTCCGCCTGCATCGAGGCCTGTCCGACCGGCTTGCTGCTGCGCGGCGACGGCGGTTACCCGGAAGCCGATTTCACGCCGGGCCGCGCCCCGGACGGTTGCACCCTCTGCGGCGACTGCCGCACGGCATGCACCCCGGGCGCCTTGAAGGCCGATGAAACCTGGTCGCTCAAGGCAGTCTTTTCCGACGCTTGCCTGGCTGAGCAGAAGGTTGTCTGCCGGACCTGCGGTGAAAGCTGCGAGGCCCGTGCCATCCATTTCCCACCCCGGCTGGGCGGTGTCGCCGGGCCGCAACTCGATGCCCTGGCCTGTACCGGCTGCGGCGCCTGTCTCGCCGATTGCCCGACCCGGGCGATTCGCATCCTTTCCCTGAATACCACTGCCAACCGAGGTGTCGCATGAAGATCGTCAGTCTCGTTCTCAAATACCTGCCCGAGCACACGCGTGCCGTGCAGCTTGGCGTCGAGGCCGTGCCCGGCGCCTCCGTCGCCCACGATCACGGCGACGGCCGGATGCTTGTCCTGATCGAAGACGGTGAAGGCTATGCCGTTTCCGATTCCATCATCGGGGTCCATCACGTGCCGCACGTGATGTCGGTGACCCTGGCTTACGAATACTGCGACGACGCGCTTGAACCCGAGGAGGCTTGACCATGACCATGAATCGCCGTGAATTTCTGAAGACCCAGGCTGTTGCCGCTGCTGCGGCGACCGCCGGGATTCCGCTGGCTGCCAGCGCCCAGACCGCCCGTGCCGGCGGCCCGACCGAAGTCCGCTGGGACAAGGCCGCCTGCCGCTTCTGCGGTACCGGTTGCGCCGTGCTGGTCGGCGTCCAGAACGGTCGCATCGTCGCCACTCAGGGCGACCCGGATTCCCCGGTCAATCGTGGCCTGAACTGCATCAAGGGCTATTTCCTGTCCAAGATCCAGTACGGTGAAGACCGCCTGACCAAGCCGCTGCTGCGCATGAAGAACGGCAAGTTCGACAAGAACGGCGATTTCCAGCCGATCTCGTGGAAGCAGGCCTTCGACATCATGGAAGAAAAGTGGAAGGAAGCGCTCAAGGCCGACATGCAGGCCAATGCCGGCAAGCCGGTCAATGAGATGACCTCGTCGATCGGCATGTTCGGCTCCGGCCAATGGACGATCTGGGAAGGCTACGCCGCCGCCAAACTGTGGAAGGCCGGTTTCCGCTCCAACAATCTTGACCCCAACGCCCGCCACTGCATGGCCTCGGCCGTGGCCGGCTTCATGCGCACCTTCGGTATCGACGAGCCGATGGGTTGCTACGACGACATCGAGAACGCCGACGCCTTCGTGCTGTGGGGCTCGAACATGGCCGAGATGCACCCGATCCTGTGGTCGCGCATCACTGACCGTCGCCTGACCCATACCGGCGCCGAAGTCCACGTGTTGTCCACCTTCGAGCATCGCAGCTACGAACTGGCCGACAACCCGATGATCTTCTCGCCGCAGACCGATCTGGCCATCCTCAACTACATCTGCCACCACATCATCCAGAGCGGCAAGGTCAACCAGGACTTCGTCAAGAAGCACGTCAATTTCAAGATGGGCGAGACCGACATCGGTTACGGCCTGCGTCCGGCGCACGCGCTGGAAAAGGATGCCAAGTCGAACGGTTATCCGGGCGCCGACGGCAAGCCCAAGGGCGATACCGGCGCAGCCAAGCCGATCAGCTTCGAGGAATTCGCCAAGTTCGTTTCCGAATACACCCTGGAAAAGACCGCCAAGCTGTCCGGCGTACCGGCCGACCGCCTCAAGCGCATGGCTGAACTCTATGCCGACCCGAAGAAGAAGATCGTCAGCTTCTGGACCATGGGCTTCAACCAGCACACCCGCGGCACCTGGGTGAACAACATGATCTACAACGTGCACCTGCTGACCGGCAAGATCTCGACGCCGGGCAGCGGTCCGTTCTCGCTGACCGGCCAGCCGTCCGCCTGCGGCACGGCGCGCGAAGTCGGCACCTTTGCCCACCGTCTGCCGGCCGACATGGTCGTGATGAACCCGGATCACCGCAAGTACTCGGAAAAGATCTGGCAACTGCCGGAAGGCACGCTCAACGCCCGCATCGGCTTCCACGCCGTGCTGCAGAGCCGCATGCTCAAGGACGGCAAGCTCAAGTGCTACTGGACGACGACCACCAACAACATGCAGGCCGGGCCGAACATCAATGACGAGATGTACCCGGGCTGGCGCAATCCGGCCGCTTTCGTGGTCGTTTCCGATGCCTACCCGACCGTGTCGGCGATGGCTGCCGACCTGATCCTGCCGTCGGCGATGTGGATGGAGAAGGAAGGCGCCTACGGCAATGCCGAGCGCCGCACCCAGTTCTGGCGCCAGCAGGTGTCGGCACCGGGCGAGGCCAAGTCCGACCTGTGGCAGTACATCGAGTTCTCCAAGCGCTTCAAGGTCGAGGACGTGTGGCCGGCCGACCTGATCGCCAAGAAGCCCGAGTACCGTGGCAAGACCCTGTTCGACATCCTCTACAAGAACGGCGCGGTCAACAAGTTCCCGCTGGCCGATCTGGAAAAGGCCAACGGTCACGCGATCAAGGGCTACATGAACGACGAGTCGAAGGAACTCGGCTACTACCTGCAGAAGGGCCTGTTCGAGGAATACGCCGCCTTCGGTCGTGGCAAGGCCCACGATCTGGCCGACTTCGACGTCTATCACAAGGCCCGTGGCCTGCGTTGGCCGGTGGTCGATGGCAAGGAAACACTGTGGCGCTTCCGCGAGGGCTACGATCCGTACGTCCAGAAGGGCGAGGATTTCAGCTTCTACGGTCACAAGGACAAGAAGGCCGTGATCTTCGCGCTGCCCTACCAGCAGCCGCCGGAAATGCCGGACAAGGAATTCGACCTGTGGATGTCCACCGGCCGCGTGCTCGAACACTGGCATACCGGCACGATGACCCGTCGCGTTCCCGAACTGCACCGTTCGGTGCCGGAAGCCGTGGTCTTCATGCACCCGGAAGATGCCAAGAAGCGCGGCATCCAGCGCGGCATGAAGGTCAAGGTGGCGTCGAAGCGCGGCGAGATCCAGTTGCGCGTCGAAACCAAGGGCCGCAACAAGCCGCCGGTCGGCCTGGTGTTCATCCCCTTCTTCGACGAAGGCAAGCTGGTCAACAAATTGATCCTCGATGCGACTTGTCCGATTTCCAAGGAAACGGATTTCAAGAAGTGTCCGGTCAAGATCACCCGCGCCTGAGATCGCAGCGAGCCTGAATCGTGAGCACGAATCCCACCGCCAAGCCTGAAGGAAAACCCGGCGTGTCGCCTGCCTCCCTGGCACGCCGGAAATTCCTCAACGGCATCGCCGCTGCGGCCGGTGGTGGGGCTTTGCTCAGCCTGGTTCCGCTGCTCGCCGCCCGGCCGGCCGGGGCAAACCCGGCGCAGGCCTTGCGCCCGCCCGGCGCACTCAACGAGCCGGATTTCCTGGCCGCCTGCGTGCGTTGCGGCCTGTGCGTTCGCGATTGTCCCTACGACACACTGGTGCTGGCCCCGGTCGGCGGCGAGGTGACCGGCGGGACGCCGTATTTCAAGGCGCGCAGCATCCCTTGCGAGATGTGCGAGGACATTCCATGCGTCAAGGCCTGTCCGACCGGTGCGCTCAATCCCAAGCTCACCGACATCCACGACGCCCGCATGGGGTTGGCGGTGCTCTCCGACCATGAAACCTGCCTCAATTACCTGGGTCTGCGCTGCGATGTCTGCTACCGCGTCTGCCCGGTGATCGACAAGGCGATCACGCTGGAGAGCATGCACAACCCGCGTTCCGACCGCCATGCCTTGCTGCTGCCGACGGTTCATTCCGACCATTGCACCGGCTGCGGCAAGTGCGAGGCAGCCTGCGTGCTGCCGGAAGCGGCGATCAAGGTAATGCCGGTGGCGCTGGCCAAGGGCGCTTTGCCTGATCACTACCGCAAGGGCTGGGAAGAAAAGGCCAGGCACGGTAGTTCGCTGATCGGCGATCAGGTCGAGATGCCGGTACGCGGTCTTGAAGATAAAGCCTACGGCGATGTGCGCGTCGATCGTGATGCGCCGCCGCCCGCCGGCATCAATTCGGGATGGAAGCCATGAGCGCCACCCGCAATCCCCTGCATCCGGGCCGCGATGCCGTACGCGACAAGGGCTGGCTGGCGGCACACCGCTACCTGATCCTGCGCCGGGTTTCGCAACTCGGCATCCTGCTGCTGTTCATGACCGGACCCTGGTTCGGGCTGTGGATCGCCAAGGGCAATCTGGCCTCGTCGCTGACGCTGGACATCCTGCCGCTGACCGATCCCTACCTGTTCGTGCAAAGCCTGGCCGCCGGTTTCATGCCGGCCTCGGCCGCGCTGATCGGGGCGGCCATCGTCATCGCTTTCTACGCCCTGTTCGGCGGTCGTCTGTACTGTGCCTGGGTCTGCCCGGTCAATGTCGTCACCGACGCCGCCGCCTGGCTGCGCCGGCGTCTGGGCCTGAAGTCGGGGCGGGCGCCCGACGGCAATACCCGTTACTGGGTACTGGCCGGTTCGCTGCTGCTGGCTGCCTTTACCGGCACGCTGATGTGGGAGGTGGTCAATCCAGTCAGCATCCTGCAGCGCAGCCTGATTTTCGGCCTCTCCGGCAGTCTGGCCGTAGTCCTGGCGATCTTCGCCTACGACCTGCTGGTCGCCAGTCGTGGCTGGTGCGGTCACCTCTGTCCGATGGGCGCCTTTTACGGCCTGCTCGGCCAGAAGTCGCTGGTCCGCATCACTGCCGACCAGCGCGGCAAGTGCGACGACTGCATGGACTGCTTCGCGGTCTGTCCGGAACCCCAGGTCATCCGTCCGGCGCTCAAGAAGGCCGGTCAGGACAGCCCGCTCATCCTCGATGCCGATTGCACCAATTGCGGTCGCTGCATCGATGTCTGCAACAAACACGTTTTCCACTTTACTCATCGGTTCGATCAAAGGAGCGATTCATGAAAAACAAGAGCCGCCTGTTCACTGCTGCTTTGGCCGCGGCACTCATGGTTTCCACACTGTCGTGGGGGCCGGTCCATGCGTCTGAGGGTGGGCTCAAGAGCCTGCGCGGGGCCTCCATCCAGGCCCCGGAGACCGAATCTGCCGATCCGTTCAAGGTGATGAAGGACAGCCCGCCGATCGAGCGCGACTACGTTCAGCAACCGCCGCTGGTGCCGCACAAGGTCGATGGCTACAACGTCACGATGAAGTACAACAAGTGCATGGATTGCCACTCCTGGAGCCGCTACAAGGAAACCGGCGCGACCAAGGTCTCGCTGACTCACTTCAAGACGCGTGACGGCCAGGAATTATCGAACATCTCACCGCGTCGTTACTTCTGCCTGCAGTGTCACGTCCCGCAGGTTGATGCCAAGCCCTTGGTGGCCAACAAATTCAAGCCGGCCGAAGGCATTCGCTGAACCCGGCTGACGGAGAAGAATCATGGAAAATAACAAGCCTGCAGGGCTGATTGGCAGGGTTCGTGGCTGGGTTGCCGGTATCGGCGTGGTCACGGTGCTCGGTCTGTTCGGTGCCGGCATCATCTTCTGGGGCGGCTTCAACACCGCCATGGAATACACCAATACCGAGAAGTTCTGTATCTCGTGTCACGAAATGAAAGACAACGTGTACGCGGAATACCAGAACACCATCCATTACTCGAACCGTTCCGGGGTCCGGGCCGTCTGCTCCGATTGCCACGTGCCCAAGGAATGGGTGCCCAAGATGATCCGCAAGATCCAGGCGAGCAAGGAGGTCTGGGGCAAGATCACCGGTGTTGTCGATACGCCGGAGAAGTTCGAAGCGCATCGGCTGACCATGGCAACCCGCGAATGGGAACGGATGAAGGCGAACAATTCGCAGGAATGCCGTAACTGCCATAACTTCGAGTATTTCGACTACGGTGTTCAGGGGCGTCGCGGTGCCAATACCCACCAGCAGGCGTTCAACGAAGGCAAGACCTGTATCGACTGCCACAAGGGCATCGCCCACAAGCTGCCCGAGGTCGATCAGGCAATCACCGTGATCAACGCCGACGGCGCGCCGCCGCAGGTGTTCCACCCGCCAGTGAGCGGCAGCAAGGACTAGGTCTTTTCAAACCACCTCTCGAGCGCGTCCGGTTCCTGCGAACCGGCGCGCTTTTTTTCGTCCTTCAGGCCTGGAAAAACGCTTCCAGGTCGGTAAACACCGCGTGGTCGGCATGATGCCGGCGCACCGCGCTGACGTCCTCCAGTTTTTCGACCTGCCGGATCATCTGCGGCAGCCGCTGGTCTTCGTTGACCAGCAGCCAGATCCGGCTTTGTCGGCCGTCGCCGACCGGCAGGCAGAGGATGCCTTCGACGTTGTAGGCGCGGCGCGAGAACAGGCCGACCACGTGCGACATCACGCCGGGGTGGTTGGCGACGTCGATTTCCAGCACGGCGCGGGACAGCGCCTGGTTTTCGTTACGGCTGACAGCGTTCATGCCTGGGCTCCGATCATGTCACGGTTGGCGGCGCCGGGTGGCACCATGGGATAGACCTTCTGTTCGGCGTCGATGCCAGCGTGGATCAGGCACGGGCCGGGGCGGGCGAAGGCATCGGCGAGCGCGGCGCAGGGATTCGCTGCCTGGTCGAGATCGACGGCAGCGATGCCGAGCGCGCGGGCGGCGGCGACGAAATCGGGCATGGCCTGGAATTCCGAGGCGAACAAGCGCTGGCCGTAGAACAGCGTCTGCTGCTGGTGCACCAGGCCGAGGACGGCGTTGTTCATCAGCACGATCTTGACGTTGGCGCGTTGCTCGGCGGCGGTGACCAGTTCCTGGATGTTCATCAGGATCGAGCCGTCGCCGGTGAAGCAGACCACGGTGCGTTCCGGCGCGGCGAGGGCGGCGCCGATGGCGGCCGGGACGCCGAAGCCCATCGTGCCGAGACCGCCGGAGGTCAGCCACTGGCGCGGCCGGCGCAGCGGGTAGGCCTGGGCGACCCACATCTGGTGCTGACCGACGTCGGTGGCGACGATGGCATCATCGTCGAGGCAGGCGGCCACCGCTTGGATCAGGCCGAAGTGCGAGCGCGGATCGTGGACGCCGGGCAGCGGTTGCGGATGTTCGGCCTTCAGCGCGTCGATCCGGGCATTCCATTCGGCGCGCGGATTTGCCGGCACCAGCGGCAGCAGGCGGGTCAGCGCCTCGCTGACATCGGCAACGATGCCGACGTGGGCGGTCTTGATCTTGTCGAGTTCGGCCGCATCGATGTCGATGTGGATGATCTTCGCCTGCGGGCAGAAAGCCGCGACCTTGCCGGTGGCGCGGTCGTCGAAGCGGGCGCCGACGGCGATCAGCAGGTCGCATTCGTCGAGCGCCAGGTTGGTGCAGGGGGCGCCGTGCATGCCGAGCATGCCCAGCGACAGCGGGTGGTCGACCGGCATCGCGCCGAGCGCCATCAAGGTCATCACGGTCGGCAGCGTCGACTTTTCGGCAAGTTCCAGCGCAAGGTCCGATGCACCGGCGTGAATGACGCCGCCACCGAGATAGAGCAGGGGGCGTTTGGCTGCGGCGATCAGCGAAGCGGCTTCGGCCAGGGCCATGCCATCGGCGGCCGCAGGCAGCTTGCGACGACCGGGTTCAGGCCAGCTGGTGACCTCGATGGCGCGGCTCTGCACGTCCTTGGGGATGTCGATCAGCACCGGGCCGGGGCGGCCGGAAGCGGCGATGGCGAAGGCGCGCGGGATGACTTCGAGCAGTTCCTCGGTCGAGGAGACCAGGAAGTTGTGCTTGGTGATCGGGACCGACAGGCCGTAGGTATCGACTTCCTGGAAGGCGTCGGTGCCGATCATTGCTTTCGGCACCTGGCCAGTGATGGCGACCAGCGGGATCGAATCCAGCTTGGCGTCGGCAATTGCGGTCAGCAGGTTGGTCGCGCCGGGGCCGGAGGAGGCCATGCAGACGGCGACTTCGCCGGAAACGCGGGCCATGCCCTGGGCGATGAAGCCGGCGCCCTGTTCGTGGCGGGCGAGGACGTGACGGATTGCGGTCGACTGGCCGAGGGCGTCGTAGATCGGCAGGATCGCGCCGCCGGGATAACCGGTGACCAGGCGCACGCCCTGGCGTTCGAGCAGGCGTACGGTGATCTGGGCACCGGTCAGGGTTTCGTTGGGGGTATCACTCATCTGAGGCTCCTGGGGTTCTGGCGGTTCCGGGAGGCTCAAACAAAAACCCCGCCGGTTGCGCCGGCGGGGTTTGGGGAAACTGTCTGCTGCTTCTGCTTACCCGATCCGCGACGGCGCGTGCGTAACGACGCCTACGCTAATGACGCGTACGACGACCAGCAGCGAGACTGCGCGGGCAGCAACGGAGCGGAAGGCGGCGGAAGCGTTCATCGGATCGGTGGGTTCAAAGTTCAGCGAAAACGCACTATCGCCGAAGTTTCAGGAAAAAACAACAACGGGATGAGTAGGGTTTTTGTGATGAGGCAAACGGATAAAAGCAGGCTATGCTGGAGGTGAAACTATTGGCTAGATGCTAGCGCGTTGGGATAAGCGAATTTCCTTGACCTTGCTATTAATAAAACTCAAAATATGACGTAAATAACAAACAGAATACATTTGTGACAATCATGAAACAGCGTCTGCGTTATCTCCCGTTGAACGAGCTTGTCGAAGGCATGGTGCTCGGTGCTTCGCTGACCATCGCCGAGCATGGTGTCACCAACTTCGCCTTGCCGGCCGGCCATGTGCTCACCGAAGACAATCTCTGCCAGATCGCCCGTCGCGGTGGGGAGTTTGCCTGCGTTGCCGAGGAAGATCAGCGCAGCGAGGAAGACCGGGCAGCCGAGCAGGTGGCGCACGCGGCGCAGCTGCAGCGCATCTTCGCCAACGCCGACAAGGAACGGCCCGCGGTGGCCGGACTGTACGCAGCCGTCCTGGCCTACCGGAGCCTCTGATGCCACTGCATCTCAAGGAAAGCGAGATCATCGAACGGGCGGCCCTGTTGCCGGCCTTTCCCACCGTCGTCAATGAAATTCTCGAAACCCTGGACGACGAGAATGCAGCGATGGGCGCTCTGATCAATCTGGTCGAACGCGATCCGGTGATCACTGCGCGTGTCCTGTCGATCGCCAACGCGGCCGTCATGGCTGGGCGGACCCAGCGTGACCTGCGCGACATGCAGGTCGCCGTCTCGCTGATCGGCTTGTCGAAACTCCGGGAAATCGTGCTCGCCGTCAGCCTGGCAAAGTTCTCCCGCGAAAGCGGCATGGGCAGCCATTTCTGGGAGCACAGCATTGCCGTGGGCGTGGCCGCCCAGGAATTGTCGCGGATCGGTCACTGTTCCCGCGATTTCGCGCTGGTCTGCGGGTTGCTGCACGATATCGGCCAATTGTGGATGGCGCGTTGCCATCCGCTGGAATTCCAGATGGTGCGGATGAGCATGGAGCAGGCGCCGGACCTCGACATCCTCGACGCCGAAATCTGGCACTTCGGCCTCGATCACTGCACCATCGGTCGGTTGCTAGCGACTGCCTGGCATCTGCCGGCGTCGGTCATCTCCGCCATTCAGCATCACCACGATGCGCATCCGCCGGCCGACAAGCTGATCGCGGTGACGCATCTGGGCGAAGCGGTGGTCAATGCGCTGAACATCGAGCGCCACAATCACGCCAGCGTTCGCCATGTTTCGGCAACCGCCTGCGACGTGCTGGGCATCGACTGGCGCGACGATTTCAACTTCCTGTTTGGCCGGATCGAGGCGCGCTCACGCAACCTGACCCGGATATTTTCCTGATCAGTGCTCCCGGCCGTCGATACGCGGTTTCAGCATCATCGGGATATAGCGCCAGCCGAGCAGGCCGAACGCCAGTAGCCAGCAGCTTGCGGCGGCGTGGATGCTGGCCAGGTAAAGGTTGGGCGCGAATTGCGGAAGGCCGACGCGGATCGTCAGCGCCGCCAGCATGAGGTATAGGATGCTCCGGTCCAGCCCCGAAAACACCACTTTCCTGCCGGTATGCCCGTTGGCGATGCGGATGATCATCGCCGGGATGACGCAACCCATGGCGCCGAAGGTGAATAGGTGGGTAGTCACCGAGCCGACCCAGGCGGGGGCGACGAATTGCGCCAGTGCGGACAGCAGCAACTGACCGGCGATGGACAGGTAGCCGACGTACATGATGCCGATGTCGATGCGGCGCAAGGCCAGCAGCGGTTTCCAGAAGACGAAGCGGACCATCAGCAGTAAACCCAGTGCCAGCGACAAGGCGGCGCCAATGTTTGCGGGCAGCAGGAAGCTGCCGACCAGGATCAGGCCGAGCAGTTTGATCGGCATGTCCAGTCGCGGCTGGCGCAGGATCTGCACCTGGAAGGCGGCTTTCATGAACTGGGTCAGCGTGCGTTCGAGCATGACCAGGAAAGCCAGCCGGAACAGCGCCAGCGTCATCTCGCTGCCGGCACCGAAATCACCGTGCAACATCAACTGCTTGGCGACGATGAAGGCCGGCAACAGGACGACGAAGAAGGCATTGTCGCGGTAACTGTCCTGGTCCCGGTAGCGGATCAGTGTCCACAACAGCATGGCCACGATGCTGCCGAGAAAAAGGTTGTTGGACAGCAGGAACAGGGGGGGCGGCCAGGCGCCACCGTAGCTCATGCCCAGGCGTTCGAGCAACCAGGCAATAGTGAGAAAGGCGAGGGCGGTGCCGTGGTGGCCGCGGATATTGACCCAGTTCTTGGTCGAGGTCAGCAGGAAGCCGCCGAGCACCGCCCAGCCGAAGCCGAAAAACATCTCGTGGGCGTGCCAGCGCAACGCGTCGACCGGACTCGAATCGAGGTTCGCGGCACCGGAATAAACCATCGCCCAGGCCAGCGGCAGCAGCGCACCGGCGAGACAGCCGAGCAGGAAAAAGGGGCGAAAGCCGACCAGCCAAACCGGGTGATGCAGGAATCTCATGGCGCAACCGTTTCAAATAATGCGTAAAACGTCGCAACTTTACCAAGTGGGCGTGGCCGAATATTTGATTTATCCGATGGCGGCGCACAGTCGCCGGGACATTGGCGTAAAATCACGCCCTTGACCGGGCATGGAGAGAGACATCAGCCCGGCAGGTTTTTTAAGGACAAAGATGAAGCGTGTTGATGATTTCCGCTTGCGTTTCGGCAAGCATGAGCTGGTTCCGATCATGATCGGCGGCATGGGGGTCGATATTTCGACCGCCGATCTGGCCCTGGAGGCGGCGCGCCTCGGCGGCGTCGGTCACATTTCCGACGCGATGATCAACACGGTCTCCGATCGGCGCTACGAAACCAAGCACGTCAAGGAAAAGCTCGCGCTGTACAAGTACAACGTCAACAACGAGGACAAGTCGCCGGTCAAGTTCGACCTCGGCCGCCTCGCGGAAGCGACCCGCCTGCACGTCGAAGCGACGATGGCACGCAAGCAGGGCAGCGGCATGGTCTTCATCAACTGCATGGAGAAGCTGACCATGAACGCGCCGCGCGAGACCCTCAAGGTCCGCATGTCGGCCGCGCTCGATGCCGGCATCGACGGCATCACCCTGGCCGCCGGCCTGCACCTCGGCTCCTTCGGCCTGATCGAGGATCATCCGCGTTTTCGCGATGCCAAGCTCGGCATCATCGTCTCGTCGGTCCGCGCACTGCAGCTCTTCCTGAAGAAGAGCGCACGCACCAACCGCATGCCCGACTACGTCGTCGTCGAAGGCCCCCTGGCTGGCGGCCACCTCGGCTTTGGCATGGACTGGGCGCAATACGACCTGGCGACCATCGTCGCCGAAGTCATGCAGTACCTGAGGGACGAGCATCTCGATATCCCGGTCATTCCGGCCGGCGGCATCTTCACCGGTACCGACGCAACCCAGTTCCTCGAAGCCGGCGCAGCCGCCGTCCAGGTGGCAACGCGCTTCACCGTGGCCGAGGAATGCGGCCTGCCCGATGCCGCCAAGCAGGAATACTTCAAGGCGACCGAGGACGACATCGAGGTCAACCAGATCTCGCCGACCGGCTATCCGATGCGCATGATCAAGTCCAGCCCGGGTATCGGCGACGGCATCCGCCCGAATTGCGAAGCCTATGGCTACCTGCTCGACGCCACCGGCAAGTGTTCCTACATCACCGCGTACAACCGCGAAGTCGCCGCGCACCCCGAGGCACGCAAGGTCAAGGTCTGGGACAAGACCTGCCTGTGCACGCACATGCGCAACTTCGAAATCTGGACCTGCGGCCAGCTGACCTGGCGTTTGAAGGACACGACCCGCAAACTGGACGACGGTTCTTACCAGATGCTCAGCGCTGAACATATTTTCAAGGATTACCAGTTCAGTACGGATCAGCAAGTGGCCTTGCCGGAGCCTTCGGCAGGCTAATTCAAACGGAGGCCAGGCATGCCCGGGCTAGGAAATCGTTTCTGTCGCCGGGGGGGCTGGCAGCGTCTGGCCTTCCTGTTGTCCTCCGGTCTGTTCTGCGCCGCTGCGCTGGCGGCGCCCGGTGATTCCTTCAGTATCCAGGGCTTTGGTACGCTGGGCGCGGTGCGCACTACCACCGACCAAGTCGAATTTGTCCGCGATCTGTCACAGGCGCGCGGGGCAACCGACAAATGGACCGGCAAGACCGATAGCGCCCTAGGGCTGCAGGCCAACTGGCAGGTTAATCCCCAGTGGCAGGCGGTGGCGCAGGTGCTTAGCCGCTATCGCTTCGACCGGACTTTTCATCCCGAAATGGCCTGGGCTTTCGTCAAGTTCGAGCCCACGCCCAACCTGAGTTTGCGGGCCGGTCGCCTGGGAACCGAATTCTTCATGCTGGCCGATTCGCGCTGGGTCGGCTACTCCTTCCTCACGGTCCGTCCGCCTGGCGACTATTTCTGGCATCTTCCGTTCTACAGCATTCACGGTGCCGATGCCTCGCTGGCTGTTTCGCTCGGTGAGGGGGTCGTTCGCGGCAAGGTGTTCTACGGACAGTCGCGCGGTCACATTCCGCTGGCCGACGAGCAGTGGGATATCCGTCGCTCGCCCATGCTTGGCGGCTATCTCGAATATCAACTGGGCGGGCTTCAGCTGCGCGGCAGTTACGCCAATATTCGTTTCCGCAACGATCTGCCGCTGGCGCCGGTGCTGGCCAGAGAGAAAAACATTGTTTTGCCGGCCGCTGCTGCCGAATATCTGAAAACCCGCGATACCCGAACGCATTACTATTCGCTCGGCCTGGTCTATGACAAGGGGCCGTTCCAGGCGCAGTTGATGCTGAACCACATCGACCAGGGGACCCGCGCGTTGAGCGATTCGAATGCCGGTTATCTCTTGCTGGGCTACCGGATTGGCAAGGTGACGCCGTTTGTTGGCTATTCGCGCGTTCTCTCCAGGAAATACGCCAAACCCGAGCTCGGTGATCCTCTCTCGAATGACGTGGCAGCGTATGTGATCGAAGATTCGCACTCCGATCAGAAAACCATTTTTGCCGGTGCCCGCTGGGATGTTGCCCGCAATGTCGCGCTCAAGGCGCAGTGGGACGGTATCCGTGGCGATTCGTCCTCGCTCTTTCCTTATCGCAAGGATGACCGTAGCCGCTGGGATGGGCGCATGGATGTCTTCTCGTTAAGTCTGGACTTCGTGTTCTGACCACATGCGCCGACTTCTTTTCAAGATTTTCCTCGTTCTGCTGGCCAGCCTGGGGCCGGGTATCGCCCTGGCCGAACTGGTCGTGGTCGTCAACGCGCGTAATGGCGTTGCCGCGATGACGCGTAACGAGGTCATCAACGTCTTTTTCGGGCGCAATCGTCAATTCTTCAACGGGGTTGAGGCGATGCCGGTTGATCTTGACGATGCTCATCCAAAGCGTGCGCAGTTCTACAAACTACTGGTTGGCAAGGATGTTTCGGAGATCAACGCCTATTGGTCGCGCCAGGTGTTCACCGGGCGCATGCAGGCCCCGCCGCGTCTCGCCTCGACCGAGGAAGTCGTCAAGTGGGTGGCGGCCAATCCCGGCGGTATCGGTTTTGTCGAGTTGTCACGGGCTGACGCACGGGTGCGCGTGGTTTATGAACTAAAGCGTTGACCGGCTTGTCTCCAATCTTGTGCCGACAGTCATAAAGCCACAATATACGGCTGTCAGGCTGACACCTGATTCATAACGACAAGGAGACAAGACATGCCCAGAAGAATGATTTCCGATGTGCTCGAGGGGCGCCCGCTGATCACGGCAACCCCGGACATGACCGTTCGTGCAGCCAGTCGGCTGATGGCGGAAAAAAGGATAGGCGCGCTGCTGATCCTGTCGGGCGGTAGCATTGCTGGCATCTTTACCGAGCGCGATGCACTGAACAAGGTGCTGGCGGCTGGCCTGGATCCCGATGCCACAACCCTGTCAGCGGTGATGGTGGCGGACCCGCTGACCATCCGCGAAGACAAGCCCTTGTCGCATGCGCTGCACATGATGGCCGAGGAAGGTTTCCGCCATGTGCCGGTCATCGATGCCAGCGGGCGGGCGATCGGCATGGTGTCGGCGCGCGATGCGCTGGGCCAGGACATGATCGAGCTTGAAGGCGACATGCGCCGCATGGAGGCGCTGGAGTCGTCGATCGGCTACTGAGCCAGGGGCCAGTCGAAACGTTCGAGCAGGGCGGCGAAGCTGTCACCCGGCGGGCATTTCAGCTTGATGCTTCGGCCATCCACCGGGTGGCTGAAGCCCAGTTGCGTACACGCCAGCAGCAAGCGGTCGCAGCCCAGGGTTTCCGCGAAATAACGGTTGTGCCTGCCCTTGCCGTAAGTGGCGTCGCCGATGATCGGGTGGGCGATGTGCTTGAGGTGGCGGCGCAACTGGTGTTTGCGGCCGGTGACCGGTTCCAGTTCAAGCAGCGCGTAGCGGCTGACCGGGTAGCGGTCGACCTCGACCGGTAATTCGATGCTCGCCAGACGGCGGAAATGGGTCAGTGCGGCCTGCGCTTCCTGGCTGCTGCGCTCGCCCTGGAATTCGTAATCGTCGCGCTGGCGCGTCAGCGGATGATCGATAGTGCCGTTCTCGGGCGGATGGCCGCGAACGACGGCGAGATAGCGTTTGCTGACCTGACCCTCGGCAAACTGCCGGCCGAGCAGGCTGGCGATTTCCGGATTCAAACCGAACAGCAGGATGCCCGAGGTGCCGCGGTCAAGCCGGTGCGCCGGCCAGACCTTCTGGCCGATCTGGTCGCGCAGGATCTGGATCGCGAAACGCGTTTCGTGGCGGTCGATTTCCGAGCGGTGGACGAGCAGCTTGGCCGGCTTGTCGATGGCGACGATGTGTTCGTCGCGGTAGAGAATGGGCAGGGTTTCAGGCAAAGAAACGCTGCTTCGCTACGTCGGGAATCTCCATGCCGGTGACGTGGGCGCGGTCGAGCAATTCCCAGTAGTAGCGATAGGAGGCGCGGTCGTGCAGCTTGCCGGCGTGCTGGATCGGGCCCCAGTCCTTGTCCTGGGCGGCGATCAGGATTTCGCTGGCGGCCTGGACTTCGGAAAAGTCCGGACGCATGGCTTCGACGATGGGCTGGATCTGGTTGGGATGGATGCTCCACATGCGCAGATAGCCGAATTCGCGGCGGGCGCGCAGCGCGTCGTTGCGGATGGTGTCGATGTCCTTGAGTTCGGTGGTCACGTTGTGCGACGGCACCACGCCGCAGGCCAGGGCGGCGGCGCTGATTTCGCATTTGGCGCGGGCGACCAGCGGATGGTCGAACTGGCCGGGGCTCTTCATGGCGCTGCCGGGAATCGCGCCGTGGTGACCGGAAACGAAGTCCATCAGGCCGAAGTCGAGCGATTCGACACCGGGCAGGGCAGCGATCTGCCAGACTTCGCGTAGCGCACCGTGAGTTTCGATCAGGACGTGCACGGGAATCGGCTGCGCGATGCCGCAGCGCTGCTCGATCTCGCGCAGGGCGGCGATCTGCGTCTGCACATCGGCGGCGCTGCAGGGCTTGGGCAGGGTGATGAAGGGCAGGCGACGGCCGGCGATGCCGACCAGGATTTCCAGGTCCTGGCGCCAGTGGGCGTGGGTCACGTCGTGAATGCGGGCGCCGACCCGGTGGTAGCGGTTGTCGTCGGACAGGATCAGCGCCGCGGCCATTTCGGCGTGCTCGCGCTCGGCGCCGGCATGGGCGCCGTCTTCGCAATCGCAGGTGATGTCGAAGATCGGGCCGAGTTCCTGCTGCAGTTGCAGGGCCTTCTTCATCAGTTTTTCCGAACCGGCGTAGTGATCGACGGCGGGCAGGATGGGGAAGGGTTTTTCACCCGCGAACAGGACGTGCTTGGGATGGCGCATGGAATATCGTCGGACAAATGAAAAAGGCCGCGGTATTTTACCGCGGCCTTTCCGGGGGCTGAAAAGGATTACAGCATGCTGGCGACAGCAGCGCGCTCGTCTTCCAGTTCCTTCAGGGTGATGGCGATCTTGCTCTTGGCGTAGTCGTCGATCTCCAGGCCCTTGATCAGGGTGAAGGTGCCGTTCTTGCACTCGCACGGGAAGCCGAAGACCAGGCCTTCCGGGATGCCGTAGCCGTTGTCGGCCGGTGCCGGGATACCCATCGTGACCCACTCGGAAGAACCGAGGTGCCAGTCGCGGATGTGGTCGATGGCGGCGTTGGCGGCCGAAGCAGCGGACGACAGGCCGCGGGCGTCGATGATGGCGGCGCCGCGCTTGCCGACGGTCGGCAGGAAGACGTCGTTGTTCCAGGCGGCGTCATTGATGATGTTCTTGACGCTGTCGCCGTTGGAGGTGACGAAACGGTAGTCGGCGTACATCGACGGCGAGTGGTTGCCCCAGACGACCAGTTGCTTGAGCGAGGAGACCGGACGGCCGGACTTCTGGGCCAGCTGGGTCAGCGCACGGTTGTGGTCGAGGCGCAGCATGCCGTGGTAGTTGTTCGGGTTGGTGCGGCCAACCTTGATCGCGGCAGAGCGGGCGATGTAGGCGTTGGTGTTGCAGGGGTTGCCGACGACCAGGACCTTGACGTCTTCCTTGGCGTTTTCAGCGATGGCCTTGCCCTGAACCGTGAAGATCGCGCCGTTGGCGGTCAGCAGGTCGGCGCGTTCCATGCCGGGGCCGCGCGGACGGGCACCGACCAGCAGGCAGACGTCGGCGTCCTTGAAAGCGACGTTCGGGTCGTCGGTGGCGACCATGCCGGCGAGCAGCGGGAAGGCGCAGTCGTCGAGTTCCATCATCACGCCCTGAACAGCCTTTTGGGCTTGCGGCAGGTCGAGCAATTGCAGGATGACCGGCTGGTCCTTGCCGAGCATTTCGCCCGAGGCAATACGGAACAGCAGGCTATAACCGATCTGGCCGGCGGCGCCGGTGACGGCAACACGCATGGGGGCTTTGGACATGAGTCGCTCCTGGTCTTGAGTAGCTTGGTTAAATTGTGTTTGCGCATCCAGTTGCCGAATTTTTCTGAGCTTGCGTTGGGTCGGCAGTGGAAGCGCGGATGTTAGAAGTTCGGCGTGGCGCTGTCAATTCATCATGTGTCTTATATAAGACAACTTTTCGTGGACGCTGCACCGGAATTGTGCTGAAATCCCGGGCCATGACCCGTGATGCAAACCGTTCCGCAATGCGCTCGACGGCGCCTACGTTCAGTCCGCTCTACCGGCAGATCAAGGATTTCCTGGTCGCCAGCCTGGAGCGCGGCGAGTGGGGGCCGGGCGACGCGATCCCCAGTGAAGGCGAACTGGCGCAACGTTTCAACGTCAGCCAGGGCACCGTGCGCAAGGCCATCGACGAAATGGCGGCCGAAAACATGCTGGTCCGTCGCCAGGGCAAGGGAACCTTTGTTTCCACGCACAGCGACCCGCGTTCCTTCTACCGTTTCCTGCGGCTCTTGCCGGACGATGGGGTGGCTGTTCCGTCAGTCAGCAAACCTTTTTTCTGTGAAAAGATTCCGGCTTCCCCGGAAGTTGCGCGCGAGCTTGGCCTGCGACTCGGTGATCCGGTCATTCATGTCAAGCGTCTGCTCAGTTTTGCCGGCCAGACCGTCGTTTTCGACCAACTCTATCTGGTGGGCGACCTGTTCAGCGATCTGACGCTGGAGGCGCTGCGCGCCGGCGAACGCTCGCTCTACAGTCTGTTTGAAAGCGATTTCGGCGTGCGCATGATCAGCGCCGAGGAGCGTCTGCGCGCGGTTGCCGCGGACGCGGAAAGTGCCGGCCATCTGGGGGTGGATGTCGGTGCGCCTTTGTTGCTGGTCGAGCGTACTGCTTACACCTATGGCAACAAGCCGGTCGAGTGGCGTCGCGGTCTGTATTGCACGGCACATCACTATTATCGGAATGACCTTGGTTGATCCGGGGTTATGTTGGTCGCAAAAGCACAGCATGACGCGCTTTGCGGGCGTTTTTTAGCTGTATAATTACGGCTCTTTTCAAACCACGTACAAGCGGATAATCCGCACTCTTACGCGAGGGATGGTGTTCATGGCAGAGATGTCCATCAAGAAAAAACGTCCAAAAAACTTGGACTTGACGACCATCAGGTTGCCGTTGCCTGGCAAGGTTTCAATTCTGCATCGTGTCAGCGGTGCCGGCTTGTTCCTGTGCCTTCCGGTAATCGTCTGGCTGTTCGGCGCCAGCTTTGAGTCGCCCGAGGCCTTTTCGGCGGTCACTGGAATGTTGCTGGTTAAGGTGATCATTGCCGGTCTGATCTGGGCCTTCGTGCATCACTTCTGCGCTGGTATCCGCTTCCTGCTGCTGGATCTGCATGTCGGCATCGAGAAGGAAGCCGCCCGCAAGTCGGCGGCAGTCGTGTTCGCTGTCAGCATTCCGCTGACCCTGATCCTGTGGGGGGTTCTGCTGTGATCAATCGTATCGTTGTCGGCGCCCATTACGGTCTCAAAGACTGGATTGCCCAGCGCGCCACTGCTGTTGTCATGGCCGTGTATACGGTGGTGATGGCGGCTGTCCTGCTCATCGCCCAGCCTTCGGGCTTCGAGGCCTGGAAGGCGATTTTCGCCATCGGCGTGATCAAGTTCCTGACCTTCCTGTTCTTCGTCAGCCTCTTCTACCATGCCTGGATCGGCATGCGTGACCTGTGGATGGATTACATCAAGCCGACCGGCCTGCGCCTGTCGCTGCATGTGCTGACCGTTACCCTGCTGGTGGGTTACACCGCCTGGGTTGCCGCGATTCTCTGGAGGCTGTAAGCGTGAGTATTCCTGTTCTGAAATTTGATGCGGTCATCGTCGGTGCCGGTGGCGCCGGTCTGCGTTCCGCAATCCAGTTGTCCGAAGCCGGCCTGAAGACGGCCGTCCTGTCCAAGGTCTTCCCGACCCGTTCGCATACCGTTGCTGCCCAGGGTGGTGTTGCTGCCTCGCTCGGCAACTCCGAGGAAGATCACTGGCACTGGCACATGTACGACACCGTCAAGGGTTCCGACTGGCTCGGCGACCAGGACGCGATCGAGTTCATGGTGCGCAAGGCCAACGAGTGCGTGGTCGAGCTCGAACACTACGGCATGCCGTTCGACCGTACCGACGACGGCAAGATTTACCAGCGTCCGTTCGGCGGCCACATGTCGAACTTCGGCGAAAAGCCGGTGCGCCGTTCCTGTGCTGCTGCTGACCGTACCGGTCACGCCATGCTGCACGCGATGTACCAGCGCAACGTCAAGGCCAACACCCAGTTCTTCGTCGAATGGATGGCCCTGGACCTGATCCGCGACGCCGAAGGTCATGTCGTCGGTGTCACGGCGATGGAAATGGAGACCGGTCAGGTCGTCATCTTCCACACCCGCGCCACCATCTTCGCGACCGGCGGTGCCGGCCGTATCTATTATTCTTCGACCAATGCCTTCATCAATACCGGTGACGGCCTGGGCATGGCGGCACGTGCCGGTATCCCGCTCGAAGACATGGAATTCTGGCAATTCCACCCGACCGGCGTCGCCGGTGCCGGCGTGCTGATTACCGAAGGCGTCCGTGGCGAAGGCGGCATTCTGCGCAATGCCAATAAGGAACGCTTCATGGAGCGCTACGCGCCGAACGCCAAGGATCTGGCGTCGCGTGACGTGGTTTCCCGCGCCATGACCACCGAAATCAACGAAGGCCGCGGTTGTGGCGTCAACAAGGACTACGTCCTGCTCGACATCACTCACCTCGATCCGAACACCATCATGAAGCGCCTGCCGGGTATCCGTGAAATCGGCCTGCAGTTCGCCGGTGTCGATTGCATCAAGGAACCGCTGCCGGTTGTCCCGACCTGTCATTACCAGATGGGTGGTATCCCGACGCATTACTCCGGTCGTGTCGTGACCCCGCAGAACGGCGACTACAACGCTGTCGTTCCGGGCTTTTACGCTGCCGGCGAATGTGCCTGTGCCTCGGTGCACGGCGCCAACCGCCTTGGCACCAACTCGCTGCTCGACCTGCTGGTCTTCGGCAAGTCGGCCGGTGATTCCGCCGTGGAAGACCTCAAGGCCGGCAAGGCCCATCGCGAACTGCCGAAGGACGCTGCCGAGCAGTCGCTGGCCCGCATCTCTGCCATCGACAACCGCAAGGGCGGTGCCAACGTGCACGAAACCCGTCTGGCCATGCAGCGCACGATGCAGAACCACGCTGGCGTGTTCCGTTTCGGCGACATGCTCAAGTCCGGTGTCGAGAAGATCCTCGAAGTCGAGAAGGCCGCCCGCGAGCTCGAGATCAAGGACAAGTCGATGGCCTGGAACACGGCTCGTACCGAAGCCCTCGAAATGGAAAACCTGATCGAGGTCGCCAAGGCGACGATGCTCTCCGCCGAGGCCCGCAAGGAATCGCGCGGTGCTCACGTCCGCGACGATGCGCCGGATACCCCGGAATTCCCGAACGGTCGCAACGACGCCGAGTGGCTCAAGCACACGCTGTTCAATCCGGTCGACAACAGCATCACGTACAAGCCGGTCAACATGCAGCCGCTGACCGTCGAACCCATCGCGCTGAAGACGCGTTCGTACTAATCGGAGAAGAACATGAGCAAACGTACGGTTCAATTCAGCATCTACCGCTACGATCCGGACAAGGACGACGCGCCCTACATGCAGGACATCTCGGTCGAGCTCGAGCCGACCGATCGCAAGCTGCTTGATGCCCTGACCAAGCTGAAGGCGAAGGACGACACGCTGTCGTACCGTCGTTCCTGCCGCGAAGGCGTCTGCGGTTCCGATGCGATGAACATCAACGGCAAGAACGGTCTGGCCTGCCTGACCGACATCGACGAACTGAAGCAGCCGATCGTGCTGCGTCCGCTGCCCGGTCTGCCGGTCATCCGCGACCTGATCGTCGACATGACCCAGTTCTTCAAGCAGTACCACTCGATCAAGCCCTACCTGATCAACAACGATCCGGCGCCGGAGCGCGAGCGTCTCCAGTCGCCGGAAGATCGTGAAGAGCTGAACGGCCTCTATGAGTGCATCCTGTGTGCCTGTTGCTCGACCTCTTGTCCGTCGTTCTGGTGGAACCCGGACAAGTTCGTCGGCCCGGCTGGCCTGCTGGCTGCTTACCGTTTCATCGCCGATACGCGCGACCAGGCGACCAACGAGCGCCTCGACAACCTCGAGGACCCGTACCGTCTGTTCCGTTGCCATACCATCATGAACTGTGTTGACGTGTGCCCGAAGGGTCTGAACCCGACCAAGGCCATCGGCAAGATCAAGGACATGATGGTCGCCCGCGCCGTCTGATGGAACGCCAGGACTACGAACGCCTGCGCTGGCGTTGCATCCGCCGCGCACTGCTCGAACTCGACATCACGCTGACGCGTTTTCTCGACGACGGATTCGATCAGTTGACCGAGGAAGAGCAGGCGGCGTTCGTGGATCTGGTCGCGCTGGAGGACCACGACCTCTGGTACCTGATCAGCGGCAAGGAAGAATGTAACGAGGATGAGGCACGCTTCGTGCCCGTCGTCGAAAAACTACGTAAGTGTTCAGTAAGGTTAGCGGGCTAATTTTGTAACGTTGACCGTATTTTGGCAGCGCAGTGATAACCAACACCTGTAAAGGGAATAAAACCATGACGACCGAACGCAAGGCAACTTTGAGTATCGACGGACAAGCACCTGTCGATTTCCCGATCATGTCCCCGACGCACGGCAACGACTGTGTCGACATCCGTACCCTGGGCGGCAAGACCGGCCTGTTCACCTACGACTCCGGTTTCCTGTCCACCGCCAGCTGCAAGTCCAAGATCACCTTCATCGACGGCGACAAGGGCGAACTGCTGTACCGCGGTTACCCGATCGAGCAACTGGCCGAGAACTGCAACTTCCTGGAAGTTGCCTACCTGCTGAAGAACGGCGAACTGCCGAACGCCACCGAGAAGCTCAATTTCGAAACCACCATCAAGAAGCACACGATGGTGCACGACCAGCTGACCCGTTTCTACAACGGTTTCCGTCGTGACGCGCATCCGATGGCCGTCATGGTCGGTGTCGTTGGCGCCCTGTCCGCCTTCTACCACGAAGCCATGGACTACTCGGATGCCGAGCACCGCAACATCAGCTTCAACCGTATCGTGGCCAAGCTGCCGACCATCGTCGCCATGGCTTACAAGTACAACACCGGCGCACCGTTCCTGTATCCGGACAACGATCTGGACTACACCGCCAACTTCATGCGCATGATGTTCGGCAACCCGTGCGAGAAGTACGTGCCGAATCCGGTGCTGGTCCGCGCCCTTGACGTCATCTTCACGCTGCACGCCGACCACGAACAGAATGCCTCGACCTCGACCGTCCGTCTGGCCGGTTCGTCGGGCGCCAACCCGTTTGCCTGTATCTCGGCCGGTATCGCCTGTCTGTGGGGCCCAGCACACGGCGGCGCGAACGAAGCCTGCCTGCAGATGCTGGAAGAAATCGGCGACGTTTCGCGTGTTGGCGAGTACATCAAGCGTGCCAAGGACAAGAACGATTCGTTCAAGCTGATGGGCTTCGGTCACCGCGTCTACAAGAACTTCGACCCGCGCGCCAAGCTGATGCGCAAGGTGTGCAATGACGTTCTCGGCGAACTGGGCCTGGAAAACGATCGCCTGTTCAAGCTGGCCATGGAACTGGAAAAGATCGCGCTGGAAGATCCGTACTTCGTCGAGAAGAAGCTCTACCCGAACGTCGACTTCTACTCCGGTATCGTCCAGAAGGCGATCGGTATCCCGACCGAGATGTTCACCTGTATCTTCGCGCTGGCCCGTACGGTCGGCTGGATGACGCAGTGGGAAGAAATGATCTCCGATCCGGAATACAAGATCGGCCGTCCGCGTCAGTTGTACATGGGCGCTGCCAAGCGCGACGTGGTACCGCTCGCCCAACGCGGCTAATAAAAAGAATCGGGCGGCCGTGGGCCGCCCTTTTTTACATGCGGAGAATTGTCGGACTGCAACCGCAGCGACAGAGAACAAACCCTGGTGGGGACGCCTATGACTACGATGAACGATAAATTCGACAGCACGCTTTACTTTGGCGGTAACGCACCCTTCGTCGAAGAAATTTACGAAAACTACCTCAACGATCCGACCTCGGTTCCGGCCGAGTGGCGCGATTACTTCGATCACCTGGCTCAGATGCCCGGCTTTGTCGCCCGCGATGTGGCGCACGCCCCGGTGATCTCGGCTTTCGCCGAACTGGCCAAGAGCGGTGGCTTCAAGCCGGCCGCCCCGGCTTCGTCGACGACCGAACACAAGAAGCAGTCGGCCGTCGGCCAGCTGGTCACCGCCTACCGCTCGCTCGGTACGCGCTGGGCCGATCTCGATCCGCTCAAGCGCCTGCCGCGTCCGAAGCTCGACGAACTGGAGCCGTCCTTCTACGGCTTCACCGACGCCGACCTGAACCAGACCTTCAACGTCGGTTCGCTCAAGGGTCTGCCGGAAAACGCCAAGTTCAGCGACATCCTCGAAACGCTGAAGCAGACGTACTGCGGCACCATCGGTGTCGAGTACATGTACATGACCGATTACACCGAGAAGCGCTGGCTGCAGGAAAAGCTGGAAAGCATCCGCTCGCGTCCGACCTTCAATGTCGACCAGAAGAAGCGCATCCTTGAGCGCCTGACGGCAGCCGAGACCCTTGAGCGCTACCTGCATACCAAGTATGTCGGCCAGAAGCGCTTCTCGCTCGAAGGCGGTGAATCGCTGATCGTCGCCATGGATGAGGCCGTGCGTACCGGCGGCGCCATGGGCGTTGACGAAGTCGTCGTCGGCATGGCCCACCGCGGTCGCCTGAACGTGCTGGTCAATACGCTGGGCAAGGCCCCGTCGATGCTCTTCGCCGAATTCGAAGGCAAGAAGAAAAGCGACCTGTCGGCCGGCGACGTCAAGTACCACATGGGCTTCTCGTCTGACGTGCAAACCCCGGGGGGCGCCTGCCACCTGACGCTGGCCTTCAACCCGTCGCACCTCGAAATCGTCAATCCGGTGGTTGAAGGCTCGGTCTATGCCCGCCAGGTTCGTCGCGGTGAAGGCAGCAAGCACAAGGTCATGCCCATCCTGATCCACGGTGACGCTGCCGTTGCCGGTCAGGGTGTCAACCAGGAAATGCTCAATTTCTCGCAGACGCGCGGTTACGGCGTCGGCGGCACGCTGCACATCGTGGTCAACAACCAGGTCGGTTTCACCACCTCCGACCCGCGCGATTACCGTTCCGGCCACTATTGCACCGACATCTTCAAGATGTCCGATGCCCCGATCTTCCACGTCAATGGTGACGATCCGGAAGCCGTGGCGCTGGTTACCCAGCTGGCAGTCGAATATCGCCAGACCTTCCAGAAGAACGTCGTCGTCGACATCATCTGCTACCGCAAGCTCGGTCACAACGAGCAGGACGAGCCGATGGTCACGCAGCCGCTGATGTACAAGATCATTGCCAAGCATCCGGGTACCCGCAAGCTGTACGGCGACAAGCTGATCGCCGAAGGCACGCTGCCGGCCGACGGTCCTGACCTGATGATCAAGGAATACCGCGAGCACCTGGACAAGGGCGAGCTGCTGTACAACCCGGTGCTGGCCGGCTACAAGCATCCGATGACCATCGACTGGACGCCGTTCCTGACGAAGAACTACATCGAGACCTGCGATACCCGTGTGCCGGTTGCCGAACTGCAACGCCTGGCTCAGCGCCTGACCACCTTGCCGGAAGGCTTCACGCTGCATTCGCGCGTCAAGAAGATCGTCGAGGATCGCGCCGCCATGGGCGAGGGCAAGCTGCCGGTCGACTGGGGTATGGCCGAGAACCTGGCCTATGCTTCGCTGCTGGTTTCCGGCTACGGCGTCCGCATCTCCGGTGAAGACGTCGGTCGCGGTACCTTCTTCCACCGTCATGCTGCCTTCCACGACCAGAACCGTACCAACTGGGACACCGGCACCTACCATCCGCTGAAGAACCTGCAGGAAAAGCAGGCCGGCTTCCAGTGCTACGACTCGGTCCTGTCCGAAGAGGCCGTGCTCGCCTTCGACTACGGCTACGCTTCGGCCAACCCTTACGAGCTGGTGATCTGGGAAGGTCAGTTCGGCGACTTCGCCAACGGTGCCCAGGTCGTCATCGACCAGTTCATCGCTTCCGGCGAAGCCAAGTGGGGCCGCGCCTGCGGTCTGGTCATGCTGTTGCCGCACGGCTACGAAGGTCAGGGTCCGGAACACTCGTCCGCCCGCCTGGAACGCTTCATGCAGTTGTGCGCCGAAATGAACATGGAAGTCTGCGTGCCGACCACGGCCGCCCAGGTCTTCCACATGCTGCGCCGTCAGGGTGTCCGCATGCAGCGCAAGCCGCTGATCGTCATGTCGCCCAAGTCGCTGCTGCGCCACAAGGATGCCGCCTCGTCGCTGGAAGAACTGGCCAACGGCGAATTCCAGCGCGTCATCGGTGAAGTGGACGACCTCGATGCGAAGAAGGTCAAGCGCGTCGTGCTGTGCTGCGGCAAGGTCTACTACGATCTGGTCAACGCCCGCCGTGAGAAGAAGATCAACGATATTGCCATCGTCCGTCTCGAGCAGTTGTATCCTTTCCCGAAGGAATCGCTCGAACAGGAGCTGGCCAAGTATCCGAAGGCGACCGAAATCGTCTGGGCCCAGGAAGAACCCCGCAATCAGGGCGCCTGGTACTGGATCGCCTCGCGTCACCACCTGGATTCGCAACTCGGCAGCAAGCAGAAGATGCTGCTGGTGTCCCGTCCGGCTTCCTCGTCCCCGGCGGTTGGCTATTTGGCCAAGCACAACGAGCAACAAAAGGCACTGATCGAGTCCGCCCTGGGCAAGATCGAGTACTGATAACTAAAGCAGAGTGGAGTCACCATGAGCATTATCGAAGTTCAAGTTCCGCAACTGTCCGAGTCCGTCGCCGAAGGCACGCTGGCTTCCTGGAAGAAGAAGATCGGCGAAGCCGTCGCCCGCGACGAAATCCTGATCGACATCGAAACCGACAAGGTCGTCCTCGAAGTGCCGTCGCCCGGCGCTGGCGTGCTGGTCGAAATCATCAAGGCTGACGGCGAGACCGTGGTTTCCGGCGAACTGATCGCCCGGATCGACACCGCTGCCGTCGCTGGTGCGGCTGCACCGGCCCCGGCTGCCGAAGCACCGAAGGCTGCTGCGCCTGCCGCCGCCCCGGCCCCGGCCGCTGCTGCACCGGCCGGTACGGCCAGCCCGGCTGCCCGCAAGATCCTCGACGAGAAGGGCATCGCTGCCGCTGACGTCGCCGGTTCCGGTCGTGGCGGTCGCGTGACCAAGGAAGACGCCGTGGCCGCCCAGGCCAAGCCGGCTGCCGGCCCGGTCGTTGCTGCCAAGTCGACCACCTCGCTGCCGGTGCCGCCGACCGGTGTCGCCCTCGGTGACCGCACCGAAGAGCGCGTGCCGATGACCCGTCTGCGCGCCCGCATCGCCGAGCGCCTGCTGCAGTCGCAACAGACCAACGCCATCCTGACCACGTTCAACGAAGTGAACATGGCCCCGGTCATGGCCCTGCGCAAGCAGTACGGCGAGAAGTTCGAGAAGACCCACGGCGTTCGCCTCGGCTTCATGGGCTTCTTCGTCAAGGCTGCCTGTGCCGCCCTGCAGAAGTTCCCGATCCTGAACGCTTCGGTCGACGGTAACGACATCGTCTACCACGGCTACATCGACATCGGTATCGCTGTCGGTTCGCCGCGTGGCCTGGTCGTGCCGATCATCCGCAACGCCGACCAAATGTCGATCGCCGACATCGAGAAGAAGATCGCCGAGTTCGGCAACAAGGCCAAGGATGGCAAGCTGTCGATCGAAGAACTGACCGGCGGTACCTTCTCGATCTCGAACGGCGGCATCTTCGGTTCGATGATGTCCACCCCGATCATCAACCCGCCGCAATCCGCGATCCTCGGCATTCATGCCACCAAGGACCGTGCCGTGGTGGAAAATGGTCAGGTCGTCGTGCGTCCGATCAACTACCTCGCCATGTCCTACGATCACCGCATCATCGACGGCCGTGAAGCCGTCCTCGGTCTGGTGGCCATGAAGGAAGCGCTGGAAGATCCGGCCCGTCTGCTCCTCGGCGTCTGATCGACGTTTGCCGGCGCCAGTGCCTGATTCCAGGCGCTGGCGCTTTTGCACATCTGAAATCTGAAAGGTTTACACATGTCCAAGCAATTCGACGTGCTCGTCATCGGTGGTGGCCCCGGCGGCTATGTTGCCGCCATCCGCGCTGCTCAGCTCGGCTTCAACACCGCTTGTGCCGAATCCAACGCCTATGCCGATCCCAAGGGCGAACCGCGTCTTGGCGGTACCTGCCTGAACGTGGGCTGCATCCCGTCCAAGGCCCTGCTGCGCTCTTCCGAACTCTACGAAGAAGCCAATCACTCCTTCGCCATGCACGGCATCTCGGCCAAGGGCGTCAGCATTGACGTCGGCACCATGATCGGCCGCAAGAACACCATCGTCACCCAGCTGACCGGCGGCATCCGTGGCCTGTTCAAGAAGAACAAGGTCACCGGCCTCAACGGTCACGCCAGCTTTGCCGGCAAGGAAGGCGAGCTGTACAAGGTCAAGGTTGGCGAGGAAGAAGTCCTGGCCAAGCACGTGATCATCGCCACCGGCTCCAAGCCGCGCCACCTCGACGGCATCCCGGTCGATAACAAGGTCATCTGCGACAACGTCGGCGCGCTCGATTTCGACGCCGCGCCGAAGCGTCTGGGCGTCATCGGCGCCGGCGTCATCGGCCTGGAAATGGGCTCGGTCTGGCGTCGTCTCGGTACCGATGTGACCGTGCTCGAAGCCGCCCCGGACTTCCTGCCGTTCGCCGACCAGGACATCGCCAAGGAAGCGCTCAAGCTGTTCACCAAGCAGGGCCTGAAGATCACCACCGGCATCAAGCTGGGCAAGGTCACGGTCGCCAAGAAGGGTGTCACCGTCGAGTACGAAGACAAGGACGGTGCCAAGAAGCTCGAATGCGACAAGCTGATCGTCTCGGTCGGTCGCATCCCGAACACCGACGGCCTCAACGGCGACGCCGTTGGCCTGAAGCTGAACGAGCGCGGCCAGGTTGAAGTCAACGGTCACTGCCAGACCAACCTGCCGAACGTCTGGGCGGTCGGCGACGTCGTTCGCGGTCCGATGCTGGCGCACAAGGCCTCGGAAGAGGGCGTCATGGTTGCCGAACTGATCGCCGGTCAGGCCGGTCACTGCAACTTCGAGACGATCCCGGGCGTGGTCTACACCCATCCGGAAATCGCCTGGGTCGGCAAGACCGAACAGCAGCTCAAGGCCGAAGGCATTGCCTACAAGCCGGGCAAGGTGCCGTTCATGGCCAGCGGCCGGGCACTCGGCAACGGCGACGCCAGCGGCTTCGTCAAGGTCCTGGCCTGCGCCAAGACCGACCGCATCCTCGGTGTGCACATCATCGGCAACAGCGCCTCCGAGCTGATCGCCGAAGCCGTCGTCACGATGGAGTTTGCTGGTGCTTCCGAAGACCTCGGCCGCATCTGCCACGCTCACCCGACGCTGTCGGAAATCGTGCACGAAGCTGCCCTGGCCTGCGACAAGCGCTCGCTGCACTTCTAAGCCCGGTTTTTCCGGCACAAAAGGCGGTTGCGGTGACGCAACCGCCTTTTTTATTTGCGAAAATAGCGGTTCTTCCCCCAACCCAGAATAACGACGCCTCGATGCCTCATAAAAAACTCAATGTCTCCCCGACCGGGATGCTCGATGCCTACAACGCGCTGCTTGCCGAGCGCGGCTATGTTGCCGACGCGGCGCAGATGGCGGCGGCGAATGCCCTGCAGAACCTCTACACCCAGCTGCTGCAGTTCAAAATTCACCGGGGCAGTACGCTCAAGCGTCTGCTCAGTCCGCCCAAGCCGCCGCAGGGTGTGTATTTCTGGGGCGGCGTCGGGCGCGGCAAGAGCTTCCTGATGGATTGCTTCTACGACTCGGTCCCATACCGGCGCAAGAAACGCCTGCATTTCCATTCCTTCATGCAGCAGATCCACCGCGACCTGGAGAAATTCAAGGGCGAGCCCGATCCCATGCTGAAGCTGGCCGAGTCTATCGCCAAGGAGGTGCGCCTGCTCTGTTTCGACGAATTCCACGTTTCCGACATTGCCGATGCAATGATTCTCGGCCGCCTGCTCGAAGGGCTTTTTGCCAATGGCGTGATCCTGGTGATGACTTCGAACTACCCGCCGGACCGGCTCTACCCGAACGGCCTGCATCGTGAGAGCTTCCTGCCGGCCATCGCCTTGCTGAACCGGAATCTCGACGTCTATGAAGTCGAGGCCGGCATCGATTATCGCTTGCGCGCACTTGAGCAGGTCGAGATCTATCACCATCCTGCCGACGATGCCGCCGAAGCCAAGATGCTCGAATACTTCCACATGGTGGCCGGCGAGGAGGGCAAGCGCGGCGGACATATCGAGGTGCTGGATCGCGATATCCCGACGGTGCGGCGCGGGCATGGCGTGATCTGGTTCGACTTCCGCACCCTGTGCGGTGGTCCGCGCTCGCAGAACGACTATCTCGAAATCTCGCGCAGTTACCATACCGTGCTGCTGTCGAAGATACCGAAAATGACCGTGCACCAGGCCTCGGAGGCGCGTCGCTTCACCTGGCTGGTCGATGTCTTCTACGACAACAAGGTCAAGCTGATCGCCACCGCCGACTGTGCTGCCGACGAACTGTACACCGAGGGCACCCAGGCCAGCGAATTCAAGCGTACAGTAAGCCGTCTGACCGAGATGAACTCGCGCGAATATCTGGCCCAGCCGCATATCGTCGCACCCTGAGGAGAAGACCATGCGCCAGCGTCTGCACACCCTGTTCGGCCTGTTTCTGCTGTGCTGGATCGGCATCGTCCAGGCGCAGTCGCTGGAGGTCATCGAACTCAAGAGCCGGACGGTCGATGAAGTGCTGCCGGCCCTGCTGCCGCTGGTCGAGCCGGGCGGCACGCTGACCGGCATGAACAACCAGCTGTTTCTGCGCACCTCGCCGCGCAACCGCGAGGACATCAAGCGGGCGCTGGCGGCGATCGACAAGCCGGCCCGGCGTTTGATCATCCACGTGGCCCACGATCGCCAGCAACAGTCCGCCAACCGTGGCGCGGAAGCCGTCGGTCAGGTCATCTTCGGCGGCAAGCCGCAGGCCAGTGTCGATGCGCGCGTCTGGGATACCCGCAGCCAGCGTGGCGAAAATTCCGCCCAGCGGGTGCAGACCGTCGAAGGCGGCCGTGCCTTCATCCAGGTCGGTCGCTCGCTGCCGGTGCCGATGCGCCAGGTTGCCGTCGGTCCGGGCGGCGCCATCGTCAACGACAGCATCGTCTATCGCGATATCGGCAGCGGCTTCCACGCCAGCCCAAGGCTCAGCGGCGATCGGGTGACGCTGGAAATCTCGCAGCAGGCCGAACAACAGGAAGGGCGGGGCGTGATTGCCGGACAGCGGCTGGCAACCACGGTCAGCGGCCGGCTCGGCGAATGGATGGAACTTGGCGGCACCGGCCAGCAGGCGAACACGCGCCAGGGCGGTTCGTACAGCGTCGGCACCGGGCAGATGCGCGATGCGCGTTCGATCTGGCTGATGGTCGAGGAAATCGACTGAGCCTGGTGCTGCAGCATGGCTTTTTTCAGGGCTATAATGCAGGCCTTGGCAGCGCAGTGGAACCACGGCGCTGACCCCCATACCTTTTGATAGGCTCAGTATGTTGGAGAGTGTAGCAATCCGATAACACAGTCCCGAAGTCCGGACTGTCTGTTATCGCCATGCAAGAACCGTCGCGATCACCCTGATCAGGGTGGCCGCTGTCCTGCATTTGATTGCTACAGACTCTCAAAAATGAACCTTTCAAGACCCGAGCAGAGGACTTTGCACGTCCTCGCCAAAGGTGGCCGTATCGTCCATAGGCGCGATGAACAGGGCCACATCACTTCCATCGACTGTTACACCCGCGAAGGCTTTGTGCTGGCGGACTGTACGCTTTCCGTCTTTAAAAAGCTGCGAGGCAAGCGCCTGATCAGCTCAAAGGACGGACTCCCCTACCGGATCAACGCAAGCGGTTTGCGCGCCGTTCGTCCGCAACTCGACAATCAGTAATCCACTGGACTGAAACATGAAAACTACGATCAAGATCGAAATCCGTCCTGAAACGGAAGCCGACCATCAGGCGGTCGCGCTGCTCAATCGCGAGGCTTTCTGGAATCTCTACCGGCCGGGCTGCGACGAGCACTACACCGCGCATCGCTTGCGGACGCACGAAGACTTTCTGCCCGACCTGACTTTTGTCGCCGAGGTCGATGGACAGATCGTCGGCAGCATCATGTACGCCCGCTCATGGGTGATCAACGCCCTGGGCGAGCGCGTGGAAACGGCCACTTTCGGGCCCTTGTGCGTGCATCCGGCCTGGCAGCGGCGGGGCGTCGGTACGGCGCTGATCGCTCATACCCGGGCATTGGCGGCGGCGCGGGGCTATCCGGCGATCATCATCCTCGGTGACCCGCACAATTACTGCAAACACGGTTTCAAGACCGGCAAGGATTTCGGTGTCAGCGCCATCGACGGTAGCTACCCCCTGGCCTTGCTGGTACTGGAGTTGCGTCCGGGCTTCTTTGCCGCCAGTCCGCACTGGAAACTGCAGACCAGTACCGTGTATGAATTCGCCGCTGCCGATGCAGAAGCCTATGACGCGAATTTCCCGCCCAAGGAAAAGAAGCACCAGTATTCGCAGGATCTGTTTTCGATGATGGTGCGTGCCGTCGTGGCCTAGCGGAAAGTCCGAAGCCATGAAAAAACCCGGCCTGTTGTGGCCGGGTTTTTTTGACTGAGTTCGTCGATCAGGCGGCGTTGAGTGCCTGATCCAGATCGGAGATCAGGTCATCGACGTGCTCGATGCCGACCGACAGGCGGATCATGTCTTCGGAGACGCCGGCCTTGGCCAGTTCTTCCGGCGACAACTGGCGGTGCGTGGTCGATGCCGGGTGGCAGGCGAGGGTCTTGCAGTCGCCGATATTGACCAGGCGGGTGACCAGTTGCAGTGCATCCTGGAACTTGCCGCCGCCTTCGCGGCCACCCTTGACGCCGAAGTTGAGGATGCCGGAAGCGCGGCCGCCCATGTACTTCTGCACCAGCGCGTGGTCCTTGTGGTCGGGAAGGCCGGCGTAGTTGACCCAGCTGACCTTCGGATGCTTCTGCAGGAACTGCGCGATCTTCAGCGAGTTATCGCAGATGCGGTCCATGCGCAGCGCCAGAGTCTCGATCCCCTGCAGGATCAGGAAGGCGTTGAACGGGCTGATTGCGGCACCCATGTTGCGCAGCGGCACGACGCGGGCGCGGCCGATGTAGGCGGCAGCACCGAGGGCTTCGGTATAGACGACGCCGTGGTAGGAAACGTCCGGCTCGTTGAGGCGCTTGAACTTCGCCTTGTGCTCGGCCCACGGGAACTTGCCGCTATCGACGATGATGCCGCCGATCGAATTGCCGTGGCCGCCCAGGTACTTGGTGAGCGCATGGACGACAATGTCGGCGCCGTGCTCGAACGGGCGGCAAAGGTAAGGCGAGGGCACCGTGTTGTCGACGATGACCGGGACGCCGTGCTTGTGGGCGACTTCGGCGAGCTTCTCGAAATCGACGACGTTGCCGAGCGGGTTGCCGACCGATTCGCAGAAGACGGCCTTGGTCCTGGCGTCGATCAGCTTCTCGAAAGCATCCGGGTCGCGGTAGTCGGCGAAGCGCACTTCGATGCCGTACTGCGGCAGGGTGTGCGCGAACAGGTTGTAGGTGCCGCCGTACAGCGTGCTGGAAGTGACGATGTTGTCGCCGGCCTCGGCAATCGTCTGGATCGACGCGGTGATCGCCGCCATGCCGGAGGCCATGGCCAGCGCGGCAACGCCGCCTTCCATCGCGGCGACGCGCTTTTCCAGCACGTCCTGGGTCGGATTCATGATCCGCGTGTAGATGTTGCCGGCGACCTTGAGGTCGAACAGGTCGGCACCGTGCTGGGTGCTGTCGAAGGCGTAGGAGGTGGTCTGGTAGATCGGCACGGCGACTGCCTTGGTCGTCGGGTCCGGGCTGTAGCCGCCATGAACGGCGAGGGTTTCGATCTTCATCCGCGTGTCTCTCTTTTGTGTTTGGAAAAATGTGAAGTTTACAGGAGCCCGGCTAGCTTAACCGGGCGTGATGCGGGCTGCCAATAACATCGGCAGCTAAGCTTATGCCGGTTTCACGTGCGGTCGTCGAAGCCGTCGTCTTCCTGCAGCCGGCTGGCCGGTTTGAGCAGGAAGCGGCCGGGATCGACGGCGTCCACCAGATCGTGCTCCAGCGGTAGCGGTTCGCCTTCCAGGCGCGACAGCAGCAGGTCGGCCATCAGCGCCGACCAGACGATGCCGCGCGCGCCGAAACCCTGCACGCACCACAGGCCGGGGTGGCGGGGCAGGGCCGGCAGGCGCGGCTGGCCCTTGAGCGCGGCGAGGTCGGGCAGCGGGCCGACGATGGGCAGGCGGTCGGGCGACATGGGGCGGACGCCGCAGCGGCCGTCGAGCGCCGCCGGGTCAATGGAGGCGGCGAAGCCGGGCAGACTGCGCTGCAGGCGGGCCAGGTTTTCGGCGTGGTCGGCCGGGCGCAAGGTCAGGTCGGCTTCGCCCGGCTGCAGCGTGGCGCCGGTCAGGCAGATGCCGTCGATGGCCGGCATCAGGTAGCCGTGGCGACAGACGACGTGCGGCAGCGGCACGATGCTGGCGGCCGGCAGGTGGCTGACCTGGCCGCGGGCGCCTTTCTGCGGCTGGCCGGCGAACTGCGCGAAATGCGTGGCGCCGGCACCGGCAGCCAGGATCACCACCGGCGCGCGGGCAATCTCGCTGCCATCGGCGGCGAGCAGGCGCCAGCCATCGTCCGTTCTTTCCAGGCGGTCGACGGCGACGCCGTAGCGCGTGGCGATGCGTTGCGGAAAAGCCGCCAGCGCGGCGCGGCAGACCGAGGCCGGATTGACCCAGCCGCCCTGCGGGAACCACCAGCCGCCGGTTTCCACCGATCGGCCGAGGCGTTCGGCAACGGCGTCGGCGGCGGCGAACTGGAGCAGTTCGGGCGGCAATTGCAGGCGCTCGACGACGCGGCGCTGGGTCGCTTCATGCGCCGCGTCGCGGCCGAGATGCAGCACGCCGCAGGGCGACCAGCGGGCGTCGGGCAGCGTCTGCAGGAGGGCGCGGGTGGCCAGATAGCCGGCGCGAGTCAGGCGCGACAGGCGGTTGTCGTCGGCGCTGGGCAGCGGGCGCAGGACGCCAGCGATGTTGTTGGAGGCACCGGTGGCCGGCGTCGCCGCGCTGTCGATCACCTCGACCTGCCAGCCGGCGCCGGCCAGTGCGCTGGCCGTGGCGCAGCCGGCGATACCGGCACCGATGACGATGGCGCGTCGTTCGGCCGGCGGACGGTGGCGGTCGGGACGGCGCGAGCGGAAACGGCCGTGCAGCATCTGCCGCTTGCCGGCGAAGCCGGGGCGCTTTTCCAGGTCGAACTCGGCGGCTTCCAGCGCCGCCCGGACGTGGCCGGCAACCGACCAGGTGGCCAGCGTGGCGCCCGGTGCAGCGAGGCGCGACAGCGCGCGGCACAGTTCCGGCGTCCACAGTTCGGGGTTCCTGGCCGGCGAGAAACCGTCGAGGAAAAAGGCGTCGACCGAGGCGTCGAGCTGGCGCAACTGCGTCGTCGCGTCGCCGAAGAACAGGGTCAGGATGACCTGCCGGTCGTCGAGGAATAGGCGATGCACGCCCGGCGTCAGCAGCGGCCAGCGGGCCTGCAGTTGCGCCGCCAGTTCGGCGAACTCCGGCCAGGCGCGCTGGGCGACGGCGAGGTCGGCGGCGGAGAAGGGATGTTTCTCGAAGGAAACGAAATGCAGCCGCCGGCAGCGTTGCGGGTCGGCGCGCCAGGCCTGCCAGGTGGCGAGGAAGTTCAGCCCGAGGCCGAAGCCGGTTTCGAGGATGACGCAGCGGTCGCGTCGCTGCCAGCGCTGCGGCAGTTCGTTGCCGCCGAGAAAGACGTGGCGCGCCTGCGCCGGGCCGCCGTGGGCCGAGTGATAGACATCGCCGTAGGCGCTCGACCAGGGGGTGCCGTCGTCGGCGAATTCGAGCCGGGCGGGGCGCAGCGCTTCCACTAGTGGAGCAGGCCGGGCTTGGGTTCGTCCGCCGGTAGTGTCGCTTTTTCTGCCGGGGCGGCAGCGTAATCCAGCGGCAGTCCCCACGCCAGTTGCTCGGCCGATTTGCGCAGCATGGCGCATAGCGCCTGCATCAGCTCGGCGTTGAGATTGAGGGTGAAACTGCGCTCGCGGGCTTCGCGGAAAACCAGCTTGGCCAGCCCTTCGCCACCGGCATTCAGATTGGCTTCGCTGGCCAGCAGGGGCGACGAGCCCAGCGGAAAGAGCGGATTGTCTTCCTTGAACGGCTGGTCGAAACTTGGCGTCGTCGGCGCTGCCGCTGCGGATGTTTCACTGACCGCCTGCGGCCGTGCCGCCAGATGCCCGGACAGCATGCCGACCAGGTGCGGCCACAGCTCACGCAGGAAACGTCGGGTGATCCACACCCGGTACTCTTCGTTGGCCTGCGTCGACACGCGCAGCGTCAGCCGGTCCTGAACCGCCTCGCAAGCCACCTGGATCTGCCGGATTTGCATCAGACGATCTCGTGCAACTGTTGCGCAAACCATGAGCGAGCGCAGCCAGAACAAGGCGCAACGGCGCGCCGCATAGCAGCGCTATGCAAGGCCGGATGCAACGCCGTATCGCCAAGCGCAGCCATGCCTTACTCCGGACGCATCGAGGGGAAGAGAATGACGTCACGGATGGCGGGAGAATCCGTCAGCAGCATGATCAGCCGGTCAATCCCGATACCACAGCCACCGGTCGGCGGCAGGCCGTATTCCAGCGCACGGATGTAGTCGGCGTCGTAATACATTGCCTCTTCATCGCCGGCATCCTTGGCCTTGGCTTGCTCCTGGAAGCGGGCGGCCTGGTCTTCGGCGTCGTTGAGCTCGGAGAAGCCGTTGGCGATCTCGCGGCCGACGATGAACAGCTCGAAGCGCTCGGTGATTTCCGGGTTGCTGTCGGAAGCGCGGGCCAGCGGGCTGACTTCGACCGGGTAGTCGATGATGAAGGTCGGCTCCCAGCACTGCGCTTCGGCGCAGGCTTCGAACAGCTGCAGCTGCAGGCTGCCGAGGCCGCCCGGCTTGACCTTCTCGCCGAAGGCGACGATCTTGGCCTTGAGGAATTCGGCGTCGGCGAGTTGCGCGTCGGTAAATGACGGCTGTTCGCGCTGGATCGCCTGGGTGATGGTCAGGCGGTGGAAGGGCTTCGAGAGATCGAGTTCACGGCCCTGGTATTCGAACACTTCCTTGCCCAGCGCCTCGCGGGCGGCGTGGCGGATCAGGCCTTCGGTGAAGTCCATCAGCGTGTGGTAGTTCGCATACGCCTCGTAGAACTCCATCATCGTGAATTCGGGATTGTGGCGGGGCGAAAGGCCTTCATTGCGGAAGTTGCGGTTGACCTCGAAGACCTTCTCGAAGCCGCCGACGACCAGGCGCTTCAGGTACAACTCCGGCGCGATGCGCAGGAACTGCTGCATGTCGAGCGCGTTGTGGTGGGTGACGAAGGGCTTGGCCGCGGCGCCGCCGGGGATCGGGTGCATCATCGGCGTTTCGACTTCCATGAAGCCGTGGCCGCACATGTAGTTGCGGATCGACTGGACGATGGCCGAACGGGCGCGGAAGGTGAAGCGCGTTTCCTCGTTCATGATCAGGTCGACGTAGCGCTGGCGGTATTTCATCTCCTGGTCGGCCAGGCCGTGGAACTTGTCCGGCAGCGGGCGCAACGACTTGGTCAGCAGGCGGATCTCGCTGGCGGCGATGGTCAGCTCGCCGGTCTTGGTCTTCATCAGCGTGCCGACGACACCAAGGATGTCGCCGAGGTCCCAGCCCTTGAAGGCGGCGTAGACGTCCTCGCCGACCTTGTCGCGGGCGACATAGACCTGGATGCGGCCGGAGACGTCCTGCAGCGTGGCGAACGAGGCCTTGCCCATGACCCGCTTCAACATCATGCGGCCGGCGACCTTGACCTCGACCGGCAGGCCTTCGAGTTCTTCCGCCGATTTCTCGCCATAGCCGTCGTGCAGCTTCTGCGCCGTGTTCTCGCGCTGGAAGTCGTTCGGGAAGGCGACCCCACCCTGGCGCAGCTCGGCCAGCTTGGCGCGGCGCTCGGCGATGATGTGGTTCTCGTCTTGTTGCTGTTCGGCGTTGGACATCGGGAAATCCTTGGGTAAATCGGGGTTTGGCGCCGGCAGGCGCAGAAAGCAGCGATTTTCGCCGATTCGGGGGGTGGGAACAAGGGAAAGGGCAATTCTCCCCGCCGATGCGATAATCCCGCCCCATGGAAATCCTCATCGAAATACTCCTCAAGGCCGGCCGCTCTGCGGTCGAGCTTTCCCTGTTCATCCTGCTGCCGGTGATGGTGGTGATGCTGTCGCTGATGCGCCTGCTCGAAGCGCGCGGCGCGCTCGACTGGGTGGTGGCGAAACTGGCGCCGATGCTGAAGCCCTTCGGCCTGACCGGGCTGGGCGTGTTCGCGGCCTTGCAGATCAATTTCGTCAGCTTCGCGGCGCCGATGGCGACGCTCACCATGATGGACCAGCGCGGGGCGTCGGATCGCCACATCGCGGCAACGCTGGCGATGGTCTTCGCGATGGCGCAGGCCAACGCGGCGCTGCCGATGATGACGATGGGCCTCGACATCGGCCTGACCCTGTTGTGGTCGCTGATCGGTGGCCTGGCCGCGGCGGCGGCGACCTGGTACCTATTCGGGCGCGGGCTGTCGGCGGCCGAGGGCGTCGTCGACGAGCACCTCACGCACCCGGTGGCGGAAAGCGCCAAGGGTGTGCTCGACGTGATCAACCGCGCCGGCGGCGAAGCCTTCAAGCTGGCGGTCGGGGCGATTCCGATGCTGGTGCTGTCGCTGGTGGTGGTCACGGCGCTGCGTACCTTCGGCGCCATCGACCTGCTGACCACATTGCTGGGGCCCTTGCTCGACCTGCTGGCGATCGACCGGGTGCTGGTCCTGCCGACGCTGACCAAGTACCTGGCTGGCGGTACGGCGATGATGGGGGTGGTCGACGAAATGCGCCGCGCCGGTCAGATGAGTGCCGAACTGCTCAACGCCAGTGCCGGTTTCCTGATCTCGCCCTTCGACCTGCCCGGCGTCGCCGTGCTGATCGCGGCCGGGCCGCGCGTCGCCAAGGTATGGAAACCGGCGGCGCTCGGCGCCTGCATCGGCATCGCGCTGCGCACCGTCGGCCACATCGTCTTTGCCTGATCAGGCAGCGTAGAAGACGGCCAGCCAGACGGTGACCTGATCGGGCGCCGTCCAGTCGACGCGGTGCTGGCGGTGTGGGGCAATGTCGATGAAATCACCGGCGCGCAGATGGCGGGCATCGGCTTCGTCGGCAAAGCGCAGTTTCGCTTCGCCCTGCAGCAGCACCACCCATTCGCCTTCGTCCTGGTCGTACCAGAAACCTTTCGGGCTGGCCTGGCCGGTGGACACGATGCGCTCGATGCGCAGTCCCGGGCGCTGCAGAATTGTCGCCAATTGCTCGTCGGCCAGCGCGGCCGACGGCAATCCGACGAACAGGTTGGGCGTCACACGCCCTGTTTCAGGCTGGCCTCGATGAAGTCGTCGAGGTCGCCGTCGAGTACGGCCTGGGTGTTGCCGGTCTCGAAGTTGGTGCGCAGATCCTTGATCCGGCTCTGGTCGAGCACGTAGGAACGGATCTGGTGGCCCCAGCCGATGTCGGACTTGGCATCCTCCAGCTTCTGCTGCTCGGCCTGCTGCTTGCGCAGTTCGAACTCGTAGAGGCGGGCGCGCAGCATCTGCCAGGCTTCGTCGCGATTGCGGTGCTGCGAACGGTCGTTCTGGCACTGGACGACGATGCCGGTCGGGACGTGGGTCAGACGCACGGCGGAGTCGGTCTTGTTGATGTGCTGACCGCCGGCGCCGGAAGCGCGGTAGGTGTCGGTACGCACGTCGGCCGGGTTGATCTCGATTTCGATGGAATCATCGACTTCGGGGAAAACGAAGACCGAAGTGAAGCTGGTGTGGCGGCGGGCGTTGGAGTCGAACGGCGACTTGCGGACCAGGCGGTGGATGCCGGTTTCGGTGCGCAGCGTGCCGTAGGCATGGTCGCCGGTGAACTTGACGGTGGCGCTCTTGATGCCGGCGACGTCGCCTTCCGACTCTTCCATGACCTCAACGGTGAAGCCCTTCTTTTCACCGAACTTCAGATACATGCGCAGCAGCATCGCGGCCCAGTCCTGAGCTTCGGTGCCGCCGGCACCAGCCTGGATTTCCAGGAAGCAGGGCATCGGGTCGGACGGGTTGTTGAACATGCGGCGGAATTCGAGCTTGCCGACTTTTTCCTCGATGCCGGCATTGTCGGCTTCGACCGACAGCAGCGTGTCGTCGTCGCCTTCTTCCTTGCCCATGGCGAAGAGTTCGCGGCCGTCGTTGATCGCGCCATCGACGTCTTCAAGGACGAGAACGATGTCTTCCAGGGCCTTCTTCTCACGACCGAGTTCCTGGGCACGCTTGGGGTCGTCCCAGATCTTCGGGTCTTCCATCTCCTGGTTGAGGAGGGTCAGACGCTCTCGTTTGTGATCGTAGTCAAAGATACCTCCGTAGCTCGTCGGCGCGCTGCGCCAGGTCGTCGAGCTTGTTGGAGATGCTGTTCAGCCGTTCTGCTTCCATGAGACAAATTCCAATGCTTTGAAAAGACGCAATTATAGCTGCCGGGCACGGCGATGCCGACCGGATTGTGTATTGGAGAGGGCAGCACCAGGCTGGTGCGTGCTTTGCGGCGATGCGCATCCGCGATGCCCCGATTTTGGGATTTTTGCTGTATCAGCGAATGGTGTTTTTATTTATCTCGTTGATTTCAATAGTGATGATTTTTGGGTTCCGGTTGGCAAGGCTCTTGCATATTGCACTGCACAACGGTCAATCAATGACGAGGGCCCCATGACAGAGAGCGATGTGCCTGTTTCACGACCTTTGCTGGTCAATTTACGTCGTCCCCAGCTTGCCTGCTGGTTGCTGGCGGTCACCGCCGGCGCCGCCATCGCGCTGGGATTTGCCGGCGGCTGGCCGGCTTACCTCGGCTGGCTGGGTGGTGGCGTGTTGCTGCTGTCGGCCTGGTTGTCGCTGCGTCTGGTCCGTGGCCTGGAGCAGGGGCTGGTGCAGATCGACCGCTTCGCGCTGGAGTTGGCCGGCGGCAAGCTGGTGGCCCGTCTTGACGGCCGCGATTGCGGCGTTCTGGCGCCGCTGGCCGAGCGTCTGAACGGCATGGCCCGCTCGCTGGCCGGGCTGTTCCTGGTTTTCGCCCGGATGGCGCAGGAGATTTCCAGCGTTGCCAGCGAGAGCAAGCAGAACGCCAGCGGCGGCGATGCCGGTGTGCGCCGGCAGCGCGACATCACTTTTTCCTCGTCGGCCACGCTGGAGCAATTGACCGTCAGTCTCGGCGTCACCAGCGACAGTGCGCAGGGCGCCGCCGGCGTGGCCGAAGCATCGCGGCAGATGGCGCTGGCCGGCGCCAGTCGGGTTGGCAGCCTGTCCGACAGCCTGTCCGGCCTGGCCGCGACGGTGGAGCGCACGGCGGCCGGTGCGGCACGACTCGGCGAGCGCTCGCGCGAAATCGATACCATCGTCGGCCTGATTTCCGATATCGCCACCCAGACCAATCTGCTGGCGCTCAATGCCGCCATCGAGGCGGCGCGCGCCGGCGAGCAGGGGCGCGGCTTTGCCGTGGTCGCCGACGAGGTGCGCAAGCTGGCCGAACGGACCAGCGTTGCCACCCGCGAGATCGGCGAGCGTATCGAGGGCGTCAGGCACGAAGTCGACGGGATGATTGCCGCCATGGCGCAGACCCGCGACGAGGCGACGAACAGCCTGACCGATGCCGGCGAGGCGGTTGGCGAATTGCGCCGGGTCGAGGAAAACGCCCAGCGCACGCTGGAACTGATCCGCGACATCGCGGCTGCCAGCCGCGAACAGAGCGAGGCCGGGCAGAACATCGCCCGCGACATCGAGCAGGTAGCGCAACTGGCCGATGCCAACGAGCATCTGGTCAGCGAGAACAGCGAGCTGTCGCGTTACCTGAGCGAGCTGGCCGGGCAGTTGAACGGCGCCCTGAACCAATATCAATACGAGTGAGGCAACCATGGATTGGGTCATTTATTCGCTCCTGGGCGCAGCCGTGCTGATCGCGCTGCTGACGCTGGTGCAACATCACCGGCACAGCCGGCGCGACGCCGGCCAGTCGCTCGAACTCAACCTCGACGCCTGCCGGACCTTGCTGGCACTGACGGCGCATTTCCAGCAGCACCGCGGCATGAGCTCGGCCTGGTTGGCAGGTGACAAGGGATTCGGCAGCAAGCTGGAGAACAAGTCCCGGGAAATCGAGGGCCTGTTCCAGGCACTGCGACCGCTGGCCGATAGCGAGTCCGGCAAACCCCATCCCTGCCTGACGGCCAACGAGCTCAGCCTGTTCCGGCATCGCTGGGGTGGTTTGCGCGAACGCCTGGGGCAGTTGTCGGTCGAGCAGAGCATCGTCGAGCACAGCCAGTTGATCGAACAGTTGCTGCGCTGGCTGGCCGCCCTTGGTGAAGCCCGCCTTGAGCCGCTGGTTGCCGGACGCGGCGAACGCAACCTGGTACGCAATTACGCGATCCGCCTGCCGGCGCTGACCGAATGCCTGGGCCAGGCGCGCGCCGTCGGCCTCAGCGTGACCACGCGTGGCCACTGCTCGGCGGTTGCCCGGGTGCGGCTGCTGTTCCTGATTGCCCGGGCCGAATCCATCCTCAAGCAGGCCGGCGAGGGCGGAGCGATGAACCGCCAGGCCGAGCATGCCGTCCAGCACATGGTGCGCTTGCTGCGTCAGCGGGTGCTCGGTGCTGGTGGGGTGGCGCTCGGTGCCCAGGAATACTTCGACGACGCAACGCGCGCAGTCGATGCAGTCTTTGCGTGGATTGCCGACAACGGCCGGGTGTTGTCCGATGCCGGAATTGGTGCATCGGTCGGGCGCCCGGGGGGCAGTTATGCGCTTTCCTGAATCGTTTGCACCGTGCTGGTGCGTCACTGTTCGGAAGCTGGCGAATTATTATGTTTTTCCCGGAAATACTGCGAAAAGTGCTTGAATTTGAGCAGGCAAGATTTTTGCTAATGATTCATCGTACTGACTCAATGTATCTGCATCGTGAACGATATTGCACCACCCAACGGTTTTCTTCCTGTCCTGCGCAAGCGTCGTGAATCTGCCTGGAATGGCATCGACACTGACCGCGTGTTGCAGGTGCTTGTGCACAACCTGGATGGGATGGTCTTTCGCTGTGCCATTGACGAGCAGTGGACGATGCATTTCGTCAGCGACGGCAGTCGCGAGCTGACCGGATACTGCCCGGACGAACTCGAATACAACAAGGTCACGTCGCTGGAGGTGATCACCTATCCGGAAGACCGGGCCGTGGTCCGCCGGGCGATTTCGACGGCGATGGCCGGCAGCGGCCGTTACCGTGTCCAGTACCGGATCGTGCATCGGCGCGGTGCGGTCAAATGGGTGCTTGAACGCGGTGCCGTGGTGCTCGACGAGAAAGGGCAGCGGGTACTCGAAGGCTTCATCGAGGATGTCACCGAACAGGTCGAGAGCCAGCGTCAACTGGCCGATGCCGAGCTGCGCTACCGCAGCATTTTCGAGGATTCGGTGGTCGGCATGTTCCAGACCTCGATCGACGGTCATTACCTCGCCGCCAACCGGGCCTTGGCCGGACTCTACGGTTACGAGACGCCGGACGCACTGATCGCCGGCCTGTCCGACATCGCCGGCCGACTCTACGTCGAGGCCGGGCGTCGTGAGGAATTCAAGACCCTGATCCGCGAGCACGGGCGGGTGACCGATTTCGAATCCGAGGTCTATCGCCGCGACGGCAGCCGCATCTGGATTTCCGAACATGCCCACGTGGTGTACAGCCCGGAAGGCGAGGCGCTGTATTACGAAGGGACGGTCGAGGATGTGACCGCCCAGCACAATTACCGCCAACAACTCGAATACCAGGCGACGCACGATCCGCTGACCGGGCTGCCCAACCGCAATCTGCTCCAGGACCGACTGCAGCAATTGCTCAACCTGGCCCAGCGTCGGGGGACCAAGGGTTCGCTGGCCTTCGTCGATCTCGACAACTTCAAACTGATCAACGACAGCCTGGGGCACGGCGCCGGCGACAAACTGCTGGTCGAAGTGGCCCGCCGGCTCAGGTCCTGCCTGCGCGATACCGACACCGTCGCCCGTTACGGCGGCGATGAATTCGTGCTCATCCTTGGCGACGACGGCGGCCTCAGCGATACCTTGCATATCCTGCGCCGGGTTCGTAACGCGATTGGCGAACCGGTCATGCTCGACGGCCAGGAAGTCCGCGTCGATTGCAGCATCGGCGTCAGCGTCTTTCCCGATGACGGCGCCGAGCTCGGCGTCCTGCTCCGCCATGCGGACGCGGCCATGCACCATGCCAAGAAACTGGGCAAAGGGCAGTTCCAGTTCTACACCGAATCGCTGAATGCCGAGGCGCGTGATCGCCTGGCGCTCGACTCGGCGCTGCGTCGGGCAGTCGAGCAGGAAGAGTTGCACGTCGTCTATCAACCCAAGGTCGATGCGCGAGGCCGTCCCTTCGGTTTCGAGGCCCTGGTCCGTTGGGAGAGCGTCGAATTCGGCAGCGTGTCGCCAGTGCGCTTCATTCCGCTGGCCGAAGAGAATGGGCTGATCGGGCAACTGACGGTTTTCGTGCTGCGCACCGCCTGCCAGGAAGCGGCCAGGTGGCGGGCTGCCGGCCACGGGCATCTGCGCGTGGCGGTCAATATTTCGCCCAGCCTGTTCCGCGAAAAGGATCTGGCCGCGCTGGTCCGCGCCGTCCTCGCCGAAGCTGGCCTACCGCCGGAAAACCTCGAACTCGAGATCACCGAGGGCGTGCTGATGGGCGACGTGCAGCGCACGCTGGCCGTGCTCAATGAACTGAAAGCGATGGGCGTCTACATCGCGGTCGACGACTTCGGCACGGGTTATTCCTCGCTCGCCTACCTCAAGCGTTTCCCAATCGACATTCTCAAGGTCGACCGCTCCTTCGTGCTCGAATGCGATCAGGGCAATGGCGGACTGGCGATTACCCGCGCCATTGTCTCATTGGCGCATAGTCTGAACCTGCGGGTGGTCGCCGAAGGGGTTGAACAGCAGACCCAGCTTGCCGTGCTCAATGCGCTCGGTTGTCAGGAATTCCAGGGTTATTACTTTGCCCGGCCGATGCCGGTCGAGCAGATCGCCGCCTATCTGGCCGGTGGTTGAAAAAATGCCGGACCCCGCGACCAGCGTCGGGAATCCGGCAAAGGCCGGCACCGCGGTGTGCCGGCGGGGGGTCAGGCCTTGTTCAGACTGAGGATGCTCGATTTTCGGTATTCCTCGTTCGGGAAGACGCGACCGCTCACCAGGGTCTCGAAAATGTGCTCGAAGACAATGCCGGGTTGGCCCTTCTTGAGGCCGGAACGGAAGTAGGAATGCCCTTTGGGCGGATCGTAAAGTGTATTGACGTCATCGCAATCGACGGCGTAGACGTTCTTCGGCGTCAGCTCCATGTTTTCCGGTCCGGAGTGGCCAAGTCGGCGCGATGCCTCGCCGTTCTTCAGGTTGGAGACCTTGCTGGCGCGCAGCGCCAGGTCGTCGGAGGCGTAATAAACGATGACGTTGCGCGAGGCATGGCTGATCAGTTCGCCTGCCTCACCCTTGTGCAGCGATTCGTTGAGAATGTCGGCGGCGACCATGAAGGTGTTGCGGAAGAGCAGCGGTAAACCCTGCGGCTGGTCGTAGTGTTTCCAGTTGGAGAGCGTCTGGCGCAGTACCCGGTTGCCCATCGAATGCGCCAGCAGGTTGATCCGCTTCAGGCAGGGATCGTCTTCCGGGTTGTATTCGACCGAGTTGCGCCATTCCATGAAGCGCTGCATCACCCGGGCGAAGGTGAAGGCACTCTGGTCGGCAGCCTTCTGGTCGTCCCAGTAATCCTTGATGATGCCGAGGTCGGCGTCGCATGGCCAGACCAGCGGCAGCACCAGGACTTCACCAGACTTCTTCTTGTCGCACAGCTTCTGCAATTCCTCGGTCGCTGCGAAAACATCTTCCGGCAGATTGGAGAAACCGTGGATGTATACCAGCACCTGCCGGACTTTCGCCGCTTTCAACGACTTCAGCAGGTTCATGCTGCCGATTTCCTCGTATTTCCCCTTCTTGTGCCGGGTGCAGCAGAAGAAACTGCGGCTCGACGAATTGTTCTGCAGGTCGAACACGAAATCCTTGTTCAGCGCGGGTTCCGTGTTAACCGTCGGCATGCGGCTGGTGATGAACAGCATCGGCTTTCTCCCGTGAGTATTTGCATAGCGCCTCCGCAGGCGATTGATATCAAGCTTAGTAGCTGAATGGAATATGTCAATCGGTTTGTTTGGGCGTCGCGGGCGACGGCGTGCTGCCGGAAATTGGGTCAGGTTTCGGCGATCTGGCGTAGTCGCCAGTTATGTTCCGCGGCGCGCCGGGAGATTTCGCGGTTGAGCGCTGTCTGTTGCTGGCCGAAGGCGTCGCGTTCGCCATGATTGCGGCTGGCGGCTTCAATGCTGCGCAAGCAGCGCCAGCGATAGCCTTGGCGGGTCCGGAACAGTCGCATCTCTTCCTTGGGGTGATGCACACGGCAGCAATAGCAAAACAGCATCTCTGTCATTACAACCTCGCGGGAAAGGTGTCGTTGCCAGATCAGCTTGCCAATGGCGTGTTACGGCAGGATGAAGGCGGTGCTTCCCGGTCGAGACGTCGGTCTGCTGTGACGGCTAGGTGTTAGCAGGGGCCAGTTTCGCAAGGCCGGCCGTCGCCATCACCGTCCATTTTTACGGCCGGGCAGTGGCGCAGGAAATACTCAGCCTCGGCGCACGACGTCATCTGGGAGCAGTGCTGGCGCCCGTCGCAACGGAAGCTTGGCGTGACTGGTTCGGGCGTTGCCACCTGGAGCGTCGCCGGTGCGAGGGTACGGTCGCGCTGGATGAACGCGGTGTAGCTGTAGTAGCCGAGACCGGCAATCAGCAACGCCGGTAACAGCCGTCCGAGCCAGCCTGTTCCGCGCCGTTCTTCAGCGCGCCGGGGTGGCTGCGCGCCTTGCGCTGCTTTTCCGACCGTTGTCCGATCGTGACAAAGCAGCCGTTTCGCCTGCTTCTTGCCGTCGGCGCTGGTTTCGATTTCGAAGCTCAGGCGTTCGCCGATGCGCGGACGGATGCCGTCGCGCGGGAAGGCGGAGACGTGAACGAATATTTCCGGACCGCCGTTGTTCGGCGCGATGAAGCCGAATCCGCGGTCGTCATTCCATTGTTTGAGCGTGCCTTCGATGCGCATGATGTTTTCGCTGGTTCAGTACGGCCGATTATGTCGATCGGTTTCCCGTCATGCAATTGTTTTTCCCGATTCGCCGGAAACAGGGGGCAGGTGGTCGGCTTACTCCAGGTACTCGATCATCAACTGCGGATTCTCTACACCCATGTATTCATTGACCGACAGCCGATAGGCAGCGCGGGTGTTGTGGCCGGGCTGGGTCGAGAAATTGAACTGGATCGCCTCGATTCGGCTGTTGCCTTTGCGCAGCCGCAGTTTCAGGTGCTTTTCCTTGAGCACGCGCTGTTGTTCGACTTCGAACTCGTCGCAGAACAGCGGCGCCGGGAAGCCCTGGCCCCAGATTTCGTTTTCCAGCAGCTTGGCGGTTTCCAGGCTGATGTAGCCGCCTTCGAGCGGGCCGTCGGTTTCCAGTGTTCGGGTGAGGTCGGACGGGGCGAGAAGTTCGCCGGCGACTTCGGCGAACATGGCCTGGAAGCGTTCGAAATCGCCGGCCCGGAGGGTGGCGCCGGCGGCCATCGCGTGGCCGCCGAAGCGGACGAGCAGGCCAGGGGCGCGCTTGGCGACGAGGTCGAGCGCGTCACGCAGGTGCAGGCCGGGGATTGAGCGGCCGGAACCCTTGACGATATCGCCTTCGCCCTGAGCAAAGGCGAACACTGGCCGGTGCAGCTTGTCCTTGATGCGCGAGGCGAGGATGCCGACGACGCCTTCGTGCCAGCCCGGGTCGAAGAGGGCGACGCCGGGTGCGGCGGCATCGACGTCCATCGACTCAAGCAGGGCGAGCGCCTGTTCCTGCATGCCGGCCTCGATTTCGCGACGCTCGCGGTTGAAGTTGTCGAGTTCCTGGGCGATGTTGAGCGCCCGTGCGGGGTCGTCGGTGAGCAGGCATTCGACGCCCAGGCGCATGTCGGCCAGGCGGCCGGCGGCGTTCAGGCGCGGCCCGATCAGGAAGCCGAGGTCGAAGGCGGTGGCTTTGCGCGGATCGCGCCCGGCGGCTTTGAACAGCGCCGCGATGCCCGGCTGCAGGCGGCCGGCGCGCATGCGCTTGAGGCCCTGGCTGACCAGGATGCGATTGTTGCGGTCGAGTTTGACGACGTCGGCGACGGTGCCCAGCGCCACGAGGTCGAGCAGGTCGGCGAAGTTGGGTTCCGGGCGGTTGGCGAAAAAGCCGCGCTCGCGCAATTCGGCGCGCAGCGCCAGCATCACGTAGAACATCACGCCGACACCGGCGATGCACTTCGACGGGAAGTCGCAGCCGGGCTGGTTCGGATTGACGATGCAGTCCGCCTCCGGCAGTGATTCGCCGGGCAGGTGGTGATCGGTGATCAGCGTGGCAATGCCGTGCTGCTGCGCGCGGGCGACGCCTTCGAGGCTGGCGATGCCGTTGTCGACGGTGATGATCAGGTCCGGCGATTGCTGCGCAGCGACGTCGACGATTTCCGGTGACAGCCCGTAGCCGAGCTTGAAGCGGTCGGGCAGCAGGAAGTCGACGTCGGCCCCGAGCGCCTTCAAGGCGCGCATGCCGACGGCGGTGGCGGTGGCGCCGTCGCAGTCGTAGTCGCCGATGATCAGCATTTTTGCCTCGGCCTCGATGGCGTCGGCGAGCAGGCTGGCGGCGTCGCCGGCGTGGGTCAGCGCGGTGGGCGGCAGCAGGGATTTGAGTTCGTAATCGAGCTCGGCCTTGTCGGTGACGCCGCGCGCGGCGTAGAGCCGGGCGAGCAGGGGATGCAGGCCCTGCTGTTCGAGTTGCCAGACGGTGCGCTGCGGCGCGCTGCGGGTGACGATGCGGGTCAAGACGGTTTTCCTTCCGGCGCTGTGGCGGCCAGCGCGTTGGCAATGATGGCCGGTGTGCGGCCCTTCTTCCAGAATTTCCAGCGTTCGCCGCCGGTGATCGTCCACTGCAGCCGGCCGTAGATGGTCGGGGCGATGATGTCGAGTTGGTGCACGGCCTTGCCCAATTGCGCGCGCAGCGGGGCGAACCAGTGGCTGTCCAGATCGGTAAACGCCAGCCGCCAGCCTTCCGGGTTTTCGTAGAGGATGGTCGGCAGTAATTGATCAAGTACGACTAGCGGCGCCTGCGCCTTGGCGGCGAGCACTTCGCCCAGGTTTTCCGGCCGGCCATGCACGGTCAAGCCGGCAGCGCGGCCCAGGCCGACGGCCAGCGTATCATCGGCGAACAGCGCATCGAAGGCTGCCGCCGGCTGCCCGGCAGTCCCCGCACCCCACAACCACAGGCTGTTGATCGCCGGCTTGCCGGCGCCGGCCCGCGCCGCGTTGACCGGGTGTAAATGCAGGAACATCTGCACCTCGTTCAGCCAGCGGTACAGCGGCGAAGTCTTGTCGCTCAGATCGCTGTCCATACGCCGACCGGCGACGGCGGAAAGCGGCGCGGCAATATGTTCGGCTGGCTGATGCAGACGCAAATACCAGCGCCGCGCCGTCGCCGCGTGGAACACACCGATGTCGGCAAACTCCGCATTCAGCGCAGCCACCAGCGCCTGCGCCTCAGCCTCGTCCACATCGAAAGCCCCGGCATCGGCAAGCACGATGCGCTCGTGATGAAAACGCAGATGCACCGGATCGGCGCACAGCCAGTGCCCATCTTCGGCAACCGCGCCGGCCTCGCCCAGTCGGCGGAAAAACGCCGCGCCACCCGCCGGTAACCCGAACAGGTCGAGCAGCGACGCTTCGACCGAAATCGGCGCCGAACGCCGGAACGCCGCGTGCCCGTCCAACCACTCGAAACCCGGCGCCGGCAACTTGTCCAGCGTCAACGGGTCACCCGGTTCGGGCCAGATCAATTCGGGAACAAGCAAGGTCAGGCGCACGGTGCAGCACTCATCTGGGGAAGGCGCGAGTTTATCACCGCAGCGCGGATGGGGCGGCGGTGGCTATTGGCGAAGGGGGAACTGCTTTGCTCGTCATCGCGAGGAGCGAAGCGACGTGGTGATCCAGAAAAGATCGTCTGATCGATGCACTGGATTGTCGTGCTGTGCTGGCGATGATGGCTGTGCCGAATGGTTGGCGCTTCTTTGGGGGGCTAGGCCTAGATTCGGCCAGAAGCGGCCGATTAAGGTTTGCCTGCATTCCTGCCATTCGTAAAAACCTTCTTGCTGTCGGTATGCCGAATGGCCATCTGTCCGTACTATCATTGCATATAAGGATAGTCTGCTGGAGGCTGCCCATAATGAATCAAGCGGTTACTTTCAATTGGCAAGTTTCCCTATGATCAATATGCGGAGCGGTGGTCTGTTGAATAAATGTTAGACATCAGAAGGAACAACGTGCGCTTCTCACAAAGAGTTGGTCGGAGACCCTCTACTAAACTTGCCCAGCGGGAGAGCATCGACGATGACCTCCGAGCTTCGCTGTGGAGCATCGTTCATGTCTGCTTCTGGGAGGAGGCCAAGGAGGAATACGGAGATACTATGATCGCATCTTCGTTTGTCCGAGGATCAAGCGTTGGAGATTTGGCCATTGGACTGTGGTTTCATCACTTCAAGAGGCCTGTCGACACGATTCCAAGTTACTGGGAGGGGTTCTTACGTACGCTGCGGGACCACTTTTTTCAATCGGAGTGGTTTGACGCCTACGATTTCATCGAGTTCATGGCGACCGAGGGGACGGATGCGGAGAAGAAGAAGTTCACCGATCTTTGCAATATGTGCTTAGAGCGCGAGAACGCGGCGTACCGGTTTGTAAACGGGCATCTGACAGAGATCACTTCCGAAGCCGAGATTGAAGCAGTCGAATCTGCCATCGACGCAGGAGCCGCGTACGCTGGTGTGACCCGGCATTTGGAAAGTGCGCTAGCGTTGATGTCAGATCGAAAAGCTCCTGATTATCGAAATTCGATTAAGGAGAGCATCAGTGCGGTCGAATCGTTGGCAAAACACGTAGCAAAGGTTCCAGCGGGAACGTTGGGCGTGGTGCTCAGGGAGCTCGAACGCTCAAAGGCGCTACATCCAGCGTTGAAGAATGCGTTTTCATCGCTCTACGGTTATACCAATGACGCCCAGGGAATTCGGCATGCGCTCATGGACGAACCGTCTCTCTCAAAAGCGGACGCACGATTCATGCTCGTGTGCTGCTCGTCATTCGTGAACTATGTTCTCGAATCAACAGCAAGAGCGTAGGCGGGACGCTGATGTCTAACATAGCATATATGGACTCCCCCGAAAAGCAAGGAAACTGATCGATAGATCTGGCGAGTCGGAAGCGCATGCAGTCGTATATCCGGCATCTGTTGTGGGTTCTGTATGACCCGTGCCGACATGGAATCTGCGCAC
>Ga0208243_1000153_pt1 | contig 54700 bp, 55 predicted proteins | sample Subbio2Aug_QV12A_FD_184826 | JGI IMG/M metagenome (GOLD analysis project Ga0208243, IMG submission 184826) | Serpentinite rock and fluid subsurface biosphere microbial communities from McLaughlin Reserve, California, USA - CR12Aug_QV12A (SPAdes) | ecosystem: Environmental > Terrestrial > Deep... | reverse complement strand
TGCATGCCCGCGGATCGGTGGCTGCGGGCGAAACGCGCCTGTTCGAATCGATCGTGGGCTCGCGCTTCACCGGCGCGGTCGTTCGCACCGCCCAGGTCGGCAGCCATGCCGCCATCGTGGCGAGGGTATCCGGACGTTCGCACTATTCCGGGAGGGCGAGTTTCGTCGTCGAGCCGGATGATGAACTGGGCCGGGGTTTTCTCGTCGTGTGAAGCATCGCAAGCGGCGAGCGGCGGGCCTATATGCGCTGTCCAGGATGTGCAGTCCCGCCCGTGGGCGGCTCGAAGGGAGAGAACGAATGAGCGAGAAGAAACCCGGCCGTGGTCGCGTCTACAATTCGATCGTCGAGACCATCGGCGACACGCCGATCGTCCGCCTCGACAAGTTCGCGAAGGAGAAGGGCATCGTCGCCCACCTTCTGGCCAAGCTCGAGTTCTTCAATCCGATCGCCAGCGTCAAGGACCGCATCGGCGTCGCCATGATCGCGGCGATGGAAGCCGACGGCCGCATCAGGCCGGGCGAGACGACGCTCGTCGAGCCCACTTCGGGCAACACCGGCATCGCGCTTGCCTTCGCGGCCGCCGCCAAGGGCTATCGCCTCATCCTGACCATGCCGGAGACCATGTCGGTCGAGCGCCGCAAGATGCTGGCCCTGCTCGGCGCGGAGCTCGTGCTGACGGAAGGGGCCAAGGGCATGAAGGGCGCGATCGCCAGGGCCGAGGAACTGGTGGCCAGCATTCCGGGCGCCGTCATCCCGCAGCAGTTCGAGAACCCGGCGAACCCGGACATCCACCGCCGCACCACGGCCGAGGAAATCTGGAACGATACCGCGGGTGAAGTCGACATCTTCGTCTCCGGTATCGGCACGGGCGGCACCATCACCGGCGTCGGTCAGGTGCTGAAGCAGCGCAAGCCGGGCCTTCAGGTGGTCGCGGTGGAACCGGAGGCATCGCCGGTGCTCTCGGGCGGCCAGCCGGGGCCGCACAAGATCCAGGGTATCGGCGCCGGTTTCGCCCCGAAGATTCTCGACAGGTCGGTCTACGACGAGGTCGTCACCGTCTCCAACGAGGATGCCTTCGCCAATGCCCGGCTTCTGGCGAAACTCGAAGGCGTTCCGGTGGGCATCTCGTCGGGTGCCGCGCTTCAGGCGGCAGCGGTGATCGGATCGAGGCCTGAGAACGCGGGCAAGACGATGGTCGTGATCATCCCGTCCTTCGCCGAGCGCTACCTGTCGACGGCCCTGTTCGACGGCCTCGGCTGAGGGAGCGGCCTACTGGAAGGTGACGCGTGCGCCGCTCGCGACGACGTCGCGCTGGCGCGCGCAGGCGGGCCCGGGTCCGCGCATGTAATGCCGCTCCGGCCTATAGCGCGGTGCAAAAAAGTCGCGGATTGCCGCAGCGCAACCGATGAAGCTGCTCCAGAACGCCATTTTACCGATTCCCGTCCTTCGGACTGTCCCTTCCGAATGGAGACGGATGATATCAGAGCAGTATGAATGCTCGGTGAATTTCTCCACGCTCCACGCCGGAGATCATGGGATGGTTTCCGGTTCGTTAACGCCCGGTTGCCGCTCCGGAGTCGCTTTCCAAGCCGCGGCGACGGCCATATGGATGCGCCCGTTGCAGTGCAGCACGCATCACACCTGAAGGAAGGCGACAAGATGGCCGAGACGACGCACCCGCTTGAAAAACTCGCCGGCATGGTCGGGCAGGAGATCGGCGTCTCCTCGTGGATCACGGTCGACCAGGCGATGATCGACCAGTTCGCCGCGACGACCCGCGATCACCAATGGATCCATGTGGACGTGGATCGGGCGCGCCGGGAGAGCCCCTTCGGTGCGACGATCGCCCATGGCTACCTGACGCTCTCTCTCGTCGCGGTCATGAGCTACGACATCGGTGCCGTCCCCGACGACGTCGGCGCGACGCTCAACTACGGGCTCGACAAGGTCCGGTTCCTGGCGCCCGTGAAGGCCGGCAGCCGTGTGCGCATGCGCAGCACTCTGGTTTCGCTGGATGCCAAGGCGCCCGGGCAGTACCTGATGAAGTGCTCCAACACGATCGAGATCGAGAACGAGCCGCGTCCTGCCCTGATCGCCGAGACGCTCGCGCTTCTCCTCGTCGGCTGACACTGCCCGAAGCGGCCCTGCTCCGTGGTGCGGCAGCACGCCGCAGCCGGCCAGAATCGCATGAAAAACATGACATTGCGCATCAAGTCCACTTTAGAATAGTTCTAAAACATTGATTTCTCTACGCTTTTCTTCCGCCGTCGGTTGACAGCCGACGCATGTGGAGTCTTTATGGGTTACGGCTGGGGTTGCGTCGACCGCGCAGGGCTCGTGGTGCGGCTGCGTGTCCGGCTTCCGATCCGACTTGCGAGGGAATGGACAGTGACGGGAAAGATCATCCGGACGAACGCGATGCTGCTCGCCATCGGCGTCTGTCTCTCGACCGCCGCCGCGCGCGCGGAAACCGACGCGTCTGCGGTTCTGGCGACCTACTCGGATATCGCGCTCGCCAAGTACGAAGACGCGCTGACCACCGCGAAGGCGCTCGACGCCGCCGTCGATGCATTCCTCGAAGCGCCGTCCGAGGCCTCGCTCGCCACCGCCCGGGCCGCATGGCGCGAGGCGCGGATCCCCTACCAGCAAACCGAGGCCTATCGCTTCGGCAATCCGGTCGTCGACGACTGGGAGGGTCGGGTCAACGCCTGGCCGCTCGATGAAGGGCTGATCGATTACGTCGATTCCAGCTACGGCACCGAATCCGACGACAACAAGCTCTACACCGCGAACGTCATCTCGAACCCCGCCGTCGAGATCAACGGCAGCACCGTCGACGCGTCGACGATCACGCCGGCCTTCCTCGCGGAGACGCTCCAGGAGGCCGGCGGTATCGAGGCCAATGTCGCAACCGGTTACCACGCGATCGAATTCCTGCTCTGGGGGCAGGATCTCAATGGCACCGGACCGGGCGCTGGCGACCGCCCCTTTACCGATTTCGACGCGGCCAACTGCACCGGCGGTAACTGCGACCGGCGCGCGGAATATCTCGACGCGGCGACCGACCTGCTGGTCTCCGACCTCGAGGAGATGGTCGGCAATTGGCAGCCGGGCGGCGCAGCGCGCGCCCACCTGATGGAGGCCGATCCACGTGAGGGGCTCGCGGCGATCCTCACCGGGCTCGGCTCGCTCTCCTACGGGGAACTGGCCGGTGAGAGGATGAAGCTCGGGCTGCTCCTGCACGATCCCGAGGAGGAGCACGACTGCTTCTCCGACAATACCCACGTCTCGCATCTCTACGACGCGGTGGGCATCCGCAACGTCTACCATGGCAGTTACGGCCGGATCGACGGAACGGTGGTGGAGGGTCCTTCGATCTCCGATCTGGTCAAGGAAGCCGATCCGGCGCTCGATGCGGAACTCTCCGCCAAGCTGGACGCCACGGTCGCCGCGATGGAGGCGATGGCAGCGCGTGCAGAGGCGGGCGAAGCCTACGACCAGATGATCGGCGAGGGGAATGCGGAGGGCAACGCGGTCGTGCAGGCCGGCATCGACGCCCTCGTCGACCAGACGCGCTCGATCGAGCGGGTGGTCGCGACGCTGAAGCTCGATGCCATCGAGTTCGAAGGGTCCGACAGCCTCGACAATCCGAACGCTGTCTTTCAGTGAGCGGGGACTGCCCCCGCATCCAGCCAATGGCCTGAGGGCCACCAGCCGGGACGAAACGTGACATGCTTGTCTGCCAGTGCAACATGATCAAGCAGAGCGAAATCGAGCGGACCATCGTGGGCCTTCTCGATGCCGATCCCTGGCAGCTCATCGTGCCTGCGAAGGTTTACCACGCCCTCTCCAAGCGAGGTCGCTGTTGCGGCTGTTTCCCAAATGTGGTGGAAACGATCATCCGGGTAACCGAGGAGTACCACGCGCGCTCGGAGGCGAGCGCCGTGGAGATCGTTTCACACCTAGACCGCGTGCGCAGTCTGCGCGGTCAATTTGGGAGCAGGCGCCATGAAGGGCGAACCACAAGTCATCGAGCGGCTTAACGAAGCTCTCTTCCTGGAGCTTGGCGCCGTCAACCAGTACTGGCTTCATTATCGTCTCCTCGACGACTGGGGCTATGCGAAGCTCGCCAAGAAGGAGCGCGAGGAGTCGATCGAGGAGATGCATCACGCCGACAAGATCATCGAGCGGATCATTTTCCTGGAGGGACATCCGAACCTGCAGTCGGTGGGGGCGCTGCGGATCGGGGAGAACGTCAAGGAAGTGCTCGAGGCGGATCTGGCCGGCGAGTACGACGCACGGACCTCCTACAAGAAGTCTCGCGAGATCTGCCAGCAACTGGGCGATTATGTCACCATGCAGCTTTTCGAGGACCTGCTGAAGGACGAGGAAGGCCACATCGATTTTCTCGAGACGCAGCTCGACCTCATGAAGTCGATCGGCGAGGAGAAGTACGGCCTCCTCAACGCCGCCTCGGCAGACGGCGACGACTGAGGCGCGATGGGCATGCGGCCTCCGCGCTCGCCCGCGCTCCGCATGCGCTTCTTGCTCCCGTCGGCGGCGGCGACGATCGTCGCCGCCGCTGTTCATGCGTCAGGCGCGGCATCGTTGCCGACCGATCGCGACGATCTGTCGCCCGCCGAGCGGGATCGGGTGGCGGCGGTGACCGCCCCGGCCACCGACTTCTCGAAACCCGAGGCGTTCGAGGTCATGCAGGGCGGCGCTGGCACGTCGCGGAAGCTGGTCAACCAGGACGCCTTCTCGAACTTCTCCGCCAATCTGAGCTTTCGCCAGGAGGAGACGTTCAAGCTCGGCAATGCGCTGTTCCGCAAGCTCTGGGTTTCCTCGCCTTCGTCCACCCAGGCGTCCGACGGACTCGGCCCCCTCTTCAACGCGCGGGCCTGTCAGAGCTGCCACCTGAAGGACGGCCGCGGCCACCCGCCCGAAGGCGGCGCCGATTCGACGTCGATGTTCCTGCGCCTGTCGCGCGCACCGCGGACGCCGCAGGAACAGGAACTCATCAGGTCGAAGGCAATCCCCAACCTGCCCGACCCCATCTATGGCGGCCAGCTGCAGGATCTTGCGGTTCCGGGGATGCGGGCAGAAGGGCGCATGGTCATCGACTACGACGACTTCACCGTCGCCCTCGACGACGGGACGGAGGTCGCGATGCGGCGTCCGACCTATTCCGTCGCCGACCTTGCCTACGGCCCGATGGACATCACCACCACGCTATCGCCGCGCGTCACGCCGGCGATGATCGGCCTTGGCCTCGTCGAGCAGATCCATCCCGCCGACATACTGGCGCAGGCCGATCCCGACGATGCGGATGGGGACGGCCTGTCCGGCCGCGCCAGCGTCGTCCGTGATCCGGCGACCGGCGAGCTCGCTCTCGGCCGGTTCGGGTGGAAGGCACAGAACCCAACGATTCGAGCGCAGGCAGCCGGCGCTTTTTCCGGGGACATCGGCATTTCCAACCCTGACCATCCGGAGAACTGGGGCGATTGCACGGAGGCACAGGCCGACTGCCGGGCCGCTCCGCACGGTGCGCAACCGCGGCTCGGTGCGACGGAAGCGCCAGATCCGGTCCTCGACCTCGTCACCTTCTATTCGCAGCACCTCGCGGTGCCCGCGCGCCGCGACGTCGACGATCCGCAGGTCCTCCGCGGCAAGGAGGTTTTCCATTCCATCGGTTGTGCCGGCTGTCACACGCCGAAATACGTCACCCGCAAGGACGCGGCCGATCCCACGCTGGCCTTCCAGCTGATCTGGCCCTACTCGGACTTCCTGCTGCACGATCTCGGGCCCGGCATGGCCGACTGGCAGCCGGTGGGCGACGCGCGCGGCGGCGAATGGCGCACGCAGCCCCTCTGGGGCATAGGCCTGACGCAGACGGTCAGCGGCCACACCTTCTTTCTCCACGACGGGCGTGCGCGAAATCTCGTCGAGGCCATCCTCTGGCACGGCGGCGAGGCGGAAGCCGTGACCGACGGGTTCAAGGCCCTGCCGAAGGCAGACCGCGACGCGCTCGTCCGGTTCCTGGAATCGCTGTGATGATCCTGAGACGACTGCTTCTCGCCGCCTGCTTCGCGCAGGCCGTCGCGGCTTCGGCGATAGCCGCCGAGCCGCCTGGCGCGGTGGCGATGGTGCGTGGCGCCATCGAGAGCTACGTCCGGCCGGCCTACGCGACGTTCGCGTCGAAAGCCGACGGTCTGGAGAACAGCGTCCAGGCCCTGTGCGCCGGACCCTCCGCTGCCCGGCTGGCGGAAGCCCGCGCAGCGTTCGGCGCGGTCGTCGGCGCATGGTCGCGCATCGAACTCGTGCGGTTCGGACCCGTGACGGAGGACAACCGGCTCGAGCGGATCCTCTACTGGCCGGACCGCCGCTCCACCGGCCTGAAGCAGGTGCAGGCGATCCTGGCGGAAGTGGACGCCTCGGCCGGCGCCGCCGCCTCGCTCGCAGGCAAGAGCGTCGCGGTGCAGGGTCTTGGCGCGCTGGAGTACGCACTGTTCGGCACCGGCAGCGACGAGCTCGCGGAGACAGCCGCCTTCCGCTGCACCTATGCCGCCGCCATATCCGGCAATGTGGCGACGATCGCGCGATCGCTCGACGAGTCCTGGAGCAAGGGCGAGGGTGTCGCCCGCCTCTGGGCGGAGCCGGGTCCGGACAACCCGCTCTACCGCGACGGCGGGGAGGCGCTGGGCGAACTGCTGGACACGATGATTCATGGCCTGGAGATCGTCCGCGACGTCCGCATCAACGGGTTCCTCGGCGAGGACGCCGCGGACGACAAGCCGAAGCAGGCGCTGTTCTGGCGCTCTGACGAAACGGTTGAGGTCCTGCGCGGCAACCTCGCATCGATCGCCGGCCTGCTGGCGGCTTCCGACATGGCCGCCCACCTGCCCGAAGACCGCCGCTGGATCGTGGGCTCCGCGCGGTTCGAACTCGCCAATGCCGACCGCGCGCTTGCCGGGCTCGCGGGACTGCCGATTGCCGAGATTCTCGCCGACCCCGGCCGGCGCGCTAAGCTCGACTACGCCCGGCTCGTCACCTCGAGCCTGTCCGACGTGATCGGCCGGCAGCTCAGCGGGGAGTTCGGCCTGACCGTGGGCTTCTCCTCGCTGGACGGGGACTGACGATGCGATGCCACCGCTCCGCTTCGCTCGTCGGGCGGCGAGCCTTCCTGAAGGCGGCAGGAAGCGCCTTCCTGGCCGGCCTGGCGCCGAACGCCGCCATGGCAATGCTCGCCGCCGACGCGGTCTTCGCCACCGCCTATGTCGACAGCGGGGGAAGATACGGCATCGCCCTGCTTTCGGAGGCCGGGGAACTGATCCGGGCGCTGCCTCTGCCGGATCGCGGCCATGACGTGGCCTTCGATCCGCGGTCGGGCCGGGCCGTGGCCTTCGCGCGCCGGCCTGGCGCTTTCGCGCTGGTCTTCGACCGGACCGGCGCGGCTCGGCCGCTGACGATCACCGCCGCCCCTGGCCGCCATTTCTTCGGCCATGGCGTCTTCTCCCCCGACGGGCGGCTGCTCTATGCCACCGAGAACGACATCGATGCCGCGGCGGGCCTGATCGGCGTCTACGATGCGACGGCCGGCTTTGCCCGGATCGGCGAGTTCCCGACCCATGGCATGGACCCGCACGAACTCCTGCTGATGCCGGACGGGCGCACCCTTGCGGTCGCCAATGGCGGTATCGAGACCCATCCCGACTTCGGCCGCGCCAAGCTCAACCTCGCCACCATGAAGCCGTCGCTGGTCTTCATCGACCGTCACGACGGATCTCTGATCGAGAGCCATGAACTGGCGCCCGACCTTCACCAGCTCTCGATCCGCCATATGGACCTCGACGCCAGCGGCCGCGTCTGGTTCGGCTGCCAGTACGAAGGGCCGGCGCTCGACCGCCCGCCGCTCGTCGGCTCGGTGCGGCCGGGCGAGTCCATCGTCCTGCTCGACATGGCCCCCGACATCCTCTCCGGCTTCCGCAACTACATCGGCTCCGTCGCCGCCAACACTGCCGCCGGCACGGTCGCCGTCTCGTCTCCGCAGGGAAACCGTCTGGCCGTCATCGACACGGACTCGGGAACGGTCGTCGCGGATCGCGCGCTCACGGAAGTCTGCGGCATCGCGGCAGACCGTGCCGGCTACTTCGCCACGACGGGCGAGGGCCACGTCGTCCGCGCCTCCGGCGAGGAAGCGACATTGTCCGGTTATGTCTGGGACAACCACATTCTCCGGATCGGCTGAAGCCGATGCTCCGTGACCGACGCCCGGTGCCGTCAGAGGTCGACGGGAGCGGCGGCCATGTCGCCGGCCGCCCGGATCGCCGCCACCAGCGCGTCGCCGGCGTCTTCGACCTGCCCGTCATTGATGATCGAGACCACTGCGCCGCCGAGGTCCCGTGCAGGGGCCGAGGCGCGCGCCAGCCGGGCCGAGACCTCGTCGGAACTCTCGCGGCCACGGGCCGCGAGCCGCCTCGCCAGCGTCTCCGGGCTCGCGGCGATGGCCACCACCTGAACGTGCCTGTATCGCGCCCGGAGCGCGTCGAGGGCTGCTCGCGAGAGGTTCGCGACCACCGTGTGTCCCGCCGCGATGTGGCGGTCGACGCTCTCCGGCAGCCCGTACCGCAGCCCGTGCGCCTGCCACGACAGTGCAAAGGCGCCGCTTGCCAGCGCCCGTTCGAAGGCCTCGGGCGAGAGCGAATCGTGGTCCTCGGTCGAACCGTCCGCAGGCCGGGTGATCACCCGCCGCACGAAATGCACGGGCGTCCGCTCGCCGGCCCCCAGCCGTCCCCTTGCGTAGGCAAGCAGGGTGTCCTTGCCGACGCCGCTCGGCCCGACCACGGCTACGAATGCCCCCTGGCGCTCGCGCGGGTCGATCCGGTGCGACGGGTTGTCCCGGCCGCCTTCCATCAGGCGACGCGGCGGCCTTCACGCCAGACGGAGCGCACCACCGGGATGTGTTCGTCGACGCGGACGCGGACGAGATCGGCGCGTTTGCCCACCGCGATCTCGCCACGATCGGACAGGCCGGTGGCCGCCGCGGGGTTCTTCGACACCATCGCCACCGCCTGGGGCAGCGACACCGAATCCACGACGTCGCCGAGGAAGAAGGCGGACTGGATCAGGCTGTAGGGAATGTAGTCCGACGACAGGATGTCGAGGCAGCCGTGTTCGGCCAGTTCACGCGCCGACACGTTGCCCGAGTGCGAACCTCCGCGCACGACGTTCGGCGCACCCATCAGCACGCCCATGCCCGCGCGTTTGGAAGCGGCAGCTGCCGCCAGCGTGGTCGGAAACTCCGCCACCTTGATTCCCTGCTCGATCGCCTCGTCGACATGGGCGGCCGTCGCATCGTCATGGCTGGCAAGCACGATCCCGCGCTCCTGGCATGCCCTGGCGATCGCCACGCGATTGCTGCGCGAATTGCGGTCCGACTGCGCCATCCGCTTCTCGCAGAAGCGGATGAATTCCTCATCGGTAAGTTTCAGCTTACGCTGATAGTAGTAGGAATAGGTTTCGAGGTTCACGAACTGCCGCTGGCCCGGCGCGTGGTCCATCAGAGACGCCAGGCGCACCCGCGCGTCGCCGTCGAAATGCGCGAAGCCTTCGAGGCAATCGTCGGCCGAGACCTCGCAGCGCAGGTGGATGAAGTGGTCCGCGCGCAACCTGTCGTTGGCGACGCCGTCCTCGATTGCGTCGGCGAGCCTGCGCATGTCCTGTGCCGTGATCTCCGGGTCCTCGTCCATCCCCACGCGCAGCGCGTCGAAGACGGTGGTGATGCCGGAGGTGGCGACCTGTGCGTCGTGCGCCAGAACGGCCGCAAGCGGATTCCAGCGCACTTTGGGCCGCGGCGCATAGTGGCCTTCGAGATGGTCCGTGTGCAGTTCGACGAGGCCGGGAATGAGATAGTCGCCGCCGAAATCCTCTCCGTGCCGGGCGACGCCATGCGATACGTCGACGATGACACCGTCGCGGACGGCCACGCTGCCCTCGACGATCTCGTCGGCAAGAACCACTCTGGCATTGGTCAGGACAAGGTCGGTCGTCATCTCAGGCGGTCTTTCGTTGCGGCATCCGGCCGAGCGCGCGGTGCGCCAGGACGGTGAAGGGTGCGCCGGGCTCCGGCTCGGCGAAGAGGGCGATCGAATCGACGGCGAGCGGTTCGTCGAGCAGCGATCCGAAATAGGCCTCGATCGAACGACGGAAGCGTGACGAATCGGCCGAGGGCACCTGGCCCGACAGCGTCATGTGGAAGCGAAAGGCCTCGAAGACGTAGGGATAGCCCCATTGCTGCAGATACTTCAGCTCGGCCGGATTCAGTTTCTCGGGGTTGCGCCGCGCGATGTCGGCTTCCGACATGGGGGCACGGAACCTGTCGAAGGCGACGACGACGTCGCTGGCGAGGCTGTCCAGCGCCTCGCTCCGCTGCGCGGGCGTCAGCGCGAAGAACCGGTCGATCTGAGACAGGCTGATCGCGGGCAGCACCACGGGGGAGAGGGCCTCCGCAAAGGCATCGAACGCGCCGAGGAGGCTGCCTTCCGTCTCGCCGGAGGCGAGTTCGAACGGCGCCTTCAGCGTTGCGTGGAAACCGTAGCGCCGGGCCGAGGCAGTGAAGTAGGCGAGTTCCTCGCGCGACAGCTCCGGCACGTCCGGCCGCTCGATCGCCTTACCGGTGAAGGCATCGCGGCCGAGCCAGCGGGCTGCCGCAGCCGTGAGCGGATCACCGTGGGGCGGTGTGAAGTAGATGGCGTATCGCATGGAATCATCCTCGCCGGAGGCGATGGCATAGGTGATTTTCGTGACAGAATGACGAAGCCTCGGGCTCTGCCTTAGCAGATCGAACCGCATCCGTCATGACAGTGGCCGGTTCCGCCGCCGCTCCGGTTCGCTTTCCCTTGCTGCCGGTCAGACTCCGACTGGGTTCGTCACCCTTCCGATGAGCCGCTGCCGCAGCCAGCCGGACAGGATGTCCATGGCGCTGACCATCAGCAGCGTCAGGATGATGTAGTAGCTGACTTCCTCCCAGTCCTTCTGCGTCTGGATCGCCTGTGTCAGCAGCAGCCCGATGCCGCCGCCGACGATGGCGCCGACCACCGTCGCGCTGCGGGTGTTGGATTCCAGATAGTAGAGCAGCTGGCTGAGGATCACCGGCGCGATCTGGGGGATGACGCCGAAGCGGTTGCGCTGAATCGCGTTCGCCCCCGTGGATCGCAATCCGTCGATCTGCCTGTTGTCGACGTTCTCCAGCGCTTCCGAGAACAGCTTCCCGAAGGTGCCCGCGTCGGTCGTCAGGATCGCCAGGGCACCGGTCAGCGGTCCCGGCCCGAAGGCACGGCTGAGGATGATGGTCCAGATCAGTCCATCGACCCCGCGCAGGAAGTCGAAGAGGCGCCGTATCCCGGACCGGACGAGGACGTTCGGCGCAAAGTTCGTCGCAGCCAGGAAGGCGAGCGGGAAGGCGATCAGGAAGGCGCCCATCGTGCCGAGAAACGCCATCAGCACCGTCTCGAAGATCGCCCAGGCGACGTCGGCATGCCGCCACATGGCATTGTTCCAGAAATCCGAGGCCATGGCGACGATGTTGGGCGACCCGGACCGAACCTGTTCTCCGCTGACGGCGAGCTCGGCCAGCTGGCCCCAGGATTTGCCCGCGAAGGGGCTGTCGAGCGTGAAGAAGAACAGTTCCCATCCCGCAAAGTAGCGCAGCGCCTCGGTCCGGTTTCTCGTGACGGAGACGCGCCCCGCCGGGCGGGTGATCGAGACACGAGTTCCGGAGGCGTTGATCCATTCCGGCACGTCACCGGAGGGCGTGTCGAGTTCGATGCCGTCGTCGGTCCGGCGGATCGTCACGAGCCCGTAGTCCGGGACCGCGTAGCGCACCCCGTCGGGATCGAAGCGCACGCTCTCGCCGTCGCCCAGCTCTATCACCACCGACTGTCCGTCCCGTTCTACCCACTCCGGCCAGGCATCCGCAGCGTAGAGCCCTTTGTTCTCGCCCTCGATTGCCACGCTCGTCTCGCCGGAACGGTTGTCCAGGGTGACGTGGACCTTGTGGCTGTAGGTGTCGGCGAGCAGGATCCGCGCGTTGTCCAGCCGCGCCCGTTCCGCGAGACCGGGAATGTCGAAGGCGAAAAACACGTAGACGAGATAGGCGAGGACCAGGGCCGGGACGCCGAAGGCGATCATCCGCTTGCGGCGAAACAGACCGGCGGCCGACGCGCGGGCCAGAGCCGGATCGTATCCGGAATCGGCGACGGCCATCAGTATCCCCTCACGAGCTTGTTTCTGAAATGGCTCGACGTCTGGTCGATCACCACGATCGTCAGGAAGAGCAGGAGGAAGATCGCCGCGGCGGCATCGTAGCGGCCGGTGCCCCAGGAAATGGCGATCCGCAGCTCGGACCCGATGCCGCCGGCCCCGACGAAGCCAAGGATGGCGGAGGCGCGCACGTTGATCTCGAAACGGAGCAGCGCGTAGGACAGGTAGTTGGGCGCGACCTGCGGCATGACGCCGAGCCACATCCGCTGCAGCCAGGACGCGCCCACCGACGTCAGACCCTCGACCGGCTTCAGGTCCGCATTCTCGTTGACCTCGGAAAACAGCTTCCCGAGCGCACCCGCGGTGTGAAAGGTGATCGCGATCATGGCCGGCACCGGTCCGCCGCCGAGAACGAAGATCAGCACCAGCGCGATCACCACTTCCGGCAGCGCGCGCATGACGTCCATCATCCTGCGGAACACGCCGATCAGGCGCGGCCAGCGCGCGAGCCCGCGGGTCGACAGCAGCGACAGGACGACCGCCATCATGGCCCCGAGCAGCGTCGAGACCGCAGCGATGTTGATCGTTTCGATCAGCGCCGGCAAATAGCGTGCAAGATTGCCGGGAAGGGCTGGCGCCTTCTCGATCGCCTCCTTCACCAGTTCGGCCGGAAAGTCGAAGACGTGCCGCAGGCCATCCCAGAAGCCGCCGGCATTGCGTTCGTCGGCAAGGTCGAAACCGGCCGCGAGCATCGCGACGAAGACGATGAGGACGATGCCGGAGTAGATGCGCTTGCGCTGCACCAGGGCCATGTACCCGGCCTTGATGTCGGTGACCGACCCCTCAAGCGTCGCATTCGCCATACCCGTGTCCCCCGAAAGCGAACGGACGGGCTCTCGCGAGCCCGTCCGTCGATGTCAGCCTGATCAGTTGGTCTTCGACTTGCGCAGGTCGATCATGGTCTGATAGGCGTCGTGGGTGATCGGCGCGAACCCGGCGGTCTCGCCCGCCGCCATCTTGTAGGCGCAGTCCTTGTCCTTGGCGTGCAGGCCCTTGATGAGGTCGACCATCTTGGCCTTGACGTCGGCCGGCAGCGCCCGGCGCAGCACGATCGGGCCTTCCGGGATCGGCTTCGACTTCCAGATCTCGACGATGTCGTTCATGTCGACGATGCCGGCATCGACCGCCTTGCGCAGCGCGCCCGAATTGTAGCCGTCCTCCCAGGCGCCCTGGCCGTCGGCCCAGGTCACGCCGCCGTCGACGTCCTTGTTGACGACCGCGACGATGGTCTGCTCGTGACCGCCGGTGAACACCACGTCGCCGAAGAAGTCGCCCGGCTTCATAGAGGCGCCGGTCTCCTGCGGGATCTCGACCGAGGGGATCAGGTAGCCGGAGGTCGAGTTCGGGTCGCCGAAGCCGAACTTCTTGCCCTTCATGTCGGCAAGCGAGGTGATGCCGGAATCCTTCCGCGCGAAGCCGATCGAGTGATAGGCGAAGGAGCCGTCGAGGTTGGTCTTGACCAGCACGACGTCCACCGCCTCCGGGTCCGTCAGATAGGTCTTGGCATAGGCAGAGGCGCCGAGCCAGGCCATGTCGAGGCTGCCGCCGAGCAGGCCCTGGATCACGCCGTCATAGTCGGCCGGGGTGAACAGCTTGGTCGGCACGCCGAGCGCCTCTTCGGTGTAGGCACGCACGCATTCGTTGGAGGTCAGACGGTCCTGGGCGTTCTCGCCGCCGAGGATGCCGATGCGGAACTCGCTGATCTTGTCCTGGGCCATGGCCGGCGCGGCAAGGGCGGCGGTCGCGAGCAGCGCTGCAAGCAGTTTCTTCATGGAGTCTCTCCTTTGGACGAATGGTCCGCGACCGTCGGTCGTCGGATGGGTGAAATCACAGCGCGTAGGCGGGCTCGAGCGAGGGCGCCGGCCGTGGCAGGCTCTCGATGGACGTGGAGGTCGCTTCTTCGGAGAAGCTCTCGTCCGCGCCGTAGATGTCGCGGGCGGCCGTCGTGGTGAGTTCCTCGGGCAGGCCGTCGAACACGATCTCGCCGCCCCGCATGCCGATGACCCGGTCGCAGTACCGACGGGCCGTGTCGAGGGTGTGCAGGTTGCACACGATCATCCGGCCGTCTTCGTCATGGATCTTGCGCAGCGCGTCCATCACGACCTGCGCGTTCATCGGGTCGAGCGACGCGATCGGCTCGTCGGCCAGGATGATCCGGGGGTCCTGCATCAGGGCGCGCGCGATCGCCACGCGCTGCTGCTGACCGCCCGACAGCGCCTCGACGCGCTTCGGCGCGTGGTCGGCAATGCCCAGCCGTTCGAGAATGTCGATGGCCCGGTGGATGTCCTCCTGCGGGAACAGATTGAAGACCGTGGCGAGGGTCGAGCGACGGTTGAGCGTCCCGTGCAGGACGTTCGACACCACGTCGAGCCGCGGCACCAGGTTGAACTGCTGGAAGATCATGGCGCAGTCGCGCTGCCAGGACCGCAGGGCTGCGCCGCGCAGCGCCGAGACTTCGGTCCCGTCGAAGGAGATCCGCCCCTGGGAAGGGTCGATCAGCCGGTTGATCATGCGCAGCAGCGTCGACTTGCCCGCACCCGAACGGCCGATGATGCCGACCATCTGACCGGAGGGAATCCGGACGTCCACGTCCTTGACGGCGACGTTCGTGCCGAAGCGGCGCGTCACCTTGCGGATATCGAGCATGGAACTCCCTGTCGCGCCTGTTTTTCTCGCGTCGGGAGAACCGGGTACCGGACTTCGGTGAAGCGCGGATGTCAGGGACGTGACAGTTGTGTTACAAACGACAGCCGCACCGAAACAAAGCCGGCAAACGAAATCGATGGCGGACTGCGACGGTCGTATCACGCGGTCCGCGCGTGCCTAACCGCCGTGCTTTTCGAGGAACGCCTCCGCCTCTAGCGAGCGGAAATCATCGAGCGCTGCGCGCAGCCTCTCGTGATCCCAGTCCCACCAGGCCAGTGCCCGATATCGCTCGGACGTGCGCCGGTCGAAGCGCTCGCGGATCTGTCTCGCCGGCACACCGCCGACGATCGTGTAGGGCGCCACGTCCTTCGAGACGACGGCACCCGCGCCGACCACCGCGCCGTCGCCGACCGTCACGCCGGGCAGGATCGTCGCGCCGTGGCCGAGCCAGGTGTCGTGGCCGACGGTCACCCGGTTCTCGCGCCGCCAGTCGAAAAAGCGCTCGTCGTTCTCGGCGTCGGGCCAGTAGTCGGCCGAGCGGTAGGTGAAATGATGCAGCGTCGGCCGCCAGGTGGGATGGTTGGTCGCGTTGAGGCGGCAAGCGGCGGCGATGTTGGCGAATTTGCCGACCTCCGCGCACCAGACAGAGCCGTCCTGCATGATGTAGGAATAGTCGCCGATGATGGAATCGGCGATGCGGCAGCGGTCGGCCACCTCCGTGAAGCGTCCGAGCGTCGTGTTCGAGACCTCGGCCGTCGGGTGCACGAGCGGCTCGGGCGAGAGCTTGGTCATGCTCATGCGGCCACCCGCTTCGGTGCGAAGCGCGTGACGTCGACGATCGTGTCGGCCACGGCCTCGCGGACGTCCTGGTCGTGGAAGATGCCGAGAAGCGCGACGCCGGCCTGCTTCTTTTCCGCGATCAGGTCGATGACGACCTGGCGGTTCATCGCGTCGAGCGAAGCGGTCGGCTCGTCGAGCAGCAGGATCGGATGGCGGGTGATGAAGCCGCGGGCGATGTTGATGCGCTGCTGCTCGCCCCCTGAGAACGTGGCCGGCGGCAGCGACCACAGGGTCTTCGGCAGGTTCAGACGGGCAAGCAGGGCGGCCGCCCTCTCGCGCGCCTCGTCGCGGTCGACGCCCGCCGCCGTGAGGGGTTCGGCCACCACGTCGAGGGCCGTCACCCGCGGCACCGTGCGCAGGAACTGGCTGACATAGCCGATGGTCTCGCGCCGCACCGACAGCACCACTCTTGGGGCCGCGCGCGCGAGATCCACCAGCGCGCCGCGGTGCTGGACGATGATCTGGCCGGAATCGACGCCGTAATTGCCGTAGAGCATCTTCAGGATCGAGCTCTTCCCGGCACCCGAGGGACCGCCCAGAACGGCGCAGCGCCCGGCGGTCAGTGCGAAGGAGACGTCTTCCACGACCGGCAGCGTCAGCCCGCCGCGCAGGTGCATGACGAAGCTCTTGGCGACTTCCGAGACGACGAGAGGAGTGGCCATCATCACACCTGCAGGATCGAGGAGACGAGCAACTGCGTGTAGGCCTCGCGCGGATCGTCGAGCACGCGGTCAGTCAGCCCGGTCTCGATGACGCGGCCGTCCTTCATGACCATCATGCGGTGCGACAGCAGCCGCGCGACGGCGAGATCGTGGGTGACCACGATCGCCGCGAGCCCGAGGTCGGCCACGAGCCCGCGCAGCAGGTCGAGCAGCCTGGCCTGTACCGACACGTCGAGACCGCCGGTCGGCTCATCCATGAACACCAGCCGCGGCGACGTGACGAGGTTGCGCGCGATCTGCAGTCGCTGGCGCATGCCGCCCGAGAAAGCGCGGGGCTCGTCGTCGATCCGGTCGCTGCCGATCTCCACCCGGCCGAGCCAGTCGATCGCGGTCGAGCGGATGTTGCCGTAGTGGCGGTCGCCGATCGCCATCAGCCGCTCGCCGACATTGGCGCCGGCCGAGACCGTCATGCGCAGCCCATCGGCCGGGTTCTGGTGCACGAAGCCCCAGTCGGTGCGCATCAGGAACCGGCGCTCGGCCTCGCTCATGCGGTAGAGCTCGCGCCAACTGCCGTCGCGCATGCGGTAGGAGACGCTGCCCGAGGTCGGCAGCAGCCGCGACGAGATGCAGTTGAGCAGCGTCGTCTTGCCGGAGCCCGATTCGCCGACCACCGCCAGCACCTCGCCGGGCCAAAGTTCGAACGAGACGTCCGTGCAGCCGGTCCGCGCGCCGTAGGATTTCGAGACCGACGAGACGCGCAGCAGCGGCTGGTCGTCGGGTCGCGTGTCAGCAGGACTGCTCATCGCACTTCCTCCGGGCGTTGCGTGGCCGCGCCGAGTTCGCCGACATGTCCCGCCGCACGCCGCGTCTCGCAGAAGTCGGTGTCGGAGCAGACGAACATGCGTCCGCCGCGGTCATCGAGGATCACCTCGTCCAGGTAGACCTGCTCGGCGCCGCACAGCGCACAGGGCCTGTCGAAGGTCTGGACTTCGAAGGGATGGTCCTCGAAGTCGAGGCTGACGACGTTCGTGTGAGGCGGGATCGCATAGATGCGCTGCTCCCGGCCGGCGCCGAAGAGCTGTAGCGCCGCCGACATGTGCATCTTTGGATTGTCGAACTTCGGTGTCGGCGAGGGATCCATCACGTAGCGCCCCTCCACCTTGACCGGATAGGCGTAGGTGGTGGCGATGTGGCCGTTCCTGGCGATGTCCTCGTAGAGCTTCACGTGCATCAGCCCGTACTCCTCGAGCGCGTGCATCTTGCGCGTCTCCGTCTCGCGCGGCTCGAGGAAACGCAGCGGCTCGGGAATGGGCACCTGATAGACCAGCGTCTGGCCTTCGCGAAGCGGATGCTCGGGAATGCGGTGGCGCGTCTGGATGATCGATGCCTTCGCCGTCTCGGTGGTGGTCTCGACCTTCGCCACCTTGCGGAAGAAGGCGCGGATGGATACGGCGTTCGTCGTGTCGTCGGCGCCCTGGTCTATCACCTTCAGGACGTCTTCCGGCCCGATGATCGACGCCGTCACCTGCACACCGCCGGTGCCCCAACCGTAGGGCATCGGCATCTCGCGGCTCGCGAACGGCACCTGGTAGCCCGGGATGGCGATGCCCTTCAGGATCGCCCGCCGGATCATGCGCTTCGTCTGCTCGTCCAGATAGGCGAAGTTGTAGGTCGCGATGTCGCTCATTTTACCGATCCGCTTGAGCCTGTTTCAACGTCCGGCCGATATCGTTGGTATTCAAATAGATTGACGGGGAGACGGCATGGAACTCTTGACGGACATTCTCCCGCTGCAGCCCGCATTGCTGGCCATCGGCTGCCTGGCGGCGATCGCGATCCTCTTCGCCCTCGGTCGAGCGAGCGCGCGAGACTGGGACCATTCCTGCATCAGCCCCTTCGGCAGACACGAGGGCGACAGCTGGACGGAACGGGGCGAGGCCAGGGCCGGGAAAGAGGACTGATCTCATTCCGCGGCTTCCTTCCGGCCGGAGGGAAGGTTCTGCCGCTCCTCGAACTCGCCGCGCATGCGGCGCACGAGGTCGAGTTCCGCCTGGAAGTCGACATAGTGCGGCAGCTTCAGGTGTTCGACGAAGCCCGTCGCCTGCACGTTGTCGGAATGGGCGATGACGAATTCCTGGTCCTGCGCCGGTGCGACGAGATCCTCGCCGAATTCGGCCGACCGCAGCGCCCGGTCGCACAGGGACATTGCCATCGCCTTGCGTTCCGACTGTCCCATCACCAGGCCGTAGCCGCGGGTGAACTGCGGCGGCGCCTTCATCGATCCCTTGAACTGGTTGACCATCTGGCACTCGGTCACGCGGATTCGCCCGAGCGGAACCGGGAACGGGAGTTCGGGCACGTCGAGCTCGATCTCGACCTCGCCGATGCGGATTTCGCCGACGAAGGGGTGCGTGCGGCCGTAGCCGCGCTGTGTCGAATAGGCGAGGGCCAGCAGGAAGCCCTCGTCGCCGCGTGACAGGGCCTGCAGGCGCACGTCGCGCTCCATCGGGTACTCCGCGGGCTGGCGGGTGATGTCGCCCGGCTCCGGCCCGGCCGCCGCGCCGTCCGGCTCGATCAGGCCTTCCTGCGCCAGGATCTCGGTGACGCGCGGCATCGGTTCGGGGGCTTCCGGACGCAGCCGCGGCGCCTCGACGGGGTTGTCGCCGGCCAGGTCCGGGTCGAGCAGCCGGTGCGTGTAGTCGAAGGTCGGCCCGAGCAGCTGCCCGCCGGGCAGGTCCTTGTAGGTCGCCGACACGCGCCGCTCGACCTGCATGGTGCCGGTCTCGACCGGTCGCGAATAGCCGAACCGCGGCAGCGTGGTCCGGTAGGCGCGGGTGAGGAAGATCGCCTCGATCATGTCGCCGCGCGCCTGCCGGATGGCGAGCGCGGCCAGTTCCCGGTCGTAGAGCGACCCTTCCGCCATGACGCGATCGACGGCGAGCGCCAGCTGTTCGACGATCTGGTCGAGCCGCAGCGCCGGGACCTCCCGGTCGCCGCGACGGCGATCCGCCATCAGGCGATGCGCGTTGTCGATGGCGGCCTCTCCGCCCTTGACCGCAACATACATGGCTCAGGCCTCCGATCCGAAGATGCGCGTCGTGCGCGGCAGGCACGCCACCGCGCCGGGCGCGGCGAGGATCAGGTCGACGCCGCGCGGAAAGCGGGCCCGGTTCTGCAGCCACTGCGTGCCGAAATGGCGCGGCAGCGGGAATGGGGCGAGCGTGGCGCCCGATTGGATTCCGGGTCCCTCGAGATGCAGCGCGGACCCGCCGGTCAGCGTGTCCACCTGCAGGATCAGCGTCGTCGAGCGGTCCGGATACTCCTGCGAGCCCTGGGCGAAGTTCTCGAGCGCCATCAGTTCGCCGGGGCTCGAGGCGAGCGCGAAATGCGCATCGGCGGGAATGGTCGTCAGCGGGGCGCCGCAGTGGAAGCCGAGCCAGCCGCGCACGTCGCCCGAGGCGTCGAGCCGCGGGTCGAGCCAGAGCGGCGTGTCATGGTCGCAGAGCGTCAGCGCGACGGCCGCGGCCGACGGCGTCAGCGGGGCGGGCGGCCGGGCGAACGGCGCCACTGCGTGAACGGTGCCGGGTCGCGCCATCGCATCCATCAGCGCCCTGAACACGGCCTGCGCGGCCATCGGCGGGTTCTCGAAGCCGCCTTCGATGGGAGCGCTCGTCAGGAAGCCGCCCATGTCAATCCTCCCCGCGCACCATGGTGAAGAAGTCGACCCGCGTCGCCGCCGTCTCGGCGCGACGACGCGCGTCGGTCTCCGCCGCCCGTGCCCGCAGCGGCGCGATGATCCCGTCCTCGACCGCCGCGCGCATGTCCGGCCGCTGCCACAGCGCGTCGATGGTGGCGGAGATGCGCGCCTTCTCGCGGTCGCGGCCGAGGGCGTAGGCGTGGCCGATCTCGCCCGAGGCGAGCTTCACCGTGGCGCGGGTCACCGTCGCCTCGCCGAAATTGAAGGGGGCGCCGCCGCCACCGATGCGGCCACGCAGCGTCACCAGTCCCGTCTCCGGACCGCGCAGCAGCCTGGCCTCGACGGCCACTTCCCAGTCGCGCCAGAGCGCCTGCAGATCCGCCTCGGGTGCCGCCGCGAGCGCGGCCATCGCCGCCTTGCGGCGGGCATTTTCGTCCTGGTCGCGCATGCGATCCCGGTGGGCGCTTGCCATGCTGCGGCTCTCCGCTTGCCGTAATTGGTCTATTGATATAGACAAGTGTACACTGTAGACGGTTTCATATGCCCTGTCCATGACGGGTGCGTGACAGGAGATGCGGGATGGCTGCCACCGCCACGACGGGGATGGAGCGCAAGACGGGCGTTGCGCTCTGGCGCCAGATCGCCGACCGCCTCCGTCACGGCATCGCGGCCGGCGACTTCGGGGAGGGCAGTCGGCTCCCGCCAGAGACCGCACTAGCCAAGCGCTTCGGCGTCAATCGCCATACGGTCCGCGGCGCCATCGCGGCGCTCGTCCAGGAAGGCGTGCTGCGGGCCGAGCAGGGGCGGGGTACCTTCGTCGAACGGCGCAGGCGGCTCTCCTATCCGATCGCCAGGCGAACCCGCTTCTCGGAAGGGCTGCGCGATCAGGCGCAGGACCGCCGGGGGCATCTGCTCGGCCAGGCGCGCGAGGAGGCCGACGCCCGCGTGGCCTCGGCGCTCGGGCTCGCGCAGGGCGCGCCGGTCCTGCGCGTCGAGACCATGAGCGAGGCCGACGGCCGTCCCGTCTCGCGGGCTACGAGCTGGTTCGACGCCGTCCGCTTCGACGGCATCGCCGAGGCCATCGGCGAGACCGGCTCGGTCACGCTGGCGTACCGCCGCCACGGCGTGGAGGACTATTTCCGCCAGTCGACCGTCGTGTCGGCACGCCATGCCGACGCGGGTGATCTCGACGCGCTGCGTCTGGCGCCCGGCGCCATCGTGCTCGTCGCAGTCGCGGTGAATGTCGACGTCGAAGGGCGGCCGATCCAGTTTTCCGAGACGCGATTTGCGGCCGACCGGGTCGAACTGGCGGTCGCCGGATAGGCGTCAGTCTTGCTTGCCGTCGTCGTCCGAGGGTGCCTTGTAGGCGTAGAGCAGGCTCCAGCCGCCGTAGACCGTCACCGCCGCCGCGATCAGCGTCCAGGTCTGGTCGCCATGGAGCCATTCGACGACGACCCACGCGGCGCAGGCGATGACGATCGCGGCCCGACGCCAGAGCGGCCGGAAGAACGTCTCGCCTGCCTTCGCCATCCGTTCGCCTCCCGATCGCCGATGCCGCGGCCCCTGCCGCGCGCATGCGGCAGCCATGCCTCGCATGATTTTGCCCGTCACGGAAGTCTCACGCCTAAGTGAGACGATCGTGTCGGCGCCTTCGGTTGACCGTCTTCGCCGCGCCATGCTCAATCCGATCGCGACCCCGTTCCGTCGCGATGGAGAGCCCGATGAGAAGACTCGCCCTGTCCGCGCTCGCGCTCGCCGCGACGACGCTCGGTGCCGTAGCTGGTCCGGATCCGAAGGACTGGGCCGCGGTGCTGGCCGACGCGCGCGGCGAGACGGTGTACTGGAACGCCTGGGGCGGTTCCGAGAACATCAACGCCTACATCGAGTGGGCGGGCGCCGAGCTGAAGGCGCGCCACGGGATCACCCTCGTCCACGTCAAGCTGGACGATACGGCAAATGCCGTCGCCAAGGTCGTGGCCGAGAAGGCCGCGGGCAAGGATGCCGGCGGCTCCGTCGACCTCATCTGGATCAATGGCGAGAACTTCGCCTCGATGAAGCGCCAGGATCTGCTCCTGTCGCCCGGCTGGGCCGAGGACCTGCCGAACTGGACCTATGTCGACGTCGAGAACAAGCCGACCATCGGCACCGACTTCACCATTCCCGTCGAAGGACTGGAAAGCCCCTGGGGCATGGCCAAGCTCGTCTTCTTCTACGACGGGGCGCGGACGGATGCCGCCACGCTGCCGACCGACGCGCGGTCGCTGCTCGCCTGGGCCAAGGCCAATCCCGGCCGTTTCTCCTATCCGCAACCGCCGGATTTCGTCGGTTCGTCCTTTCTGAAGCAGGTGTTGTCGGAGCTGGTGGCGGACCGTTCCGTCCTCCTTGCGCCCGTCGACGAGGCGCGTTTCGATGCGACCGTCGCCCCGCTCTTCGCCTATCTCGACGAACTGCATCCGGTGATGTGGCGTTCCGGCCGCGCCTATCCCGCGAACTATCCGGCCATGAAACAGCTGCTCGCCGACAGCGAACTCGACATCATCTTCGCCTTCAATCCGTCCGAGGCGTCGAGTGCCATCGCCAGCGGCGAACTTCCCGAGACGGTCCGCTCCTTCACCTTCCCGGGCGGCACTCTGGCGAACACGCATTTCGTCGCGATCCCCTACAATGCCGCCTCCGCGGCCGGCGCGATGGTGACGGCGGACTTCCTGATCTCGCCGGAGGCGCAGGCCCGCAAGCAGGACCCGAAGGTCTGGGGCGACCCGACCGTGCTGGCCATGGACAGGCTATCGCTGGACGACCGCGCGCGCTTCGAGGCGCTCGATCTCGGCGTCGCGACGCTGAAGCCCGATGAGCTCGGTCCGGCCATCGACGAACCGCACCCGTCCTGGATGGATCGCCTCGAAGGCGAGTGGAAGCGCCGCTACGGCGCCGCGAACTGATGCGGCACGGCGGTCACCGGGCCGGCTAGGCGCGCGATGCTGCCGCGCCTCGGCCCGCCCGCTGCCATCCTACTCCTGTCGGGACCGATCCTGGCCGGGCTGGCCGGGACCATCCTGCCGGCTTTCGGCTATCTCCCGGCTCTGGGCGGACAAGACCTCTCGCTGGAGCCGCTGCGCCGGCTCGCCGCGGCGCCCGGCATCGCCGGCTCGACGATGCTCAGTTTCCAGGCCGGGCTCGCATCGGCCGTTCTGTCGCTGGGCGTCGTCATGCTCCTCGTAGCCGCCTGGGCCGGCACGCCGGCCTTCTCGCGCGTCCAGCACCTGATCTCGCCGCTCCTCTCCGTCCCGCATGCCGCGGCGGCCTTCGGCTTCGCCTTCCTCATCGCGCCGAGCGGGCTCGTCGCGCGCCTCCTCTCGCCCGAAATCACCGGCTGGCAGCGCCCGCCCGACCTCCTGATCGTCAACGACCCCATGGGGCTGTCGCTGATCGCCGGGCTGGTGGTGAAGGAGATCCCCTTCCTGCTGCTCGTCACGCTGGCCGCGCTTCCGCAGGTGCCGCTCGCCCGCACCCGCGAGCTTGCCGCTTCGCTCGGCTACGGCCGCATCGCCGGCTTCTTCTGCTGCCTCTGGCCGCCGCTCTACCGGCAGATCCGGCTGCCGGTCTTCGCCGTCATCGCCTTCGCCTCGTCGGTGGTCGACGTCGCCATCATCCTCGGTCCCTCCACGCCGCCGACGCTGGCCGTGCGCGTGATCGGCTGGATGAACGACCCGGAACTCTCCATGCGCTTCCTCGCCTCGGCGGGCGCCCTGCTGCAGCTCGGCATCACCGCCGCCGCGATCCTCGCCTGGCTGGTCCTCGAACGTCTGGGCGCCATCGTGCTGCAGACCCTGTCGATCCACGGCCTGCGCCTGCGCCGCGATGGTGCGCTGCGCATGCTCGCTCTGGCGCTGACGCTCGCCGGCGCCCTCGCCGTGTTCGTCGGCCTCGCGGGTCTGGCTCTCTGGTCGGTCGCAGGCCTCTGGCAGTTCCCCGACGCGCTCCCGCGGGGCGTCTCGCTCAAGACCTGGGTCGCGACGGCCCCCCGGGTGGCCGAGCCGCTCGCCACGACGCTTGTGGCGGGTCTGGTCTCGACCGCTGCGGCGCTGGTGCTGACGCTGCTCTGCCTGATGCGCGAGGACGAGACCGGCCGCCGGCCGCGGCGTGCGGCGGCCCTGATCTACCTGCCGCTGATCGTGCCGCAGGCCGCCTTCCTGTTCGGTCTCCACCTTCTGTTCCTGCTCGGCGGCGTCGATGCCAGCCTGTGGGCGCTGGTCCTCGTCCACCTCGTCTTCGTCATGCCCTACGTCTTCCTGTCGCTGTCCGATCCCTGGAGGGCCTTCGACCGCCGCTACGAGGCCATCGCCGCGGGCCTCGGCAAGTCGCGGCTGGAGACCCTCTGGCGCGTGCGCCTGCCGATGCTGGCGCGGCCGGTGCTCACGGCCTGCGCCGTCGGCTTCGCGGTCTCGGTCGGCCTCTATCTGCCCACGGTGCTGATCGGCGCCGGCCGCCTGACGACGATCACCACGGAGGCGGTCGCGCTCGCCTCGGGCGGGAACAGGCGCGTCATCGGCGTCTACGCCTTCCTGCAGATGCTGCTTCCGCTCGCCGGCTTTGCCGTTGCCACCGTCGTCCCGGCGCTGTTATTCCGGCGCTTCCGCGCCATGCGGGTGTGACGGACGGGCCATGGACCATCGGGGGCTGAGACTGGACGGCGTGCGGATCGCGCTCGGACCACGCGTGCTGATCGACATCAGCCGCGCCGTCGCGCCGGGCGAAGTGCTGACCATCATGGGACCGTCCGGTTCCGGAAAGTCGACCCTGCTCGCTTACGTCGGCGGCTTTCTCGATAGGGCCTTCACCGCCTCCGGCCGCGTCTTCGCCGGCGACCTTGACCTGACGGCGCTCCCCCCGCAAGAGCGCCGTGTCGGCATCCTGTTCCAGGATCCGCTGCTGTTCCCCCACATGAGCGTCGCCGGCAACCTCCTGTTCGCCATCCCGCAGTCACTGAAGGGCCGCGCGGCGCGCGAGTCGCTGGCGGAGGAGGCGCTGGCGGGCGTCGACCTCGCCGGCATGGCCGCGCGCGACCCAGACACGCTGTCGGGCGGCCAGAAGGCGCGCGTCGCGCTCGCCCGCGTGCTCGTCTCGGGACCGCGCGCGCTGCTGCTCGACGAGCCCTTCTCGAAGCTCGATGCGGACCTGCGCCTCCAGATGCGGCGGCTGGTCTTCTCGAAGGCCCGCGACAGCGGTCTGCCCGTCATCCTCGTCACGCACGACCAGGCAGACGCAGAGGCCGCTGGCGGAGCGATCGTGCGGATCGGCGGATGACCGCACCTGCGCTGCCGCCGCTTCCCGTCACGGAGGTCCTGCCGTCGCTCGTCGGGGCGCTGGCCGCGGGCCGGTCGGCCGTGCTCGTCGCGCCGCCGGGGGCGGGCAAGACCACGCTCGTCCCGATCGCTCTGCTCGATCAGCCGTGGCGCGGCGACGGCACGATCCTCCTGCTCGAGCCGCGCCGCCTCGCTGCCCGTGCCGCCGCGCGCCGCATGGCCGCCCTGCTCGGCGAGGAGGTGGGCGCCACCGTCGGCTATGCCATGCGCATGGAGAACCGGACCTCGGACCGGACCCGCATCCTCGTCGTCACGGAAGGCGTGCTTGCCCGCATGATCCTCGACGATCCGGAACTGCCCGACATCGCCGCCATCCTCTTCGACGAGTTCCACGAGCGGTCGCTGGACGGCGATTTCGGCCTCGCGCTGGCGCTCGACGTGCAGAGCGCGCTGCGGCCGGACCTGCGCCTGCTGGTGATGTCGGCCACGCTGGACGGCGCCCGTGTCGCGCGCCTCCTGGGCGATGCGCCGGTGGTGGAGAGCGCCGGCCGCGGCTTCCCGATCGAGATCCGCCATGAGGAGCGCCCGGCCGACAGCCCCGTCGAGGACGCCATGGCTCGCGCGATCCGCTCGGCGCTCGCGTCGGAGCCCGGCAGCGTGCTCGCCTTCCTGCCCGGCCAACGCGAGATCGAGCGGACGGCGGAGAGGCTGCAAGGCACCGTCGCCGCCAATGTCGAGATCATCCCGCTCTTCGGCGCGATGGACGGCAGGGCCCAGGATGCCGCGATCAGGCCGTCCCCGCCCGGGCGGCGGAAGGTGGTGCTCGCCACCTCGATCGCAGAGACCTCGATCACCATCGACGGCGTGCGGGTCGTCGTCGATTCGGGCCTGTCGCGCCAGCCGCGCTACGAACCGGCGACGGGCCTGACGCGGCTGGAGACGGTGCGCGTCTCCCGCGCCTCGGCCGACCAGCGCGCCGGCCGCGCGGGCCGCACGGAGCCCGGCGTCGCGATCCGCCTCTGGCGCGCCGAGCAGACCGCCGCGCTGCCGGCCTTTTCGCCGCCGGAGATTCTCGAGGCCGATCTCTCCGGCCTACTGCTCGATTGCGCCGCCTTCGGCGTTGCCGAGCCGTCGACACTGTCCTTCCTCGATCCGCCGCCGGCGCCGGCGCTCGCCGAGGCACGCACCCTGCTCGGCGATCTCGGCGCCATTGGACCCGACGGGCGCCTGACCCCGGACGGCGAGGCCATGCGTCGCCTCGCCCTTCCGGTGCGCTTCGCCCACATGGTCGCCCGCGCCGCCCTGAGCGGAAACGAGACCGCCGCCGCCGAACTCGCCGTTCTGATGACCGAGCGCGGGCTTGGCGGCTCGGGCGCCGATCTCGAGGTCAGGCTGTCGCGGTTCCGCTCGGAACGGGGTCCCCGCGCCGACGCCGCTCGCGGCCTGGCGCGGCGGCTTGCGGCGACGGCGGCGGCGCAGGCGAAGTCCTCCCGCACCCGGACCGTCGCCGAACCCCCGTCGGCCGGCTCGCTGCTCATCGATGCCTGGCCGGACCGCGTCGCGAAGGCGCGCGGCGCGCCGGGCCGCTTCGTGCTCGCCAACGGCCGCGGCGCGATGGTGGAGGAGACCGACCTGCTCGCGCGGCACGCTTTCCTCGTGGTCGCCGACCTCCAGGGCAAGGCGCAGAACCCGCGCATCGTCTCGGCCGCCCCGGTCTCCGAGGAGGAGGTCCGGGCGAAACTGTCGCATCGGATCGAGACGGCGACCGAGGTCCGGTTCGACGCCGACCGCGGCGCGGTGCGGGTGCGCGAAACGACGCGGCTCGGCGCCGTCACGCTGTCGGAGCGCACGCTCCCCGCGCCGCGCGGCGAGGCGGCGGATCGCGCGATCCTCGAAGCCCTGCGCCGGCACGGTGTCGGCATCCTGCCCTGGGGCAAGGCCTCCACGGTCCTGCGCCACCGTCTCGCCTGGCTGCGGACCGGGCTCGGCGAGCCCTGGCCGGACGTTTCCGACGCGGCGCTGCAGGCCCGCGTGGACGAGTGGCTGGCGCCTTTCCTGCGTGGCGACCCCTCGCTCGCCTCGCTGCCCGAGCAGGTCCTGGCGGACGGGCTGCGGTCGCTGGTTCCCTACGAACTGCATCGCCGGATCGACGAGCTGGCGCCGACCCATTTCAGCGCCCCGTCGGGCAGCCACGTGCCGATCGACTACGGCGGCGAGCAGCCCGTGCTCGCGATCCGCGTCCAGGAACTCTTCGGCCTCGCCAGCCATCCCGCGATCGCCGGCGGGACCGTGCCGCTGACGCTCGAACTGCTCTCGCCCGCGCACCGGCCGATCCAGACAACCCGCGACCTTCCCGGCTTCTGGCGCGGGTCCTGGGCCGACGTCCGCTCCGACATGCGCGGGCGCTACCCGCGCCACGTCTGGCCGGAGAATCCGCTCGAGGCACAGGCGACGACACGTGCCAAGCCGCGCGGGACCTGAAGCGCGCCGCGCTTCTTCAAAGCCGTCCCGAAAGGGGATATGGCTGGTCGATGCAGAACGATCTCCGCATCCTCGACTACCAGGAAAGCCGCCAACTCAGGCTCAACACGCTGATACGCCTGCGCTGGCTGGCGATCGTCGGCCAGAGCGCCGCCATCGTCGTCGTCGACTACTGGTTCGACTTCGCCACCCCGATCGGGCTCTGCTTCGCCCTCATCGCCTGCTCGGCCTGGATCAATCTCTATCTCGCCTTCCGCTATCCGGCCACCCAGCGCCTTCAGCCGCCGGCCGCACTCGCCATCCTGATCGTCGATTCCATCCAGATGGCAGGCCTTCTCTATCTCACCGGCGGTCTCACCAACCCCTTCGCCATCCTGATGGCCGTTCCCGTGGTGATCTCGGCGACGGCGCTGCCGCTGCAGTTCACCGCCGTTCTCGGACTGCTCGTCACCGTCGCGGCAACCGTCCTCGCCCTCCATCATTTTCCGCTGCCCTGGTTCGACGATGCCGGCCTGGCGATGCCCTTCCTCTATGTCGCGGGCATCTGGATGGCCGTTGTCTCGACCACCGCCTTCACCGCCGTCTATGTCTGGCGGGTGGCCGAGGAGGCGCGCCAGCTGGCCGCCGCGCTGACCGCGACGGAACTGGTCCTGCAACGCGAGCAGCATCTCTCCGCGCTCGATGGCCTTGCGGCCGCCGCGGCCCACGAGCTGGGTACCCCGCTCGCCACGATCGCGCTCGTGGCCAAGGAGATGCAGCGCGCCATCGGCGACGATCCGAAGCTCAAGGACGACCTCGTGCTGCTGCGATCCCAGAGCGAGCGCTGCAAGGAGATCCTGAAGCGCCTGACCAGCCTGTCGTCGCAGAGCGAGGAGCACTTCGCCCGGCTCCCGCTCACCTCCCTGATCGAGGACGTGATCGCCCCGCACCGCGATTTCGGCGTGGAGATCAGCCTCGAGCCGGGCGCAGCGGCCGGGCCGGAGCCTGTGGGTCAGCGCAATCCGGGCGTCATCTACGGTCTCGGCAACCTCGTCGAGAATGCCGTCGACTTCGCGCGCGAGAAGGTTTCGGTCCGCTGGAGCTGGGACGCAGAGCGGGTCACCATCGGCGTGACCGACGACGGACCCGGCTTTCCGCCCGAGATCATGGACCGGATCGGCGAGCCCTACATGACCACGCGCGGCTCCGGCCAGTCGAGCGGCGGCGGCCTCGGGCTCGGCCTGTTCATCGCCAAGACGCTGCTCGAGCGGTCGGGTGCCGACGTGTCCTTCCGCAACGCCGGCGCGCCCGGACAGGGAGCCCAGGTGGTCGTGACCTGGCCGCGGGAAGTGTTCCTGCGCCAGAGCGGGATGCTGGAAGCGGCCGGTTGACGCAGGCCGAATGGACATGCCCGACTTTTTGAATACATAAGGGCCAAAAGGCGCCCGAAAGAAGAAAAAGATGGACACAGACCCGAATGACGCTCTCGGAGACGATCGCACGCTGCTGATCGTCGATGACGACAAGCCTTTCCTCACCCGACTGGCGCGGGCGATGGAGACGCGCGGTTTCCTCGTCGACACGGCGGAAAGCGTCGAGGAGGCACTGGCCAAGGCGAAGTCCGCCGCACCGGCTTACGCGGTGGTGGACATGCGGCTCGGCGACGGCAACGGCCTCGACGTCGTCTCCGCCATCCGCGAAAAGCGCGAGGACTGCCGCGCCATCATCCTCACCGGCTACGGCAACATCGCCACGGCGGTGACCGCGGTGAAACTCGGTGCGATCGACTATCTCGCCAAGCCGGCCGACGCAGACGACATCTATGCCGCGCTGACGCGGACCCGGGCCGACCGCATCGAGCCGCCGGAGAATCCCATGTCGGCGGACCGGGTTCGCTGGGAGCACATCCAGCGGGTCTACGAGATGTGCGAACGCAACGTCTCCGAGACCGCGCGGCGGCTCAACATGCACCGCCGCACGCTGCAGCGCATCCTCGCCAAGCGCGCGCCGCGCTAGATGACGGTTGGGAGCGACGAGGGCAGTGTCCGGCCGCCCCCGGCCGTGCTCCCTTGACCCGTCCGCCGCCACGGCCTAGGCGGACCGCCTCGGACGCGGCGACGGAAGGATGAGAGTCATGCGGGTTCTGTTGATCGGCTCGGGCGGTCGCGAGCATGCGCTCGCCTGGAAGCTCGCCGCCTCGCCGATGCTGACGAAGCTCTGGGCGGCTCCCGGCAATCCCGGCATCGCCCGGGAGGCGACCTGCGTGCCGCTCGACGTCGCCGATCATGCCGCCGTCGTCGGCTTCTGCGTCGGCAATGCCGTCGACCTCGTCGTCGTCGGCCCGGAGGCGCCGCTGGTCGCGGGCCTCGCCGACGACCTCCGCGCCGCCGGCATCGCCGTCTTCGGCCCCTCGGCCATGGCCGCGCGCCTCGAAGGCTCGAAGGGCTTCACCAAGGATCTCTGCGCCCGCATGGGCATCCCCACCGCCGCCTACGGCCGCTTCAACAACGCGCCGAAGGCGAAGGCCTACGTCCGCCAGGTCGGCGCGCCCGTGGTCGTCAAGGCCGACGGGCTTGCCGCCGGCAAGGGCGTCGTGGTCGCGATGACCCTCGACGAGGCGCTGGAGGCCGTCGACGCCTGCTTCGAGGGCGCCTTCGGCGGCGCCGGTGCCGAGGTCGTCGTCGAAGCCTTCCTCGAAGGCGAGGAGGCGAGCTTCTTCTGCCTGTGCGACGGGACGATCGCGCTACCCTTCGGCACCGCACAGGATCACAAGCGCGTCGGCGACGGGGACACCGGCCCCAACACCGGCGGAATGGGCGCCTATTCGCCGGCCGCCGTGATGACGCCCGCTCTCGTCGAACGCACCATGCGCGAGATCGTCGAGCCGACCATGCGCGGCATGGCCGAGGCCGGTACGCCCTTCTCCGGCGTGCTCTTCGCCGGCCTGATGCTGACGAAGGACGGCCCGCAGCTGATCGAGTACAACGTCCGCTTCGGCGATCCCGAATGCCAGGTGCTGATGATGCGCCTGAAGGACGACCTGCTCGTCCTTCTCAAGGCGGCCGCCGACGGCCAGCTCGGCCATGTCTCGGTGCGCTGGCGCGACGAGGCCGCGCTGACCGTGGTGATGGCCTCTAAGGGCTACCCCGCGGCACCGCAGACGGGCAGCGTCATTTCCGGCCTCGACGAGGCTGCCGCCGACGGTGTCGAGATCTTCCACGCCGGCACCGCCCGGTCGGACGGCCGTCTGGTGGCCAGCGGCGGCCGCGTCCTCAACGTCACGGCCACCGGCCGCACGGTCGCCGAGGCGCAGTCCCGCGCCTATGCGGCCGTGGACCGGATCGACTGGCCGGACGGTTTCTGCCGCCGCGACATCGGCTGGCGCGCGATCGAGCGGGAGAAGACCGCCTGAGAGGGTGTGAAAGAATGCCCGTTTACGCGCAGCTTATGCCAAAAATCTCAAGGATTTCAGTGGGCATTCTTTCGCATCCTCGATTGATTCACACACTCTGAGCCGTCACGGACACTCGGTCGGCTTGTCCGGCCGTGTTCCCTCCGCGATCCGGCGCTTCGTATGGGCCAGCGAACACTCCGGCGTGCACAGCGCACCGCGGTCGCAGTAATAGGCCGGCCCATTCTCCACCCGCCCGTAGTGGAAGCGGAACAGCGGATCGGTCGAGGGCCGGCCGCATTCGATGCAGCGATGGATCGTGGGCGGTGCGAGCATGTCGATGTCCTTTCCTGTCGTGCGGTCGCCGCGGCCGTGCGCCGGCGTCAGTCGTAGAGCCCCTTGTAGCCGTCGCGCAGCACGTTCTTCTGGACCTTGCCCATGGTGTTGCGCGGCAGTTCGTCGACGAAGATCACCCGCTTGGGCTGCTTGAACCGGGCGAGCCGGTCGGCCAGTCCCGCCATGACCGCCGCCTCGTCGATCGCCGCGCCCGTCTCGCGCACCACGATGGCCGTGACGCCTTCGCCGAAATCGGGATGGGCGATGCCGATCACCGCACTCTCGACGACGCCCGGCAGCTGGTCGATCTCGGTCTCGACCTCCTTCGGGTAGATGTTGAACCCGCCCGATATCACGAGGTCCTTGCCGCGTCCGACGATCTGGACGTAGCCGCGCGCGTCGATCAGCCCGAGGTCGCCGGTGACGAAGAAGCCGTCGGCCCTGAATTCCGACGCGGTCTTCTCGGGCATCCGCCAGTAGCCGGAGAAGACGTTCGGCCCGCGCACCTCGATCATGCCGGTTTCGCCGGCCGGCAGCGTCGCCCCGCTCTCCGGATCGACCACCCGGACGTCGACGCCGGGCAGGGCCGGCCCCACCGTGCCGGCGATCCGGTCGCCGTCATAGGGGTTCGACGTGTTCATGTTGGTCTCGGTCATGCCGTAGCGCTCGAGGATCGCATGCCCCGTTCGCTCGCGGAACTGCCGGTGCGTCTCGGCCAGCAGCGGCGCCGAGCCCGAGGTGAACAGCCGCATCCCGGCCGCCGCCTCGCGCGTCAGCCCGGGATGCTGCAGGAGCCGGGTGTAGAAGGTCGGCACCCCCATCATCGTCGTGCAGGCGGGCATCAGGCGAAGGATCGCGTCCGGGTCGAACTTCGACAGGAACACCATCGATCCGCCCGACAGCAGGACGACGTTCGAGGCGACGAACAGCCCGTGCGTGTGGAAGATCGGTAGCGCGTGGATGAGACGGTCGGCGGCGGTGAAGCGCCAGGAATCGACCAGCGTCAGCGCGTTGGAGAGCAGGTTGTCATGCGTGAGCATGGCGCCCTTGGAGCGTCCGGTCGTGCCGGAGGTGTAGAGGATCGCGGCGAGATCCGCCGCCCCGCGCGCCGCGTCGTCGAAGTCCGGCGGCAGCGCCGCGAGGTCTTCCGTGAGGCTTCCGCCGCCGGTCTCGTCCAGCGTCTCGATGCGTGCGCCGTGCCGCTCGGCGACGGGGCGGGCCGCTTCGGCGCGGGCCGGCGGCACGACCAGGAGCCGCGGCTCGGCGTCGCCGACGAAGTAGTCCAGTTCGGCCAGCGTGTAGGCGGTGTTGAGCGGCAGGTAGACGGCGCCGGCGCGCAGGCAGCCGAGGTAGAGCATCAGCGCCTCCGCGCTCTTCTCCACCTGCACGGCCACGCGGTCGCCGGGCACCACGCCGCATTCGACCAGCCGTCGCGCCAGCCGGGCCGAAAGGTCGAGCATGTCGCGATAGGTCCAGCGACGGCCGTCCGGCGTCTCGACGAAGGGGCGCTCGCCCGTGCCCGCGGCCGCGCGGATCGCGTCGAACATGTGATTGGCCATGGTCCCTCCTCGGTCGCCGCCGCCACACCGGCGCGGTCGCTGCGTCGTCCTATAGCACGGACCTGGCCGATGGGTTGAAGTCCGTGGACGGGATGATGGTCCTGATTCCGCTCCTGAATGTCGGCTGAACGCGCGGTTCAGACCCCGTTCCGGACGCCCCGTCTAGAACCGGGACCGTCAGACACCGGCGCCCCCAGCCGACACCCCGCAGGAAAGGAAGACCACCATGTTCCGCAAGATCGTCGCCACCGCCCTCGTCGCCGTCTCGTTCGGCCTCGCCTCCGCTCCCGCCATGGCCAACCAGGTCAAGATCCAGCAGTGGGGTCTCGGTCACACCGCCGGCGGCGCCCAGACCGGCACGTCCAACCGGATCGGGGTCTACCAGACCGGCCGCTGGAACCAGGCCGTCGCCAACCAGACCGGCCGCCGCAACCAGGCCGCCATCGGGCAGGAGGGCGTCAACAACTTCGCCGACACCTGGCAGCGCGGCCGCGACAACGCCGCCGGCGTCGGCCAGTTCGGTGACAACCACACCGCCATCCTGACCCAGGACGGCAACCGCAACATCGCCGCCGGCGTCCAGGTCGGCAACGGCTGCGACGCAAACGTCGCCCAGGCCGGCCGCGGCAACGTCGCCGCCTTCGTGCAGACCTGCAACTGACGGCATCGGCCGGAAGTCCATCGCCGGGACGCCGCGACGCGTCCCGGTTCCCACCCCCGAGTTCGAGGAGCAAGTCCATGCCCCCAGTCAGCAAGCCTTTCTCTCTCGCTGCCGCGGCTCTCGTGATCGGCGCCGGCGCCGGCGCCGCGGTCGCCACGGCCGGCCCCTCGCCGGAACCGGCCCGCTGCGAGATCGTGGCGGAGAAGCACGGCACCGGCGTCAGCATCATCGGCCTGTACTACGCCGCCAAGGCGCTCGACGGCGAGTACACCTTCCGCGTCCGCGGCGGCGGGCGGTCGGGCAGCAGCGACATCTCGCAGGGCGGCGCCTTCGCCGCCGATCCGCGCCAGCCGGCCGAGACCGGCCATGTCGTGCTGGGCGGTGCCGGCGCCATCTACGACGCCACCCTCGTCGTCAGGGCGGGCGGCCGCACCTGGCGCTGCGAGGAGCGGATCGGCCGGATCTGAAATCCGACATCGCCATCGATCGGCAGAGGCTCCGGTGCCCCCGGAGCCTTTCGTATTTTCGTGGCCGCGCCATCCACGCCGCTGAACGCCTCCTGAACGCGCGGTTCCGCCCCGGTTCAGCGGCAGGAATCCATGATCCCCGCATCGCTGGACCCGAACCGCCCGGACCCGCTTCAACTCTCGACCCTGGAGACAGACCATGACCAAGACCCTGAACACCCTGGCCGCCGCCATCGTCGCTGTTTCGATCGGCACGGCCGGCCTCGTCACGCCCGCCGCCGCCGGCGGCTCGGTTTCCATTTCGGTGGCCCCCGCCAATGCCAAGCAGGAAAAGGCGATGCGCGCCGGCCTCGGTCTCTACGCCCTCTACAACGGCATCAGGAGCGGCGGCATCCGGCAGCGGGGCGCCGGCAACAGTGCCGGTCTCGTCCAGAACGGGACCGGCAATCTCGGCATCGTTCATCAGGAGGGGCGGGGTCACGACGCCGCCCTGCAGCAGAGCGGCAACGGCAACAGCTACGGCCTCTTCCAGTTCGGCCGCAACACCAGCGGCCACGTCGCCCAGTCCGGCACCGGCGGCACCGGCGCGACGTTCCAGTTCGGCTGGTGAATGTCGGCCGGCCGCGCGGAACGGTTTTCCATCGCCGCGGCCTCCGGCGCGCTTGCGTTCCAAGACCCGGCGAAAACCGCCCGTGCCTGCCTCGAAACTTGCGGCGATGCGGCTATGATGTCGCCCAAAGCCGGCGGCCGCCGGCCTGCCGGGCAGCACAGGGAGACGCAGCATGAGCCTTCGCATCAACGACACCGCGCCGGACTTCACGGCCGAGACCACGCAGGGGCCGATCCGCTTCCACGAATGGATCGGCGACGGCTGGGCCGTCATGTTCTCGCACCCCAAGGACTTCACGCCGGTCTGCACGACCGAACTCGGCACCATGGCCGGCTATGCGCCGGAGTTCGCGAAACGCAACGTCAAGATCATCGGCATATCCGTCGATCCGGTCGAGAGCCATCACAAGTGGAAGGAAGACATCCGGATCGCCACAGGGCACGCCGTCGACTACCCGCTGATCGCCGACAAGAACCTCGAGGTCGCCAAGCTCTACGACATGCTGCCCGCCTCGGCCGGCAGCAGTTCGGAGGGCCGCACGCCGGCCGACAACCAGACCGTCCGCTCCGTCTTCGTCATCGCCCCGGACAAGAAGATCAAGCTGACGCTGAGCTATCCGATGACCACCGGCAGGAACTTCGCCGAGATCCTGCGTGCCATCGATTCGATCCAGCTGACGGCGAAGCACCAGGTCGCCACGCCGGCCGACTGGAAGCAGGGCGACGACGTGATCATCACGGCAGCCGTCTCCAACGAGGACGCGGTGAAGCGGTTCGGCTCCTTCGACACGATCCTGCCCTACCTTAGAAAGACCAGGCAGCCGGGCGCCTGACGCGGCCGCAGGTCCGGGGCGGCGGTCCGGCGTGCGAGGCTCACCCCGCCGCCGGCCGCCTGGTCAGCAGGAGGATCGGCGTGCCGGCGTGGGTCGTCTCGATCGGCTCCGCATAGCCGACGACCCGGGCGATGCGCAGCGAGGCGTGATTCTCCGGCTCGATGATGCAGACGCTGCGCCCCGCGCCGAGATGCCGGTCGCCCCAGCGGTGGATGGCCTCCACGGCCTCGCGGGCGAAGCCGCGGCCGTGGAAGCCCGGCGCGAGCGCCCAGCCTGCTTCCGGGACGCCGTCGAAGGACGGCACGATGTCGCGGTGCAGGTCGTGGAAGCCGGCCTCGCCGGCGAGTGCGCCGCTCGCCTTCTCCTCGAGGATCCAGAATCCGAAGCCCTGCACCTGCCAGTGGCCGATCTGCCGCAGGATGCGGATCCAGCTTTCCGACCGCGAGAAGGGGCGTCCCCCGATGAAGCGGACGGTGACGGCGTCTGCCCACAGGCGGGCATAGGCCTCGTGATCCTCCGGCCGGTGGGGCCGCAGGATCAGGCGCTCGGTCTCGACGACCGGAGCGATCGGGAACGCGGGCACGGGCATGGCGCTTCCTTCCGCGCGGGCGATCAGATGCCGGTCAGCCGCGTCGCGACCAGCGACGCCAGACGCTCCGCCACCTCGGCCTTGGTCATCTCTGGCCAGTCCTCGGTGCCGTCGCGCGAGACGATCCGCACCCGGTTGCGGTCGCCGCCCATCACCCCGCCCGGGCCGATGCCCGATCCGTGCGAGACGTCGTTGGCCACGATCAGGTCCGCGCCCTTCTTCGCGAGCTTGGCGCGCGCATTGTCCTCGAGGTTCTGTGTCTCGGCCGCGAAGCCGACGACAAGCGGTGGACGGCGGGGCGAGTGGCCGATCGTCGCCAGGATGTCGGGGTTCTCCACCATCTGCAGCGCGGGCGGACCTTCGCCCGCCACCTTCTTGATCTTCTCGCCGGCCTCGCCGGCCGTGCGCCAGTCGGCGACGGCGGCGACGAAGATCGCGGCGTCGGCCGGCAGCGCCGCCTCCACCGCCGCCAGCATCTGCCGCGCCGTCTCGACGTGCACGGTGCGCACGCCGGACGGATCGGCGATCGTCACCGGCCCGGACACGAGCGTCACCTCGGCGCCCAGCGCGGCGAGCGCCGCGGCGATGGCATGGCCCTGCTTGCCCGAGGACCGGTTGGCGATGTAGCGCACCGGGTCGATCGGCTCGTGCGTCGGCCCCGAGGTCACGACGACGTGCCTGCCTGCCAGCGGCTTCGGCCGCGCGTCGAGCAGCGCCTCGACCGCGGCGACGATCTCGAGCGGCTCGGCCATGCGACCCTCGCCGGCCTCGCCGCTCTCGGCCATTTCGCCACGGCCCGGCCCGACGAAGGCGATGCCGTCGGCCGCGAGCACGGCGCGGTTGCGCCGCGTGGCGGGGTGGCTCCACATCCGCGGATTCATGGCGGGCGCGATCAGCACGGGCTTGTCGGTGGCCATCAGCACCGTCGAGGCGAGATCGTCGGCATGGCCGTTGGCCATCTTGGCCATCAGGCCGGCGGTGGCCGGCGCCACCACGATCAGGTCGGCTTCGCGCGACAGGCGGATATGGCCGACATCGTGCTCGTCCTGCCGGTCGAAGAGGTCGGTGAAGACGTGGTCGGCCGACAGTGCGCCGACCGACAGCGGCGTCACGAACTGCTGCGCCGCCGACGTCATCACGCAGCGAACTCGGGCGCCCCGCTCGCGCAGCCGCCGGATCAGGTCGAGGCACTTGTAGGCGGCGATGCCGCCGCCGATGATCAGCAGGATGCGTCTGTCGGAAAGGGTCACGACGCACTCCAAGGGTTGACGACACCGACGCCGCAGTCATCGAAGTCGCGGACGTTGCGTGTGACGACCGAGAAGCCGTGCGCGCGGGCGATCGCCGCGATCTGGGCGTCGAACTCGCCGATCGGCCGGCCGATGCCCCGCCGATGGGCGACGAGTTCAGCGAAAAGGGTCGATTCACGGTCGCCGAACGCCAGGATACCGGTCCGCAGCTTCTCGGCGAAGAACAGGCGCAGGACATGCTCGAGTCCGTCCCGACGACGTCCGGGAGGCATGAGGGCCACGCCGAGAAGCATCTCGGCCGTGCTGATGGCCGTCACGTACAAATCGGCCGGGTCGGTGCGCCCGATCCAGGCGACGACCGCGTCGGCAGGCATCGGCCGGAAGAGTTCCGACACGACGTTGGTGTCGAGAATGAACATCAGTCGAAGCCCGGGGGATCGCGCATCACGCGATTGCGCGGGGGGATCTCGAGATCGCCTGGGCCGTATGTGTCGACGAGGTCGCGGATCGACCGGTACCAGGCCGCCCCGTCGGCCCGCTCCGTGGCGTCGTGCTCCGGCGAACGGACGGCCTTTGCGAGGAGAAGGCGCGCTTCCTGCTCCATGGAGACACCGTGTCGAGCAGCGCGCAGGCGAAGTCTCGTTTTCGTCTCGTCGTCCAGATTCCGGATCGTCAGGGTCGCCATCCGCATCCACTCCTGCGAGCGTTGACGATAGGCACTCGCTGCATTGCAGTCAATGCTGTCAACGCAGTCACCCCAACTCCACCGCGATCCAGACCAGGGTCAGCGCGATCACCCAGAGTGCGACCCGGCCGGACCGGCTGTAGCGCGCTTCGGCCTTGCCGATCGCCTTGGCGGTCTCGGCGTCGAAGCGCAGGCCGTGCTCGGCCATGGCGTCGATCTCGCGCGAGAGGCGCTCGGTGCGCGCGGCCAGTTCCGGCGCCTGCCGGGCGAGCGAAACGAACGCGCTCACGCCCTCCCTGGCATCCGTCAGGATGCCGCGAGGGCCAAGATTGCCGGCGATCCACGACCCGACGACGGGCTCGGCGGTCTTCCACATGTTGAAATGCGGGTCGAGCGTCCGCGCCACGCCCTCCACCACCACCATGGTCTTCTGCAGGAGCACCAGCTCCGGCCTCGCGGCCATGTCGAAGAGCTCGGTCACCTCGAACAGCAGCGTCAGCAGCTTGGCCATGGAGATCGTTTCGGCCGGCTGGCCGTGGATCGGTTCGCCGATCGCCCGGATCGCCTGGGCGAAGGCCGCCACGTCGTGCCTGGCGGGGACGTAGCCCGCCTCGAAATGCACCTCGGCGACGCGGCGGTAGTCGCGCGTGATGAAGCCGTAGAGGATCTCGGCGAGGAAGCGCCGCTCCTTCCGGCCGAGCCGGCCGGTGATGCCGAAATCGACGGCGACGATCGTTCCGTCCGCTTCCACGAACAGGTTTCCGGGATGCATGTCGCCGTGGAAGAAGCCGTCGCGCAGCGTATGGCGCAGGAAGTTCTGGATCAGGTTGGCGGCCAGCGCCGGCAGGTCGTGTCCGGCGGCGCGCAGGCCGGCGATGTTCGACATCTTGATGCCGTCGATCCATTCCATCGTCAGCACGTCGCGGCCGGTGCGCTCCCAGTCGACCGAAGGGACGCGGAATCCCGGATCGTCGCGGGTGTTCTCGCCGATCTCCGACAGCGCCGCCGCTTCCAGCCGCAGGTCCATCTCGATCTTCGTCGTCTGCGCCAGCGTCTCGGTGACCTGGACCGGGCGCAGCCGGCGCGTCGACGGGATGAAACGCTCCTGGAGGTGCGCGGCCGCGAAGTAGCTCTCGAGATCATTGAGGAAACGCCGCCGCACGCCCGGGCGGATCACCTTGACCGCCACCGGCCGGCCGGTCCCGGCCAGCGTGGCGGGATGCACCTGCGCGATCGAGGCCGCCGCCACGGGTTCGCCGAGGCTTTCGTAGAGGTCGTCGAGGGGACGTCCGAGCGAGCCGACGATTGCCGCCACCGCTTCCGAGCGGGGAAACGTCTCCATCCTGTCCTGCAGGTTGGCGAGGTCGAGCGCGACCTCCGTGCCGACGACGTCCGGGCGCGTGGCGAGGAACTGGCCGAGCTTGACGTAGGACGGGCCGAGCCGGGTCGCGGCGCGCGCGAAGCGTTCGGAGCGGTCGCTTCCCGCCGAACGGCGACGGGCCAGCGCCGTGCCGGCCCGCCAGCCGAGCCGGGGCAGGCCCGAGAGCTGGTCGCCGGGCAGCGCGGCCACGACGCCTTCGCGGACCATGATCCAGCCGGCCCTGACGAGCCGGAAATAGGCGGCGGGCGTGCTCATCGGCGTGCCGCCCTCACAGCTTCCAGCCGGAATGCAGCGCCGCGATCCCGCCGGTGAAGTTGCGGAACGTCACCCGCTCGAAGCCGGCGCGCCCGATCATCGCCGCGAAATCCGCCTGGCGGGGGAACTTCGCGATCGATTCCACCAGATAGCGGTAGGGTTCGCCGTCGCCGGCCACCATCTTCCCGATCGCCGGAATGGCGTTGAACGACCAGGCCTCGTAAGCGCGGTCGAGCAGCGGCATCTCGACCTCGGAGAACTCGAGGCACAGGAACCGGCCACCTGGTTTCAGCACGCGATGGGCCTCCGCCAGCGCCACGTCGATGCGGGGCACGTTGCGGATGCCGAAGGCGATGGTATAGGCGTCGAAGCGTTCCTCCTCGAAAGGCAGGGCTTCGGCATTGGCCTCGACGAAGTCGAGACTGTCGATCAGTCCGCGCTTCTCTGCCCGTTCGCGTCCGACCTCCAGCATCGAGCCGTTGATGTCGAGGACGGTGACGTGGGCTGCCCGACGGGACGCCTCGACGATCCGGAAGGCGATGTCGCCCGTGCCGCCCGCGACGTCGAGCGACGCCCAGCCGGCCCGCTTCGGCGGGTTCAGCGCGGCCACCATGGCGTCCTTCCAGACGCGGTGCATGCCCGCCGACATGATGTCGTTCATCAGGTCGTAGCGCCGCGCCACCTTGTGGAACACCTCGTCCACCAGCGGCTGCTTGGTGCCGGCGTCGACCGTGCGGAAGCCGAAGGACTGTTCCATCCCGCCCTGGGCGGTCGTTCTGTGTTCGGGCATTTCTCGATCCAATTGAGCGGCCGGACCATAGCCGATGGCGTGGGCGGGCGCTATTCTTCAAGATTGTGGTGAAGCGCCGCGCCGGGACGCGCGATTCGGGGATAGACATATGGTCCTGAAGGCCGAAATCCACTGCCATATCGAGGGGGCCGCATCGCCCGCGCTCGTGATCGCGCAGGCGGCGAAGTACGGCGCGGACGTCTCCGGCTTCATCCGCGACGGCCAGTTCGTGTGGAGCGACTTCACGAGCTTCCTCGCCGCCTACGACGGCGCGGCCTCGCTGTTCCGCACCGAGCGCGACTATGCCCTGCTCGCCGAGACCTATCTGTCCAGCCTCGCCCGCGACGGCTGCATCTATTCCGAATTCTTCACCTCGCCCGACCATGCCGAACGCTCCGGCCTGTCGCCCGCCGCCTACACGGCCGGGCTCGCGGAAGGCATGCGGCGGGCCAAGGCCAAGACCGGCATCGAGAGCCGGATGATCGTCACGGGGGTGCGGCATTTCGGCGTCGAATCGGTCGAGGCGGCGGCACGCTTCGCGGCGCGCTGCGGGGAACCGCTGGTCACCGGCTTCGGCATGGCGGGCGAGGAGCGCTTCGGCGATCCGGAGGACTATGTCCGTGCCTTCGAGATCGCCCGCGAGGCCGGTCTCGGCATCACCGTCCATGCCGGCGAACTCGCCGGCTGGGAGAGCGTCCAGTCCGCGCTCGATCATTTCCGCCCGACCCGCATCGGCCACGGCGTCCGCGCCATCGAGAATCCCGACCTCGTGCGCCGCATCGCCGCCGAGGGCGTCGTCCTCGAGTGCTGCCCCTGCTCGAACGTCGCGCTGAAGGTCTTCCCGAGCTTCGCCGAACATCCTTTTCCGGAGCTGCGCGCGGCGGGCTGCAAGGTCACGCTCAACTCCGACGATCCGCCCTATTTCTGGACGACGCTGAAACGCGAATATGACGAGGCGCGCGCTCATTTCGGGATGGACGACAAGGCGCTCGCCGCCGTCACGCGCACCGCCATCGAGGCGGCCTTCGTTGACCGGAAGACCAGGACGGCGCTGCTGGGGAGGCTCGACGGCGGCCGACGCTGACCGGGCGTCACAAAGGGGTTCTGATCACCTTGGCGTCGGCGCCCTCAACGGGCAGCGCGGAACCATCCTTCGTCCGCTGGATTACCGGCCAGACGCGCCACGCGCTCGCCGAACCCAGCCCCCCGCGCAAGGAACGCCCGAATGAGAACCGACCTCACGGTCAACGGTCAGTCCCGAACCATCGAGGCCGATCCGCGCACGACCCTCCTCGACGCCCTCCGCCACCACCTGAAGCTCACCGGGACCAAGAAGGGCTGCGATCACGGCCAGTGCGGCGCCTGCACGGTCATCGCCGGCGGGCGGCGGATCAATTCCTGCCTGTCGCTCGCCTGCATGCACGACGGCGACGAGATCCTCACCATCGAGGGGATCGGCACGGCGGAGGCGCTGTCTGAATTGCAGGAGGCCTTCGTGCGCCATGACGGCTTCCAGTGCGGCTTCTGCACGCCCGGGCAGATCTGCTCGGCGACCGCGATGCTCGAGGAAATCCGGGCCGGCTGGCCGAGCCACGTCACGCCCGACGTCGCCGGTGCGCCGGCGCTCACGGTAGAGGAGGTGTCGGAGCGGATGAGCGGCAATCTCTGCCGCTGCTCGGCCTATCCCAACATCGTCGACGCGATCATGGAGATCGCGGGCAGGGGGCGCGCATGAGACCCTTCGACTTCACGCGCGCCGAGAGCCCCGCTGATGCCATGCGGCTTTCGGGCGAGGGCGCGACCATCATCGCCGGCGGCACCAACCTGCTCGACCTGATGAAACTGGAGGTGATGGCCCCGCGGGCGCTGATCGACATCAATCGGCTCGACCTCGCCGGCATCGAGGAGGTCGAGGGCGGCGGGCTGCGCATCGGCGCACTGGTCCGCAACAGCGATCTGGCCGCCGACCGCCGCGTGCGCGACGCGTACCCAGTACTCTCGGAGGCGCTCCTCGCCGGCGCGAGCGGCCAGCTGCGCAACAAGGCCACCACCGGCGGCAACCTGCTGCAGCGCACGCGCTGCTACTATTTCTACGACACCGCCATGCCATGCAACAAGCGCCAGCCCGGCAGCGGCTGCCAGGCGATCGGCGGCATCACGCGGCTGCACGCCCTGTTCGGCGCGAGCGAGCACTGCATCGCGACGCATCCGAGCGACATGGCAGTGGCGCTGCGTGCGCTCGACGCCCGGGTGGAGATCCAGACGCCGGGCGGCGTCACCCGCCTGTTGCCGCTCGGCGAGTTCTACCGCCTGCCGGGCGATACGCCGCACATCGAAAACGTGCTCGCACCGGGCGACCTGATCACCGCTGTCCTGCTGCCGGCGCCCGCCGGCTCGCGCCAGATCTACCGCAAGGTCCGTGACAGGGCCTCCTACGCCTTCGCACTGGTGTCGGTCGCCGCCGTCCTCGATGTCGAGGACGGGCGGATCGTCCGTCCGTCGCTCGCCTTCGGGGGCGTCGCGCACATGCCGTGGCGAAATCACGCGATCGAGACGCTGCTGGAGGGCGAGGCGCCGTCGGCCGAACTCTTCGCCGAGGCGGCCGCCCGCCTGGTGGCGGACGCCAAGCCGCAGAGCGGCAACGCCTTCAAGATCCCGCTGCTGCGGCGCACGCTGCAGGCGGTGCTGCGCGAACTGACGGAGGCCTGAACCATGACCGTGCACATCAGGATGGACGACAGGGTCGAGGCCGACCACCTCGAGGACATGGCGCAAGGCGTCGTCGGCAAGCCGCGCGACCGGCCGGACGGGGCACGTAAGGCCTCCGGCACGGCGCGCTACGCCATGGATGCACTGCCCGACGGCACCTGTTTCGGCGTGCTGGTACGGGCGACGATCGCTGCGGGGCGGCTCGAAGGTGTCGACGCCGCTGCGGTCGAAGCGCTGCCCGGCGTGCGCGCCGTCGTGGTCGACCGACGTCTGCTGCGCAACCCCGCCCAGGGGATGGCCGGCAAGGCGCCCGTGCAGGATCCGCACGAGATCGGCTATTTCGGCCAGCCGGTTGCGCTCGTGGTGGCGGATAGTTTCGAGCAGGCGCGGCACGGCGCCCATGCGTTGGTGCTGCACCTGGAGACGAACGCCGCAGCGGTCGTCGGACCGCGCGATTCCGGCGTCGAGATCGAGACGCCGGAGAAGAAGCAGCAGTCGACGGGCGATCTCGACGCAGCGATGCGCAAGGCCGCCTTCAGCGTCGACCAGACCTACTCCACGCCGGTCCACGCCAGCGCGGCGATGGAGCCGCATGCCTCGATCGCCGAGTGGGACGGCGACCGGCTGACGCTGCGCGGCAGTTACCAGATGCTGCGCTTCAACCGCGCCGAGCTGGCCGACGCACTCGGCATCGACGAGGCGAAGGTGCGCATTCTTTCACCCTTCGTCGGCGGCGGCTTCGGCTCCAAGCTCGGCATCGCGCCCGAAGCCGTGGCGGCGGCGGTCGCCGCCCAGCGGCTCGGCGTACCGGTGGCGGTGCCGATGTCGCGCCAGCAGGTCTTCGAGAGCGTGATGCGGCGGTCCGAGACGACCCAGCGCATCCGCCTGGCCGCCGGTTCGGACGGCCGGCTGACCGGCATCGGCCACGAGGCGCTGGTCTCCAACCTGCCGGGCGAGACGTTCTCGGAACCCGTGACGCAGGCGACGCCTTTCCTCTATCGCGGCGAGAACCGGGTGATCGGCCACCGCATCGCTCGGGTTCACCGCACCTGCGCCGGCTCGGTCCGCGCGCCCGGCGAGGCGGTCGGCGTGACGATGCTCGAGATCGCGATGGACGAACTCGCCGCAGCCAGCGGCATCGATCCGGTCGAACTGCGGCTGCGCAACATCCCCGACGAGGACCCGACGCAGAAGATTCCCTTCTCGTCCAACAAGCTGGCCGAGGCGCTGCGCACCGGCGCCGACCGCTTCGGCTGGGAACGTCGCCGCGCCGAGCCAGACGAGGTGCGGAAAGGCGAATGGCTGATCGGGATGGGCATGGCCTCGGCCGTGCGCGTCAACATGCTGGTGGAGGCCAAGGCACGGGTATCGTTGTCGTCCGAAGGCCACGCCCTCGTGGAAACCGACATGACCGACATCGGCACCGGCACCTACGCCATCCTGACCCAGATCGCGGCAGAGATGCTCGGCCTGCCGATGGACCGCGTGGAAACGCGCCTCGGGGATACCGACCTGCCGCCGGGTTCCGGTTCGGGCGGCTCGTTCGGTGCCGCCTCCAACGGCACCGCCGTCTTCATGGCCTGCGAGGAGATCCGGCGCATGATCTGTGAGCGTTTCGGTTGCCGGGCGCAGGACCTGACGCTGAAGGACGGGCGGGCCATCGCCGGCAACCGCAGCGTTCCGCTCGCGGAAATCCTCGGCGGGCAGGACCTGGTCGCGGAAGGACATGCCGAGCCCGGCGACGCCGAGGACAAGGTGCGGCAGGCGACCTACGGCAGCTATTTCGCAGAGGTCGGCGTCAATGCGGTCACCGGCGAGACGCGGGTGCGGCGCATGCTCGGGGTCTTCGCCGCCGGCCGCATCCTCAATGCCAAGACCGCCCGCTCGCAGTGCCTCGGCGGCATGACCTTCGGCATCGGCATGGCGCTGACCGAGGAGGTCCATCACGACCCGCGCGACGGCCACATCGTCAACCGCGATTTCGCCGAGTACCACTTGCCCGTGAACGCCGACGTGCCGCAGATCGACGTGGTCCTGCTCGACGAGCGCGACCCCTGGGCCAACCCGCTGCAGGCCAAGGGCATCGGGGAACTCGGCATCTGCGGTGCGGCAGCGGCGGTGGTCAACGCCATCTACAACGCCACCGGCGTGCGCGTGCGTGACCTGCCGGCGACGCTGGACAAGGTGCTGGAAGGGCTGGAGCGGGAGGATTGAGCAGCGGACGCCTGCGCGAACTTTAGCCGGGAGGACGCCAAAGGCCGCGTTCCCCCGCCGCTGCCGATGCGCTAAGGGTCGGGGCAGAGAGAAGAGCCCGCGCAGCCCGAGGAGCCATCCGCATGAAAGGCGTCACCGTCGTCACCCATCCGCTTGTGCAGCACAAGCTCACCATCATGCGCAAGAAGGAGACCTCGACGGCAGGGTTCCGCCGGCTGCTGCGGGAGATCTCGCTGCTGCTCGGCTACGAGGTGACGCGCGAACTGGAACTGACCACCACCACCATCGAAACCCCGCTGCAGACGATGGAAGCGCCGACGCTCGAAGGCAAGAAGCTGGTCTTCGCCTCCGTGCTGCGCGCCGGCAATGGCCTGCTCGAAGGCCTGCTCGACCTTGTTCCGGCCGCCCGCGTCGCCCATGTCGGGCTCTACCGCGACCACGAGACGCTCGAGGCGGTGGAGTATTTCTTCAAGGCGCCGAGCGATCTGGGCGACCGTCTCGTCATCGTCGTCGACCCGATGCTCGCCACCGCCAATTCCGCGATCGCCGCAATCGACAAGCTGAAGCAGCGCGGCGCCACCAATCTGCGCTTCCTGTGCCTGCTGGCGGCACCCGAGGGCATCGCGCGTTTCACCGCCGCCCATCCCGACGTCCAGGTCTTCACCGCTTCCATAGACGAGAAGCTCAACGAGAAGGGCTACATCGTTCCGGGACTGGGCGACGCCGGCGACCGCATGTACGGAACCAAGTAGGGCAGGCAAGGCCTCGTTAACCGTCTCGTGAACCGGCCGCGCGGATCGCACCGGCTTTAAGCTGGCCGCAAGAGGCGGCCGATAGGGTCGCGTCGGAGGTGCTCCGATGAAGAGACAGTTGCTCGCGCTCGCGGTGATCGTCGGTTCCGCCGCGTCGGTCCCGCTCATCTACCAGTCCGCCCCGGAGCGCTTCGAGAACATGGCCTCCTGGGCCCTGCGGCCGGCGGAGCCCGATCCCGTGCCGGTGGTGATGGCGGCGCAGTCGCCGGAGCCCGGCGTGCGACAGCTGACCGGACGGCGCGTCGAGGTGGCGATGGACGAGCGCGGCCATTTCACCGGCGCGTTCCGCGTCAACGGCACGCGCATCGACGCGATGATCGACACCGGCGCCACCCTGGTCGCCATCAACCGCAGCACGGCCGCGCGCGTCGGCATGAACCTGACGGCGAAGGACTTCAAATACAAAGTGGATACTGCCAACGGACCTGCCCTTGCTGCTGCGGGGGTCATCGACAGCCTCCAGATCGGTCGCATACGCGTCGACGGCGTACAGGCCGTGGTCCTCGAAGACAAGTCGCTGAAACAGACGCTCGTCGGCATGAGTTTTCTCAATAGACTGTCCACCTTCCGGGTCGAGCGCGGCAGGCTGCTGCTCGAGCAGTAGCCGGAAGCCCTGTCGACAGGGCCGGCTCCAGCCGGCGCTCCCGTCGCCGGGGAAATTGCGCTGGCAATCAAACCTGTTTTGCACTATATGCGCCGCACATCGCGCATCGAGCGCATGTGCACACGGCCCCTGCTGGACGACATCCCGGCCGCGGGCGACCCGATTTCCTGATCATTCACAGAAAGGAACAGTACGATGTCGATCACTGCCGAGCGCAAGCAGGAGCTTGTCAAGGAATTCGCGACCAAGCAGGGCGACACCGGTTCTCCGGAAGTCCAGGTTGCCGTTCTCTCCGAGCGCATCAAGAACCTGACCGAGCATTTCAAGGGCCATGCGAAGGACAACCATTCCCGCCGCGGCCTTCTCAAGATGGTGTCGCAGCGCCGCAGCCTCCTCGACTATCTGAAGGGGAAGGACGAGGCCCGCTACAAGACGCTGATCGAGAAGCTCGGCCTGCGTCGCTGACGAATGCCCGGCCGGCGGCGCCATCGGGTGCCGCCGGCCGGTTCTTCGGGCCGCGCGAACTGCCGGCCCGCACGGGTCTCCCCCGCGAGAAGCGATTGCGGAGACCGCCCATGGCCAGGTCATGGGGCAGGATTGCAGGACGCTCGCGCGGATGCCGCGCCCGATCACGAGCCTCCCGTTGTCTTGCCCGTGGCTCGGCCGAACGAAGCCACAGGCGAAAGGCTGCCCGCGCGGGTTGCGCGGCCCCTTTCCGCACAGAAAGACGAAACATGTTCAATCACCACAAAGTGGAAATCGAGTGGGGCGGCCGCCCGCTCATCCTCGAGACGGGCAAGATCGCCCGCCAGGCCGACGGCGCCGTGCTCGCCACCTACGGCGAGACCGTCGTGCTCGCAACCGTCGTCTCCATGAAGGAGCCGAAGCCGGGCCTCGACTTCTTCCCGCTGACCGTCAACTACCAGGAAAAGACCTTCGCCGCCGGCAAGATCCCCGGCGGCTTCTTCAAGCGTGAAGGCCGGCCGAGCGAGAAGGAGACGCTGACCTCGCGCCTCATCGACCGTCCGATCCGCCCGCTCTTCGCCGAAGGCTACCGCAACGACACCCAGATCGTCGTGACCGTCGTCCAGCACGACCTCGAGAACGACCCGGACATCCTGTCGATGGTCGCGACCTCCGCGGCGCTGACGCTGTCTGGCGTGCCCTTCATGGGCCCGATCGGCGCCGCCCGCGTCGGCTTCATCCGTGGCGAGTACGTGCTGAACCCGCACATCGACGAGATGCCCGAATCCAAGCTCGACCTCGTCGTCGCGGGCACCTCCGACGCCGTGATGATGGTCGAATCGGAAGCCCACGAGCTCTCCGAGGACGTGATGCTCGGCGCCGTGATGTTCGGCCACAAGGCCTTCCAGCCCGTCATCGACGCCATCATCAAGCTCGCCGAGGTAGCCGCCAAGGACCCGCGCGACTTCACCGCGCCGGACTACTCCGCGCTCGAGGCCGAGATGCTGAAGATGGTGGAGGGCGAGCTGCGCGCCGCCTACAAGAACACCGACAAGCAGGCGCGCTATGCCGCGGTCGACGCGGTCAAGGCCAAGGTCAAGGCCGCCTTCGCGCCGGCCGAGGGCGAGGAGGCGAAGTGGACCTCCGAGCAGATCGGCACGGTGTTCAAGGAGCTCCAGGCCAAGATCGTGCGCTGGAACATCCTCGACACCGGCTCGCGCATCGACGGCCGCGACCTGCAGACGGTCCGTCCGATCGTCTCGGAAGTGGGCATCCTGCCGCGCACCCACGGTTCGGCGCTGTTCACCCGCGGTGAGACGCAGGCGATCGTCGTCGCCACGCTCGGCACCGGCGAGGACGAGCAGTTCGTCGACGAACTGACCGGCACGCGCAAGGAGACCTTCCTCCTGCACTACAACTTCCCGCCCTATTCGGTCGGCGAGACCGGCCGCATGGGTTCGCCCGGCCGCCGCGAGATCGGTCACGGCAAGCTCGCCTGGCGCGCCATCCACCCGATGCTGCCCGCCGCCGAGCAGTTCCCCTACACGCTGCGCGTCGTCTCCGAGATCACCGAGTCGAACGGCTCGTCGTCGATGGCGACGGTCTGCGGCACCTCGCTGGCGCTGATGGACGCCGGCGTGCCGCTGGCCAAGCCCGTCGCAGGCATCGCCATGGGCCTGATCCTGGAAGGCGAGCGCTTCGCGGTGCTCTCCGACATCCTGGGCGACGAGGACCATCTCGGCGACATGGACTTCAAGGTGGCCGGCACGCAGGACGGCATCACGTCGCTGCAGATGGACATCAAGATCGCCGGCATCACCGAGGAGATCATGCGCGTCGCGCTCGATCAGGCCAGGGGCGGCCGCACCCACATCCTCGGCGAGATGGCCAAGGCGATCACCAAGGGTCGGTCGGAGCTCGGCGAGTTCGCGCCGCGCATCGAGGTCATGCAGATCCCGACCGACAAGATCCGCGACGTCATCGGCTCGGGCGGCAAGGTCATCCGCGAGATCGTCGAGAAGACCGGCGCCAAGATCAACATCGAGGACGACGGCACGGTCAAGATCGCCTCTTCCAACGCCAAGGAGATCGAGGCGGCGAGGAAGTGGATCCACACCATCGTGGCCGAGCCGGAAGTGGGCGAGATCTACGAGGGCACGGTCGTCAAGACCGCCGACTTCGGCGCCTTCGTCAATTTCTTCGGCCCGAAGGACGGCCTCGTCCACATCTCGCAGCTCGCCTCCGAGCGGGTCCAGAAGACGACGGACGTGGTCAAGGAAGGCCAGAAGGTCTTCGTCAAGCTGATGGGCTTCGACGAGCGCGGCAAGGTCCGCCTCTCCATGAAGGTCGTCGACCAGACGACCGGCAAGGAGATCGTCCGCGAGAAGAAGCAGGACGGCGACGAAGAGACCGCCGCCTGACCCGGGACGACCGGGAAGACACGAGCGGGCGCGCCTCCGGGTCGCGCCCGTTTTCATGTCACGACTGCGCCGGGGCGCTCAGGCGCCGTGCCGAGACGGGTTTCGGACCATGGCTTCTACAGAATGACCGACGATGCACTGAAGACCTTGGTCCATCCCTTCGAGGCGGGACTTATTGAGGCGTCGGGTCGCCGCACGCTGTTCCTCGGCGCGCGCGCCGGCCTGCGGCTGCCCCCGTCGCTGGATGTCGACCTCCTCGCCGTGCAGGGCCTGCGTCCGGACGTCCTGGCGCTGCAGAAGGCGGGTCTGCGGGTGGTGCCGCGTGCCGAGGGAGAGGCCTTCGATCTCGCGCTCGTGCTGCTCGGCCGGCATCGCGGCCAGAACGAGGCCTGGCTGCGCGAGGCCTTCGCGCGCACCCGCGAGGGCGGGCTGGTCGTGGCGGCCGGCGGCAAGGCCGACGGCGCCGACAGCCTGCGCCGGCGCTTCGAAGGCGGATTGACGCCGGCCGGGCATCTGCCGAAGCACCACGGCGTCGTCTTCTGGTTCGAGCGGCCATCCGATGGCGACCTCGCGGCACAGCCCTTCATGGCCGCCGAGACCCTCGGCCTCGTCGACGGCCGCTTCCGCGCCGCGCCGGGCATGTTCTCGCACGACCGGATCGACCCCGCCTCGAAGCTGCTGGCCGACAACCTGCCGGCGGCGATCAAGGGCCGCGTGGCGGATTTCGGCGCGGGCTGGGGCTATCTGGCGTCGGAGATCCTGATGCGCGCCGATGGCGTGACGGCGATCGACCTGCATGAGGCCGACTTCGAGTCGCTCGAAGCGGCGAAGGAAAACCTGACGGAGATCGCAGGCGACGTGCCGCTCGGCTTCCACTGGCGCGACCTGCTGCAGGAGCCGGTGGCGCGGCAATACGACCTGATCGTGATGAACCCGCCCTTCCACCAGGGCCGCGCCGCGGAGCCGACGATCGGCCAGGGCATGATCCGCGCCGCGTCGGCGGCGCTGAAGCCCGGCGGCCGGCTGCTGATGGTGGCGAACCGGGGGCTGCCCTACGAGGCGGTTCTGACCTCGTCCTTCGCCGCCACGGGAGAGACCTGCCGCGACGACCGTTTCAAGGTGCTGTGGGCGAAACGGTAGGCCCGGCCGCCCCGCTCAGTGAATCGCCGCTGAAGCCAGTTCGAGGGCCTCGCCGCCGCGGATGACCAGCGGTCCCGGCCGCCCGTAGAGATAGCCCTGAAAGACGTCGCAGCCGGCGGCGCGCAGCAGCGCAGCCTGGTTCTCGGTCTCCACGCCTTCCGCGATGGTGTGAACGCCGAGCGCCCGCGACAGGCCGACGATCGTGGAGACGACGGCACCGCCATTGTCCTTCTCGATGCGGCTGACGAAGGACTTGTCGATCTTCAGCTTCTGGAACTGGAAGTCGATCAGGTAGGACAGGTTGGAATAGCCCGTCCCGAAGTCGTCGACCGCGACCGAGATGCCGAGAGCGGAAAGCTGGCGCAGCATGGCGGCTGCACGCTCCTTGTCCTGCATCATCGCCGTCTCGGTGACCTCGAGCTCGAGCCGCTTCGGGTCGAGCCCGGTCTTGTCGAGCACCGACTTCACGAAGCGGACGAAATCCTTCGTCATGAACTGGACGGGCGAGATGTTGACGGCCACGAAGCAGTCGTCCGGCAGGCAGTGCGCATCCGCGCAGGCCTTGTGCAGCACCCACTCGCCGATCGGACCGATCATGCCGGTCTCTTCTGCGATGGCGATGAACTCCATCGGCGGGATCGAGCCGCGCTCGGGATGGTTCCAGCGCAGCAGGGCCTCGTAGCCGACGACGCGGCCCTTCATCAGGTCCATCTGCGGCTGGTAGTGGAGGTCGAAGTCGCCGCGCTGGAAGGCGACGTGAAGCTCCGACTCGAGCCACTGGCGATACTCCGCCACCTGTCCCATCGTATCCTGGAACACAGCCCAGTTGCCGACGCCGGCAGCGCGGGCATTCTGCAGCGCGAGGTTGGAGCGGCGCAGCAGGATGATCGGGTCGCGGCCATCCTTGGGCATGGCCACGAGGCCGGCCGAAAGGTTGACCGTCTGCTGATGCGTCGCGAGCTTGTAGGGCTTGGCCAATTCTTCGAGGAGGCCCTCCACCATCCGGTCTATGCGTTCCACGACCTTGCTCTCGGGCACCAGCACCGCGAACTCGCCAGCGCCGATACGGCCCAGTTCGAGCCCCTCGGGGAGGTTCTTCTTCAGTCGCCGCGCGAAGGCACGGATCAGCTGGTCGCCCTGGCTGTAGCCGATCGCGTCGTTGATCTGCTTGAAGCGGTCGATGTCGAGGTCGATCATGTAGACCGGTTCACCCGTCCGCGCCGTGCTCGCCGCCGCCTCGGCGATCTTGCCGATCATGGCGTTGCGCGAGTGGAAGCCGGAGAGCTTGTCGACCTGCGTTTCCTGGAAGACATAGCTGGCCGACTCGTCGACGCCGGCGAAGAACGACAGGGCGGTTCCGGCGGCCGCCAGCGCGCAGAGAGCGGCGATGACACCCCCGAGCACGGCGGGATCCAGCCGGGTGATGTTCTCGAGCAGACCGAACTTCAAGGCCCAGATGCCGAGCAGCAGGCTCCCCAAGCCCGCCGCGGCGATCGTGATCAGCCTGAAGACCGGTGTCCTGTTCGGATTGCTTGCCACAACCATGCCGAGTTCCCCAATTCCGCTGGGACACTAGGCTCAAGTCGCTGAAGTTTTGGTGCAGGCGACGCGTAAATGTTTAGGGATACCGAGATTCTGCAGTGGATTGCCGGTCAATCGGCCTTCTTCAGCTCTTCGAGGGCCGGCATCGATACGATGTGATAGCCGCTGTCCACGAAATGGATTTCGCCCGTCACCCCGGAGGAGAGGTCCGACAGAAGGTACAGCGCGGAGCCGCCGATCTCGTCGATGTCCACCGTCCGCCGCAGCGGCGCATTGCGCGCCTGATAGGCGAACATGTGCCGGGCGTCCGAAATGCCGGCGCCTGCAAGCGTCCTCACCGGGCCGGCCGAGATCGCATTGACGCGGATGCCTGCAGGGCCGAAATCGTTGGCGAGGTAGCGGACGCTGGCCTCCAGGCCGGCCTTGGCGACGCCCATGACGTTGTAGTTGGGCATGACCCGGACCGAACCGGCATAGGTCAGCGTCAGCAGCGAGCCGCCCTTCGGCATCAGCGCCGCCGCACGGCGTGCGACCTCGGTAAAGGAGAAGCACGAGATGACCATCGTGCGCACGAAATTGTCGCGCGTCGTGTCGGCGTAGCGGCCCTTGAGCTCGTTCTTGTCGGAGAAGCCGATGGCGTGGACCAGGAAGTCCATGCCACCCCACTCTTCTGCGAGGCGGCCGAAGACGGAATCCATGGAGGCGGTGTCCTCGACGTCGCACGGCAGGACGAGACTGGCACCCAGCGATTGCGCGAGCGGCTTGACCCGCCTCCCGAACGCCTCGCCCTGGTAGGTGAATGCAAGTTCGGCGCCCTGGCCTGCGAGCCGCCTGGCAATGCCCCAGGCGATGGAATGGTCGTTCGCGACGCCCATCACGAGCCCGCGCTTGCCCTTCATCAGGTCCTGCATGACCGGTCTGCCCTATGCGTGCCGCTGGAAGACGAGAGTGGCGTTGGTGCCGCCGAAACCAAAGGAATTCGACAGGACCGTGTCGAGCTTCGCGCCGTCGATCCGCTCCCGCACGATCGGGACGCCCTCGAACTCGGGGTCGAGCGTCTCGATGTGCGCGCTCTTGCCGATGAAACCGGCCTGCATCATCAGGATCGAGTAGATCGACTCCTGGACGCCGGCCGCGCCGAGCGAATGACCCGTGAGCGACTTGGTCGAGGAAATGTGCGGGATCCGCTCGCCGAACACCTCGCGGATGGCGCCGATCTCACGCTGATCGCCGACAGGCGTCGAGGTGCCGTGCGTGTTGATATAGTCGACCGGCCCGTCGACCGTCGCGATCGCCTGTCTCATGCAGCGCACCGCGCCTTCGCCGGACGGCGCGACCATGTCGTAGCCGTCGGACGTCGCGCCGTAGCCGACGATCTCGGCATAGATCCTGGCGCCGCGGGCTTTCGCGTGCTCGAGCTCCTCGAGGACGAGGACGCCCGCGCCGCCGGCGATGACGAAGCCGTCCCGGTCGACGTCATAGGCGCGGCTCGCCACCGCGGCGCGGTCGTTGAACTTCGAGGACATGGCGCCCATGGCGTCGAACAGGTTCGACATCGACCATTCCAGATCCTCATGGCCGCCCGCGAACACGACGTCCTGCTTGCCCCACTGGATCAGTTCGTAGGCATTGCCGATGCAGTGCGCCGAGGTCGAGCAGGCCGACGAGATGGAATAGTTGACGCCGTGGATCTTGAACCAGGTGGCGAGTGTGGCCGAGGCGGTCGAGGACATCGCCTTCGGAACGGCGAACGGGCCGATCCGCTTGGGGCTGTTGTTCTTGTTGGTGATCTCGGCGGCTTCCACGATGGTCCGCGTCGACGGGCCGCCGGAGCCCATCACGATACCTGTCCGCTCGTTCGTGATGTCGCCCTGCTCCAGTCCCGAATCCCGGATCGCCTGCTCCATGGCGACGTGGTTCCATGCGCCGCCCTTCGACAGGAAGCGCATCGCGCGGCGGTCAACCAGTTCCGTCGGGTCGAGCGTGGGGCGTCCCCACACCTGGCAGCGGAAGCCATGCTCCGCGAACGATTCCGAAAAGCTGATGCCGGAACGGGCG
>Ga0208243_1000152_pt1 | contig 54838 bp, 61 predicted proteins | sample Subbio2Aug_QV12A_FD_184826 | JGI IMG/M metagenome (GOLD analysis project Ga0208243, IMG submission 184826) | Serpentinite rock and fluid subsurface biosphere microbial communities from McLaughlin Reserve, California, USA - CR12Aug_QV12A (SPAdes) | ecosystem: Environmental > Terrestrial > Deep... | reverse complement strand
GAACATCCCGATCGTCTCCCGCACCTTCCTCGAGATGGCCGACGTCCCGGAAAAAACCCTCGGGGCTTATGTGTCCGTCATCCAGGGATCCGGTCTCGAACTCTGGAATGACCCAGCGGTCGACCGCGTAACCTCGGCAAGCGACTTCGACTTCTCGACCTTTCGTCGCGATCCCCAAAGCCTCTACATCGTTGTCCAGCCCGAGCATCTGAAAACCCTGGCCCCCCTCGTCCGGCTTCTCTTCGCGGATGCCATCGCGTCTCTTCAGCGACGCGAACTCGGGCCGGACGAACCCCATGCGGTCATGTTCCTGATGGACGAGTTCGACCAGCTGGGCCGACAGCCCTTGGTCCTCTCTTCCATCAAGACCATTCGCAGTTTCGGCGGCCGGTTCTTCATCATCTCTCAGACCATTCCCGGTCTCGATGACATCTATGGCGAAACCGGGCGGCGCTCCCTGCAGGGTGGAGCTGGCGTGCAGATCTACATGACACCCCAAGATGACCGCACCGCCGAGGTGCTCTCTAATGCGTTGGGGCGGTCTACCATCACCGCCGTGACCGAGAGCCAGTCGCGGGTTCGGGCCTTGGAGGACAGTGCCAATGTTAGCCGTCGGTCGGAGGAGCGGCCGTTGATTTCGGCGAACGAGGTGCTGCGGTTTCCGCTGGATGAGGTGCTGGTGCTGCCCGAGGGGCAGTATCCCATCCGGGCGCGGCACATCCGATACTACGAGGATCGACACTTTGGGCTGATTGACCGGGCAGGGAAGGGGAAAGCGCTGCCGACCACACGGGCAAGCGGGGCGGATGGCAGGCAAGCTGCTGTTGGGAAGCTGTCGGGCTTGGCCGCGTCCGCTGAGCGTGCAGATGCCGAGGTCTTCGGAGAGGCGGCACGGGTGTTTCAGGAAATTACGGAGAGCGCCAAACGCACACGGAAAGTGCCGATTCGGGTCTAACCGATGCTTAGTCGCTGAACTTCACCGTATGCTCCTACAGGCAAATTCTGGCCCTCAGCGGTCATTCAGCGCTAAAGTGGCGCTGCGGTGCAAAATCCCATTGGCCGCCGTTAGTGATTACCACTAGCTGTGTCATAATGATCTGCAAAGTGGCCACTCCACACTCGGGCCTCCCTTTAGTTCCACACCCGTAGGTCTGGCTTCGGCCAAGCCTCTCGTCAGAATCGTGCTTTCGCCTCTGCCAGAAGGGACTGGAGCCGCTCTGTCCAGGCACCAAAGTTCGCTCCGGTCCGAGCGGAAACCTCGATGATTTCGGCCTTCGGGTTCACAGTCGCGATATTGGCGCGACAGGCGGCCTCGTCAAACCCGACATGGGGGGCAAGGTCCATCTTGTTGATGATCACGATGCCAACGGCGCGGAACATGTGGGGGTATTTCAGCGGCTTGTCTTCGCCCTCGGTCGTCGAGATCACCGCGATCTTCATTGCCTCGCCCAGATCAAACATCGCCGGGCACACGAGGTTGCCGACGTTTTCGATCAACAGGAGCGAGCCCGGTGTGGGGTTTAACGCCCGCGCGGCTTCGGCCACCATGTCGGCCTCGAGATGGCAGCCTGCACCCGTGTTGACCTGAATGGCTGGCGCACCAGCAGCGCGGATGCGGTCGGCGTCGTTGGTGGTCATCTGGTCGCCTTCTATGACGGAAATCGCGACCTGACCTTTCAACGCCTTGATCGTCGCCTCCAGAAGGGCGGTCTTGCCCGAACCGGGGGAGGAAACGAAGTTCAGCGCCAGCACGCCGCGCCCTTCGAACCAGCCACGGTTGCGGGCGGCGATGGCGTCATTCTTGCCCAGAATTGCAGCTTCGAGTGCCACATGGTTTCCGGCAGGGCGCTGCTCCAGCACATGATCATGCGGATGATCGTGGCTATGGCCGTGATGCGAGTGGTCATGCGAATGATCGTGGCTGTGGCTGTGATGTGAGTGATCATGCGCATGATGATGATCATGGCCGTGCTCGTGATGGTGATCGTGGTCATGCAGATGGTCATGCGGCAGGCCATGGGCATGCGCAAAGGCATGGGCCTCGGCCAGAGTTTGACCGGCTCCGCGCAAAGGCTGCGTAGCCCCAGTATCCACATTGGTCATCGAGACTTCGCTTTTCGGATCGGCACAGCCGCAGACACCACACATCACGCTTCCTCCCTGATTTCGAAATCCCGCACGGTGAAAGTGTCCCCCTCGGCCTCGACGAAGCCAAGGGTCGCCCCCGCCAGCACGGTCTTGTCCGTCACGATGTCCCAGCAGAAGGCCAGGGCGCCCCGTTCGATGCAGGCGCGCGGCCCGATGGCGACCCGCACGCCCTTGATCGGGCGGCCGCGCGCATGTTCCTCAACAATGGCAGCGATGCTGCGCGCAATGCCAAGCTCATGCATGGGTCCGGTCCTTTTGTTGGGTTGGCGGGGATGGCCCCGCCAACAGCGGTCATCCCATCAGGATCGCGGCACCGGCCACGGCACCCACCGCACCCACCAGTCGGCGCGAATTGAGTGCAAGCTCGCCGCCCAGGCATTCCAGCGTCCGGCCAAGCACGACCCCGCCCACATGCAGAAGCGCGGTCGCGACCACAAAACCCGCAGCGTAGCCAAGGAACGACCCGGCAGCGCTTCCTTCAGCGCCGTGTGCATGGCCGTGGAAGACCGCGAACACGGCGACCAGCGCCATTGCGGGGCCAACCGGCAGTTTCGCCCCGAAAGCCACGGCAAGGCCCATGACGATGACCGAAAGCGCAATCCCCTGCTCGACCATCGGGAGCGGTGTTCCGAAGTACCCAAGCGCACCGCCCGCCACCATCGCCAGCACAAAGGCCGCTGGCACAGCCCAAAGCGACCGCCCACCAAGCTGCGCCGCAAAGACCCCTACGGCGACCATCGCAAGCACATGGTCCAGCCCGGTCAGCGGGTGCAGAAAGCCGTGCATCGCGTCGATATGTGCGCCTGTTCCGGTATGGGCCATCGCGGCCGCCGGCAGCAGGGCCAGAATGGCGGCAAGGCCGCTGGTCAGTTTCTTCATGATCGTCCCTCTCCTGAGTTTTCCATTTGGTCAGCAAATTCTGGGCAGTTGTTCGCCCACCAGCATGTCGACGATACGTCCGCCGCCGAAAACGGTCTTCATCACCACGGTGCGCGGATGGGCGGTGGTGGCGCGCCCGATGATGCAGGCCCCGCGCCCCGCCTCGGTCGCCTGCATGGCGGCAAGTGCGGCCTCGGCCTGTTCGGGCGGGGTGAAGAGGACCAGCGTGCCTTCGTTGGCAAGGTACAGAGGATCAAGGCCAAGGATCTCGCAGACCCCTTTCACCTCGGCGCGGAGCGGCAGGTCGGTCTCCATGATCTCGATCCCGACGCCCGCCGCATCGGCGATCTCATTGAGGGCCGAGGCAAGACCGCCCCGCGTGGCATCACGGGCACAGCGCACCCCCGGGGCGGCAGCCAGAACCGCCTCCATCAGGTGGTTCAGCGGCTGGCAGTCGGACTGGATATCCGTGGTCAGCGCCATGTCGCCGCGCGCGGCAAGGATGGCCGCGCCATGGTCGCCCAGCACACCGTTCACGATGGCCACATCGCCGGGCTGCACCGAGGACGCGATGAGGCAGCGCCCCGGCGGGATCACCCCTACGCCTGAGGTGGTGACAAAGACCCCGTCGCCCGATCCCTTGCCGACCACCTTGGTATCGCCGGTGACGATCCGCACCCCTGCCGCCTCTGCCGCCGCCTGCATCGAGGCGGCAACCCGGCGCAGGGTGATGATGGGGACACCTTCCTCGATGATGAAGGCCGCCGACAGCCACAGCGGCCGCGCGCCGCCCACGGCCAGATCGTTGACCGTGCCGCAGACGGCAATGGTGCCGATATCACCGCCCGGAAACTCCATGGGTGAGACGACGAAACTGTCGGTGGTGAAGGCCAGTTGCGCGCCGGGTTCCAGGACCGAGGGGTGCATCAGCCGCGCCTGATCCTCCATCCCCGGCGGCGCGAAGACCGAGGTGAAGACATCCTCGATCAGGTCGCGCATGGCCTTGCCGCCACCGCCATGCGCCAGCGTGACCCGGTCGGCCACCACGCGGCGGGCAGGGCGAAGGCCGGCGTTCATACCGCCTCCTCCAGCCTGAGGCCGCCGTATTGGTAATAGGCCGCGCAGGCCCCTTCAGAGCTGACCATCAGCGCGCCAAGCGGCATTTCCGGGGTGCAGCCCTTGCCGAATTGTGGGCAGGCGTGGGGCTTGATCCGCCCGGTCATCACATCGCCGCAGCGGCAGCCCTCGGGCTCGGCCACGGCGCGAGGACCCTTGCCGTAGCCGATGCTGAACTTCACTTCGGCATCGAAGGCGGCATAGGCGGGCCGAATGCGCAAGCCACTCGCGTCAATCTCGCCCAGTCCGCGCCATTCGAAGCTCGGGCGCGGCTCGTAAACCTCGGCGCAGGCGGCGATGCTGACGGGGTTGCCGTCGTCGGGCACCACGCGGGAATACTGGTTTTCGACCTCCGCCCGGCCATCGCGGATCTGTTCCAGCACCATCAGGACCGATTGGAGGAGGTCCAAGGGTTCAAACCCCGCCACGACGATCGGCCTGCCATAATCCCGCGCGATGAAGTCATAAGGATGGATACCAATGACCATTGACACATGGCCGGGGCCGACAAAGCCATCCAGCACCATGTGCGGGTCATCCAGCAGAGCCTTGATCGGCGGCGGCACGGTGATGTGGTTGCAGAAGATCGAGAAATTCGTCTGGTTGTCCGCCGCCGCCTGCAGGATCGTCAGCGCAGTCGAGGGCGTTGTCGTCTCGAACCCAAGGCCGAAGAACACCACCTCACGGTCGGGGTGGCGGCGGGCAAGCTCCAGCGCGTCCAGCGGCGAATAGACCATGCGGACATCAGCGCCGTCTGCCTTGGCCTGGATCAGCGATTTCCGCCGCCCCGGCACGCGCATCGCATCGCCGAAGGTCGTCATGATGACGCCGGGGCGTTCGGCAATCTCCACGCATTCGTCGATCCGGCTCATCGGCAGGACACAGACCGGGCAGCCGGGGCCGTGGATGAATTCGAGGCCGGGCGGCGTCAGTTTATCAAGGCCATAGCGGAAGATCGCATGGGTGTGGCCGCCGCAGATTTCCATGATGTGGACGGGTTTGTCCTTGGTCGCACCGATCTCGTCGGTGACGCGCGCAATGGCGGCCAAGACCCCCCGCGCGGCAACCGGATCGCGGAATTCGTCAGCGTATTTCATGATGCGAGCATCCTTTCGGACGCGCGCATCGCCTCGATCTCTTCCTGCGCCTCGCCAAGCTGACGCAGGATGTCGAGGGTCAGCGCGGCCTCTTCTTCGTTGATCCGGCTCATGGCAAAGCCGACGTGGATCAAGGACCAGGCCCCGATCAGGCTTTCAATCGGTTCGTCCTTCAGGATGCAGGCGACGTTGACCTGACGGCGCACGCCCATCACCTCGACGATCGCCAGTTTTCGGGTCGCGTCGGCGATTTCAACGATCTGTCCGGGGATGCCTAGGCACATGGGGTTTCCTTTCCGGTGACGGCGAGGGCGACGACAGCCTGACCCAAAGCCAGCCCGCCATCGTTCGCGGGGATTTGTCCGTGGCTGAGGACCTGCTTGCCGGATGCCTCAAGCCCCTGATGCACAAGGGCAAAGAGCGTGGCGTTCTGGAAACAACCGCCCGACAGGGCGACGGTGTCGATGTCGGTATCCTTGGTGATCCGCTCGGCCATCCGCACGATGGCCGTGGCCAGACCACGATGGAACCGGGCGGCGATCACCCCGACCGGGGTTTCAAGGATCAGATCGCCCAGCATCGCGCGCCAGACCGCCAGCGGCTCGATGTAGGGCATCCCGCGCCCACCCAGGAGCGGGGTCGAGAAGGGATAGGCGAGGTCGTCGGGTTCGGTCATGGCTTTGGGGTCAATCGCCGCCTCGAACCGCATCGCGGCCTCGCCCTCATAGCTTTGCGGCCCCCAGGCCACCCCTGCAATCGCCGCCGCCGCATCGAAAAGCCGCCCGCAAGAGGTGGAGAGCGGCGTGTTCTGGCCCTTGGCGATCATCGCGTCCAGCGTGGCGCGGGGGATGTCGGAAAGGCGCTGGTGAATCTCCAAACCTTCGAAGTTCAGCGAGAACTCCGCCCAGCCCATCTGTGCCATGAGGTGGGCATAGGCATTCCGCCACGGTTCGCGCACCGCCGCCGCACCGCCCGGCAGGGCCACCGGCTTCAGGCTGCCCGCGCGGCTGTATCCGCGATAGTCGCAGACCAGAAACTCACCGCCCCAGATCGTGCCGTCATCACCAAGGCCTGTGCCGTCCATGGCGATGCCAAGGACCGGGGGCGCGTCCAGAGGGCGCCCATTCTCGGCCATGCAAGCGGCGATATGGGCGTGGTGGTGCTGGACGGCGATCACCGGGCGGCCTTCGGCGCGGGCGTAACCGGCCTGGGTGGACAAGTACTGCGGGTGCTGATCCACCGAGATGATATCGGGTGCGTGGTCGAAAAGCCGGGTGTAAAGGTCAAGGTTGCGCGCGGTATCCGCATGGGTCGCGGCATCCTCGAGATCGCCCATGTGTTGTGACAGGATGGCCTGGCCGCCCTTGATCAGGCAGAAGGTGTTCTTCACCTCTGACCCCATGGCCAGCACCTGCAGGTCGCGCGAAAACCCCGGCGGCAGGGGCAGCCCCGCTGGCGCATAGCCCCGCGCGCGGCGCAAAAGGCGCGGGCGGCCAAGGTCAACCCGGACAACGGAGTCGTCGATGCGGTTGGCAATCTCACGGTCATGCAGGCAGGCGAAGTCGGCGATATCCGCAAGGCGCTCGCGCGTGTCCGCATTGGTGATGCACTGCGGCTGGCCCGAGCGGTTGCCCGATGTCATCACCACGGGCCGCCCGATGCGGCGCAGGATCATGTGGTAGAAGGGCGTATAGGGCAGCATCACGCCCAGCCGGTCCAGCCCCGGCGCGATGCTGTCCGGCAGGCTGTTCGGTAGGGCCTTCAAGAGGACAATGGGTGCTTCGGGGCCGCTGAGCGCCGCAGCTTCTACCTCCGACACCTCGCAGTATTCCCGCGCGACGCCCAGATCGCGGGCCATCAGGGCGAAGGCCTTGCCCGCGCGGCCCTTGCGGCGGCGCAGTTCGGCCACCGCCGCCGCGTTCGTCGCATCACAGGCGAGATGCACGCCGCCCAGGCCCCGGATCGCCACGATATGGCCGTTCAGGATCATGCCTCCGGTCGCGTCGATGTCGTCCAGCATCGAGAATGCCTCGTGCTGCACGGCCCCCCGCCCCAGCTTTTCGATCCAGATCTGCGGGCCGCAACGGCCGCAGGCCACCGGCTGGGCGTGAAAGCGGCGGTCGGCGGGGTTGCGGTATTCCGTCGCGCAGGGCTCGCAGAGGTCAAAGGGGGCCATCGTCGTCTTGGCCCGGTCGTAGGGGGCTGCGGTGACGATGGAAAAGCGAGGGCCGCAATTGGTGCAATTGGTGAAAGGGTAGCGGTAGCGGGGTTCAAACGGGTTGCGGATCTCGGCCAGGCAATCTGGGCAGGTCGCGGCATCAGGGGTGACCGAGCCGCGCATCTCTCCACCCTCAGATGCGACGATATCAAAGCCCTTGGGCGCTTCGGCCTCCAAAGGCTCAACCCGCAATTCCTCGATCCGGGCGAGGGCGGGAAGGCTGGCGTGCAGCCGGTCCGGGAAGGTGGCAAGGCCGTCGCCCCAGAGGCGGATCACCACGCCCTCGGCGGTGTTCTTCACGTCGCCCGCAAGGCCCATTTCCTGCGCGAGCCGCCAGACGGCGGGGCGGAAGCCCACGCCCTGCACCTGCCCCCGCACGGTGACCTGCGCGCCAATCATGAGCTTGCGTCCCAGATCAGCACGCGGTTGTTGCCGCTGTCTGCCACCACGACCAGTGACCCGAGTGCCGACAACCCATAGGGCCAGCACAGGCTATCACGCATTGCCATGCCCCAGCGGTTGTCGCCTTTGGCGGCAAAGTCGGGCTGGCCAGTCAACCGGTCAGCATGGGCGCCCATCGCGGTATCGGAGAACCCCAGGAGGCGCGAGTTGGCGGTATCGCCGACCACTAGCCTGCCCTGCAGCACCGCCAGCGCATAAGGCATATTCATCGCCATGGACGAGGGATAATAGGCAGCACGATTCAGGTCGCAGTCCTGCATGGCCCCCTGCCCCAGCACGGCATCGGCGGGCTGGCCGTTGACCTGCGGAGGCGCAGTCCAGACCATCACCCGGTTGTTGCCGGCATCAGCCACCGCCAACCCACCCTGCCAGCCCACCGCCATATGCGGCCAGCGCATGGAGCGCGACGACACCGCCGCCCCCGCATTCTCATCCCGGCAGGTAAAGCTGTCCTGCCCAAGGACGAGGTCAGCAGGCTGGCCAGTCCTTGCCGGGTCGTCCCAGACCAGCACCCGGCGGTTGCCGGTGTCGCAGACGACCAGACGCCCTGCGACCTCGGCCACGCCATAGGGCCAATGCAGCGTCGCGGCGGTGGGCGCATCGGCCCCCCGATTGGCCAGGGCACCATCGGCGGCGGATTGGCCCAGGATGATGTCGGCCGCGCTGTCCGGTCCGGTCGGCAACTGCTGCCAAATCAGGACTCGATGGTTCCAGGGATCCGCAACCGCCAGCCCGCCACGAAACGCAACGACCCCCGTCGGCACGTTCAGGGTGGCAGCCGTGACCGGCCCCTTGGCATTGCGCCCCTCGCGCCCAAAGGCAGGCTGGCCCACAAGGAGATCAGCGGGGGTGTCGTCCACCTCGGGCACCTTGTGCCAGCCGAGCACCCGGTGATGCCCAGTGTCGGCCACCCAGAGCGAACCATCCGGGTGCAGGCACACCCCGCGCGGGCCGAACAGGCGGTGTGCTGCGGGCGTGATCGGATCGGCCAGCATCCCGCCATCGGTGCCAAGGATCACCCGCGCACCTGCGGGATCCAGCAGCGGCGCCCCTTGCGTGATCGTGCCCTCGGCCTTTATCGGCGAGAAGGAAGGGGCCAGCGACACCTTCATGGCACGATCCTGATCTGGACCCGCGACCCGATCACCCGCACGGCATGGGCATGAAGCTGCACCTCGGGCGCGGTCAGGCATTCGCCGCTTTCCAGCGCATAGCGAAAGCCGTGGAACGGGCAGGTCAGGATGCCACCCTCCAGCGCGCCATCGGTCATCTGCAGCCCCATATGGGCGCAGGCGTTGCGGAAACAGGTCACGGTATCGCCATGGCGCGAGAGGATGACCCCCTCACCCCCAACGGTTTCGAACAGCACCGCGCCATCGGGCAGGCGCGAAAGGTCCAGCGCGTTGTGCCAGGCCCCGCCCAGCGTATCGGCGAAAGGTGAGGTGAAGTGCACCGTATCCGCCCCGCCGCCGCCCAGGCCCTTGACCTGCCGCACATCGGTGATTTCCGGCACGGCGTCCTGAATGGCCTTCTTCACCCCGGCATAGAAGGTCAGCTGCGAGGCCGGGCAGCCATCGCAGGCGCCCAGAAACCGGATATCGGCGCGGTGGCCTTCGACGGCGGCCACCTCGGCATTGCCGCCATGGCTGGCAAGCATCGGGCGGACCGTTTCCAGCGCCGCCTCGACCCGCTCGAACAGTGAGGGTTTCAGGATGCCGTGACGGCGGAGGACGGCATAGACAACCTCATCCCGCGCGGCCTCGGCCAGGGCCGCGCCAAAGCCTGGCTGGGATTTCAGACTGCGGATCAGGCGGCGGAAGGCCTCGGCGTTCAGCGCATCCAGTGCTTCGGTCTGGGCCTTCGCGCCCATCCGGGCCGCATCGTCCCAATGCTCCGCCAGCGCCTCCAACGCGCGCAGATCACCCAGCAGCCGGTCAAGGCTGGGGGCATCTGCGACGGGGGCGGAGGCGTCTTTCATGGCTTCACGCGTACTTCACGTCTTTGAGGAGAACCGGCTGTGCGATCCCCGCCACCGCCCCCGCCGCAATCGCCGCCAGCCACATCGGCGCAAACTGCCCCAGGACCAGCCCAACGATCAAACCTGCACCCGCGCCAATGGCCAGTTGCCGGATCACCATGCGGTTGTCTTTGAAAAGCTTGCCCGCGAAGAATTGCTTCGCAGAGTTCATTGCCATGCCGAACATGTGCGCCCCTCCTTACGTTAGCGACAAAACGAGCACGGTCAGAACGACCGCGACGCTGCCCGAGATGATGCCGTAAAGCCCGCCCATATAGGCGGCGAGTTCCGTGCCAAGGGCGTCCTTGCCGATGCGGATGCCCGAGAGGGCCCCGGCACCAAGGGCGGCCGCAAGGCCAAGGATGAGGGAGAGGATAACAGTCACGCGCGGGGTTCCTTTTGGTCTCGTGTCAATGGCTTTGGTGCGAGGCAAAGGCGCTGTGCGGCGCCAGTGCCGAGGTCAGGTCGGCGATCGCCTCGGCAACGGAACGGGCCTTCTCGGCCTCCCCACGCTGCTGGAAGATGCCTTGCGCCTCACGTAGAAGGGCGACAGCCTCCTGGACATGGCGCGGGTTGCCGGCTTCGGGGTTTTCCAGATCGTCGGGCAGGTTTGCAAGGCAGTTGGCCTTGTTCGCGATGGTGTTGGCATAGGCCTCGGGCATGTCGCGCAGCGTGCGGACCTTCAGCGCCTCGTCATAGGCATCAAGCGCGCGCAAGCAGTTATCCACCCGGTGCGCGGTCGAGACATACTGCAGCGCATTGCCGAGGTTGTTCTGCAGCATGGCATATTCAACCGGATGGTCGATCAGGGTGACGACGCGCAACCCCTCTTCGAACGCTTGCACCGCCAAAGCCTCGCGCAGCTTGCCGCTGTCGTCGGTGAAGGGCATCGACATGAAGGCGGTGGCCAGGTTGTTCTGCAGGATCGCGAATTCCTTCGGGTAAGCCGCCTTGTCAAAGGTCCGCAGCGCGCGCTGATAGGCGCTGATCGCGGGCTGGATCGGCATCATGCCCCATCCGGCGAGGGTCTGGCAGATCAGGCCAAGGTTCATCTCGGCTTCCGCGATCTCCGCGTCGGAGCCTTCAGCGGTCAGGGTCGCGATGGCCGTGGTGATTTCCGCGCGGGCGGCCTTCATCGGCTCGGCATCCTCGGCCGGCACCGCCATCAGCGCTGTGGCAAGGCGCGCCCGAATGCGTGCCCCGCCCAGCGCTTCACCCGGAGGGACAAGCGTCAGAGCCTTGCGATAAAGGTCAACAGCGGCGTGCAGGTCTGCCGGTTCGCGCGGGGCCTGCTGCAGGCCCATCGCAATCTCCATCAGCATCTGCGCCTTGTCGGCGTCAGATGTGTCGGCGTCTTCGACGGCCATCAGCGCAGCATCGACCTGCTGCTTGGTGCGGCTGGTTGCAGCCATGGTAGACCCCCCCCCGCGCGACTCAGGCGTGTCGCGTCTTCTTGTCCAGAAAGAAGATCACTTGCTGCGCGACCTGTCTACTTTCTTCTTTATTTGAAAATCAACTTTGCATAGTAGGCGGCAGTTCTGCGCAAAGTGCGCCCTGATCGGATACCCAGTTAGCAGGAAGATCAGTCACGCTCAGCCCCAGCAGACCCTGATCCTGAAACACGTCCCGCGCTTGCGCCACGCGGTCCCCCGCAGCATTGCGGAGCTTGAGAAGACAGCCGCCCGCCGTTGCCTGATGCACGGGCAGGATCATCAGAGTGCCGTCGCGGATCAGCACCACCACCGAAGCGATGCCGCGAAAGTAGGTCTCGACCACCACCGCGGGCAGGTAGACCGAGCCATCCCGAACCGAAAGCACCGCGGTCATGCGACCAGCCAGCCATCAATCAGGCCGCGCACCCTTTGCGCCACGCTGTGCGCCGCAGCCTCGACCGGGGGGCTCAGCGCCAGGCCAAGGTCAAGCGTTGCCGCTTCGATCAACAGGACGACCACCGTTGCCGGGTAGGCGTCGCCGTAGATGCGGCGCCCGGCATAAAGCGCATGGTCCCAGCGAAACTCATGCAGGCCCGCGCCTTTCGCGGGCGGTGCGGCCAAAACTTCGCCCGGCACCTCATACACCGCGCCGGGATTGCCGCCGGGCACCCGCGCATCCACGACCACCAGATGCGTGGCCCCGCGTGCGCGATACATGGCTGTCATGCCGTCTGTGCCAACATCAAAGAGCCGTACCTGAGGCGGCAGACCCTCGTCGCGCAAAAGCGCAATCACCCGTGGCCCCACCCCGTCATCGCTGCGGTTGGGATTGCCGCAGCCAAGTATGACAATGTCGGGCTCTGTCAGATCCGCCATAGCCTGCAGGACCATTCCGGCTCGACCGGAAGCATCAGTTCAGGCAGATCGCAGAACCGGGCGTGAACCTTGTAATACATGCAGGTCTCACAGGGTTGCGGCATGTCTTCGGCCACGATCGTGTGGTTGGTAAAGCCGGAAATCACCAGTTTCCTTTCCAGATCATCACCGGCTTCGACTTGCAGGCGGTGGACCAGGGCATTCACCTCTTCGCTGGTTCCGGCGCGGGGCCAGACCTCGGTCTGCAGACCGCCGGCAAGGCGGGTGGCAATCTCGTGGCGCAAGGCGTCCATGTCCATCTTTCCCCCCTTTCAGATCCGCCAAAGGCGGCACCACCAGTCCGCCTTTGCGGGCAAGTTAAGCTCCGGCAGGTCGCACCAGCGCTTGTGGACCAGATAGTACATACACTCCTGGCAACGCATCTTGTCGGGTCCATAGGGCTCAAGAATCCAGCCCGAAATGACCAGTTTTTCCCTCAGGGCGTTGGCGTCCAGCGGTCGCAAGATGTCAAGCAGTTTAGAAAACTCCTTGTCCGTTTCGGGAAAGGGTTCCACCTCTGTCACCAGGCCCTCGGCAAACATGTCCTCGATCATCCGGAGCAGCATGTCATGCCCGGCCTCGGCCGGTGTCACGCCGTAGCGTGCGAGGTATGCGGCGTCACGATCGGCGCTGCTGGCCTCCATACTCATGGCTTGTCCCTCCCCGGATGTAGCCGTTGGCGGTCGGGGTGATGGCCCGACCGCCGCTTTCCGGATCAAGCCGTCCTGAAGCGCGCAAGTTCCTCGCCCGTCTGTCCGTCATGCGCGTGCACAGTGCAGACCAGACAGCTGTCATAGGACCGGCAGACGTGACCGACCTCGACGGGATCGTGCTTGTTCTTGATCGGCGTGCCGATCAGCGCCTCTTCGATCGGTCCGCGCTGGCCATCGGCCGAACGGGGGCCGACGTTCCAGGTGGTGGGGGCGATGATCTGGTAGTTGGCGATCTTGCCGTTCTTCACCTCGATCCAGTGGCACAGCGCACCCCGGATCGCCTCGGTTGCACCCCAGCCCTTGCCGTCGCGCTCGGTCGGTTTGATGTACCACTCGTCGTTCAGCCGGAACTCGCGCAGGATGCGCTCGGCCTCGCGATAGAGGATGCACAGCTCATGCATCCGCGCGAAGTGCCGCAGCATGATCGAAGCGCCTCCCATCTTGCGGTACATGTCAAGGACAAGGCCATCCGAATGCTGGAAGGCCTGGCCGGTGGTGTTGCCCGCGATCAGACGGCGGGCCAGAGGGCCGGCCTCAAGCGCGCCGGATTCCGCATGGCGCACGGCGGTGCCCCAGGAATACTTGCCCGCCGGATCGACCTTGTTCTTGGCGATGGGCTTCGTGGTGCGGTCAAACGGATGGACCGCCGCCGCACCTTCGTCATACCAGGCATGGGTCGTGTCCTCGCGGGTGAAGATATGCTCCATCGGCCCGAAGGTATCGGTCGCCCCGTCATAGGTGCCCGACTTCATGATGACCGCACCGGACCGCCCGTCGATGGTGGGTTTGTTGTACTTGTCCTCATGCGGCAGGTAGCCCCAGGTCACGAACTTGCCGTGGCCCTTGCCGTAATGCTGAAGACCGATCTCTTTCGACATGCGCCAGAAGAGGCCGAGGTCGGAATTGGCGTGCTTCGGGCTTTCCTCGAGCCAGGCCTCGAACTGTTCCAGCGTCTGGATTTCCTCATACCGCTCCATGGAACAGCCAAGCCACAGGGGCTCTATCCAGTTCTGCCGGAAGTGCTCCAGGATCGACCAGGCGCGGGTCACGTCAGTCAGCGTTGGCGCGCACATCACGCCGCCCGGCACCATGAAGGACGAATGTGGCCATTGCCCGCCCAGAAGCGCGTAAATCTCGACCGGGCGGCCCGAGATGGTGACCCCCGCCTCATAGGAGGTGCCGGTGAAGGGCGAATAGCGCTTGACCGCTTCGGCGTAGAAGGGCGACGCGGCATAGTTTTCGTTGGTGTAGTCAATCATGAACAGGCCGTAGTGGTGGCGCGGCAGCGATTGCAGCGACTCCACGATCTGACCCAGGTTCCGCGCGAGGATGGCGTTGCGCGGCACGGTCGTGCCCCAGGCCGTATCCAGCGCCCAGGCGGCGCAGGTCAGGTGCGAGGCCCCGCAAATCCCACAGGCGCGGGGGGTGACGACAAGACCCGCCTGCGGGTCCTTGTCCTTCAGGATCACCTCGAACCCGCGGAACAGTTCCGCGTGGGTCCAGGCGTTGGTGACTTTGCCGCCCTCGATTTCCACCCGCACGTCCAGATCGCCTTCGACCCGGCCCACAGGAGAGATGTCGAGCGTCTCGACGGTTGCTGCAACTGCTGACATGTATTTGCTCCCTGTTCGCGGTTCAGACCACGAAGATGTCTTCTTCGGCCCATGCGGGGGCCATTCCCTTGGCGGCGGCGGTCAGCTTGATATAGCCGACCTTGTCGACGCCCGTCGGCATGTCCTTGGGCACGCCCATCACCGTCTGCGTCTTGAACACCGTGCCGGGGTTCAGATCGAAGAAGGGGAACTCCGGTTCCGTGCAGCCAAGGCAGGGCATCCCGGCGCGCGTCTTGGACGAATGGCGGTTCCACAGGATGCGGTTGCAGGGGCTGTGCGTCATCGGGCCCCTGCAGCCGAGGTCATAGAAGAGGCACCCCTTGCGCTGGCCGAAGGCGGTGGTCGAGACCTTGTAGGCAAAGTGCATGTTCCGGGTGCAGCCAGTCTGAGTAAAGGACGAGAAGAACGTCTTTGGCCGGTGAAACTCGTCCAGCGTCAGATCGCCCGCACGGCCCGTGGCGACGGCGACAAGGATCTGGGTGACCCAGTCCGGGTGCGCGGGGCAGCCGGGAATGTTGATGACCGGCAGGCCCGATTTCGCCTTGAACCCGGCACCCAGCGACCCGCCCTTGGCGCGCTTCAGGAACTGCATCCCCACGCTTTCCGACGGGTTCGGCGCCATTGCCGGGATGCCGCCATAGGTCGCGCAATCGCCGATGGCGACCACGAAATCCGCAGCGCCCGAAAGCTCTTTGACCCACTCCTTCATCGGGCGGCCGCAGAAGCGGTTCCATTCCCCCGTACCGTTGGGCGCGTTGATCACGGTGCCTTCGAAGACGAAGATATCCAGCTTGATCTCGCCCGAGATGCATTTCTGCAGGATCGTCTTGACGTTGTCGCCAAGCTCCAGCCCCAGCGAGGGTTGCCACAGGATGTTGATCCCGAAATCGGTCACCAGATCGCAGGCGCTGGGTTCCTCGGCGTTCAGGAACGACATCGTGTTGCCCGAACAGGCCCCGCCTTGCAGCCAGAGTAGATTAGCCATCCGTTCCTCCCGTAGATGACGCCGCCCGCCGGATGCGACAGCGGCACGATCAAGGTGACCGGCTCTGACGCGACCGGTCTTGCGATCATGCTAGTCGGGGAAAATGGCTGTGGGAAATCAACTCGGGGGGCAACGCACAGGTATTGCTGCAACGAAGTGTAAACTGGAAACGACGTTGCGCAGGGCTCTGCAAAGTTGCTTTGCAGCGGCGTCAGCAGCGGCCGCCGCAGACCGGGCAGCGCGCCTCGCCGAAATAGCTGTACCAGATGCCGTTGCAGCGGTCGCACCAGTGCCCCTTGGCGCTGATCGCCACGGGGCCAAGCGTTTTCGACAGAGCCGTCAGGCCAAGGTCGCGGGGTTTCGCGGGCGCTTTCGCCGGGCGCGGACCGGGGAACGGCACGACTACTGATCGTTCAGGCTGTTCGGTCATCCGCCACGTCCCCGCCTGATGTCATACCGCCGGATCTTGTTCGCCAATCCGACCCGGGACAGCCCAAGGTCGGTGGCCACCTTGCTCTGGTTCCAATGGCTGCGGTCCAGCGCCTGCTGGACAATAGCGCGCTCCAGGCTTTCGACCATGTCCTTCAGCGTGCCCCCGGTGGGCACGAACCCGCCCGGACCCGCATCGTTGATGGGCGTGGACGAAATCTTTTCCGACAGGTGGCGCAGCGCGATGTAGCCGCCCTGTTCGGCCACGGCGACCATGCGCTGCACCTCGGTCTCCAACTCGCGCACGTTGCCCGGAAAGGGATAGGCCTCCAGATGCTTCAAGGCATCGGTGGTGACCCCCAAGACCCGTCGCCCGACGACACCGGCATATTTCTCTACGAAGAACCGCGTCAGGACGGGAATATCCTCGGGCCGGTCGGCCAGGGCGGGCACGTCCAGTTGGAACCCGCGCAGCCGATAGTACAGATCGCGGCGAAAGGTGCCCTGCTGCACCATGTTCTCGATCGACTTGTTCGACGCCGCAATGATGCGCACATCGCTGTGCAGCATGGTGTCCGACCCCAGGGGCTTTACCTCGCCCTCTTGCAGGAACCGCAACAGCGCCACCTGAAACTGGGGCGATATTTCGGACACTTCGTCCAGGAACACCGTGCCCCCATCCGCCGCCCGAAACAGGCCCAGCCGGTCCGAAATCGCCCCCGGAAAGGCCCCCTGCACATGGCCGAAGAGTTCCGAGTGCAGCATGTTCTCGGCGATGCCGCCGCAGTTCTGGACCAGCATCGGCGATTTGCGCCTGCCCGAGTTGAAGTGAATGGCTCGCGCCAGCAGTTCCTTGCCGGTGCCGGTGTCGCCCTGGATCAGCACGGGCATGTTGGTGCTGGCCGACATCTTCGCCTCGGCCACCAGATCGGCCATCTTGGCGCTGACGAAGACCAGCCTTTCGAACTGCGAGTAGCCACCTTGGACCGATCCGTCGGCGGTGGTCTGAAAGATGTCCTCATCCAGTGACAGCTTCAGCTCGCGACTGAGGATGCGGTGCCGCCTAGCCAGTTCCGCCTGTTCCAGCGCGCGTTTAGCCATTACGCCCAGCTGTGCCGGGTCCAAAGGCTTGAACAGAAACACGTAGGCGGCCGTCCGGTTGGCAAGCTGGAACCCCTCCGGCGTGCTTGTGGGGTCGAAGACCACGATCCGGGCGCAGGAGGTATGCGCAAGGCGCGAATGGATCAGCGCGCTTTCATCGATGTGTCCGCTGTCTCCGCAATCATACAAGAACAGGTTTACGAGAACCTCGTCCATCCGTCGGATCGCAGTGCGGTCATCCTCGCAGTAGATCAGCCGATAGCCGTCAGCCTCGCTCAGCGCCGACGATACGGCAGCAATCACCCCGGGATCCGTCGATTTCAGAAGAATGGTCTGAACAATGCTCAATTGGATCGGGTTCCGTCGGTCAGCGGCTTCAACCTTCACTGCCTTGCCAATCAGGTTTACACACTGCATGCTTCGCTTTCAAGTCGGTTGCCTAAAAAGCGGTTGGACTGCAATCCCCTTGCCTGCATTCGGTGACCGCTGTCAGTGTACATTCGGGCAGTTCCAGATCCTGCCGAACGGCAGTTCCGCGCCCCGCTGGACCATTTGCTCAGAGTAGACACACCTGCCGGCGCGAATGACTACTATCCTGGAATGCTGCAGGTGCGATGACGCACCTGCTCGGTTCCACGTTCCGCCCTTCGCGATCCTCAGAGGCACAATATCTCCGCCACCCCACGCCGCCCGGCCTGCCGCGAAAGCTGCACAACCAGATCCACGCTTCCTTCGCAGTACCGCTTCACTTCCTCGAACCCCATGCCCAGTCCGGCGGCCATGACCATGATCGCCAACCGATCTATGGCTTTCCGGGCGGTGTCGGCATGAATGGTTGTGAACGACCCGCCGTGCCCGGTGTTGATCGCTTCGAGGAAGGTCCGGCTTTCCTCGCCGCGTAACTCCCCGAGGATGATCCGATCCGGTCGCATCCGGAGCGAGGCTTCCAGCAGCCGCGCAGGCGTCCGTTCGCCTTGGGCACTGCGATCAGCCTTAAGCGATACTGCGTTCTCCTGACGGGGGAATAGTTCGTAGGCATCCTCGATGGTCAGAATCCGCTCGCCAGGATCCACCATCGACAAGAGCGACCGTGCAAATGTGGTCTTGCCGGTCGAGGTGCCGCCAGAGATCAGGATGTTCATACGCTCCTCGACGCAAAGCCGCATGGCCTCAACGACCTGCCCGTCCTCAGCAAGCTTCATTGCCTCCCCTGCCCTTGCCCGACGCTTTGCGTCGAGATCGACGAGACAACCGTGCAAGAGGCGCGGCTCGATCAGCTGATCGGCCGAAACCTTGAATGGCCGGAACGTGATAGCCATCCCGCCTTCCACGATGGGCGGCGCCACAACCTGCGCCCGGATCGCCATATCGCCCCAGACGATCTTTCCAGAAACGGTCGGCTTCTTGTCGGAGAACTGCACGCCGACGGCTGAAGCGATTGCCTGCCCGAGGTTGTTCGCCAGAACCCGGTCGATGGACAAGTGCGCCATGCGTTCCATATGGGTCGCTCCCTTCCGCTCGATCCAGACCTTTCCGTCGGGGTTGACCGCCACTTCGACCAGGTCGTCTCGCATGAACAAGGGCGCGAGCGGCGTGAGGTAACTCCCGAGGAAACTCGGCCGATCATCCATCACCAGATTTCCAGGTCGCGGTCGACCATCACCGTGATCGCTGCACCAGGGGCGACCGTGATGATCGGCGGCAGGCTCGTATAGGCCTCGATCGCCGAGCCCATGGCCGCACTCAGGTCCTCACCCATGCTCTCGGCCGTGTCGGAGCTGACCTCATCGGTATATTTCGCGGCGGCAATGGCTGGGGCCGCCCCGAGAAGGGAGATCAGCGCAGCCGACCCGAACCTGGCACCGAAGCGCGTGTTGACCTTGCCGATGATGCCGGAGCGACCCTGGGCGTCCCCACCGAAAGCCTCCATCTGCACGGACTGCCCATCCGGGGTGACGAGCCGCGTCCAGGCGACGAGAATGCGGCCCTGGCCGATGGCCACGTCCGAGGAGTAATCACCGAAGAGGCGGGAGCCGGCGGGGATCAGGATTTGCGCCTGATCGAAGGACCAGACCGGCCGGGTCACGATCGCCGTGATCTGGCCAGGCAAGCTTGAGTCGACCGCATTCTCAAGCGTTGCTTCAATCATCGTCCCCTGAAGGACAGTGTTCGACGGATTCGCGATCACCTGGCTCACTTCGGTGGCGGTGGCTTCCCGCCCCGACTGCACGAAATCCCGACCTGTCGCATCTCGGCCCTCAGCAGGGGCCTCAGGCATCCCCATACCGGCATCCGCTGCCCCACCCTTTTGACCATCGTCGAAGACGACCGAAGGTGACGCGACGCGGGCCGCAAGCTGTGCCTCGCGTTCGGCACGCTTGGCCGCCAACTCAGCCTCTCGTTCGGCTTCCGCAGCACCAGCGGTGTCGGCGCTTGCCTTCAGGACGGCGATCTCCTGATCGAACTGCCGTCGCATGTCCTCCATCAGAGCAAGGTTCTGCGACTGTGCCTCTTCGAGCGCGAGCGCCAGTTCCTTGGCGGTCTGGTCCTTCTCGGCATCGGCCCTGTCGGCAAGATCACCTAGCTCGCGCTGCAGCCGTTCGACCTCGGACTGGAGTGTCGCGTTCCGCGCTTCGAGGTCCTCGCGCTGTGAAGCCAGCTCCCCTTCGATGTTGGAGAAACCATCGCTCGCGGGTTTCGCGTCCGGTCCGGGTTCGATGGCGCCGAAGGGCGAGCCGCCACCCTGCTCCTGGAATTCCTCGACAGCGGAGGTTTCGACATCGGGGATGGCGCGGCTGGAAGGCCAGACCGTCCAGAGCGCGGCAAGGCTTGCCGCTGCCAGCAGTGCGCCCATGCCAAGTCGCTGCTGCCGGGTCATTTTTGGCTTGGTTCGCTCGACCTTGTAGTCAGTCTCGGTGCCCTTCGTAGGATCGGTCATCTCAGGATCAGCCATGTCAGAACTCCCATCCCTGAAGCTTGGCGAGCACGGCTGGGTCGGTGGTCACGCCGCCATCCACCCGCTCGATGCACAGAACCTGGCCGCCGATCCGGATCGAATAGGCGGAGCGCAGACCCGAGACGCGGACGATGCTGCCCCGCGTGCCGGAGTTCAGCGTCACCTCGCGGCCCGTTGCATCGACGCCGAAGATCGATGGCCGGAGACCTGGCGCGAAGGCAAAGTAGGTCGCTTGCCCATCATTCCAGATATGGACGGGTTTCAAGGTCTCGTCGCCCGACCAGGCATAGCCGATGTCGCGCGACCCTGCGGCCACGGTACTGCGGGCCGTCCTGCCCGTGCCGGTCTCGGGATAGCGCAGGACCAGCCGATAGGTCGGATTGCGGGACCGACCCTCGCTGATCGAAAGTGAGATCGTGCGCCGCCCGGTGTAGATCGTCATGTTGGTCTCCGCCCCGGCGATCAGGGGTTTCACGGAGACCGTGGTCCGGTTGGAGAGCACCTCGACCTCGAAGGCTTCGCTGTCGCCGAGAAGGACGGAATCGATCCGCTCGCCGGCACCGAGTTCGATGGCGGTGTTCACGCGCAGATGCGTGTCGAGCCGGATGACGTCGACGGGGTTGTAAAGGACCGACCGGACACGGGCATCCGCGCCCATCGACGCGGGGGCGACTTCGGCGCTGGCAACGGTCGTTGCGCCAAGGGCGCAGGCAAGGGCGATCCCCGGGAGGAGGAGAGAGCGGGTCATGGATTGGTCTCCAGGGTTTCGGCGTCGACGCGGTAAGCCGAGACAGTGAAGCCGAGCGGGTTTTCCCAGACATGGGCGAGGGAGCGCTCGGTCTTTGGCTCGAAGGCGAACTCGACCGTCGCGACAAAGGGCTGGGTCACCGCCTCCTGCTTCGTCTTGCGCAGGGTTTTCAGGAAACGGATCTGCGCGACGTTCGGGGAAAGGAAGGTGATCCGGCGCACGGTCACCGTGACTTCCGCACCGGGTCCGTAGACATCCGGCGGATAGGCCGTGTTGCCGCCGCCCTTCGACCAGAGAAGCCGCAGACTTTCTTCGGCACCCCCAGTCGAGCGGCGCTGGACGCTCTCAAGCCGGGCCTGAATGCCGGCCAGAAAATAGCCCTCGCGATCGGAGACGTAGGCCACGAGAAGGCTTTGCTTTAGGGCTTCCTGGTCCTCGATCCCGGTCGGGGCGACCTGCAGGATGTTTTCGGCGTCCCCGGTCTGGCGATCAACGAGGACGGTGAAGACCTGGGTTTCCCGCAAGGGCAGGACAAGGACCAGCGCGGTCGCAAGGATCAGGCTCAACCCGCCTGCGGCACTCGCGACAATCCAGGCGCGCCGGGCCGAGAGGCGGGGCTCCAGCACGAGATCGACATCAAATCCATGCGCCTCCATGGGCGGTCCTCCACTTCTCGAATTCTGGGGCATCAGTTCTTGTTTGGTGTCCGGCTGGCGAGTCGCATCGCGGTCTGCACGGCGGACCGGCCCACCTGTCCGGTGATATTGCCGTTCAGGCGCGCGTCCGATGGACGGCGGCCACCGGCATCCAATCCAGCCGCTCCCCGGCCCGCGCCGATCCCGGACGCGATGCCGGTACGGCCGTAACCCTTGACGCTGTCGGCAGTGCGGAAGGTCGAGGCTGCGACGCTGCCAAGACCGGTCGCGGTCGACGCGAGGGACTGCGCGATCGTCGGCACCATGGCCATGAGGCCAGTGCCGAGCATCATGACGACCACAAAGCTCAGGACATCGCCGATGGTTTCGACCGAGGCGAGGGAGGCCGGGGTGAGGTCCTCCGCGATGTAGATCGTGAAGGCGGCCATGCCGGACGTCAGCATCGGATAAAGAGCAAAGCCGAGGGCAAGGTTCACCCACCGGTCAAAGAGCGGGGCGGTGACCTTGAAAAGTGTGCAGGCAATCGCGACGGGAGCGAAGATGACGAGGACGCCGATCATGATCTTCGCGGCCGAGATCACGATGATCGATATCGTCGCCATGAGGGCCGCGACGAGGAACATCAGGAGGCCCGCAAGGGCACCAGTGATGTAGCTGCCATTCTGACTGATCGCCTGACCTACATCGAGGGCTTGAAGGTAGAGAGCATCCAGACCCTCGTAGAGATTGCCCGATCCATCCCCGAACGCATTCATCACGACCGCCCCGATTTCACTCGGGGCGTTGGTCAGAACGCCGTAAACAGCATTGAAGTTGGTCCAGGATGACAAGAAGGCCGACGCAACTGCGATCCGCACCATCAGACCGAGCCCGTTGCGCAATGTCATCGGGACGGCTTGTGCCATGAGGTTGATCCCGACCAGAGCCACCACCAGGACCGACCCGACCCGGAAGATCGGCACGATCTCGGCGGCCACGGCATCAAATGCCGTAGCACCAACCGCTGTTGCAGCGGCATCGACCTGGGTCAGAATGTCGGCGATGATGGCCATCGATCACTTGGCCCGGCAGCTTTGCTCGAGATCTCGAAATCGCGCCTCGGTCGCACGCCGATCTTCATCGCGGATACGTTCCAGTGCCGGACGGTCTGCATCGGTCAGTTCCGCCGTCGACTTGCCCAACGCGGTCTTTATGAAGGCGTCGAAGGTGAAGCCCTCGAAGAGGCAAGCGCAGGAGCCTTCTTCAAGCCGCCGCGACATGGCCACGCGGAAATAGGCTTGCCGAGCCACTGCGCGGAACTTCCAATCGGTGATCCCATCGGGCAGATCGATCACCTCTTCGCAGGCAGGCCTGTCTGCGGCGGCAAAGATCCCGGTCCCGCGCCGCTGCATTTCGGTCAGGAGGTCCAGAGCGGCGTCTGCATCCTGCGCCACCACCGCTTCCCGGGTTCTTTCGGCCAGCTGGACATCGCTCAATGAGGCGAGGTCCTCCGCTGCGGCGAAGTTGGCAAGGCAGACGAGGACAGCAACCGCCGCGATCTGGTGAGACGCCCGCCGCATCATTCGGCCCCCGAATAGTCGAAGAAGCTCTTTTCCTTGGCCTGTTCTGCGGCCCAGTTCACACCCGTCTGCCCGGCAGCGAGCCCGGCAGCCGCGTTCAACCGCCACATCTGGCCGAGCATGTAGTTGGTCTCGGCGGCCATACGGGTGTTGAGATCTATGCTTTCCTTGAGAGTTTCCTGGTTCGCGATCTCGTCAACGAGCCCGTCGATCCGCGCGAGGCTTTGGGCAGCTTCCTCGTAGGAAAGCTGCGCCACGCCCATGGCCGTGGCGCTCGTAGCAGCGGTCGTCGCGATGAGCTTGTCCTGCGGGTTCTCCGATGACGACAACCCGGCCAGGGTTTCCGAGGTCAGGCCGGCCCTTTCCAGCGTGTCGCGCATATACTCGGCGGCCATCTTGTCGCCCATGGTCACATCGCCATCGAGAAGGCTTTCAAAAAGCCCGTCGAAATCCCCGATGGTGAGCGCATCCTGGAAGCCGGAAAGGTCAGTGATTTTGGCCGCGCGCGAGCGCAGGTCCTCCACCGAATTGTAGAGGCTTGCGATCTCGTTCAGGCCCGAGATTGATCCGAGGATGCCTTCGAGGTTGGTCAGCTGCTCGAGACCGGTCTCAACCTGCTTCTTCAGCTCTTCGATCTGCGCGATCTGGTTTTCGGCATCGCGAAGTGCCGCCTGCAGCTGCTCGATGTTCTTGGCAAGGTTGGTGCCGTCGATGACGGGCACGCCTTGGGCCAGAAGAGGTGATGCCAGGATCGATGCACAGACGGCGAGCGCGAGGCGCGCCCTCGTTCGAAGGACGGCAGGTCTCACGGAGTGTACTCCCAGAAGGTGGTGTATTGCAGGGATTGCGCGGCGTCCGAGAGCCCACGGGCCGCCTCGACTTTGACGGCACCCGCGCGCAGCCGCAGCGTCAGGGCCGTAAGGCGCGCGCGTTCGGCGAGCATGTAGGTGTTCTGATCGACCGCTTCTTTCGGGGTCTGGGGCTTGGCCTCTTCAAGGAACCCCTTGATCCGCGCCATGGCCGCCTCGATCTGCCCCGACTGCTGGCCGGAATAGCCGATGAAGGCTGAGGACATGTTGCCCCATTCGGCACTCGCACCCTCCACCCCCGCCAACGTGCCCGTCACGTCCGCGCCGGTGATCACCGAAAGATAGGCGTCATAGTAGCCCGAGATCCGGCGGACGTAGTTCTGGGTTTCCTCGAAAGGAGGGATGCCACCGTATTTCTGGACGTTGCCGGGCCCTGCGTTGTAGGCCGCAAGCGCGAAGTCGATCCGGCCGAAGCTGTTGAGCTGGGTCGCGAGATAGCGGGCGCCACCATCGAGGTTCTGCAGCGGGTCGGTCGGATCAACGCCGAGATCGGCGGCAGTGCCCGGCATCAACTGGCAGAATCCCATGGCCCCGACCGGGCTGATCGCCGCGTTGGAAAACCCGCTTTCCTGCTTCACCAGCGACTGGAAAAGAATGCGCCAGGTCGTCGGAGTGAGCCCAACCTTCACGACGCCGGGATGCGTCTCATAGCGCGCCGCCGTCGCGATGATCATCGCCTCAACCGTCTCACCTTCCCCGAAGAGCCGCTGGCTTTCCGGGCTTGTCTCCTCAAGGGGATATACCTCGTCGGCAGGAGGGAAGGTTCCCGTCCCCATCTCGAAGCCGCTGAGGTCGGTCACGCCGGTCGTATCCGCGAGGAAACGCTCATAGGCGGCCAGCTGGTCGTCTTCGATCTCGCTGAGTTCCGTGCGCGTGGCGAGTTTCTCCCCCTGCTTCACCGCATCCTCAGCCTGTTCGACAAGACGCGAGATGAAGTTCGACAAGCGCGAGCCATCGATGATCGGCACGCCCTGGGCCAGGAGGCCCATAGGCACCGCAGTGCCGAGAAGAAGCCCGAGAAGGAGCGGTGCGCGACTCATGCGGTGTCTCAGTTCGCGCAAGTCGTGTCGGGTGCGTTCATCGTCGAGACGACGACCGTCGTGCCGTCACTTTGCTCGTGCGCTGCGAAGTATTTGCCCTCGGCCCGGAACTGACCGTGGCAGGGGGAGACGGCCCCCGTCTCGACACCGGCGCAGGCGGAGAGGAGGGTGAGCCCGACAAGGGAAGCGGGGATCAAGCGGTTGCGTCTGGTCACGTCATGTCCTTCCAGAAGTCGGGGTTGTCGCGCCAGCTATAGGGCGCGCGGTCTTCACCGGATCGGCCGCCGCCAAGCACGGCGAGCGCGGGTCCGAGGGCCGCGAGATCCATGTTCACGAAGACCGAGTCTCCGGCCGAGCGCAGGAGGGCGAGGCGCAGGCCGCCCGTGGGCGTGCAGAGGAACTCGGCCTCTTTCTCGTTCAGCCGCAGGATCCGGTAATCCTCGGGGTTTGCGCGCGGGTTCGGGTAGAGAAGCTGGGTCACTACGCTTTCCGCGATGATTTGTCCGACCTTGACCCGTGTCAGATGGGTCGGAGTCTGGGTCAGCATCATCACCACGGCATTCTTCTTCCGCATCGTGACGAGCCAATCGTGCAGGCGCTTCTCGAAGATCGGATCGTCGAGCATCTTCCAGGCTTCATCGATGACGATGAGGGTCGGACGGCGATCCTCGATCACCCGTTCGATGCGCCGGAAGAGGTAGGCCAGAAGCGCTGAGCGCTCGGTCCCGAGATCGAGGATCTCCGACATGTCGATGCCGACCACATCTTCGGACAGGCTGATCTGGGATGTGGCCCCGGGCCCGAAGAGCCAGCCATGCCGACCCCCCTGCCCCCATTCCCGGACCCTTCCCACCAGATCGCCCTCGTCGTCGGTCGAGGCGACGAGGGTTGCGAGGCCGTCGAAAGTCCTGAGCCGCGGATCGGCCGAAACGATCTGACGGACGGCGGCGTTCAGGCTGACGGTTTGAGCGGTCTCGAAGGGGCGCGACCCTGCAAGGATGTCACCAAGCCAGTCGGTGAGCCAGGCCGCCCCGCGCTCGTCGACCTCGGTCTGAAACGGATTGAAGCCTGTCGCCTCGCCGATCCGGATCGCAGAATAGCTGCCACCCAAGGCGCGCACGGCCATCTCGAGGCCCCGGTCCTTGTCGATGACGAGGATGCGGGCATGCACTCGCCGCGCCTGCGCCATCAGAAAGGCCGTGCCAAGGGTCTTGCCCGATCCGGTGCGGCCCAAGACCAGCGTGTGGCCGGCGCTCGGCTCGGCACCGCGCTCGCCCTTATCGTGGAAATTGAAGCGGTAGAGGCTCGAGGTCACCGTCGGCAGCGCCGTGATCGTCTCGCCCCAGGGCGACTGTGCCTTGGAGCGACCTTCCGTCACCCGGTGCAGCGCTGCGAGGTGGGCGAAGTTCTGGGCTGACAGAAGTGCGGTGCGCGGGCGGTAGGCCCAGTTGCCCGGGGCCTGGGCGAACCAGGCCGCGCGGGCGGCGAAACTCTCACGAACGAGGGTCGCCCCGCAATCCTGTCCGGCGCGCCAGACTTCGGAGGCGGCTTCCTCCAGCTGTTCCGGGGTCTCGGCCGTGACCATGACCGTCAGGTGATGTTTGCCGAAGACTTGTCGGCCCGAGGCGACATTGTCGGCGGCCTCATACAGTTCCTGACGCAGGGTTTCAGCGGCATCCTCAGAGGCACGCATCTGGCGTGCCGTGCGCTTGATGCGCTCTTCGATTTCGTTGTTGCGCGCGGGGGTGAAGCTGTTGGTGATGACGATGTCGTAGGGCAGTTCCAGCGCGTCGAGCATCCGCGCCCAGGTGCGGGCCGGATAGGATTTCACGCCGAAAATCGTCCCGAAACGCATCCCTTCGCTGGTTTCGATTTCCACCCGTTTGCCAGCAAAGATCATCTGCGATGACGCGACAGCCTCGGCAAGAAATTGGCCGCGCATCGGAAGCACCTTGGCCATCGGCTGCCCAAGAAGGACGCCAAGGAGACCCAGCCATTCCCCGGAGGAAACGGTCAGCCGCCGGAAGCCCAGACCCTGGCAGGCCCCGGCCAAAAGACCCATCGCTTCATTCAGGCGCTCGATCCTCTGGCCGAGGTCGCCTGTGAAGGCTGCCTTGAAGAGTGCGCCGATCAAAGGGACACGTTTTAGTACTGTGGGGCGAAGGATGAGCGAGACCACCAGCACTCGCCGCTTCAGGGTGCGGGCGCGAAGATGTCCCTGCCATCGGGCATCGACCATTGCCGCGAATTCGGCCCCGATGCCCTCACCATCGAAGGGCTTCAGCTGGGGTGCGTCCGGCAGGGTCAGCTTGGAGACATGGAACCCGAAGCCTTCGCCCAACTGGCCGATCAGCCGCGCAAGCGAAGTGGTCGCGAGTGAGAGGTCCCCTTCTTCCGTCGTGAAACTGTCCTGCCCCTCGACCACGGCAGAGGCGATCAGGTCACCCTGCCGGGTCAGGATCAGATTGTCGGTAGGCGCGGAGAGCCACGGCAAGTGCCGGGCGAAGGTCTCGGCTGCGAGATCCTCAGGCCGCAAGACAGATCGAAGCGCCGGGGTGGCCGGGAAGAGGGATTTGAGGTCAGCTGACATGGCGATCTCCGCCAAAGGCCGACTTGCCCCGTGTGCGCGGGGTGCGGGAAAAGACCACCGCAACGGTCTCGAAGAGGTTCGGGTTGCGATCCGCGACGAACCACAAGACCGGATATCCGATGACGCCGATCAGCAGAAACCGCCAGTCGTTCGCCCCAACGAAGGGGATGACCGAGCCCAGCATCAGGCTCACGAAGTAGCCGATGGGAAGGCCGAAGATCTTCGGCGGCCGGGTGAGGCCGAGAAACAGGGGCGCGTCATGCATGGGGAACATCCGAGGGAGCGGCCAAGCCGAGTGGGCGATGCCACCCGGCATGTCGCCTATCCCGCCTCAGGGGGCCGCAAAGCCGTCGATGATGGTCGCGGCCGAGAAGACGAGGACCACGCCGAAGAAGATGGCAAGGAAGAGGGGCCAGTTCAGACGGCCGGTGAACATCATGTAGCCTGCCGCCACGACGGCAAGGATGGCGATCAGCCGTCCGATCGGGCCAGTCAACCCGTCCACCACGACCTGCAGCATGTTCTCCAAGGGGTCGAGGTTCTGCGCGAGAGCGGGCTCCGCGAGGATCGCCGCCAAGGGCAGCGCCAGCAAAAGGGTGTGCAAAGCCAGGCGCGGCAATCGCGCGCCAAAAAGATTGCAGAACATCTGGATTACTCCGAACTGAGGGTTGCGTTGGTCAGCCGCAAAACCTTGGCCAAATGGCCCTCGGTTTCGGCATAAGGGGGAATGCCGCCATAGTCGCGAACCGCTTCGGGTCCGGCGTTGTAGGCGGCAAGCGCAAGATCGGCGGCGCCGAAGTCCTCAAGTTGGGCGAGGAGATAGCGGGCTGAGCCGTGCAGGTTGTCTTCCGGATCGTAGGGATCGACACCGAGGAGATCGGCGGTTCCCGGCATCAACTGCCCAAGTCCGATGGCACCGACCGATGAACGCGCATCCGGATTGAAGGCGGATTCCACGGCAATGTTGGCCCGGAAGAGCGCGAGCCATTCCGTCCCGGAGAGCCCGGCTGCTTTCAGGGCCGGATGGCGAAGGTAGTCGTCGCCCACATCGAGTACGAGATCCTCGATCTCGGCCGTGCCGCGCGGGCCCCTGCCCTTCCGGGAAGTACCGTATGAGGCGAGGACGACAAGACTTTCGTCATCGACATCGGTCTCAGCAATATCCGTCGGCTGAGCACCACTGAGATCGCCGCGCTTGGGAAGCTCTTTCCCGAAATCAAGTACGCTGGCCCGAACCCGCAAGTCCTGAGCCCCTGCCCCGAGGTCAATGACTTCGGCGACTGCACCTTGTGCAACGATGAGCCAAAGCGCCAGCCCGCCGCAGAGGGTCAGATCAGGGTATGGGCTCCACCGCTGCGTCATGGGTCCAGGTCGCCTTCTCGCCCTTCTTCAAAGGAACGGGGACCGTGGTCAGACCCAGCTCGACCGCGAAGGAGATCAGACCGGTGACAGTCTTGAACTCTCGGGGTTCGAGCCCGCGCGAGATCACCAGAAGGGCTGTCTGGTCGCCAAGGCGCAATTGGATGCGCCAGGTGCCTTGCCAGACATTGAGAACCTTCTTTGCGTCCTCGACACAGAGGGCTTCGACGATGCCGCCTTCGGTCAGGGCCTCCTTAAGTCCGGCCTGCAAGATCACCGGGGTCAAGTTCCTCATGGGTTGGCACCTTCCGAAGCAACACGCTTTCGGCAGAACATAGTGCATGTTGCGCTGATGAGAAACATGTCGTCGCGCAACGTGGCGGCACCACTAGCGGTAGAATCCTATTGCGTCAAGAGCGGTGTTTTGTAATTCATGCACATGTTTTGAAATCCCGGAACTCAGATGCCCCTCCTCACCTCCCGACGCACCTGCCTCGTTGTCGTCACCCTGCTCACGATGCCACTCGGCGGGGTCGCCATGAGCGCGACGGCGTTGGACTGCCTACCGCCGATCCCGCCCGCGCCGGTTACGGATGCCGCCACGCGTGCCGAGTTTCGCGTGGAGATCGGGCAGGAGTTCACGGCCTATTTCGATGAGGCGCAGGCCTATCTGCGCTGTCTCGATACCGCGCGAGCCCGGGTCTCCGAAGAAATCAACCGGGCGATCAGCGACTACCAGGCGCTTGGCCCCGAACCTGACGGCTGATCGTCAATGTCATGTCCCCCTGCCCCCTCCCCATCCCGGCTCTTTCACAAGGAAACCAGCAATGAACTCCCTACGAGCTGTGGCCGCCGTCGCAGCAACTGCTGTCTCAGTTTCTCTTTCGGCGCCCGCTATTGCCTACCCGGTCGACTGCGCGATCCTTCTCTGCCTCGCAGGCGGCTGGCCAGCCTCGGCAGAATGCGCCCACGCCCGTACCGTCTTCATCGCCCGGATCACGCCATGGCCAGTCGAGCCGCCGCTGCAGATCTGGAACTGTCCGATGCGCGCGAGCTTGCGTGGTGAGGCGGAACCGATAGAGCGTCTGTTCGACATCGCTGTACGCGGTCAGCCTGTGCCGCTTATCTCGATCCCGGAAACGCCGTTGGCGCTTCAGCTCGTCCAGGATCGTGCGGATGTCGATATCTCCGATCCGGCGTTTGACTTCGTCCGCTCGATCCGCGTGTTCGAAATTACCTACCAGCAGCGACGCAACTCTGACGGCGACTGCAACAGCTGGGGATCGGTCTACATGGGCACCTATGGCGCTCAAGGCGACTACAGCCGTCGCCGGAGCAGCGTTTCTGCGGTGCCGACCGCATCAGATTTCGCGGTGCCGGCGGACTGTCGCAGCTATTGGCACAGGTCGGTCTTCGTCGAATGGCGCGACTATGAAGGCAGCTACGGACACGAAGAGGTTCACTACTGACAGCCTGAACGACCCCCTCCACCGAAACATTCAGAAGACGCAGCCCCCAGAAACAGAAACGACGCCAGACCATAGGCCCGACGCCGCACTGATTTCCTCGTGGTAGTGGGAATCTAGCGCGAGCCTTGGGTCCGTTCAACCTGCAAATGCCTTTGCCGGAACGAAATTTTGCACGCCTCGCGGTCTGGTGTCGCCCCAAGACGGAACGACACATCATGGAACTCACGACCGGTGCCATCCTGCGCCGCATCACCGAAACCCCACTCTCCACGTCGGCGCATAAGCTCGCGACGATCATCCTCGACGGGATCGCCTGGAAGGACGGCTACAACGGGCTGGAGCGCGGAACGGCCGCGTTCACGCTGGCGCATCTTGCCGAGAAGATGGGGGTTTCGCGGCAGCATCTGACGGCGCTTCTGGTTGAGCTTGCCGCGTCCGGTTTGGCGCTGGTACGGTGGAAGCCAAATGGCAAGTTCGCGCCGTGGCTATTCCGGTTCGGAGCGAACGAGGCTGCCGATGTGCTGCCAGATGTCGTGTCAGCCGCAGGTGACACATCACTATCTCGAGAGTCTAAGAACAAAACTATCTTTGCAGGGAGGATCGAAATTGATGCAGGGACCAACGTCTATCGCACACCCTGGGCGGATCTGATCAAGGCTGCGAAAGCGTCCCTCGCCTGCTGGAACGTCGATACGCAGGTCATCTGGGAGCGCTTCCTTGCGTTCAACAGGGCGCGAGGAAATGCTGCGGTGCCCGCGGGGTTTCTTCTGGGCTTCATGCGCCGGTGGCGGACTTCGCCCGATGCTGCTGCGAAGCCAAATCTGCTTGCGGTACCGAAGCGGTCATCCACACCGGAAGAACTGGAACTGCATCGACTTATTGCCGCTGCAACCAGCAAGAACTGGCAGTTTCACGCGGGAGATCTTAGGAAGAAAATTGGCCAAGCTGCGTACGACACTCGTGTCATGAACGTCTCTAAGAAATTCGACTCTCCTCGATTTGCAGCAATGCTGGCTGTACACGGGCTGGCCGTACTGGCCGGCGAGATTGCGAAATGATACTTTGTTGTGCCTTCATTTCCCATCTATAGAAATTGGGCTCCAAAACTGTGAACTGCTGAAATCGCTTGTTTTTGCGGGGTAAAAAAAATGAGCTGTGCCGATACCTTGGGACAGGTCCGGATTTTCGCTCTACGATTGACAACATGGCCGACGTTACATCCTCGGCGGCTCACGCCGTGGCAAGGTTCGATCCGGTCATCTGAATGGCCCAACTCTCCAAGGCCTTCGGTTCAGGCGCCAAAGGTACTGCGAGGCCACCTGCGAACTCTTCGAAAGCAGACAGGTTGAGCGAGTTGACACCTACCAAAACTGGTATCCCGTTGGATAGCGCTTCCGCTACAACCATTCGGAATCCGCGCCCTTCGGCTTCGTGTTTGCCAAACTTGTTTATGATCAGCAGGTCTGCACCTTGCACCATGCTTGCTGATACAAGGCCAACCGCTTTCTCCAAAGCCGCCGGGTCAAGCCTGCAACCGCGCGATGCTCGGCCGAGGTCCTGGCTGATCCGTAGAATTGGACCGTTAGGTAAGACTTGCACATCCATGTCACACGGCCCTGCATCGGAGCGCTCGGAGTTTATCTGGACCGTACCGCAGCAGCGAAACCCACGCGAAGCCATTGCTCTTGAAAGATTGAAGAGGATGAGATCAGTATCGCCGCGGCCCGGCGCCATTGTGTAAGCGAGGTTCATCTTCGGCCTTCTCAGTTTGGACAAAAGGGTTGGAATTCGACGAGTGCGCCTTCGGGCAGGAAGTCACAGTCGGCTGGCAAAAAGATCAACCCGTCTGCTTCGGGTAACCCGCGGACATGGCCGGAATGAGTTTCGGCATCAAATGTCACGACCTCACGGCCTTGGCCGTCAAAGCCTACGCATCTCGCGGGTCGTAACTCGCAACGACCGGGCTTCCTGGAAATCGCCGCTCCCGTAACGACATGGCGCCGGGTAACTCGCTCCGTTTCACCGGTCAGTCGGGCGACAATCGGCGTTCCGAAAAGCTGCCAGGTGACGAAGGCTGACAAGGGATTGCCTGGCAAACCCAGCCACCATGCGCCCCGAATACGACCGAAGGATACCGGCTTGCCCGGCTTGATCGCAACGCCACTAAATTGAATGTCCACGCCAAGAGCTAACAGCGCAGGTTTAATGTGGTCTTCCTCACCGACCGAAATTCCGCCGGTGGTGATGACAAGATCAGCATTGGCAGCCAGTTCCGCAATCTGCAGGAACAACCCGTCGCGACTGTCAATGCCCTGTTCCACAGCAACAATATCGATCTGGGGCTGCGTCAGAATGCCGGTCAGCATGGGAGTGTTCACGTCCCAGATCTGAGCCTCGGCACGCAGAGCACCGGCCGTGCGAATTTCGTTGCCGGTCACCAGAAGCGCCACGCGCAATCGCCTGCGCACCGTTACAGAGCCCGCCCCGGCTGCAGCACAGGCGGCAATCGCGCGCGCGTCAAGCCGGCGTCCCGTCTCAAGCACCGTGACCCCTGCCTCCATTTCACTACCGGCTCGGCGGATGTTGAGCCCGGGCGTTGGTCGCGTGGCTACCCGGATCGTCTTTCCCGTCCGCTTGACTTCTTCTTGCATCATGACCACGTCCGCGCCTTCGGGAACTTTTGCCCCAGTGAATATTTGCGCGGCTTGCAGGTCGACCAGAGGCAGGGCTGAGGATTGCCCCGCCTGGATACGCGCTGCTACGTCCAGTACCCACGGTCCATCACCTCGCAGCGCCGCCGAGGAAAAGGCAAATCCGTCCATTGCAGCGTTGTCGAACGGAGGAGACATGCTGCGTGAACCGACAGGGTCGGCAAGCACGCGGCCCAAAGCCTTGCCAAGACAGATGTCTTCCGTTCCGTCGACGATGGTCACGCAATGCCCAATCAGGTCGTGAGCGGCATCGATCGTCATCAGCTTCTTGCTTGTATCGTGACCCTCACAGCCACAGCCGGTCCGTGTCACTGGCTGAAGGATACTCATAGTGCTGCTCCTTCCTTGAAATGTCCTGGACCCACGCTGCAGTCGAGGTCGCGTAACAGGCCGTCCTTCAAACCGTAGATCAGCCCATGCACCCGGACTTTCGCGCCGCGCGTCCAGGCTCGCTGCAGGATAGGCGTCTCGCAGACCCGGCGGACGCCTTCGACCACGTTGAACTCGGCCAACCGGTCGCGCTGCGCCTCAAGGTCCGGCTGGCGGCTCAGATCGACCGCATAGGCGCGGGAAAGGCGTCGGATCGGCTCCAGCCAGTGGTCGGCAAGACCGTGAGGAAGATCCTCGGTTGCTGCCTTGACCCCGCCGCAGCCGTAGTGGCCGCAGACGATGATCTCGCGCACTTTCAACGCTTCGACCGCGAATTCCAGCGCGGACAGCATGTTCATATCAGAGGAATGAATGATGTTCGCCACGTTGCGATGGACAAAGACCTCGCCTGGGTCGAGCCCCGCCACGACGTTGGCCGGAACACGGCTGTCCGAACATCCGATCCAGAAGAATTCCGGGGCTTGCAGGGCTGCGAGACGGGTAAAGTATCCAGGTTCCTGCGCCTGTCTTTTGGCCGACCAGTCGCGGTTGCGGGCAAGGATATCACTCAGCACTGGTCACCCCCTGGCTGGTGGGAAGCCCGCGCCGCAACCGCATGTGATTGGCCAGACGGCGCAAGTCGCCCCGCGTCAACCGGGCGCGGGCTATGGGCAGGAGGATAGCGTTCTCCGCCACCAGATGGCGGCGGACATGAGCGGCGAAACGCGCAAGAACCTCGCGGTCTTCGCTGGAAAGGTCGGCCCCAGCGTCGAGGCAGTTGGCGATGGCCCCACGCACTGAAGGCAGCAGGGACAGGGCCTGCTCCTGATCGTGGCGGATGCGGCCCAAGACGGAGGCGATGGAATCTTCACCGGTGCAGCGCCGCGCAAGGGTGGGGAACAGGTCTTCCACCTCATCCCGCAGATGCACGCCAAGCTCTTCGTTCAGAAAACGCAGGATGGTGACGCCTGCCGGGCGGTCGAAGGTCTCGGCGGCGACGAGGCGGTCTATCTCAGCGCAGATCTGGCGTTCGCGCAGATGGTCCTCGCTGATGAAGTCCAGCGGCCGGGCCAAAAGGCCCGGATCGGTGGGGCCTTGGCCGCTGCCACGTCGCGCTGGTTCTGACCGCTTCATGGGACGCTCCTGACCGTGGATCAGATCGGGGCCAGGCTTGCGCCGGTGATCGTAGCCTTCTGGCCAAGCCTGTTCACGAAGTCGCGCGAGGCACGGGCCCAGGCGGCCTTTTCGAGTGCCTCGGCGATCCTTGGCCGCACCGTTTCGAACGGCAGTACCTGCCCTGGGGCGAGTGCATTCAAGCGGATGATGTGCCAGCCATGCCGCGACAGGACCGGGGCCGGGGTCGTCTGGCCTTCGGACAGGCAGCGCAGAGCGGCTTCGAACTCGGGCACTGTATCGCCGGGGCCGATCTGGCCCAGATGGCCCCCTTGTGCCTTTGACCCGCAGTCGCTTTTGCGGGCGGCGTGGGCGAAGTCCTTAGGCCCCTCTCCGAGTCGGGCCAGAAGTGCCTGTGCACGCGCCTCGGCAGCGGCCGTCTCAGTCTGATCGCGGGGGTCGCATGCGCACAGGATATGCGAGACGTCCCAAAGAGGGGCCGAGCGATAACGCGAGGGGTCTCGCGCCCATTCGGCACGGATCGCGTCATCGGTCACCGGATCGGGCAAGACCGCCTCTTCCAGCAAGACGCGGATCAGGGCTTCGTCTTCCGTTTCCCACCGCCCGGGGGCAAGTGCGAGCGGTTCAGCAGCCAGCCCGCGCGCCCGGGCCTCTTGCAGCAGCAGCGCCCGGATCGCCATGGCCTGCGCCGCCTTGCGCCAGGCGATGCCCGGCTTGTCCTTCGGTGCGCTGTGGTTCTGGGCCTCGGCGGCGATTGCCGCCGAGGGGATGGTTTCGCCGTTCACCACGACATCGGGGAAAAGGGACATGTTCATCGCACTCACTCCGCCGGGGTATGGGCTTTGGGACCATCAACGCCCTGCCGCCTGTCAAAGGCGCGGCGGCGTTCTTCCAGCGGGCGGCGGCGACGGGACCGCACGATCTGATAGCCGGAGCGGGCCACAAGATAGCGGAAGGGCGCCGCGAAGCCCGACCAGATGTGCACGAGCCGCGTGAACGGAAACAGCATGGTGATGATCAGGCCGAGGAAGATGTGCAGCTTGAACAGCCAGTGCACGTCCACCACTGTGACCCAGGCGTTGATGTTCCATGTCACCACGCTTTGCGACCATTCCATGAAGCGGATCATCTCTGCCCCGTCCATGTGCTGAAGGGACTGCGTGATGGTCAGCAGGCCAATGGCAAGCTGAAGCCAGATCAGGATCATGATCAGGATGTCGAGGGTGGTTGAAGTGGCGCGGATGCGCGGATCGGTCAGTCGCCGATGGATCAGCATGGTGCCACCGATCAGCGCCGCAAGACCCGCAGGCCCGCCGATCAGAACTGCCATCCACTGCTTCAGACCATAAGGCACACCCAGGGCATCGAGCACCCAGACAGGTGTGAACAAGCCGACAAGGTGGCCGAAGAACACCGTCAGGATGCCGACATGGAACAGGATCGACCCCCAGATCAGCTGCTTGCGCCGCAAGAGTTGGCTGGACGAGGATTTCCAGGTGAAGGGATCGCGCTCATAGCGGGCGATGGAGCCCACCAGAAACACGGTCAGCGCGACATAGGGCATGACCCCGAAGATGACGAAGTTGATGTCGAAGCTCTCGAACATGTCATGCACTCCTGTGCTGCGGGGCGGGTTGGTCCATCAGGGCCAGCATGTCGCGGACCTGTGGACAGCCTGCATTGGGGTCGGGGCCGAAGGTAACTTCGGTTTCCTCCCAGACCGCATCCAGCGCCGCCAGATCGGTCGGGTCATCGTCGGGCTGGCCCAGCATTCCGGCCACGGCATCGGCATCTGCATTGCCCCCGGCCAGTGCGGAAAGGGCGGCGAACGCAGCGGCATACCCGCTCTCGCGCCGCTTGAGGCGACCCGAGAGGGCGTCGAGGATATGCGCCGCGTCCGCCAAGGTTTCCTGCGCTTCGCGTGTGGGGCGCGTCGCCAGGAATTCCAGAAGCACCGGAAGGTGGTCGGGCAGTTCCGAGGTGGCGGGTTCAAACCCGCCATCGCGGTAGGTTTCGATAAGGCTGACCATCGCGCCGCCCCGTTCGCGGCTTTCGCCGTGAACGTGCTCGAAGAGGTTCAAGGACAGCGTGCGCGACCGGTCGAAAAGCATGACGTAGCTTTCCTGCAGGTCATAGAGGTCGGAATGGGCCAGCTGATAGGCGAGGGCCTCGAGCGCGGCGCGGGTGGCAAGCGGCAGCCGGGGATCGGCTGCGAAGACGTCGGCGATGGCGGGCATCGCTTCTTGCAGCTCTTCCGTCGGGTAGCTGAGCGACAGCGACAGGGCCTTGAGTGTGTGGTCCATCAAAACGACTCCAGCGGAAGGGCGAAGGATTTCTTCTTGCCGCCGAAGAGGCTGGTCTTGCCGGACTCGCCGGTGGAACAGCCGTTCCCGTCGGTGAAGCCGCAGCCGCCGCGGATGTCTGCGCCGACCTCGTTCTGCTCGCGGTGTGCCGTGGGGATCGCGAAACGGTCCTCGTAGTCGGCGATGGCCATGATCTTGTACATGTCTTCGATCATCCGGCCTGACATGCCGACACGGGCGGCAATACCCTCGTCGCGGACCCCGTCCACCGTCAGGGCGCGCATATAAAGGCGCATGGCCGACATGCGTTCCAGCGCCGAAACGATGGGCTCCTCATCCCCCGCCGTCAGCATGTTGGCGAGGTACTTGACCGGGATGCGCAAGCTGCGCACGTCGGGCATCTGGTCGCTCATCGCGATCTGGCCGGCCTGGGCCGCGTTCTGGATCGGCGACAGCGGCGGGATGTACCAGACCATCGGCAGGGTCCGGTATTCCGGGTGCAGCGGGAAGGCCACCTTCCAGTCCATCGCCATCTTCCAGACCGGGCTGATCTTGGCGGCCTCGATCCAATCCTCCGGCACGCCATCGCGGCGGGCGGCGGCGATCACCTCGGGATCGTTCGGGTCGAGGAACACGTCCAGCTGCGCACCGTAAAGGTCGGTCTCGCGCTCGGCGCTCGCGGCCGCCTCGATCTTGTCGGCGTCATAGAGGATGACGCCCAGATAGCGGATGCGCCCCACGCAAGTTTCCGAACAGACCGTCGGCTGGCCGCTTTCGATGCGCGGATAACAGAAGGTGCATTTCTCCGACTTGCCGGTGTCCCAGTTGTAATAGACCTTCTTGTAGGGGCAGCCCGAGATGCACATCCGCCAACCCCGGCATTTTTCCTGGTCGATCAGGACGATGCCATCCTCCTCACGCTTGTAGATCGCACCCGAGGGGCAGGAGGCCGAGCAGGTGGGGTTGAGGCAGTGCTCGCACAGCCTCGGCAAATACATCATGAAGGTGTTTTCGTATTCGCCGTAGATGTCCTTCTGCACCTTGTCGAAGTTGTAATCCGCCGACCGCTTGGCGAATTCGCCACCCAGGATCTCCTCCCAGTTCGGGCCCTTCTCGATCTTCTCCATCCGCTCACCCGTGATCTTTGACCGGGGGCGCGCGGTGGGGAAGGCCGTCATGTCGGGGGCGGATTTCAGGTGGTCATAGTCGAAATCGAAGGGCTCATAGTAGTCGTCGATTTCGGGCATCGAGGGGTTCGCGAAGATATTCGCCAGAATCCGCCATTTGGCCCCCTGCTTCGGCTGAAGCTTGCCCGAGGCGCTGCGGACCCAGCCGCCATTCCAACGCTTCTGGTTTTCCCAGTCGGTCGGATAGCCGGTGCCGGGCTTGGTTTCGACGTTGTTGAACCAGGCGTATTCAACGCCCTCCCGCGTGGTCCAGACGTTCTTGCAGGTGACGGAACAGGTGTGACAGCCGATGCACTTGTCCAGGTTCAGGACCTTGCCGATTTGCGCACGAACTTTCATTCCGCTGCCTCCAGACCTTTGGTTGCGGGACGGTCGAGCCAATCGACCTTCTTCATCTTGCGGACGATCACGAATTCGTCCCGGTTCGAGCCGACGGTGCCGTAGTAGTTGAAGCCGTAGGACAGCTGCGCATAGCCGCCGATCATGTGGGTGGGCTTCAGCGTGGCGCGGGTGACCGAGTTGTGAATGCCGCCCCGGTTGCCGGTCTTTTCCGACCCGGGCGTGTTCACGATCTTTTCCTGCGCGTGGTACATGAAGAGCGTGCCCTGCTTGATCCGCTGGGACACCACCACCCGCGCGGTCAGAGCGCCGTTCACGTTGTAGGCCTCGACCCAATCGTTATCGACCAGACCCGCCTTCTGCGCGTCCACTTCGGACATCCAGACGACCGGCCCGCCGCGGTTCAGCGTCAGCATCAAGAGGTTGTCGGTATAGGTGGAATGGATGCCCCATTTCTGGTGCGGCGTGATGAAGTTCAGCACGACATGCGGGTTGCCCTCAGCCGCGTCGTTGTTGACGGCCTTGGTGATGGTCTTCAGGTCCACCGGCGGGCGATAGCTGACGAAACCTTCACCGAAGGCCCGCATCCAGAGGTGATCCTGATAGAGCTGCTGCCGTCCCGTCAGCGTCCGCCACGGGATCAGCTCGTGGACGTTGGTGTAGCCCGCATTGTAGCAAACCGTCTCGGATTCGATCCCCGACCAAGTCGGGGACGAGATGATCTTGCGCGGTTGCGCCGCGATGTCGCGGAAGCGGATCTTGGTGTGATGCGCACCCTCGGCGAGATGGGTGTGGTGCTGGCCTGTAGGCTTCTCCAGTTCCTCCCAGGCCTTGACCGCGACCTCACCATTGGTCTCAGGCGCCAGCATCAGGATCATTTCTGCCGCGTCGATGGCGGTGTTCAGTCTGGCAAGGCCCTTAGACACGCCCTCGTCCTGCACCACCCCGTTCAGGTCGCGCAGATGCCCGACCTCGACCTTGGTATCCCAGTTGATCCCCTTGCCACCGTTGCCGAGCTTTTCCAGCAGTGGACCGACCGAGGTGAACTTCTTGTAGAGGTTGGGATAGTCCCGCTCGACCGCGATGTAGTTCGGCGCGGTCTTGCCGGGGATCAGGTCGCATTCGCCCTTTTTCCAGTCCTTCACATGCGCCTGAGCCAGTTCGGCGGCGGTGTCGTGGAGGAGCGGCAGCTGAACGATGTCGGTTTCGACCCCCAACACTTCAGGGGCCACTTCGCTGAACTTCTTCGCGATGGATTTGAAGATTTCCCAATCCGACTTCGATTCATAGGCCGGGTCCACCGCCGCCTGCAGCGGATGGATGAAGGGGTGCATGTCGGACGTGTTCAAGTCGTCCTTTTCATACCAGGACGCGGTGGGCAGCACGATGTCGGAATAGACCGCCGTCGTCGACATGCGGAAGTCGATGCAGACCAGCAGGTCCAGCTTGCCCTTCGGTGCCTCGTCATGCCAGACGGCCTCCACGGGCTTGGCATGGCCTTCCTCGCCCAGATCCTTGCCCATGACGCCGTGGTCGGTTCCCAGAAGGTGCTTGAGGAAATACTCATGCCCCTTGCCCGAAGACCCCAGCAGGTTGGACCGCCACACGAACAGGTTGCGCGGCCAGTTTTCCGGCGCATCCGGGTCCTGGCAGGACATTTCCAGATTGCCGGACTTCAGTTCTGCGGCAACGAACACCTTGATGTCCTTGCCCGCTGCCTTGGCGGCCTTCGACACCTCCAGCGGGTTGGTCTTCAGCTGCGGGGCCGATGGCAGCCAGCCCATCCGTTCCGCCCGGATGTTGTAGTCAATGAGGCTGATGTCCCAGTCGCCCTTCGGCGCGGTGGGCGACAGGATTTCACCCGCGCGCAACGTCTCATATCGCCACTGGTCAGTATGGGCGTACCAGGCGCTGGTCGAGTTCATGTGCCGCGGCGGGCGGTTCCAGTCCAGCGCGAAGGCCAGCGGCGCCCAGCCGGTCTGAGGACGCAGCTTTTCCTGCCCCACGTAATGCGACCAGCCGCCGCCTTCCTGCCCGATGCAGCCGCACATCACCAGCATGTTGATGATGCCGCGATAGTTCATGTCCATGTGGTACCAGTGGTTCAGACCGGCCCCGAGGATGACCATGGACTTGCCCCGGGTCTTTTCTGCGTTGCCCGCGAATTCACGGGCCACCGCGATGATCTTTTCACGCGCGACACCCGTGATCTTCTCCGCCCATGCCGGGGTGTAGGGTGTATCGTCGTCGAAGTTTTTCGACACCCACTCGCCACCCAAGCCCCGGTCCAGCCCGTAGTTGGCGCAGAAAAGGTCAAAGACTGTGGCCACCAGCGCCTCACGCCTATCGGCCAATTTCACTTTCCGTGCGGGGATATTCCGGGTCAGCACCTCCGGCGCGTCGCATTTGACGAAGTCGCCCGTCGCGGCACCGCCGAAATAGGGAAAGTCCACACCGACGATGCTGTCGTGGTGTTCATCAAGGATCTGGCTCAGGCGCAACCGCGTCTCGGCATTGCCAGCTTCTTCGACCAGATTCCACTTGCCCTCCTCACCCCAGCGGAAGCCGATGGAGCCGTTGGGGGCAACGAAGCGATCCGTCGCCTCATCGAAGGCGACGGTCTTCCAGTCGGGGTTGTTCACCTCGCCCAGCTTGTCGTCGAAATCCTCGGCCCGCAGCATCCGTCCTGGAACAAGGCGGCCGTCCTGTTCGTCCAGCACTACCAGCATCGGCATGTCTGTGTATTTGCGGGCGTAATCCTCGAAATACTCGGCCTGCCGGTCGAGGTGGAATTCACGCAGGATCACATGGCCCATGGCCATCGCCAGCGCCGCATCGGTGCCCGCCTGCGGGTTCAGCCAGATGTCGCCGAACTTCGCGGCTTCGGAATAGTCGGGGCTGACCACGGCGGACTTGGTGCCGCGATAGCGGACCTCGGTGTAGAAATGAGCGTCCGGCGTACGCGTCTGCGGCACGTTCGACCCCCAGAGCATCAGGAAGCCCGCGTTGTACCAGTCGGCCGATTCCGGCACGTCGGTCTGTTCGCCCCAGGTTTGCGGCGAGGCGGGCGGCAGGTCGCAGTACCAGTCGTAGAAAGACATGCAGGTGCCGCCCAGAAGCGACAGGTAGCGTGACCCCGCCGCATAGCTGACCATCGACATCGCGGGGATGGGCGAGAAGCCGAACACTCGGTCCGGTCCCCAGGCCTTGGTGGTATGCGCGTTGGCGGCGGCGACGATCTCGGTCGCCTCGTCCCAGGTGGCGCGGACGAAACCACCCTTGCCGCGGGTCTTGGTATAGCTCGCGCGCAGGGCGGGATCTTTCTGGATCGCGGCCCAGGCAGCCACGGGCGTCATCGTCGCCCGCAGCTTGCGCCATGCACGCATCAGGCTGCCCCGGATCAGCGGGTTCTTCACCCGGTTGGCCGAGTAGAGATACCAGCTGTAGGACGCCCCCCGTGCACAGCCGCGCGGTTCGTGGTTCGGCAGGCCCGCCCGGGTGCGCGGATAGTCGGTCTGCTGCGTCTCCCAGGTCACGATGCCGGACTTGACGTAGATCTTCCAGCTGCACGATCCGGTGCAGTTCACCCCGTGGGTTGACCGCACGATCTTGTCGTGCCGCCAGCGGTTCCGATAGGTGTCCTCCCACCCCCGATCCTCGCGCGTGGTTTCACCCCAGCCGTCCGAGAAGGTTTCCAGCGTCTTCTTCTGGAGGAAGTTCAGTCTGTCGAGCAGGTGGCTCATCTTGGCGTCCTTTCGTTATTCGGCAGGGTGGGGGGCGGCAAAAGCGCGACCACGCTCGATGTCATGAAGAAGTCCGCCGGGCCGGGTGTAGACGACCCAGGTCAGGACCAGGCAGATCACGTAGAAGGCAAGGAACAGCCACAGTGCGCCGACGGGTGAGCCGGTCATCGCGATGGAAGAGCCATAGGCTTTGGGGATGAAGAAGCCGCCATAGGCGCCGATGGCGCTGGTGAAGGCGACGATGCCGCTCGACTCCATCGCGATCTGGCGGGCGCGGTCGGCGCCGGTCAGCTGCGGCATCAGGCGCGGCACTTCCTTGCCCATGATGACCGGGATCATCTGGAAGGTGGACGCATTGCCGACCCCGGTGAAGAAGAACAGCGCGATGAAGCCTGCGAAGAACCCAGGGAAACTGCCGGCCTGCAGCGAGAAGATCACGGCCAGAACGGATGCGATCATCCCTGCGAAGACCCAAAAGGTGACGCGGCCGCCGCCGAACCGATCCGCAACCCAGCCCGTGCCGGCACGGCTCAGCGCGCCGACCAGCGGCCCGAGGAAGACGTATTGCAGCGCGTTCACATCCGGGAAAGCGATCTTGGACAGCAGCGGGAAGCCTGCCGAATAGCCGATGAAGCTGCCGAAGGTGCCGATGTACAGGACGCACATCAGCCAATTCTGCGTGCGGCCAAAGATCACTGATTGCTGGGCAAAGCTCGCTTTCGCGTCGGCTATGTCGTTCATCCCCAGCCACGCCGCGATGGTCGAGGCCAGGATGAACGGCACCCAGATGAAGCCTGCGTTCTGCAGCCACAGCGTGCCGCCGTCCTGCAGAGCCACGCCCTCGCCGCCCACGGCACCAAAGACACCGGCGGTGATGACCAGCGGCACCAGGAACTGCATGACGCTGACGCCCAGGTTGCCAAGGCCTGCGTTCAGAGCGAGCGCATTGCCCTTTTCCGCCTTCGGGAAGAAGTAGCCGATGTTGGCCATCGAAGAGGCGAAGTTGGCCCCGCCAAGCCCGCACAGAAGCGCCAGAACCAGGAAGATGAAGTAGGGGGTTTCCGGGTTCTGCACGGCATAGCCGATGCCGATGGCGGGCAGCAGCAGCGAGGCGGTGGAAAGCGTCGTCCAGAGCCGCCCACCAAAGATCGGCACCATGAAGCCGTAGAAGATGCGCAGCGTTGCCCCGGAAAGCGCAGGCAGTGCGGCCAGCCAAAACAGCTGTTCCGGCGTGAAGGCAAATCCGATCAGCGGAAGCTTCGCCACGACCATCGACCAGACCATCCAGACCGAGAAGGCCAGAAGCAGCGCCGGGATCGACAGCCATAGGTTGCGGCGTGCGACGGCACGGCCCTTGTCGGCCCAGAAGGTCGCATCCTCGGGCCGCCAATCCTCGATCACACGCGGCATGGCGGTGCGTTCGGGGTGGTGGATCGGCTGCATCTCAGGCAGCTGCGGCAGGCGGTCCAGAACCTCGCCATGCGCGGCGCGCTCCATGGCGCGGATCGACAGGTGCATCCAGGTCAGCGCGATCCCGACCAGCACGAACAGCAGCGCAAAGCACGAGGTATAGATGCCCGTCAGGTCCAGAAGGGCTCCAAAGGCGATGGGCAGGACGAACCCGCCAAGCCCGCCGATCATGCCGACAAGGCCACCGACTGCGCCGACGTTGTTGGGGTAGTAGACCGGGATGTGCTTGAACACCGCCGCCTTGCCGAGGCTCATGAAGAAGCCAAGCGCGAAGAGCGTGGCGATGAAGGGCCACAGCCCCATGCTGGTTGAAAAGGCGATGACGCCATCCTTGCCCTGGATGACATAGTCGGTCGGCGGGTACGACAGCATGAACAGGAACAGCATCGAAAAGCCGAAGGTCCAGTACATGACCGACCGCGCGCCGAACTTGTCGGAAAGGTGCCCGCCATAGGCGCGGAACAGGCTAGCCGACAGGCTGAACGAGGCGGCCGCCATGCCGGCTGTGCGCACATCGACGCCGTAGACGTCGATCAGGTAGTGCGGCAACCACAGCGCCAAGGCGACGAAGGCGCCGAAGACGAAGAAGTAGTAGAGCGAGAAGCGCCAGACCTGCAGGTTCTTCAGGGGCGCGAACTGCTGGGCGAAACTCGGCGGCTTTGCCCCGGTCCGGCGACGTTCAACGAGCGAGGGATCGTCCTTGGCGAAAACAAAGAAGATCACCGCCATCAGCGCCAGGCCTGCGGCCCAGACATTCGCTACCCCTTGCCAGCCGAAGCCCACCATCACGAAGGGCGCGACGAACTTGGTCACCGCCGCCCCGATGTTGCCCGCGCCAAAGATGCCAAGCGCCGTGCCCTGATGGCCCGCATCATACCAGCGGCTGACATAGGCGACGCCGATGATGAACGACCCACCTGCCAGACCGACTCCCAATGCGGCCAACAGATACATCGGATAGCTGTCGGCAAAGGTCAGCGCCCAGGTCGCCAAGGCCGCCAGCAGCATTTGCGTCGAGAACACCAGCCGCCCGCCATACTTCTCGGTCCAGACCCCAAGGAAGATACGTGTCAACGAACCGGTCAGGATCGGGGTGGCGACCAAGAGGCCAAACTGCGTATCGTTCAGCCCCAGCTCGCCCTTGATGGCGACGCCGATGATCGAAAAGATCGTCCAGACGGCGAAACAGGCGGTGAAGGCGATCGTGCTCAGCGTCAGGGCGCGGGTCTGGTCGGCGCGTGAGGCTGTCGTTGCGGTCTGCATGGCGGGAACTCCGGCAAGAGGGAGGCAGTTTCCCCAGTGGGGTTGATGCCAGTCCTGAGATCCAGGCAGGCCGAAGAGGTTGATCTAGATCATCTGTTGCGGATTTCTTATTGAAATAAATGGCTTAGTGAACAATGTCAGGTTCGCTTGCAGGGTCAGTCAAGGCTCCTCCTGCGATGATCAATTGTTGGCTTGACAATTATCAATCGTGGGATTGGACTCTGCCAAAGCACTTCTAAGGACGACAGGATGCCCGATTCATCATTCAGGGAGATTCGCGACCTCGCGCTGTTTTCTCAGATGGCGGACGAGAATTTCTCGGCCTTGATGCGCGGTGCTTATGTCCAGAACTTCCCGGCGCAGATCGAACTGATCACTGAAGGCGACCCGAGCGACTTCCTGCATGTTGTGCTTTCCGGTTCGGTTGACCTTTTCTCGGCCTGGAATGACCGTGAGACCAGCCTTGCGACCGTGCGGCCCATCTCGACCTTCATCCTGGCCGCTACGATCAAGGATGCGCCTTACCTCATGTCAGCCCGCACATTGGAGAAGAGCCGGATCGCGCTGATCCCCAGCCAGGATGTGCGCGCCGTTTTCGACATTGACGGCAACTTTGCCCGCGCCATCGTGACAGAACTGGCGCAGTGCTACCGCTCGGTCATCAAGGCGCAGAAAGACCTGAAGCTGCGGACATCGTTGGAGCGGCTGGCGAACTATTTGCTGCGCCAGCAGAGGCGCGCCGGTGGGGCAGCATCGTTCGACCTTGATTTCGAGAAGCGCCGCCTCGCTTCAGTGCTTGGGATGACCGCCGAAAACCTGAGCCGCGCCTTCAAGGGGTTGCAGCCCTATGGGCTAGAGGTGGACGGAACACGTATCACAATCACCAACCAGGCAGAGTTCGAGCGGTTTGCCAAGCCGAACCCGCTGATCGACGACGGGTCCACCTGAGGCGTCAGACCAGAGGGTCCACTCCGATCACCAGGGGATGCAGCCAGATCAACCCCGCATAGAGCATGAGCCCGGCAGCCAAGCGCAAAAGGGTGTCGGCGGTCAGGGATAGCGATGCGGGGCATTCCGACAGGGCTGCGCGCAGGTCGTGCCATCTCTGCCCCATCTCTCGCTGTCGCCGCCGGTCGACAAGGCGGCCGCCAAGCATCGCGAAACCGGCGAAGGTGCCGAACAGCATCACATGCGCCAAGTCGCCGTTTGGCAGGATATGCGCCGCCGACCATATCCCGAGCGCCAGAAGCAGGGGATGCCGCGTCAGGCGGACGATTCCGGGGCGCGCCGGGTCGAACCGGTCATTTTGCGCGCCGCCGAAAGAAAAGGGGTTCGGTCGTGCAATTGCCAGCGACAGGATCACGCAGACCGGCAGCATCACGGCCAGCACGACATGGTTCTGCCACGGCGCCCAGTCCCAAAGCGGCACATAGGGCGCTCGACCCGCTGCCGCGATCAACCAGGCCAGCAAGCCAAGTGAGAGAGCCGAATAGGCGATGCCAAAGCCTGCATGCCCCAGCCTTGCCGCCGCCCAGGGCCGCAACGGCGGGCGGATTGGAATGGAGTGGGTCAGGAAGAAGGCCCCGAAGGCAAAGGCGAATTCGTTCCAGCCCATGCCCAGTCAGATCCGTTTCGCAGGCGGCAGGCGCAGCAGAAACCGCCCATACAGAACAGCATAGCCGCCAAAGGCCCCTATCCAAGCCACTCCGGCCACGCTGTGCAGCGCCATCGCCTCATCGGTCCAGACCCCCGCGGCCACGCGCGCCAGGACAGCGGTGACCAGCGCCAGACAGATCGCCACCGTGCCGGGGCCTGCGTGCAACTCTTGCCCAGTATGGCCCAGGGTTGCCCGCGTCATCACCGCGAGTGTCATCAACCCGACAGCGCCGCCCATCCAGAGATGCTGTGCTGCGGCCATGCCGAAGACACCCGGCATTAGGATCTCGGCCGCGAGCGCGATGGCCCCCAGAGGCAGGAAAGCATAACCAGCGTGCAGCACCAGGACGAGTGGCTCCGCCGCCGTGCGGATGCCCGCCCATCGCGCCAGTCGGATGGCATGCAGAGCACCTGCCAGCCCCAGCAAGACGGCGGTCACCAAGGACGTCGGCAGCGCGACCCACATGATCAGCGCCGCCAAGAGAGCCAGCAGGGCCACCTTGTCGAACCCCTGCATCGGCGCGGCGGGCAGTTTTCCCGGCCCGCGCCGCACCAGCCAGTTGCGGGTAAAGGACGGTACAATCCGCCCACCGATGACCGCGATCATCATCACTCCCGCCGCCAACCCCAGCCGCAGGCCATGGCCTTGGGCGGCATAGTCGCCTCGCGCCGCCTCCCAGTGATAAAGGCCGTTGCCAAGGGCAAAGACCGCCAGCATCGCCAGCACAATCAGATTGCGCCAGTTCTTGCCCGCTACGATCTCGCGCCCAATGGCCGCGGCCAGAACCAGCGGAAAGGACAGATCGACCGTCGCCGCCAATCCTGCGGGCAGGTTACTCGACATGGCAACTGCCACGCGCCCGGCCAGCCACAAGAAGAACAGCCCGCCAAGCCGCCAGCCCACGATGGGCAACCGGCCTGTCCAGTTCGGCACGGCGGTCAAGAGAAACCCCGCAATCACCGCGCCGAGGTAGCCAAACAGGAATTCGTGCGCGTGCCAGCTGACTGGATCGAAGGCGGTGGGCAGCGTCAGATGACCAGACAGCATCGGCACCCATAGCGTCATGGCCAGGGCAGCCCCGGTCGCGGCGCCGAAGAAGAATGGCCGGAACCCGTAGGTCAGGATCGCAGGGCCGGTCCAGGCGCGCATCTGTTCGGCAGTGGTGGTCATCATGCGTCCTTCTGTTCGTACTGGACCCCGGCCTCGGTCAGGATGACGTCCAGTGCGATGTCGTGGGGTTGGGGAAAGATGGTGGCAAGCCGGGCAGATTGCAGACCGATACCGATTGTCATCGGGCGAGGCGACAGCACGGCGAGCGTGCGGTCAAAGTACCCCCCGCCGTAGCCCAGCCGAAACCCTGCCGGGTCCCAGCCCACCAAGGGGGCAAGAGTCAGGTCAGGCACCACCTCTGGCCCGTCAGCCGGGACCGGGATCTTCCAGAAGCCCTGCACCATCCTGCAATCTGGTGTCCATAGGCGGAACGCCAGTGGTGCAGAGGGCGCTGTGACCACGGGCAATGTGACGTGCGCGCCGCGTGCGAGCAGGCTTTCCAGCCAGGGCCGCAAGTTCAGTTCCGCCTTGATCGGCCACCAAGCCGAGAGCGTCAGCCCGTCGACGCTCGGGAAACGTTCAGCAAGCAGGGTATCGACACGCGCGGCAATCATGTCTGCCGCTGCACGACGCTGCGACACGGACAGGGCCTGACGGTCTGCGAGCAATCGCGCGCGCTCGGCCTTGCGCCAGCGGGCGACGTCGCGCGCCTGCTCTTGGTCCACAGCCAACGGATCGAAGTAGTCTGGGGCGATCTCGCAAGCCATGCAGGGGGACGAGGCGAATGGGCCCGGCTCAGACATCGGCGCGCCGCTCCGCCTCGAACTGCGGGAACAGCACGTCGTTCTCCAGCCGCATGTGCTCGGCCAGGTCGCGGGTGAACTCATCCAGTCCACGGTAAAGCCCGGTCCAGGTGCCGCAGGCCCCGTCGGGCAAGGTCAGGTTTGCGGTCAGTCGGAGGATCTCGGCCAGCTCGCGGTCATGCCCGGCATGATCGGCGCGCATCACCGCGATCGGAGTCTCGATGCCGGGCATCCCGCCCTTGCGGATCGCGGGAAACAGGATCAGTTCCTCTTTCTTCATATGTACCTCCAATTCGCCGAGCATCTCGTGCAGCAGGGCCGACAGTCCGTCAGGCACGCCCACGTCGCCGAAGTGCACGTCCTCGACACGCTCCGCCATTGCCACCAGTTGCGGAAGCTGCTCCCTGTGGCGGGCATGGTAGCGCTCCTCGATGTGCCGGGTCAGGGCGGTCGGCTCGGACGGCGCTGCAGCTTCGGTCATGTGAGGTCTCCTGTCAGAAGAACAGTTTGGGTGGGGCGACGGGGTCGCTTTGGGCTGACTGAACGGCGATGTGCAGGGAATGGGCGATCCGCTCGGCGCGCTCGATCAGGTGCAAGGCTCCCGCGGGCGTGCAGGTATCAACAGCTATCGCGCGGAACAGCGCCAGCCAGCGGTCAAAATGTGCCGCATTGATCGGCAACGGAGTATGCGCGGGCACCGGCCGGCCATGATACTGCCCGGTCATCAAGGCGATCGAAGACCAGAACTTCACCATCCGCTCAAGATGCACGGCCCAATCGGTGATGCGGGCCGCAAAGATCGGCCCCAGAACGGCATCTGCACGGACACAGCCGTAAAAGCGGTGTACCAGATCGCGCAGAACATCGGGGCTAAGACCCGTCTCTACCATAAGGGCGGCCGTCACTTCCGGCCTGGTTGTCGGGATGGACAAGCTGACAGTTGCGCTGGACATCTGAGTCTCCGTCTTGCGCTTTGGCTTAGGCCTGCTAATTGGTATTGTAAATACCTATTCAAGGAAACCGACCTCATGCGGCTGACCTCCTTCACCGACTTCGGGCTACGGATGCTGATGCGGATGGCCGCCGATCCGTCGCGCGCCATCTCCACGGCCGAACTGGCCGAAGCCTTGGGCCTGTCCCGCAATCATCTGGCCAAGATCATCCAGCATCTGGCGCGCGCAGGCCTGATCGAAACCCGGCGCGGCGGCGGCGGTGGCGCCGTGCTGGCCCGACCGGCGTCCGAGATCCGGCTTGGCCAGGTCATCCGGTTGTTGGAAGAAGGGCAGCCCTTGGTCGAGTGTTTCGGGGCCGATGGGGGTGCCTGTTCGATAGACACGCGCTGTCGGCTCAAGGCGCGTCTGCGTTCTGCGGAAGCAGCTTTTCTCACGGATCTCGACCGATCGACACTGGCCGATATCGCCCTGCCCCCGCTGCCAAAGAACCTCGTGGTGTCGCAATGACGCAGGTGGAACGTGACGGTGCAGGCTTTGTCGTCCCGGCAATCTTGCTCGCCGAAGCATTCGGACTGACCGAGTCCGACGTTCGCGAGTCGATGCGCACCGGTGCCCTGACATCGATCTGCGAAGCCGGGGTGGGGACGGACGCGGGACGCTGGCGCCTGACGTTCCGCTACATTAATCGCGCCTGCCGGTTCACGGTCGACGAGGCAGGAACGATCCTGTCGAGTTCTCGCTTTCCGGTGCGGGACCGATCGTCTGACTCGGAACGTTGACTCCTTCATCCGATTATGTAAGTGATTAATCACTTACTTTCTTGGATGAATCGATGCGCAAGACGTCAGATCTCCGCAAGGCTGAAATCGTGGCAACGATCCTAGCCTTGGCCGACCAGATCGGCCCGGACCGGGTGACGACAGGCGCCGTCGCCAACGAAGTCGGCGTGACGCAGGCTGCACTGTTCAGGCATTTTCCAACAAAGGCTGCAATGTGGAGTGCCGTGGCCGACCAGGTGGCCGAAACGCTGACCCATGCCTGGAATGCGGCTGTGGCACAGAGTGAGCTGCCGGTTGACAGGATCAGGGCCCTGATCCGGGCGCAACTGGACCAGATCGCAGCAACACCCGCGATGCCCATGCTGCTCTTTTCCCGCGAACTGAATGTCGAGAACGCGGCCTTGCGCACGGCATTCCACGGGCGGCTGACCGCTTTCCATGGCCATCTTATGCGCGAAGTCGAGCTGGGCCAGCAGTCCCATACCCTGCGCGAAGACGTTGCAGCGGCGGATGTGGCGGTCTTGCTGACTTCCCTGGTGCAGGGGGTGGCGATCCGCTGGTCACTGGGCGCGCGCGACTTTGGCCTGCAGGCCGAAGGGCTGCGCCTTCTGGATGTCCAGCTGCACCTGCTTGGGGTGGAAGGAGGCTGATCGATGCGGACCATCTGGATCATTGCGGTGGTGGCGGCCCTGAGCATCGGTGCAGGAGCGATGTACCTGACCGAGCGTCCGTTGACGGTGGCGGTCGTGCAGCCCGAAACCGACGTGGCCCTTCGCATCTACGGGCTCGGAACCGTCGAGGCGAGGGTACTGGCGCGCGTAGGATTTGAGTCCAGCGGAACACTGATGTCGCTTACGGTCGATGCAGGTGACCGCGTGGCACAGGGGCAAGCGCTGGCCGCGCTGAATCAGGATGAGCAGGAGGCGCGGCTCGCGCGTGCCCAGGCCGCCGTGGCGGCGAACGCTGCCAATCAGGCCAAGGCCGAAGCGGCTGTCCTCCGCGCCACGGCAATCCTGGCGCAGCGCGAGGCGGCCAACCGCCGGCAGGCCGAGTTGACCCGACAGGAAGCCGCATCCATCCAGCGCGCGGAGGAGGCGCAGCGAGATGAAGACGTCGCTCGTGCTGACGTGAAAGTTGCCGAAGCGGAACTCGCCGTCATTCGCGCTCAAGGGCAGGATGCAGTCGCTGCTCTGCAACTTGAACAGACGCTGCTGGACCGTCACCGCTTGACCGCGCCCTTTGATGCGCTGGTTGTGACACGCCTGGCCGAAACCGGGGCCGTGGTTCGGTCAGGCGATCCGATCTTTACTCTGATCGACCCCGATACGATTTGGATTCAGGCCTACATTGACGAAGAACGCGCTGGTCAGCTGGCCCTTGGCCAGCCCGGCACCATCCGTCTGCGGTCTCAGCCTGCCAGGGAATTCACGGGCACGATCACCCGCATCGGAGTGGAAAGCGACCGGGTGAATGAGGAACGCCGCGTCTGGCTGACCTGCTCGGATTGCCCGCAGCAAATGTTTCTGGGCGAACAAGCCGAGGTGCGCATCCTGACTGCTACACGCGCCACAGCCCTGATGGTGCCTGAAGTGGCGATTATCGGCTTCGACGGGTATCGCGGCACGGTCTGGATCGTCCAGGACGGTAGGCTTTCGCGCGCAGACCTGACATTCGGCGCACGTGACGACCGGGGCCGGGTGGAAGTGTCGGGCGGGTTGCCCGATGCTGCGCAGGTCGTGGCCGTCCCGCTGCAAGGCGTGGATGAAGGTCGGCTTGCCCGCATCGGAGCTGCGCCATGAACCTTGCCATCAAGGATATCCGCCACGGCCTCTTCCGCTTTGTCCTGACCTGTTTGGGACTTGGGCTTCTAATGACGGTCGTGCTGGCGATGATCGGCATCTACAACGGCCTTGTCGCAGATGCCCTTGCCGTCGTGAAGGCCCCTGCCGCTGATGTCTGGGTGGTCGAGGCTGGCACACAAGGCCCCTTTGCCGAAGCGTCAAGCATCCCGGCCACGACCCGGGACGCCGTGGCCCGCATGCCCGGAGTGGCCGAGGCCGGGGCCATCACTTACCAAACGATCGAGGCCAGCCATACCGGCAGGACCTTGCGGCTCTATGTCATCGGCTTTGAACCCGGTCGTCCCGGCGGGCCGCAGCGCATTACCGAAGGGCGGGGGCTGGGCAGAAGCCACTTTGAACTGCTGGCAGACCGCAAGACCGGTCTGGTGCCCGGAGAGACCATCCGGCTGGGACGCGACCGCTTTACCGTCGTGGGATTGGTCGAGGATGCGATGAACTCGGGCGGCGATCCGGCGGTCTATGTGACTTTGGCTGATGCACTGACGTTGCAGACGGCGATGGACCCGGCCGCTGCCCGGGTGCAGGCGGCCCGGGGCGATGGCGGCCTGCGCCCACCGACGGTGGCCGCCGTTGTTGCCCGGCTGCAGCCCGGTGCCGATGTGACGCTTCTGACCGCGACGGTTCGGCAATGGAAACACCTCTCCGCCCTCAGCCAAAGTGAACAGGAGCAGCTTCTGCTTGCCTCGGTGGTGGACCGGGCGCGGCGCCAGATCGGTCTGTTCCTGGGGATCCTGCTGTCTGTCAGCGCCGTGGTAATTGCCCTTATCATCTACACTATGACCATGGAGAAGCTGAAGCAGATCGCTACCCTGAAGCTGATCGGCGCCCCGGATCGAACCATCGTGGGCCTGATCGTGCAACAGGCGCTGATCCTTGGCATCTCTGGCCTTGCGATTGGGCTAGCCCTGATCTTTCTGGTCAAGGACAGCTTTCCCCGACGCGTTGTGCTTGAGCCGTTCAACGCGCTGGTGCTGACCGGCATCATCCTGATGGTCTGCCTTGTTGCCTCGGGTCTTGGCGTCCGCGCGGCGCTGAAGGTTGACCCTGCCACAGCGCTCGGGGGCTGACCCATGGCGCCGGGCGACATTCTGGTTGATGTGCGGGGCGTCGCCAAGCATTATGGCGAAGGCGAAACCCGTGTCGATGCCTTACGGTCCGTGGATCTGCGGGTACATGTCGGCGAAGTCATCGCGCTGCTGGGCCCGTCCGGTTCGGGCAAGACGACGCTGCTGAACGTGATCGGCTGCATTCTTGCCCCGACTGCGGGCCGGGTCGAACTGGATGGCGATGCGGTGTTCGACGGCAAATGGCTCCGCAGCGATCTGCGACGGCTGCGCCTGGACAAGATCGGCTTTATCTTTCAGGCGCACAACCTGTTGCCCTTCCTGACCGCCGAAGAGAACGTCTCGGTCGTGCTGGACCTTGCGGGCTGGCCTGCCGAAAGAGGCCGCGAACGGGCACGCGATCTGCTTGATTACCTTGAAGTCGGGCATCGGGCCAAGGTGAAGCCGGCCCTGCTATCCGGGGGCGAAGCGCAACGCGTCGCCATTGCCCGCGCGCTTGCGAACCGCCCCCGGATCATCCTGGCCGATGAACCCACGGCTGCGTTGGACAGTGGTCGGGCGCAGCTTGTGATGGACCTTCTGCGAAAGCTCGCCAGCGACCAGAAGGCCTGCATCATCGCCGTGACGCATGATGAAAAGATCTTCGACCGTTTCGACCGCCTGATCCACCTGCGCGATGGTCGTCTCGTGGACAGCTGAACCAAGGAGATGGTCATGCCCGCCCGCAGAAAGCCCCTGACGGCCGTCGCCGTTGTCGCAATCGTTTTCGGTCTCCTGACCATCGTTTCTGGAGGCCGCGCCCTTTTTGGTGGCGCCGACATGGGGGCCGTCGTCCCGTTCGTTCTGTGGTTCAATTTCTTAGCAGGGTTTGCCTACATCATCGCGGGTCTGGGGCTTTGGTTTAGGACTGGCTGGGCACCCGGCCTTGCCATCGCCATCACCCTCGCGACCGGAGCGATCTTTGCAGTGTTTCTCTTGGAGGTCTGGCACGGGACTGCATACGAGGCGCGGACGATGGGTGCGATGGCGCTGCGCCTGGCGATCTGGGTGGTGATCAGCGTCGTGGCGGCAAGGGAAAAGGCCAGTCGCGCATGACGGAAGGCAATCCTTTCACAGGGCACCATGCGGCCTGCCGCGATACTACCAAGCAGGCGGCGTCACGTCTGACGGGACATCCCGTGCCCCCTCGCACTGACCCCAGGTGTCGCAAAAGATCAACTGCTCCAGCGGCAGGCGGCTTGCCCAACCCTTAGCCGCCAATTCGGGCTGGTCGTAAAGCTCTTCTACGTAGCCGAGGCAAAGCCAGGCCACGGGAACAACGCTTTCGGGCAGGCCAAGGATCTCGCTTAACGCGCCCGACCGAAAGATGCTGACCCAACCCACACCAATCCCTTCCGACCGAGCCGCCAGCCAGAGGTTCTGAACAGCACAGACGGTCGAATAAAGGTCCATCTCGGGCGCGTGGGTGCGACCAAGCACAACAGGGCCGCCACGCGCGCGATCGCAAGTGACGCAGATGCTGACCGGCGCTTGCAGGATGCCTTCAAGCTTCAGGCTGGAATAGAGCGGACGGCGGTCAGGTCCGAACATCGCTTCGGCTTCGGCGTTTGCATCGGCAAAGGCGGCCTGAACCCGACCTTTCACGCCGGCATCCCGGACAATGATGAAGTTCCACGGCTGCATGAACCCAACTGTCGCGTTGCCCTTAAATCGGGTCATCCTCAATTTGTGTGTCACGGTCTGACCGAGCTTCACAGATTGAAGGGATCAGGCCGTGGT